>RRYU01020184.1_pt1 | contig 12148 bp, 11 predicted proteins | sample 2162651 | NCBI WGS metagenome assembly RRYU01 (sample SAMN10267283, study PRJNA491782) | microbial mat metagenome | isolation source: biomat in the production well | place: Japan: Minami-Kanto gas field, natural gas well KTG3 | collected 2017-06 | reverse complement strand
GTAAAACTGGTGGAAAGACCATCGATTATTGTGGTCACTCTCACCCCGGGCGCCCCAGTTGAATGCGTCGGGCAGGCGGAAGGCTCCTTGATAGGTCAGGTCGGAATGGATTAGACGACTGGACGCAGTGACGGGAACGGTGACGCTCACACTGTCGTAGGAGGCGCTGTCCAGGTCCAGGCGGCCGTTCATTGCCAGATCGACTCCGAAGTAGAAATCGTAGGTGCCGGCGGTAAGATGGCGAGGCCCCGGCAGGGGCAGGTTGGTGAGGTCCAGCAAGGGTCCCTGGTGTCCCGGAGCCATGCGCTGCCACTCCATCCCCACATTGATCCACTGGGCCGGGTGCCGGTAGTACTGCCAGTCGTTCTGGGGGGTGAAGCCCACCAGCCACCAATCCGCAGGCTGCCCGGCATGGGCGCCCGGCACCAAGCCCACGCCCAGGGTCGGGGCATGGGCATCGGGAAGGGTGACGGGGCCGGATTCTCCGCTGGCGGTCACATCGGCTGCGGGTTGAGCCCAGCCGGCTGCGGGTTGAGTGCACAGGATCAGGGCCGTTGCGAGGCGGAGGATTGCGCGTGTCATCGGATTCCCTCTGTATGCCATCCATTTCCCTAAGAAGAAGTATGGACTTGCCTGGAGCGGCATTCTAGGATCCTGGACGCGCCCGTTGATCCGAAGCAAGGCTTGGCGGCGCGGATGGTGGATGACGGGCAGTGGGTGGGAGCGGTTGATCGACTTGCCGGCCTTTCTTGCAAGCGACGGCGCGAAATCAGATGTTGCTGTCAGAAGAGATTTGGTCCTGGGCGGACCTCCCACCCAAAATGCACCAACGCCCGCTTTGTTCCGCAGCGGACACTCACCCCAAGGTGTTTGAGCCAAGGACTTGGCTCATGGTGACCCGTGGAAACTGCTTGTCGCGACCGGCAGATTTTTACGGATAGCTGTCTTTGAAGCAACCTGGGTGATCGGCAAAGTCGCACCCGTTGCCGAAAACCCGCTGTGCAGCAGGTCAGATCACAAGGGATTGATCTGTCCCGAAACATTATAAATGCGATGGTAATCGTGGCCGCAGTGATACTGAATAATCCGGATCTTGTACTTGACGCTACGCCACAGCCGGATGCCCGGCGACGGCTGTTGGATTTCATCATGGAACCAGCCCCGGAGGCACGGGCTCGCTGTGTCTCCAAAACCGGATGGGCTGGCGGAGTGTTCGTACTGCCGGATCGGACCATAGGTAATTCCCGTGTAGCGTTCTGCATGTCCTGCGCCTTTGCAGCGCCGTTAATCGACTTGGCCGGTGATGAATCGGGTGGATATCACCCGCGGGGCTCCAGTATCGACGGCAGTTCCAGTGGAAAGACCACAACATTAAGGGTTGCAGCTCCAATATGCGGACCACCCGAGTATGTACAAACCCTGCGGGCGACGGACAATGGCATGGAGGCGGTAGCCGAGCAACACAACGACACGGTTTACTTGGCGGACGAATTGGAGCAAATGGGCCCCCGGTCGGTGGGCGAAACCATCTACATGCTCGGTAAACGGAAGCGTGCAAGCCTACCCAGTATCATCAGGCGAGATCGAGACGCCTTTGTGGCTGATGCGCTGGAGGGACTCAAACCATCGGGACAGGTGCGTCGCGTGGCGGCGCGTTTCGGACTGGTGGCGGTAGCCGGGGAACTGGCAACAGAGTACGGAATCACCGGTTGGCCCAAGGAGAAGCCCGACGGGCCGCCAAAGTCTGTTTCCAGGCATGGCTTTTTGCGCGTGGCGGTGCCGGCTCCGCAGAGGAAAAACAACTGCTGTCTCAGGTAACGGCCTACTTTGAACTTCACGGCGAGTCCCGCTTTACGCCCTGGGAACGGGCGGAACGTAGCGATGATCATATGCCGCGTACGAGCGAAAGGGCTGGATTCGTCCGGGAGCAGGACGGCGGCGGCCTGCAATGGTACGTATTCCCCGAGGTGTTCCGTCGTGTGCTCGTGTCCGGATTTAATCCCACAGAGGCGAAGGGCCTGTTGTCACGGCATGGTCTGTTGGTGTCTGGTGGAGATGGACGACCGACCCGCAATGTCAGGCTGCCCGGCTTCACCAAGAAAAAGCGAATGTACCTCTTCAACTTGGATCGTGATGAGGTCTGACCAGATCATCTGTCTTTCTTGGGACTGATCTTCTCTGTGTCCGTTCGTGTAGTTACACCAGGAGCGGTGAAAAGCAGATGTACCCGAATACCGGATGATATGACCACGTTTGGTCTACTTCAGGTGTCATCGAGCGAGGAGCCGTCCCCAACACTGTCCGAACAATTTCTCGGGATTTGCATCGATCAGTGCCTTCAAAGTGAAAGACAGGGTGCAATTCATACAGGCGCTTTTGAATTCTCAGTAGACAGCGCATCTGGCGGCGATATGGTCTATATTTCTAAGGAATTAAACATCTTTCTCTATTCTGGCTTCGAACAGAAGCCAGGCCCCAAGCGGGATCGTTCGAGTGGTCCGCATCATTTCGCGTAGTCCACATCATCAGGAGGTCTGTCATGGCCGCTTCAAGGCTACCTGGAATTCGGGTTTCGGAGAACCTACCGAAAGGCCTTGAAAGTCGAAAACTCGACGACGACCTAGAGCGCGTACTGACTGTCGCCGCCACCGTTGGTGCTCATAGTAGTGATGACTACCTGATCAGCTTTACATCGCTGCTCATCGGGTTGCTGACGGCTGGCGATCCAATGTCCGGATGGTTTCTGAAGTACTGCAAGACACACGACGTTCTTGTGGATGATATCTACGGAGGGCGAGACACTAATTCAGACGATGCGAGGAAACTTCTTAGTCAGATCGATTCCGGGCGAATCGACTCGGAAAAGAAGCTATGGAGCATATCGGCAGACAGGATGATGCAAGCGGCATCCGACATGGCAAAGAAGAGCGCTATGTCCGATAGAAAACTCGGTGTTCCGCCTTTGGGCGTGCGGCATCTGCTGGCCGGACTGGCCTTCAACCGGCCCCCGGGCCACGATGACCAGATCTCGAAGTGGAATCTGCAGCCAGCTCTACTAAAGGTGGAACTGGCTACAAAATTGGTTGAGACCTTCCATGAAGAGGATTGGTCGTTTCTTCAAAAGAGCAATCCGGCTGCGCAAAATGCTGTCAACTCCACTGCTGCCTCCGAAGGTGCCTCTGGTCCAGACGACATCTCAGAAACAGTTGACGCCAAGCAGGGCCGAGAAAATGCCGCAATCCAGGAGCTAGCGAAACTCGACGGTGACATAGTAGCAGCCGGCGCCAAGGATCACTTGGACGTCGAACGTGAGGCCCAGGCGTTTGCGCGGGTGGCGGCCAGCCAAGGGACGAAACCACCACTGGCCATCGGTGTGTTCGGCGAGTGGGGATCTGGTAAGACGTTCTTTATGGAGAAAATGCGTGCACACGTCGATCTCTTGCAGGAAGTCGCCCGCCAGGCAGAGGCCAGCGCATACCATTCGGAGATCGTCCAGATCCGCTTCAACGCCTGGCACTATATGGAAAAGAACCTGTGGGCCAGCCTGGTCGACCACATTTTCCGGGAGCTGGACAACTGGCTGAGACCAAAGCAGGAACAGGATGAAATTGATGCGTTGTACGAGAAACTGTCTACGGCACGCTTGCTCAAGCTGGAGGCGTTGGAGGGCTTAATCGAGGCGCGCCGTCGGCGCAAGGTGGCCGTAGAGCGCGTCGAGCAGGCACGTAAAGCGCTTACCGCCGAAGAGACGCGTATTGCCACCGTGTCGGCTGATGACTTCTGGCAAGCCGTAAAATCGACGCTCAGTAAGGAACAAGCAGCCCAAATGGCGAAGACGCAGATCCAGGAGGCCGCCGATGCATTGGGCTTCAACTGCGCCGCCCAATCCGGGAAGGACCTATTGGAAGCCTTGTCAGCGGCTGGCGATCAGATACAACGCGGGCAGTTACTGTGGCGCAGTCTGACTCGAAAATTGGGTAACCCATTGTGGTTCTGGACTGCCATCGTTCTGTTGATCAGCGCTCCGTTTCTTTTGCCTATGTTGATGGACAAACTGGCGATATTTCTACATTGGGAAGGGTTTTCCAGCGTCCAAAAGGTGGTGCTGGCGTTGTGCTCGATTGCGGCAACTATTACCGGCTGGGTGGGCCTCGCCCTTAAGCACGGCTCCACGGCGCTGAACACACTATCTGTGTTTCAAGGGCAGCTCGACGAGGCGTTGAGGAAACGGCAAGATCAAAACCCCGACCCCGTGCTGCAGGCTGAGCAATCGCTGGCATACCGGCAGGACGAAGTGGAGATTTCAGAGATGGACTTGGAGCGTGCGGATCGTTACGTTCAGCAGGTACGTGGTGAGTTCGACGACACGGCCCGAGGAAGACTGAACCGATTTATTCGAGATAAGATCTCAAACGGAGATTACGCCAAGCATCTCGGCATCATTGCCACGATTCGCCGCGACTTTGATCAACTCGCCGAAATGATGGCCGACGTGGATCGTACGGGCGGGGCCGACAGCGAGTACCAGGCCGAACGGCGGGCATACGCAAGTAAGATCGAGGCGCTGGGACTTGAAGAGAAGGTAAAGGAAGGCCTGTTGTTGGAGGAAGAGGCGGAATCAATCCGCGCAGAACTGGCCAGGCCTGAAACAGATCTGCGTTTTTTTCAGCGCATCATCCTCTACATTGACGATCTTGATCGTTGCCCACCCTTAAAAGTTGTCCAGGTGCTGCAGGCGTGCCACCTGTTGTTGTGCTTCCCCTTGTTCGTTGTTGTCGTTGCCGTAGATGCCCGTTGGGTTTCGCGATCGCTAATCGATAGGTACAAAGGATTACTTGACGGTGAACCCTCGGAAAAACGGCAATGCGATCAGGGCAAGGAAGAGGGCTACACTGGTTTGGATGATTCGGCCTCACCGCGCGACTACCTGGAGAAAATTTTTCAGATCCCCTACTGGGTGCGGCGAATGCGCACGACTGCGAGCATCAGCTACGTGACCGATCTGGTGAGCACCGTCTTGGTTGCACAGGAAGACATTTCCAAGGACGCAATTGACACCAAGAAGACTACATCCCATGTGTCAGTGTCTCATGAAGAAAAGATCTCGGAAAACTCATCGATAGACAAAGAGACCCAAGACGAGGCCGTCGAGGGAAAACACAATGAAGAACAAGGGGCGGAGACGGAAAAGAAACCCTTCGATGTTGATCCCAACCCCGAGACCCTGGTGTTGAGCCAGGAAACGCAGGAGTTGGTCGCCAGGTTTGCGCCATTTGCCGGCCAATCGCCTCGAACATTGAAACGTTTCGTCAACGTCTACCGCCTGTTGCGAACGAGCCTGGACGAACAGGCCTTCGCGGCGTTAGTGGCAGAGCAGGGCAATTCGGCAGTTCACTATGCCGTGTTGGTACAGTTGGCGATTGTCACCGGCGCACCATCGCTGGCAGACCGTTATTTTTCATTTTTGGATCACCGTATTTCGACCTCCGGCGGGAAGCCGGATACTGTTACAGACCTGATCGAGGGGTTAAAGAAAGACGAACTCATCGGCAACTCCGTACAGTGGCCGTCAATCGAAGGGTCACTGAAGATCGCTGCCAAGGAGCACGACTCCTCTGAGATGATCGATAAACTCGGTAAGTATGCCAATCTCGTCAAGCGTTACTCGTTCAGCGCGAGACCATAAAAAGAGCGAGAAGCGCGGTTCACTGCCCTCGGAAAAGGGCGATTCGCCCGCTTCATCCAAACGTCCTCGCGGCCATGTCCCCGGCCGACCCGGACATGGGCGCACCAAACGAGCGAACCTGCCGGTCATCATGGACGCGATAGACCTGCCGGCAGGGAGCCGATATTGTTCGTGTTGCGGTTTGCCGGACCTTCGCAAGGAGGCGCTGGATGAGTACAGCGACCTGATCGAGGTGCAGGTCAAGGCGCACGTACGCAGATATCGGCGTTTCACCTATGTGCCCAACCCGGGTTGCCAATGCGAAGGGCGCCCTGCCATCATCAAGGCACCACTGCCACCGAAGCTGATTGCCCGCAGTCCCTACGACACCAGCTTCTGGGTGGAGGTCATACCTCGGCTACAAGACGCTTCCCGGTGCCCAGCTGCGATATTTTGTTTACGCCGCAGACCATCCGGTTGCCCTGCTCGGCTTTGGCGCCGCCGCTTGGCAGTGCGCACCGCGAGATCGTTACATCGGCTGGAGTCACGAACAACGCAAACGCCATCTCCATCTGATCGTCAACAATGCCCGCTTTCCTATCCTGCCCTGGGTGCAATCGCAAAACCTGGCTTCCATGATATTGGCGCAAGCGGCCAGGATACTTCCCGGCCATTGGCGCAAGCGTTATGGCTATCGACCCCTGTTGCTGGAGACCTTTGTCGAAAAAGCGCGCTTTCATGGCACCTGCTACAAGGCAGCCAACTGGACCTGCCTCGGGCAAACCAAGGGACGAGGGAAACTCGGTCCCGCCGGAAAGCAGAGCGTGCCGATCAAGGACATATTGGTTTATCCCCTGGATCGACTCTTTCAGGATAGGTTAAAACGTTGATTAGCCTGGAGAGGGGCACGACGAATATTTACCAGGAAATTCCTGTAAGCCCTTGATTTATTGGCTCCCCGACGTGGACTCAAAACCACGGACCCACTGATTAACAGTCACGTATTCTTCCTTGCGTTATTTTTCTGTATATTGCGATAGAGTGCTGTTTATAAATGGTTTATGGAGTTTCCTCATGCTATGCTTCGCTTCATATTACGGCGGTTTTCGGTTTTTCCTGGTGACTTATTGGTGACTCAAACCGACCAACTGATTCCGGACACGTAGCGAGGAAGCACAGATGAAATTGACCAAGAGGGTCCTCGATGCTGCTTCATACGAAGGCGTAGGAAACGCCCGATATGTCATGTGGGACGATGAGATTCCCGGCTTCGGCTGCCGGATCTATCCCACCGGCAAGAAAGCCTTCGTCTTGTCCTACCGGGTGGAAGGCCGCAAGCGACTGCTGACCATCGGCACCTACGGCGTGTTGACCCTGGATCAAGCCCGCAAGGGGGCCCGGGCGGCCCGGTCGAAGGTGGAGACGCAGGAGGGAGATCCGCTGGAGGAGCGCCAACAGGCGGCCCGCGGTGAGACCGTGGCGGACCTGTGCCGCATGTACATGGACCGGCATGGCAACGGCAAGAAGTCGGGGGCGGACGATCTGCGGCGGATCGAGCGGCATATTCTCCCGGCCTGGGGTGGGCTCAAGGTCCGGGCGGTGAAGCGGGCGGACGTGGCGACCCTGCATTCGCGGATTGGCAAGACGGCGCCCTATGAGGCAAACCGGGTGCTGGCCCTGTTGTCCAAGATGTTCGGACTGGCCCGTCGCTGGGGCTTCGTCCCAGAGGATCAAGCGAACCCAGCCCGGGACATAGACCGCTTCAAAGAGGCCAAGCGGGACCGCTGGGTGACGCCGGAAGAACTACCGCGCCTGGCCCAGGCGATCAACGAAGAGCCCAACAATTCAGCCCGTTTCGCCATGTGGCTGTATCTACTGACAGGTGCCCGCAAGTCCGAGTTGTTGAACGCCCGCTGGGAGGATGTGGACGTCTCTCGGGCGGAGCTTCGGCTGACTGACACCAAGGCAGGGCGGACCCACTACATCCCTCTGAGCGCCCCGGCCCTTGCACTGTTGGAGCAAATCCCCCGGCGAGAAGGTAATCCGCACATCCTGCCGGGCAAGCGCGAGGGCGCTGCCTTGGTGAACATCGCCAAACCCTGGAGCCGTGTCCGCAAAGCGGCCGGGGTGGAAGATGTCCGGTTGCATGACCTGCGGCGGACAGTGGGGAGTTGGCTCGCCCAGGCCGGCAACTCACTGCACCTGATCGGTCGGGTACTGAATCACTCCAACCAGAGCACGACTGCCGTTTACGCCCGATTCGGGGAGGATCACGTTCGTGCGGCCCTGGAACAGCACGGCGCCCGGATCATGGGGGCGGCCGGTATAGCGCCGACGGCGGGTGTGGTGAACATCAATAAAGCGAGGAAAGCACAATGAGCGACGTTACGGTGGAGCGGTTTCACCCTCAGTACATCACCGATGAGCACGGCGAGCGTGTATCCGTTGTTCTCCCGATTGCGGAGTTTAGCGAACTGCTGGAAGACCTGGATGATTTGGCCGTGGTGGCGGAGCGGCGTGGCGAACCGACTGTCACTATGGAGGAAATGGAGGCTGGGTTGAAGGCCGATGGCATCCTTTGAAATCATCTGGAAGCGGTCTGCGGAAAAGGAGCTGCGACAGTTGCCGCGGAGTCTGATCCGTCGTGTTGTCGATGCGATTAGCGTTTTGAAGGAAGAGCCTTTTCCACCTGGGGTGCGTAAGCTTCAAGGTACGGAACATACCTACCGCATTCGGGTTGGTGATTATCGCGTGGTCTACAGTGTGGACGCCGGCCGGTTGGTGATTGAGGTTGTCCGCGTTCGGCACCGGCGGGATGTTTACCGCTGACCGGGCCTTGGCCCTCCAGTTTGGCGAGGAACTTGATCGACCAACAGGGACTATCGATACCCTGTTTGACCAGTATATCCAATGGGTGGAAGACACCATGACCACAGAGCGCCAGCCCTGGCTACAGGTTGTCGCCGTACTTATCCGAAATATCAAGTCGTCATTCCCAAGGCGGTCAGGGAAACCATGCACTTGCGTCCCGGCCAACGTGTTCAGGTCATCGAAGTGGACGGGATCATCAACCTGATCCCCGAACGCCCCATGGAGGATATGCGCGGATTCGCAAAGGGCATAGATACCACGGTGGAGCGCGAGGACGACCGCTTGTGAACGTTCTGGATTCATCCGGATGGCTGGAGTATTTCGCGGATGGTCCCAATGCCGCGCATTTCACCACCCCACTGACTGAACTGGATCGTCTGTTGGTGCCCAGCATCACCCTGCACGAAGTCTACAAATCCATGCTGCGGCAACGCGGCAAGCAAATGGCGGTGGAGGCGATAGCAGCCATGAAAAAAGGTCGGGTATTGCCTCTGGACGAGTCGTTGGCCTCGAAGGCCGCGGCCACCAGCCTTGAACTGAAACTCCCCATGGCCGACAGCATCATCTACGAGATCCAGAATCGAGGTGTTTTCGAGCCGAAGTGCGCCCGGGGATGCAGATAGGCGGGACAGAGAAGTTCATGGACGCCCACCAAGCATGAAGGATGGCAGCGGTGTGACGTCAGCGCTCATGGACCAGCGATACTCGTGGATCTGTCCCTCCATCGCCTCGATGCGGTACTCGCCTAAGGGGTGGGTGCGGAGGAATTCCAGCTGCGAAGCCTGCAGCGGCGACCAGGCCTCCTGTTCCAGCAACAGCCGAAACAGGTCGGTACTGCCGGTTGCAGTGCCGTACAGCCGTACCACCGCCCGCAGACCCTCGGCATCCGCCGCTTCCTCCTGGTCGCGGCTGAACTTCAGAACAGTCAGCAATCCGGTTTCTCCAACCAGGGAGGAACCCAGGGTGTTGCCGGTGGCACCGCTCAGGGCGCCTATCGCCAAGGCGATGACCACCCCGCGGCCCAGGCTGCGCAAGGGGTGGCGATGCTTGATGTGGGCAATCTCGTGGGCCAGCACCATGGCCAGGGCGTTTTCGTGGGGTAGCTTCTCCAGCAGGCCGCGGAAAATAACCACGTGTCCTCCCAGGGTTGCATAAGCGTTGGCCAGATCATCATTCGAATAGTGAACCTGGATGGTCATCCCCTCGGGGAGGTCCATTACCTCCACCAGGCGTTGGGTAAGGTCCCCGAGATAGGCAGGTACCTTGCCTGCCATGACCTCGTCGGGAAGGATGCCGCCACTGATCTCCTGCTCATAGCTGAATGGGATTTTGGCTACTAGGTGGTCCGCCGCCACACCCAGCAACAAGAACAGCACCACCAAGCCGGTGAGTACCGCTGCCAGCAGGCGCACCAACTCCCCTAGAGGATGGGTATCGCTGGTATTGATTCCCTCGGGGATGGGCCGGTTGCAGTATTCCAGTCTCCTAGCCCTCGTGATGCCGCCGCGGGATTATCGCCGTGGCATAGGCCAACACCTCCACCGATCCTATCGTGCCCTTGGCCCCCTTGGAGATGGAGGCGGTCTCCAGCTTGAGATTGAACACCATGCTCGCCCCCTTGCGCCGGGCCTGGTCCTGGGCGCGCAGGATTGCCTCACGGCGGGCACGGTCAATGAGACTCTCGTAAGGTTTTATCCGTCCGCCCACCAATGCTCGCAGACCGGCCAGGAAACGCTTGAAGTAGTCCACCGAGATCACCACGCTGCCAATTACCAAAGTGGTCTCGGTACCGGGTTCCAGATCCTCGGGGAGGTGTCGGGTGGCAAACACCGGAATGCGGCGCATGGCATCCTCGCGGCGGATGATGGAGCGGTAGTGGCGCTTCTCAAGGTACTGCCCGATCAGATAGCCCATGGTCAGCAGGAAAAAAAAGAGTCCTAATTCGTACATGGCGGTCAGTCCAATTCGACTGCGGTACCGTAGGCCAGCAGCTCCGCCGCCCCCTGGGCTACGGAAGAAGTTGTAAAACGCACATTGAGTACCGCGTTGGCGCCCACCGCGCGGGCTTGCTGTTCCAGGCGGTCGAGGGCCTCCTTGCGGGCATCCTGCATCAATTCAGTGTAGCCCTTCAGCTCACCCCCGACGAGGTTCTTGAGCCCCGCCATAATGTCCCGCCCTACGTGCTTGGCGCGCACCGTACTCCCCTGCACCAGCCCCAGGTGGCGGACTATTCGGCGTCCGGGAACGACCTCGATATTGGTCAGCAGCATGTTTGACTCCGATTGGTTATCCAGTCTGAATACAGCAATTGACGGCAGGGGGTCTTTTGCCTCCCAAGATTTGCGGGAACTTTTTCCGGCCCTACCAATTCACCCCACAGCAATTCAATGTGCGCCCGGGGATGCAGACAGGCAGGACACAGATTCGGTGCCTCTTCCGCTTCGTGCAGATAACTGCAATTTCGGCAATACAGAGCGGCTTTCCTATCTCTCTTGAATACCCAGTCGATCCTCAGATTATCCGCTATTGCGAAAGCTACCGCAGCTTATAAGAAGTATAAAAGCCCTTTTCGCGAAACCTACCGCCATGTTGTCCTACTCTTCTCCACCTTGATTTTGATTACTCAGTCAAATTGGCAGGCATATTGGCTTGAAAAATCCGACCGTTAGCCGCGTTTTTTGATGGTTTTGCGTCAACAGGGCGAACACCACCGAGCCCCAGCACCCGCGTAGCCTCTTTCGCGCGCACGTGCTTGAGCTGCTCGATCGAGCGGATATCTGGCGCCGCTTGGCTTTTCTCCGCGTAGCGGCTTCGTCCAACCCTGAAATCTCAGTGCGGCCAATCCTTTGCATAATGACTCATATCAGTCATTCGATTCCAGTTTACGTGGATTCAATTTGGGCGATCACTTGCGAGCAGAAAACAGTCTTGATCGATGCTTCTAGCGCGGCTCACTGCATCCTACGCGGGCTTATCAGGGACACGCTCAGAAAGTTACATTCTTTCAGATGATTTGCCGATAGGGCTTTCCGAGCCAGCCGATCCTCAGCGGCGCCGCGGGGCGATAGCCTGCGGTGCATGGACGCGACCTCGACACCGGGTAAAGCGGGTTGCCGCGCGACGACGCACGAAGGCCGTGACACCGGCATCTATCGGCATCGCCGGCCTGCCGAGACCGTCTTGTACCGGGTGGTGCAGGAACACCTGGAGACCTTCCTGTCGCTGGCGGACGACCCGGCGGGTAACGGATTGCCGGGGTATGTGGAACGGGATTTCCGCCAGTACCTCCAATGCGGCATTTTGGCCCATGGCTTCGCAAGGGCGCGTTGCGCGAAATGCGGCCACGATTTTCTCATCGCCTATTCCTGCAAAGGGCGTGGGGTATGCCCGTCGTGCAACACCCGGCGCATGGTGGAGACAGCAGCGCACCTGGTCGATCATGTTTTCCCGCGGTTGCCGGTGCGCCAGTGGGTGTTATCGCTGCCGAAGCGGTTACGCTATTTCCTTCGGCACGACCGGCGTACGGTCACGGCGGTACTGACGATCTTCCTGCGCGTGGTCGAGCAGGTACTGCGCGAACGAGCCCCCGGGGCCGCCCCCAAGGCACGACTG
>RRYU01022800.1_pt1 | contig 12157 bp, 8 predicted proteins | sample 2162651 | NCBI WGS metagenome assembly RRYU01 (sample SAMN10267283, study PRJNA491782) | microbial mat metagenome | isolation source: biomat in the production well | place: Japan: Minami-Kanto gas field, natural gas well KTG3 | collected 2017-06 | reverse complement strand
CGTATGGGGCTGCAGGGGATGATTAATTTCAAGCTGGAGCAGTGTGACTTTGAGCCGCCGCACCAGCTTTCACGTGATCTTGAACTTTTACCACAGCGAGACCAGCAGTCTGTCGCAAGGCTAATCACCGCCGCGGAGAAACTGGTTCGTCAACCGGATGAACAGCTGCTGGCGACGCAACAAAAGGTTAGGCAACTGGTCGGACCGACTCCGGTTCTCGGTATTACGGGGACCGGTGGCGCAGGAAAAAGTTCGCTGACCGATGAACTGGTACGTCGCTTTCTACGTGATTTCGAAGAGAAAACGGTGGCCATTCTCTCAGTCGATCCGACCCGCAGGCGGACCGGTGGCGCATTGCTTGGTGACCGTATCCGTATGAACGCAATTGACACCCCCAGGGTTTTTATGCGCTCACTCGCCACCCGCGAATCGCGCAGCGAACTTTCGGCAGCGATCCGCGAAGCACTCGATGTGCTTAAGGCCGCCGGGTTTGATCTGATTATTGTTGAAACCAGCGGGATCGGTCAGGGCGATGCCGGGATCGTAGAGGTTTGTGACCAGTCACTCTATGTGATGACCAGTGAATTTGGAGCCCCGACCCAACTGGAAAAGATCGACATGCTCGACTTCGCTGACCTGATTGCGCTGAACAAGATGGAAAAACGAGGTGCCGAAGATGCCCTGCGCAATGTACGCAAACAATACCGACGCAATCATAAATTATTTGATGCCACTGATGACGATCTGCCGGTCTACGGCACCATCGCCAGCCAGTTCAACGATGTGGGAGTCAGTCGTCTCTACCGAGCCTTAATCGACAAACTCAACGCTAAATGCAGCCTCGGCTGGCAGTCCCAAATGGAGGTCGGCGAAGGGCAGAGTCTTGCACAATTGATCATCCCACCGGAGAAGATCAGCTATCTTGCCGAAATCGTCCATACCGCCAAGGCTTATCGCAAGCGGGTTCAGGAACAGACTCAGGCCGGGCGGCAACTTTTCCAACTAAACGGCGCAAGAGATCTTTTGGCTGAAAAATGCGGCTGTCAGGTATCTGATCTCGACACCCTGGTTGAGCAGGCCGAAGACTCTTTAAGTGAGGAGAACCGTAAATTACTCCAGAAGTGGCCAGAGCTGAAAAAAGCCTATCGCGAAGAAATAATGATCACCAGGGTCCGTGACAAAGAGATCCGTACTGAGCTTACAACTACGACTCTCTCCGGGACGAGTATTCCCAAAGTCTGTCTGCCCGACTTCGCCGATTACGGTGAGATCATCAAGTGGTGCATGAAAGAGAATGCTCCTGGATTCTTCCCTTATACTGCAGGCCTCTTCCCCTTCAAGCGCACTGCAGAGGATCCCAAACGTCAGTTCGCCGGTGAAGGGACGCCCGAGCGTACTAATCGCCGCTTCCACTATCTGACCAAGGACGACGACGCCAAACGCCTTTCGACCGCCTTCGACAGTGTCACCCTCTATGGTGAAGATCCCGACGAGCGGCCAGACATCTACGGCAAGGTCGGGATGTCCGGGGTCTCTATCTGCACTCAGAACGACATGGACAAGCTCTTTGCCGGGTTCGATCTTTGTGATCCTATGACCAGTGTTTCGCTGACAATCAATGGTCCGGCACCGATGCTGCTGGCGATGTTTATGAATACAGCCATCCGTCAGCAGATTGAAAAGTTTCGCAGTGAAAACGGACGGGAGCCTTCCCAAGAGGAGCGAGCCGAGATCCAGAGTTGTACCCTGCAGACTGTGCGTGGCACGGTGCAGGCCGACATTCTCAAAGAAGATCAAGGACAAAATACTTGCATTTTCACCACTGAGTTCGCACTACGCATGATGGGTGATATCCAGCAGTATTTCATCGATCATAAGGTGCGCAACTATTATTCAGTATCGATCAGCGGCTATCATATTGCGGAGGCCGGCGCTAACCCGATCAGTCAGCTCGCGTTTACCCTCTCCAACGGCTTCACCTTCGTCGAGTATTATCTATCTCGTGGCATGCATATCGATGATTTTGCTGGCAACCTGTCGTTCTTTTTCAGTAACGGCCTGGATCCGGAATATACGGTTATTGGTCGGGTAGCGCGGCGAATCTGGTCGGTAGTAATGCGCGACAAATACGGTGCTAACACCAAGAGTCAGATGCTCAAGTATCACATTCAAACCTCTGGCCGTTCACTACATGCTCAGGAGATGAACTTCAACGATATCCGCACCACCCTGCAGGCGCTGATGGCAATTTATGACAATTGTAATTCGCTGCACACCAATGCTTATGATGAGGCAATTACGACTCCGACCGAAGAATCTGTCAGGCGTGCGATGGCGATCCAGATGATCATCAATAAAGAGTTGGGCCTGGCGAAGAATGAAAATCCGTTGCAAGGATCATTCATTACAGAAGAATTGACCGACCTGGTCGAGGAAGCGGTGCTGGAACAGTTTGAACAGATCAGTCAACGCGGTGGCGTACTAGGAGCCATGGAGACATTGTACCAGCGGACGAAGATCCAGGAAGAGTCAATGCTCTATGAGCACCAGAAACACACTGGAGAACTGCCGATTATCGGTGTTAACACCTATCTGAATCCGAAAACCGAAGGTGAAGGCTACGAAATTCCCGGCGAGCTTGCCCGTTCAACCGAAGAGGAGAAGCGACATCAGATCACCAACCTGCGAGCCTTCCAGTCCGAGCATGCCGCAGAAGCCCCAGCAGCCTTAATTCGGCTCCAACAAGCAGCTGAGAGCGGGGGCAATATTTTCTCCGAACTGATGGAAGCGGTTAAGGTTGCCTCGCTGGGACAGATCAGCACCGCGCTATATGAAGTGGGAGGACAATACCGCCGCAATATGTAGCGTGAGAGAATCAACGTTTCGCTAGACACGGGAGTATTCCCCCTCTCCCTGAGGGAGAGGGCTGGAGTGAGGGGGCCCTGATGGTATCCGCACCCTTGGTTTTGCAACTAAGAGCGCCCCCTCATCCGCCCTGCGGGCACCTTCTCCCTTAGGGAGAAGGGTTGGAAGATCAATCCCAAGCAAGACAATTTTTCAGAAGGAGGTTCTGATGTTTGATGTTGAGCGTAAGAACGACATCGAAATATTGCGTATGCAGTACGGACCGGCCAATGCCATGGACCTTAACTTTTGTCTCGAATTGACCAAACAGGTTCGACAACTCGAAGTCTCATCATCACGTGCAATAGTGTTGACCGGGCAGGGTAAGATCTTTTGCGCCGGGGTCGACCTGCCACAGCTTCTGGATGGTGGCGTGAAGTATGTCCGCCATTTCCTCCCCGCACTCGATGAGGTGCTGGAAACCCTCTTCTTTCACCCTAAGCCGATTGTAGCGGCAGTAAATGGCCACGCAATCGCCGGGGGGTGCCTGCTGGCCGCTTGTGCTGACCGGCGTCTGATGGCCGCTGGCAAGGCGCGGATCGGGGTCCCGGAATTACGCGTCGGGGTCCCATTTCCAACTGTCCCGCTGGAAATCATGCGAGCAAGAACCGGATCATCATTCTTTGAAGAGGTCTTGCTCGGGGGAGCAACCTATGTCCCGGACGGGGCACTTCACCGCGGGTTGATCGAGAGGGTTGTCGATTCGGAAAGTCTGCTAGCCGAAGCGATTACTCTGGCGGAATCATTGGCCGAGATACGACCAGAAATCTACGCCTTCACAAAAGAACAGGCGCGTCAGCCGGTTCAGAGGGCCATAGCATCAGCATCCAGAACGCAGGAAGCTGGAATTGTTGCGCTCTGGGAGTCGCCCGAGACCCATGCCGCGGTCCAAAATTTTATAGAACGGACTCTCAAGAAGTAAGTCTCTGATAGCAAAATATGTTGTTCTTAAAACTCCATAGAACATCTACGACCTCTGTGAGCAAAAACGCTTTCTTTCTTAGAGATAGATATTCAGGAGCCTCCATAATTTACAATGTGATGGCCATCTGATCTAAATCGAACATGCCAAAGTTGTTAGAAAAATCTTTAAGATTGCAAGAAAACAGTTAGAGATTATACCTCCCCGTTTTTTCCGATTTCCAGGATATCCCGAGCCGTTTAATTTTCTGAGTTGAATTATATTTTGGGGCCTATCGCAACTGAGTGAACGCTCAGTTCAGCCCATATCCGGGTCAGAATATTCAGAAGATTTTGGAATCTTGACAGGTACCACTTACATGCATAGCATGAGTTATTAAAGACACTCTTTTTGGACTTGCTTTCTCCTGACGAATAAAGAACTGATTCATTTGAAATGGCTGATTTAAAAGAAAAAAGACGAAAAATTCAGCACCGATGGATTTATGTCACCGGAAAGGAGATTTCTAATTTCCTCCATCAGGTCAAGGCACGTCTTCAAGGGGTAACGGTTTATGCCCTTGTCGGTAAAAGTGGGACCGGCAAGAGTTTTCGTGCAAGACTGCTGGCGGATAAACTGGGAATTCCCTACATTGTTGATGACGGTTTACTCATTCACGAAAGTAGTATTGTCGCCGGAAAATCAGCGAAGCAGGAAAAATATTACCTGAGCGCCATCAAAACAGCTCTTTTTTCCAGTCCAGCACATTGTAAAGATGTGATTGATGCTATTCACAAGCATAAAGTAAAGAAAATTTTATTGCTTGGGACCTCCGAGAAAATGATTAATCGTGTAGTTGAAAAACTGGGACTTCCGCCGGTGATTCAAATCATTAAGATTGAAGAGATTGCCAGCAAAAAAGACATCGAAATTGCGATAAAATCACGCCATGAAGAGGGCAAACATGTCATCGCAGTCCCGGCCATAGAAATTAAGCGTGATTATTCTCAAATTCTTTCTGATTCAATTCGTATTTTTTTCAAGGGAGATCGTGGTCCTGATCAAGGGGAAAAGGTCAGCTTTTTCGATAAATCAATTGTTCAGCCAAGTTTTCATACTCAAGGCAAAACATCCGGCAAAGTATCCATTTCTGAAGCCGCGCTTACCGAAATGATTCTTCACTGTATTGATGAATATGACACAGACATTCATGTCCTGAAGGTTAAAGTCAAAAAATCGAAAGCCGGATATCGTATAGAGCTCTCGGTGGACGTCCCATACGGAAAAAAACTCGCTGGAGGATTACAAGAACTTAGAGAATACATCCACAATAACCTTCAAAAATACACCGGAATTATCCTTCATCATCTTGAAATTTCTATCGATAAAGTCCGAAGTTAGGCATTCTTGTCGAAATATTTTTAGTGAGTGTAACTTTCAGAACACAATAAGCCTCGATTTGGATATGCAAACCGAGGCTTTCCCATAAGTGGGTTAGGGAGAGCGCTGCTTCAACTGGAGATAAATGACTCAGATTATGTATATCAAAATCTGGCATTTACCACAGTCAAAGGTAAAAAACCTCGTTACAAGGCTGAAAGATGATGGTTCAGGAATGCGGGGGATTAGGCTTGAGAGAGAAACTTCTGGAGTGCCTCGTTCAACTGTTCGGGCTGGTCAAGCGGGGAGAGATGCCTTGAGTTATGGATCACGCTTAGCTGCGCCCGGTCCATTTTAGAGACGTATGCCTCCTTGAATGAGACAGGGGTGTAATCTCTGTCGGCAGAAACAACCAGGGTCGGGCATTTGATCTCGCTGATCCGGTTCGCCACGCTCCAGTCAATGATAGCATCCAGTGAGGCAAGATAGGCCTTTTTGTCATTTTTCCCCCAGCGCGCTGCCAATGCTTTCTGTAGCGAACTCTGATGAAGTTCGGGAAGTAGCATTTTTGCGAGCAACTGCGCCATATGCTCCATCCCCATACAGCGAACAATCAACTTGCGCTGAAAAAATGCCATTTTCTCCTGAAATGTGTGGAGCACAAGTTCGGGGCCGCTGTTAATAATGCTGATACTTCTGACAAGCTGGGGCGCATCGAGTGCGAGTTGAAAGGCAACCATTCCCCCCATGGAAAGTCCTGCAATATGAGCCGGGGGGAGTTTCAGATGTCGACAGAGATTGGCTGTGTCTGCAGCAAATTGGGAAACGGAGTAAGGACCGGGTGGTTTGCCCGATTTGCCGTGACCGCGCAGGTCAATGGCCAGGGTTTGAAAGTTTTTTGAAAAAAACTCTACCTGATATTCCCAGTCGAGAGTACTTGAGCCAAGGCCATGAATAAAAACCAGAGGCAACCCTTCCCCGCGCATTTCATAATTAAAATCAAGCTCCTCAGTATGAAAAACGGGCATAAAAGTTCTCCTGAGTAATAATACCTGGCAAGCTGAATGGCCGGTCCGGGTGTTAACAAATTACATCCCCTCCCCTATAAAAGTGGGAGAGGATGTAATTTCCGGTTGCCTATCAAAAGGTGAGGCTAGATCCGTTCAAAGATCGCAGCGACAGCTTCACCACCACCGATGCAGAGGGTTGCCAGACCATAGCGACCGCCGGTCTCTTCGAGACCGTTCAGCAGCGTAGCGACCAGACGACCGCCGCTGGCGCCAACCGGATGACCGATCGAGATGGCGCCGCCATTAATGTTGACCTTGTCGCGGGTAATCTTCAGGCTCTCAATAGTCATCAGTGAGACGGCTGAAAAGGCCGAATTAATCTCAAACAGGTCGATCTGATCAAGCGTGAGTCCGGCCTTGGCGCAGACCCGCTCGATAGCACCGATCGGCGCTATGGGAAACTGCTCTGGGTGCAAGCTGTTGGTCGCGTAGGCGACCAGTCTGGCTTTCGGTTTCAGCCCATGTTTCTCTACGGCAGCACCGCTTGCCAGAAGAGCAAAGGCGGCACCGTCGTTGATGGTCGAAGCATTGCCGGCGGTCAGGCTGCCATCCTTTTTAAAAGCAGGACGTAAAGAGGTGAATTTATCAAAATCGATCCGCATGGGCTCTTCATCACTGTCAATGGTGACATCCCCTTTGCGGGTTGATTTCACAACCGGGACGATCTCTTTTGCGTGGAAACCACGCTTGGCTGCAGCCTGGGCCCGCTGATAAGAGCCAAGCGCAAATTCGTCCTGAGCTTCGCGGCTGACTCCGCGCTCTATGATGGTGGCTTCGGTGATCTCCCCCATGTGACGTCCGGTGTCCGGGTCGAGCAGGGCGTCATGGAGCAACAGATCGACCGCATTACCATTCCCCATCCGCATGCCAAAGCGTGCAGTAAGCAGGGCATAGGGGATCAGGGACATGTTCTCCATGCCACCGGCGATGGCCAGATGATCATCGCCCAGGCGGATGGCATCAGCGACCAGCATCATCGATTTGAGACCGCTGCCGCAGGCCTTATTAATGGTCAAGGCCGGGACGGTGTCGGGAATGCCGGCGCTGCGCATTGCGATGCGGGCAGGGGCCTGGCCGCAACCGGAAGAGATGACCTGTCCGGCGATGAATTGGTCGAGGGCTGCCGGATCAATTGGATGGCGTTCCAGCAGAGCCTTGGCGACAGTTGCTGCCAATTCGGTTGCCGGTACGTCGGCCAGGCATCCGCCGAAGCTGCCGAAGGGAGTACGTAATGCATCAATAATATAAACCTGGTTCATATGTTTTGTCCTTTTAGAAAGGTTTTTCATTTTATTTCAGCTAATTATTGCCGACCCGAAAGGTCAGTAATTCATTTCTAAAAAAGGGAGACCGCCTGGGCAGCCTCCCCTTCTGAATAATGAAGTTTCCTTATACCTGCATTCCGCCACCGACCGCGATAGTACGTGTGGTGAAATACTCATTTTCAATAATATAACGTACGCTGTGTGCAATTTCCTGAGGTTCAGCCAAGCGTCGCAGTGGAATCAGGTCTTTGATTTTTTCAAGGACTGGCTCTGGAATCGACTTGACCATTTCGGTGTTTACAAAACCTGGAGCAATAGCGCCGACGCGAATACCATGGCGAGAGAGTTCCTTCCCCCAGGTAGCGGTCAGTGCAGATACGCCCGCTTTAGCCGCCGAATAGTTGCTCTGGCCGATATTGCCGTCGCGACAGACGCTGCTGATATTGACAATTACGCCGGGACGACCAGCTTCGAGCATTTTTGCTACAGCTTCACGACCGCACAGAAAAACCCCTGTGAGATTAACGTCGATGACCTGTTGCCACTTCTCCAGAGACATTTTTTTTGTGACGCCGTCCTTGTGCTTAACCAGTAAGGCATCACGGGTGATGCCGGCATTGTTGATCAGTCCGTCAATCTGGCCAAAATCGCTTTGAATATTATCAAAAAGTGCAACAACCTCGTCTTCTTTGGCAACATTGCAGACGTAAGTGCGGATCTCTACGCCATACTCACCCAATGTTGCTGCTGCCTGGTCCAGACCTTCCTGATTCATATCGATCAGCGCCAATTTACCACCGAAGCTGGCCAGGTCTTTAGCAATTGCGAAACCGAGACCGCGGGCAGCACCGGTCACAACAAATACATTATCCTTGATTATCATCGTATCCTCAATCTTGTTAGTTATTTATAAAAACATGACAACATGTCATATTCTCTGGTCGATCCATTCAGCAATTCTAGGTGCCAGAGTGGCTTGGGTTTTCCCGGAAACGAACATGCCGACATGTCCGACCGGGTAGGATAGTTCCTGCTTGTCCTTAGTGCCGACATGCTCGAGCAGGCCCTTGCAGGCTGCAGGCGGAACCAGGGTGTCGAATTCAGCATAAACAACCAGGACTGGCATGCTGATCTTCTTCAGATCAACTTTCTGACCTCCGAGTTCAAATTCTCCTTTAACCAGTCTGTTCTCCTGAAAGAGCTCTTTGGTGTTCTGGCGCAAGACCTCTCCTGGTTGATCAGGGCTGTCGAAAATCCAGCTCTCCATGCGCAGAAAATCGCCGAGACGCTCTTCATCCCCAATAATATCGACCAGATTAATATACTTCTGTACCGTCAGTGAAAAGGGGGCCAGCATCTGGTAGGACTGATTCATCATGTCGCCTGGCACGATCCCGTAGGCATCGATCATCAGGTCCACATCGAAATGTTTGGCCCAGACGAAGAGTAGGCTGTCATTTGTTTCAAAATCGACCGGCGCTACCATAGTGATCAGGTTCTGGACTTTTTCCGGATGTAGGGCGGTGTATATCGTCGAGAAGGTTCCCCCTTGGCAGACGCCGAGCAAGTTGATGGCGTCAAGCTCATGCTGTTCGCGAATGTAATCGATGCAGTCATCCATAAATCCGTTGATCAAGTCGTCCATGGTCAGGTGTCGGTCCATGCGATCGGCATAGCCCCAATCGATCAGGTAGACGTCCTGACCCTGGTCGAGCAGGTTGCGGATCATGGAACGATTTGGCTGCAGATCGAGCATGGTATAGCGATTAACCATGGCGTAAACGATCAGAGTCGGTACGGGGCATACTTTTTTAACACGCGCCTGATAGCGATAAAGTTTGCGTTTCCCGTCCTCGAAAACCAGCTCCTTTTCCGTTTGAGCCAGCTTGACCTCATCGACAGCAGCAAGGTTTTCGATCCCTTTTTTCAGGTTGTCGGTGAAGGTCTTAAATTCATCCATAGAGTCCTGAAATTGTTGTGTGTAATTCATTTAATCGTCCTCACTTATTTAGTCGCAGGGCCGGCAGGTTTTTTAGCACTGCGTGGCGCTTTGGGACTCTTGGGGCTGGTTGCTTTCTTGGGTGCGGTGGCCACTGCTTTATCCGCTTTGGCGGCCGGAGCTTTTTTCGCCGGTTGACTCTGCTTGACTGCCGTAGATTTAGCAGCTTTATCTGCCTTTTCAGCCAGAGCCTCAACTTTAGCCAGAGCGGCTTCCAACGCCTGAAGGCGCTTTTCAGCAGCGGCTGAGGATTCTTGTGCCTTTTCGACTTTTGCGGTCATATCTTGTTGCTGCTTCCGGGATCGGCGCAGGTCGCGTTTGAGTTGTTGAATTTCTTTTGCTGCGAGGTCAATATCCGACTTCAGAGCAATCGGGGTCTCGCCCAGAATTCTCTCAATCAGTTTGTTCATCTGCATTTTGAGGCGCATCCCTGCGGCGGTGAATTCACCCTGTGTTTTTGCAAACTCTTCTGTGCCGAACACATCAAGGAAGACGGCTTCATTCTCTTTGGTCCAGGTGCTGCAAAAATCTGAAAATTTGATCGGCGCTTCGTTATTCAAAGAGCGCTCGACCAACTTGGCCTGAAAACGGTTGCCCGATTTGCGTGCTGTTTGCTCAATCAATTTGCTCATCTTGGCGAGAGCTTGCACGTAGCTGGTGGACAGACTGACAACTTTAGAAATGTCTTGTGCGACTTCGCGGTTAATACCGACTTGGGGCGCGAGGAGGTATTTGTCCGACTGCTCTTTCCAGCTGGCGAAAGTCTCGAGCAGTTTCTCGAAACCCTGACTTGATGAGGTGTTCGAAAGCTGGTTAAAGGTGCTCTGGAAATTCGTGAACATTTGAGAGTACAGATCGCCGCCCGGTAATTTCGAGCCTTGCAGCATACCGAACATGCCGAACATCTTCTGTAAACCGTCAGTCAGGTTGCTGTTGCTGAAGGTTGAGAAGAATGGATGTTCCTGCTGCATGAAGTTGTTAAGGAAGCTGCTGGGGTCAGTCCAGTTCTGGCCACCCATGAAAGGGTTTTGCATGCCACCTGGAAACTTCATGTTACCGAGCCAGCTCTTATAGAACTGCTCAAGGATATTAAATTTGAATTGCTGCAACAGCTCGGTCGGCATTTTGTCGCCCCAGGCCTGCTGAATGTTCTGCTGCAGGTTGGTGCCGAAGCTGGTGAATTGACTAAAAAGATCCTGTTGAGCTTTGAGCAGGTCTTCAAAGTTGGTCGGAATCGCATGTGTCGTTCCGCCGGTGACGCCTTGGGCCAAGTCGGCGTACTGTTTGGTCAGCTTTTGTTGCTGTTCCTGCCAGGTGCTCAGCCATTCAGCCTGTTGTTTAAAATAATCTTGCATGTTTTACCCCTTTATTATTTTCAATATTCGGTTGCAGGTTGTTTATCGATTTTGGTAGGGAGCTTAAGCGCCCTGCCCAAAAAGATCGAAATTTGTTCTCTCTTAAAACTAAAGCCTTCACGGTTTAAACAAAAACTAAACACTATATAAACGTAAAATGGTTTTGAGACAAGGAAAATTTAAATAATTTTTATTGCTTCTTATCGAACTTCCGAGTAAATGGGACTGTTATTGCTGATCTTGGGCTGAAACTTCGAGATAAAACAGAAGAGCAAAAACTGATGAGCCTGCAGATGACGCCGTTTGGGCCAAGTTGCCAGAATAGTCGGTTTGGGTTCAGGGGTTTGATTCCTTTAAGCGCTCCATCAAATTGTTTTCGATTGCCTGATAAGCCTCTATGGGATCAATAGTGAGGGTTGCCAGCATCTCGGTCAGTTTGTTTTCATCGCCTTCGCTGAGTTGATCGAGCATATCTAATTGTTCCACCAGACTGAGCGATGGCTCCTGCTTCTGAACACGATAAAGTCTCATGATACGCAGGAGGTCCTGATAGTTGCTTGCCTGGGCTTCGTTTGAATCCTGAGACTCATCGTCTTCAGAGAGGGTCTGCTGAACGAAGCTCGACTCCGTGTTTTCCAGAAAGCCGATCATGGCATCGCTCCATGGAGCCATGGTCGACCCGAGAAAACCGCTAGCAGAGACAAAGGTCTTGAGTGATTTTGATCCGCTGAGACCAAAATCTGCGTTATTGATCTCGAGAATTTTAAGTAATTTATCAATTTTTGCTTTTGGTACGCCCGCGCGGCCTGACTCAAAGCGCGCGACCACCTGAATAGCGCTGTTCCCTTCGTAACCAAGGGCTTCGCCCATCGCTTTGCGACTCATCCCTTTTTCCAACCTGCGTTGTTCAAGGAGTTTGCCGACTTTTTTTCTAAAAAGTTCTTTTTGCTCACGGGTGATCATATGCAGGCAGCCCTATTCAATTGGGAGAAAAATCTAAATTTCGTCTGTGTCGCCGGATGCTTAGCAGGCTTGATTATACGAAAAAGTGGGAAAGAAGGCAATCCTTAAACAAAAGTAAACTTTTTTCTTGACAAATGTTTAAAGTTTGTTTAATTTGCAACTCAAGGTTGGCCGAAAGGCTATTTAAAAAAATTGCACATCACCCTAAATAGGAGAACGAAACCATGGTAAATCAAAAAATTATGCAGGACATTTTGGACTTCAACAAAAACGCAGTCAAGTCGAGCTTCGAAGCATTGAACTCTTTCTCTGATCAAACT
>RRYU01019951.1_pt1 | contig 12159 bp, 9 predicted proteins | sample 2162651 | NCBI WGS metagenome assembly RRYU01 (sample SAMN10267283, study PRJNA491782) | microbial mat metagenome | isolation source: biomat in the production well | place: Japan: Minami-Kanto gas field, natural gas well KTG3 | collected 2017-06 | reverse complement strand
CAGATTCCTGGTCAGAAACTTGAAATAGTCCTGCCCGATCGTGCCGGCCGTGCCGCGCTGAATCGTCCGAAAAGAGGCGTCGGCCTCGAGTTGTCGTCGCAGCAGGCGCTTCAGATAGAAAAACAGGGTTAGGGCGGTCACGCAGATAAGTAGGAGATTTTTTAGTATTTGCCAGCGGAAGAGCCAGCCCGGATCATCAATCAGGCGAGGCAGGCCGATATCGAAGCACAGAATCCAGGCGCCGGCAATGAGTGTGTAGAGCAGGGCCACCTTGCCGGCAGCTCTGCGCCAGGGGCGGATGATGGGTGAAGCCGGCTGAGGCAATTGCATGATCTGTCCGGTATCTCCTGTGACAGGGCAACTTGAAACCGCTGAAGACTGAAGGGTCAGGGGTGAAAGAGAAACCAAAGGCCCGGTTTTCACCCGAACATTTACACCTGACCCCTTACGCTGGCGAGTTCAGCACAATGGCTTGAAATCGGCAGCGTTCCATCAAACTCCTGAACTCAGGAGAAGGTCTTTATGCGTTGTATTATAGCCCCAATCAGCAAATTGATGCAGGTTTTTCTCAGCTGGCCCCGCCAACCCGTGGCCTGATGACGCAGATCTTTAATGTGTTCGTTCCTGGGTTTGTTAATCGGTCTGTTGTTAATCGTTCTTTACACACAGGGTGGAGATTGTTAAAATATGCGGCTTTCTCAATCAGTTTGGCCGGTTTTGAAAAATCCTTTGTGGTTATCCGCCTGAATGAAGATAAAACGCCTTGAAATAACCGGGTTCAAATCCTTTGTCGAAAGCACCAGCCTGGTGTTTGATGAGGGCATCACCACGATCGTCGGGCCAAATGGTTGCGGCAAAAGCAACCTTGTCGACGCGATCCGCTGGGTTATGGGCGAACAGAGTGCCCGCAATCTGCGCGGCAAGGCAATGGAAGACGTTATCTTCGGTGGCAGCGAAAGTCGCAAGCCGCTCGGCATGGCCGAGGTGACTCTGACCCTCGACAATACGGCAGGTCAGTCGGTGGCAGCGTACGGCGAATATTCGGAAATTCAGGTCACCCGGCGGCTCTACCGGAATGGCGACAGTGAATACCTGCTCAACAAAGCCCCGTGCCGGCTGTTGGATATTACCGAGCTTTTTATGGATACCGGCATCGGCAGCAGAGCCTACTCGATCATTGAACAGGGCAAGATTGGCATGATCGTCAACGCCAAGCCGGAAGACCGTCGCTACCTGATCGAGGAAGCCGCCGGCGTCACCAAGTACAAGGCCCGCAAGAAGACCGCACTGCGCAAGATCGACGCGACGCGACAGAATCTCCTCCGTCTTAGCGATATCGTCACCGAAGTGAGGCGGCAAATGAATAGCCTCAAGCGGCAGGCCGGCCGCGCCGAGAAGTTTCGCGAATATCGTGAAGAGTTGAAAGAGATCGATCTTCAGTTTGCCCTGCGCCAGCATGGTGATTTGGCTGAACGGAGTCGTCTGGCTGGTACTTCGGCAGAGGACAAGTCCGGCCAAGTGGAAAAGATGTCCCGAAAACTCGAGGCGGCTGAACTTGATCTTGCCCGGGCGCGCCTGTATCACACCGAACGGGAAGGCGAAGCGTCGCGCGGTCAGGAACAGGCTTTTCACTTGACCAGTGAAATCCAGAAAGTCGAGAGCCGCCTGGAATTCGGCTCAAGGGAAATGGCCTCTCTCGCCAGCCAGAAGGAACGTTTCGCGGCCGAACGGGCGGACATTGAGCGGCAGTTGACTGCTGCCGATGAAGAAGAGCATCTCCTGCAGGAAACCCGGCAGAAACTGGGACGCGAACTCCTCGAAGAGCAGCAGCATCTGGCTGCGGCGGAACAAGAGATGGTTGATCTCGAAGCCCAGGAAAAGGACCTTCTCCACCAGCTCGAGAACGCCCGCAGCCAGCTCTACAGCCTGTTAACCGAACTTTCAAAAATGGGGAGTCTGCAGGAAGAGGCTGATCGCCGCCTGCATTCCCTGGCCGGCCTCAAGGAGCGCAACAGCCAGGAGGCGATTGCCGTGCAGGCCCAGCTCGACCGGTTGCAGGTTAACAGTAGTGAACTCAGCACCAACCTGAGGTCGATCATTGACGATCGCAACAATCTTCTGGAAGACCGGGAGCACCTTGGCGAGGAGATCGCCAGCCTCCGACAGGGGATTGAAGATGTTGAGACAAAGCTGCTGGTCAAGCGAGAAGCCCTGAGTCGGCAGGCCTCGCGGCTCGAATCACTCGAACAGCTTGAACGCAGCCTCGAAGGTTACGGGCGCGGAGTCAAGGCTCTGCTCTCGCAGCCCGGGCAGCGGGACCAGTTACTGGGCATTGTGGCCGATGTTCTGGAAGTGGACCCAGACTATGAAATTGCCGTAGAGGCCGTGCTCGGCAGCCGGCTGCAGACGTTGTTGACCGAACGGCTTGAGACGGTTGAAGACGCCTTTGCCTTCCTCCGTCAGGAGGAGGGGCGGTGTACCTTTCTTTTGCCCGGGTTCTCTCCCGTTCAAGACGATTTCGGGACGTTCGGCTCTCAACTGCTGGAGCTGGTTTCCATCAGGGCCGGTTGCGAAAAGGTGGTCGGCAGCCTGCTCGCCGGGGTCTTCCTGGTTGAAGATTTGCGGCCGTACCTTGCCGGAGGGTTTCCTGCCGGAGTTGTCCTCGTCACTCCTGGAGGCGATGTCCTGACTGGCCGGGGCGAGTTGACAGGCGGCGGTCGGCAGGCCCTCGACCAGGGATTGCTGCACAAAAAACGTGAAATGAAGGAGCTGGTTCGCCAGGTTGGCGCTCTCGAAAACGAGGTTGCAGCGCTGGGTGGCCGGCGTGAACAATTGCGTAAGGATTTCCTTGCCGCTGAAGAGAGCTTGCGGGTGACGGAAGCCAGCCTGCACCGACAGGAACTGCGTGTGGTCGATAGCCAGAAAGACCTGGCCAGTTTTGGTCAGGAAGAGCAGCGGCTTCAAGAACGTCTCGAGGTGCTCAGCTTTGAGGAGGATCAACTCCATGAAGAACATGAACGACTGATCGCTTCTCTGGAAGAGGCCCGTGCCGGCCGGGTTGCGATCGAGCAACAGAAACTTGATCAGGAAGCCGTGGTGGCTGATTTGAACACTGAGCATCAGGCGCTGCGCCTGCGGGCCGAGGCAACCCGGCAGAAACTGACCGCCCGCAAGATTGCGCTGGTCAGTTTGCGGGAACGGGAGGAGAGTCTGGGCGAAACCTTGCAAAGGATTGACCGGACGCGTCAGCTCCTGCGCCAGCGTCAGGGAACCCTGGTCGGAACCGGCCAAGAAGCGGAAGAGAAAAGAGCCGCTCTGGGACGGGAAGCGGACCGGCTGAAAACCGAACTGGAGGTACTGTTCGCCCGGCGCATTGAGAAACAGACGGAAGTCTCGCTCCTGAAGGATCGGTTTGAGGAAAGCCTGCAAGATATTGAAAACCGTGAGACAGAGATCAGGCGGTTGCGTGGCGCAGTCAACCAGGTCCGCGAAGAGCTGGCGTCGGCACAAATGCGGAGCCGGGAGCTTGCTCTGGAAACTGAGCATCTCCGCCAGGCTTTCCTGAACCGCTACCGGATAGACCTGGAGGATGCGCTGGTTGCCGCCCGGCTTGATACGGAGTTTGATCCCCACGCCGCCGACAAGCGCCGGGAGTTTCTCGACCGGCGCATCGAGGAGATCGGTGAGGTCAACCTGACTGCCATTGAAGAATTCCGTGAGTTGGAGGAACGCTATCTTTTCCTGACCACTCAGCAGGAGGATCTGCAGAAATCACTGGAGGGCTTGCAGACGGCGATCAGCAAGATCAACCGCACCACACGCAAGCGATTCCGGGAGGCCTTCGACCAGATCAATGCCAAGTTTCGGGAGACCTTTCCAAAACTGTTCAATGGCGGACAGGCGGAGCTGAGGCTGTCTGATGAAGAGGACCTCCTGGAGACCGGGATCGACATCGTCGCTCAGCCTCCCGGCAAGAAGCTGCAGAATGTTTCCCTTTTCTCCGGGGGCGAGAAGGCGCTGACGGCCGTTGCACTCATCTTTTCGATCTTCCAGATCAAGCCCTCGCCGTTCTGTCTGCTTGACGAAGTTGACGCGCCGCTGGACGACATGAATATCGGGAGGTTCAATGAGGTGGTCAAACAGATGACCAAAGAGTCCCAGTTCATCATTATCACCCATAACAAGCGGACCATGGAGATTGCCGACAATCTTTACGGGGTCACCATGGAAGACCCGGGCATCTCCAAGCTCGTCTCCGTCCGCATGAGAGAGGCGGCTTAAAACGATGCCTTTTAAGGCGTTGCTCGGCGAAATGCTGAAACGGGTTCCTGGCGGCCAAGGGGCAATTCTGGCTGACTGGGAAGGCGAGGCGGTTGATCAGGTCGGCCTTATGGATGACTACGACCTGAAGCTGATCGGCGCTTACAAAGGGGTCATTCTGACCAACCTGCGGGATGTGGCGAACCGTCTCAACAACGATCAGCTGAAGGAGATCATCATTACGACCGATCGGGCCCAGATGATCGTATTGCCGGTGACCCTCGAGTATTTTCTGGTTTTTACGCTCAATCGTTCCGATGTTCTGGGACGGGCTCTGGTTGAGGCACGCCGCTGTATTCATGCCTTGCAGAAAGAGATCGTCTGAGATCAGTGAGCGAATTAACCATTTTGAGGTAAGTAAACAAATGGATTGGTTTGAAAAATATCTCGGTATTGTGAAGGATTTTCTGATCGAACTCGGGGTTCCTGCAGAACAGGGCACTCTGGCCGCCATGGGCCTGATCTATCTGGCCATGACTTTCATCTTGCTGCTGTTGGTCCTGCTTCTGGTCAAACGTGTGCGCCGCGGCCGCGGCGCATCGGCAGATGATTCCACAGGCACTGCTGGTGAAGTGGTTGAGACGAAACCTGCTGACTCCGACGCGGTTGCGGAGACTGTTGAGCCAGAGGCCGCCGAACCGGTAACCGGCCCGACCACCTTCCCGGCAGGCGGAGAAGCCCCCGGTGAGATTGAGGCGCCGGTTGAGGAGGCTGCCGAGCCACCGGTCGCAGCGGAGCCTCCCGATTTACGTCCGCCGGCACCTGCGCAGCCGGCCGAACCGGCCAGCATGTTCGAACGGCTGCGGCAGGGTCTTAACAAGACCCGGTCCTCTTTGGTCGGCCGGGTCGATGCGCTGCTCGGATCTCATGCCAGGCTGGATGATGAATTTATTGAAGAACTCGAAGAAATCCTGATAACTGCGGATTTCGGTATGCAGGCCACCCAGGAGCTCGTCAAGGCTTTGACCATTCGGGCCGCAGCGGCCGAGGCCGGGGATCCGCGCCGACTCAAGGCGATTCTCGCCGGCGAGATCCGCGCCCGTCTTGATTTTGGACCGATTGCTCAGCATGATTGGCAGCAGGTGCCACTGGTTATTATGGTGGTCGGGGTCAACGGGGTTGGCAAAACCACGACAATCGGCAAGCTGGCCCGGCAGTTCTCCGATCAGGGCAAGAAAGTGATTCTGGGTGCTGGGGATACGTTTCGGGCCGCTGCGGATCAGCAGCTTCAGGTCTGGGGTGAGCGTGCCGGGGCTGAGGTCATCACGCATGCCGAAGGCTCGGATCCGTCGGCCGTCGCATTCGATGCTGCCAGGGCGGCCGTGGCTCGCAAGGCCGATGTTCTGATCCTGGATACGGCGGGTCGATTGCACACCAAAGTCAACCTGATGGAAGAATTGCGCAAGATGCGGCGGGTGTTAAATCGCGAGATCCCGGGTTCTCCGCATGAGACGCTGCTGGTCCTGGACGCAACCACCGGCCAGAACGCCCTGCTTCAGGCCCGCAAGTTCCAGGAGGTGGTTGAGGTGACTGGGGTGGCCCTGACCAAACTGGATGGCACAGCCAAGGGGGGTATCGTGGTGGCGATCGCCAGTCAGTTGCAGTTGCCGGTCCGCTATGTCGGGGTTGGTGAAGGCGCCCACGACCTGCGGCCTTTCGATGCGGATGAGTTTGTGGCCGCACTGTTTCAGGCGGACTGAGCAAACTTGACTTTTCATTGGTTTTACCCTAACTTTCAGCCAATTAATACTTGTGATCGGCGAAGCTTGCGGCGGTGTGACGGCTGGAGAGGAAATCAAGTGACTGCTGATGAATTTACACGCCTGGAAAGACTGGTCAACCAGCTGCTGCAGGAGCGCAGCGAACTCCTCCAACGCAATAATGCCCTGACCAGGGAACAGTCACGAATTGTGGGCGAGCTCGACAACCTTTTGGCCAAAGTTGATCGCCTTGAACGGAAGAGCCAGTGAAGCAAAGTGTGAGGGTTTCCATTCTCGGGCAGGAATTTCATCTCAGAAGCAGCGCTTCTGCCGAGCATGTGCATAATGTGGCGGCTTTCGTCGAAGAACAGATTTCCCAGGTAACAGCCTCTGGTCGGGTGGTCGATACGATGCAGGCGGCGATTCTGGCCCTGTTCAATGTTTCCGCCTCCTACCTGGATGCCAGGAGCCAGAACGCGGCAACGAATCCCGAGTGTTTGGGCCGGGTGAAAAGTTTGGCCGACCGGATTGAAAAGACACTGGAATCTGAAAGCACAACGCGCTAGAATGGTCCTAGGTTGAGAAGACTTTGCAGAGTCTCCATAAGGGAAGTCTTCAGATAGATTGATTGACGGTCAACAGCCGCGAAGTCTCCGACCCGGCCGAAAGGCAGGAGGAGTTCCGATGGCGTTTAAAAAAAAGATGTCGACTTTGATCAGATTGTCTTACATAACATCAGGTGCTTATCGAGGGCTCGGAGGGGACCATTGGCGATTCCCCGTGGAGTCCTTACCTGAATGTTTAAAACCTCAGTCGTGCGGGGAGTTTGATCAAAGGCTGGAGTGATATCTGCACCGTTTTACCTTCTTTCTGAGAGCCTTTCCTTCTGGAGACCCCTGGGATTTGGGGGTCTCGTCCATGCCCAAAAAACTGGTTCGCGAGAAATTTCTTGCCTTGCGCAGACAGTGCGATGCCGAGTTCTGTGAGGAACTTGGCAATAAAATTCAAACCCAATTCCTAGAGACTGAGGAATTCTCGAGAGCCCGCTGTCTGGGTCTGTACAGTCCTGTAAACAACGAAGTTGATACCGGGCTTGTTGCACGGCAAGCCCTCGCCGTGGGTAAAAAGTTGGTTTATCCCCGCGTTAGCGGGGAGGAATTGGAGTTTGTCGAGATCGAGGACCCCGGGTTTCTTGAGCCGGGGGGATTCGCTGTGCCCGAGCCGGTCGCCGGGGGAATTGTCGATCCGCAGGATGTGGATGTGTTCGTTGTCCCGGGGGTCGCTTTCGATCTGGCCGGCCATCGGCTCGGATACGGCAAGGGGTTTTATGATCGATTTCTGTGCCGACTTTCGGTCGGTGGAGAACGGGTTGGTTTTTCCTATGAGTTCCAGTTAGTCGAGGCTCTGCCCGTGCGGCCGCACGATCAGCGGCTTTCGATGTTGATAACCGAGAAACGTTTACTGCGTTTCCCCGACTGACGGCAGGTCAGCGGATTAACATATCCATGCAAGTGGAGGAGGTGGCGATTTTGAATAACGAACTCCTGATCATAGTGGCTTTCATCAGCTTGGTCGCCGGCGGGCTTATCGGCGTGCTTGTCAACCGCAAGTCTGCTACATCCAAGCTGTCCAATGCCGAGCGTGATGCTGCCCGGATTGTCGAAAATGCTCGCAAAGAGGCGGATACCCTGCGTAAGGAGGCAGAGGTTGAGGCCAAGGATGCAGCTTTTCAAGCCAAAGAGGAATTTGAAGCTGAAGCCCGGGAACTTCGTCGGGAACTCCAGGCTCAGGAGCGTCGACTGGTTCAGAAGGAAGAGAATCTTGACCGTAAGGGTTTGCATCTCGATGAAAGAAGCGAGGAAGTGGCCCGCCGTGAACAAGCCCTTGTGGATCGGGAGCGGCACCTGCAGCAGAAGGGTGAAGAGGTTGACCGGCTGGTCGATGAGCAGCGCACCCGGTTGGAGCAGCTTGCCGAAATGAGTTCCGAACAAGCCAAGCAGCAACTTATGGATGCGATGGAAAGCGAGGCGCGCCATGATGCCGCCAAGCGCATCAAGCAGATCGAGGAAGAAGCCAAGGAAACGGCTGATAAAAAGGCCAAGAAGATCCTTTCCCTGGCCATCCAGCGTTACGCCGGAGATTATGTAGCGGAGAAGACCATTAATTCGGTGGCGCTGCCCAATGATGAAATGAAGGGCCGGATTATCGGTCGCGAGGGCCGGAATATCCGCGCCATCGAAGCCGCCACCGGCATTGACCTGATTATCGACGATACACCCGAGGCGGTGATCATTTCCGGTTTCAACCCGGTACGCCGTGAAGTCGCCCGGCTTGCCCTGGAAAGATTGATTACCGACGGACGGATTCATCCGTCACGGATCGAGGAGGTTGTCAAGAAAGCCGAGCAGGATGTCGATAATATCGTGCGGGAGGCCGGGGAACAGGCAACCTTTGACGTTGGTGTGCATGGCATTCACCCGGAAATCATCAAGCTGGTGGGCCGTCTGAAATATCGGACATCGTACGGCCAGAATGTTCTGCAGCATTCCCTCGAGGTGTCTTTCCTGTGCGGCATCATGGCCGCCGAACTGGGAATCAACGTCAAGCAGGCAAAACGGGCCGGATTGCTGCATGATATCGGCAAGGCGGTTGATCATGAAGTTGAAGGCTCTCATGCCATCATAGGTGCCGATCTGGCGCGTAAATACGGTGAGTCCTCAAAAATCGTGCACGCGATTGCCGCCCATCACGAGGAAGAGAAGCCTGAAACCGTGCTGGCGGTCCTTGTCCAAGCCGCAGATGCGCTGTCCGGGGCCCGGCCAGGGGCGCGGCGCGAAATGCTGGAGACCTATGTCAAGCGACTCAATGACCTCGAAAAGATCGGCTGTTCAGTAAGTGGCGTTACCTCCTGCTACGCGATCCAGGCTGGTCGAGAGATCCGGGTGATGGTGTCGAGCGATGAAGTCTCCGATGATCAATCGTATGTGGTCGCCAGAGACATTGCCCGCAAAATTGAGAGCGACATGACTTATCCCGGACAGATCAAGGTAAACGTGATTCGCGAAACACGGGCGGTCGATTACGCCAAGTAAGCTGCACAGTGACGGGCAGGGGAGCGACAGGACGGTCTTGTCGCTTTTCTCCCGGCAATCGTTTAACTGGGGTTCCATTGAAAATTCTTTTTATTGGCGATATCATTGGTCGAACCGGGCGGCAGATGGTTGGTCAATGGCTGCCGCGCCTGATCAACCGGCATGGCGTTGATATGGTTGTGGCGAATGCAGAAAACGCCGCTGCAGGGTTTGGTTTAACCCCCGATGTCGTCAGCGAACTCCTTGCCCTGGAGATTGATGTCCTGACCACCGGCAATCATGTTTGGGACAAGCGTGACGGTATCCCTTGTCTTGATAGTGAACCCCGACTGCTTCGCCCGGCCAATTACCCTCCGGGCCTGCCGGGCCGAGGCGTCGGTGTGTATGCAACCGGAATCGGGGTCTCGGTCGTGGTGATCAATCTGGAAGGGCGAGTTTTCATGCGCAACCTGGATTGTCCCTTTCGGGAAGCCGATGCAATTCTGGCAGGCCTCGATGTGCGCCACAAGGTTATCCTGGTCGATCTGCATGCCGAAGCAACCAGTGAAAAAGGTGCCATGGGGGCCTATCTGGATGGTCGGGTGAGTGCCGTGCTCGGCACCCACACTCACGTGCAGACGGCTGATGAGCGGGTTCTGCCGGGTGGGACGGCTTTTATAAGTGATGCCGGCATGACTGGCGGCCGCGATTCTGTGATCGGGATACGCAAAGATTTGTCGGTCGAACGTTTCCTGACCCAGGTGCCGGTGCGCTATGAGGTGAGCAAGAGAGACCCGATGCTGTGCGGTGTCGTGATCGATGTCGATGAAACGACCGGAAGGGCCCGCCAGATTAAGCGGGTCATGGAACTGGACAATTGAGGTAACGCCCTGACCGCGTACGGCCAGGGCAATAATGTTGCCAAACACACTGAATAGCTGGAATTGAAAATGAGTTTCGTCGAAGAGTTGACCTGGCGCGGTATGATCCATGACATTACGCCCGGGGCGGAAGAGCAGTTGCAAAAAGAGATGACAACCGCCTACGTCGGTATCGATCCGACTGCGGAGTCCCTGCATATTGGCCATCTGGTCAGCGTGATGATGCTCAAGCACTTCCAGCTCGCCGGCCACAAGCCGATAGCGCTTATCGGCGGAGCAACCGGCATGATCGGCGACCCATCAGGCAAGTCGGTCGAGCGCAACCTGCTCAACGAACAGACTCTCCGTCACAACGAAGCCTGTTTGAAAAAGCAGTTGGCAAAATTTCTCGATTTTGAATCGGATGCCGCCAATGCCGCCGAGCTGGTCAACAATTACGACTGGATGAAAAACTTCAGTTTTTTGGAGTTCATCCGCGACATCGGTAAACATATTACCGTCAATTACATGATGGCCAAGGACAGCGTTAAAAAACGTCTCGGTGAAGAGGCCAGGGCCGGGTTGTCCTTCACTGAATTCTCCTATCAGCTGGTGCAGGGCGCCGATTTTCTGCACTTGTACCGTGAAAAGAACTGCAAGTTGCAGATGGGCGGCTCCGATCAATGGGGGAATATCACGACAGGGACAGAGCTGATTCGCCGCAAGGAGAGAGGCGAAGCTTTTGCTCTGACCTGTCCGCTTATCACCAAGGCGGACGGCGGCAAATTCGGTAAAACAGAAAGCGGCAATGTCTGGCTCGACCCGAAACTAACCACGCCATACAAATTCTACCAGTTCTGGCTCAATGTCTCTGACGCCGATGCTGAGAAATACATTAAAATCTTCACCCTGCTGAGCAAGGAAGAGGTGGCCGCCCTGGTCAAAGAGCAGGAGGCGGCACCGCACCTGCGGCCGTTGCAGAAGAGCTTGGCAAAAGAGGTCACCTGCATGGTCCATGATGGGGACGAATACAACAAGGCTGTGGAGGCCTCACAGATACTCTTTGGCGAAGCCACGACCGAAAGCCTGGCGAAGTTGGATAATGAAACCTTTCTCTCGGTGTTTGAAGGAGTGCCAACCTATGAGATCGACCGTGCCAAGCTCGATGCCGGGATTCCGGTCGTAGAGTTGCTTGCTACGGAAACGGCGGTGTTCCCGTCTAAGGGTGAACTCCGCCGTACAATCAATGGCAACGGACTCAGCCTCAATAAGGCCAAGTTGACCGATCCGCAATATCTGGTGACCGGGGCGGACCTGGTCAACGGATCATACATACTGATACAGAAGGGCAAGAAAAATTACTCGATTATAGAGGTGGTGTAATGGCGCTCGAGTTATTGCTGGCGCCGTGGTATGAAATCCTGCCGGTTGAGGTCTTGCCGGAAGCCGCGGCCTGATGAATCTCATGGCCCCTTCCTTTTCGGCTCTGCTGCGAAGTGAAGGCTCTAGGCGGTGTGGTTTTGGGCCGTGTTTTTCCCGACGGGAGTTGAGTGAACGGGCGCGTGGAATCTTTTTTCCTGATACCCAAAAAAAGCCTTGACAGGGCCGGCCAATTTTAATAAATTCGGCGGCCGTTGCCCAAGAAAAAGGGGCGTTGAAAAAAAAGTCAAAGAGAATGAAAAACTCTCTTGACAGTCCCGGAAGGGATCGGGTATAACCACCCCTCGTTGCAACAAAGCCCGACAGTGTCGGTCACGGGCAACGGAAAAAAAGAAGAAAAAAGTGAAAAAAAAGATTGACAGAAAATAGGTAGTTCGATACACTTCTTCTCCTGTCGCAACGGCGTCAGGCGAAAGCAAAACCGGGTCTTTGAAAACTGAATAGCAGATGTTTGAGATGGTTTAATCGAGTTAAACACTAGTCAAACCTTTACAGAATCAACTTTGCAGTTTAAAACTGGAGAGTTTGATCCTGGCTCAGAACGAACGCTGGCGGCATGCTTAACACATGCAAGTCGAACGTGAAAGCTCCCTTCGGGGGGCAAGTAAAGTGGCGCACGGGTGAGTAACACGTGGATAATCTACCCGATGATCAGGGATAACCTTTCGAAAGGGGGGCTAATACCGGATAAGCCCACAATACCTTCGGGTGATGTGGGAAAAGGGGGCTTCGGCTCCTGTCATCGGATGAGTCCGCGGCCCATTAGCT
>RRYU01010244.1_pt1 | contig 12161 bp, 11 predicted proteins | sample 2162651 | NCBI WGS metagenome assembly RRYU01 (sample SAMN10267283, study PRJNA491782) | microbial mat metagenome | isolation source: biomat in the production well | place: Japan: Minami-Kanto gas field, natural gas well KTG3 | collected 2017-06 | reverse complement strand
AATTTTTCCCGCTTCACATATAGTTGCGCCAGTAGTAATAACATCATCAATTAAGATAATTGTTTTGTTAGTTAAGCTTTCTCCCTGCCAACAAAAAACATTATTTAAATTAGATAATCTTTCTCGGGCTGATAATTTAAATTGCGCTGGTGTATTTTTTATTTTTATTAATTTGGTTGTTAGTTTGTAATTAAAAGCTACACTAAAATGTCGGGCAATAATTTCAGTTTGATTAAAGCCGCGTTGTCTTTTTCTTTTTTTAGAAATAGGAATAGGTATCACCAATATTTGTGGTTTGGTGGCTTGGTTATTTTTAATGATTAATTTTTGACTCAATAATAAGTCTTGCCCTTGCCAATAAATAATTAGCCAATCAGCCAAAATTTCACCTAAGACAGCAATGGTTTTAAATTTCATGGTTTTTATAATTTCAGCTAATAAAAAATCATCGTAATTGCCAGCCGCCAAAGCCAGGTCTATATTTTTAACTTGGTTTAAAGGTGGTTTAATATTAATTAGACCGTTAAAACGCAGGGTAGAAAAACAATTAGCACAGACAAAACCTTGACCAGGTTTGTTTTTATCTTTTTTTCGGCTCTCTTGTTGGCAACCCAGACAGCAAACAGGAAATAATAAATCAAGCCAAAAGTTAATAGATAAAAAATAGATTAATTTTTTAAACAAAAAAGTCATAATAATTTTTACTCCTTAATTATTATGACTTATTTAAGATGGACAAAAAATAAAATAAAAATGATTTTTTTTAAATATTTTTAAGAGTTAGATTATGAGATGTTATCTGGGGTTTAGTTTAAGCTTAGCGCAATCTTACTTGGTGGATCATTTCCGTGCTTTTATCAGTAAAGTATAGATAGTTTTGATTTTGTGGCACCATAATTTGAGAAATATTATAAGCACCAGCGGGAACAGCAATTAGACTTCTAGAGCCAGTATTTAAATCTATTTTATATAAATTATCTTTAGTGCGATCAGCTAGTTCGGGGAACATGCCAGCTCCAGCTTCTAAATTTTCCGGCACCGCGCAATAAACTTCGTTTTCGGTAGCAAAAGTACATTTATTGGCCCAAGTATTTAATTCTAGACTGCGACGATTAGCGCCGATGCTATCACCACTAGCTTCTACTACCCATAAGCGGGGACGGTACTCATCGCGTGAATGATAAGCGCTGTAAAGAAGATTATTGCCAGTTTGTGACCAAGTTGTTTGCAGTCCTCTTCCTTCCACGATAGTTGATTTAAAGTTTTCACCATACATACCAACAAAGAAGATTTCTTGTCTATCAAAATCTACACCCTTAGTGTACATCGCTACAATTTGGTTATTTGGTGACCAAGACGGATAAACATTGCTGTCAGCCGTTCCAATTGGTTCAATCGCAGTTGCCTTAGAACCATCACTACCAGCTACAATTAGCCAGCGATTATCTGGATCTAGACCTATGCTTTTAGCAACTATTTGTTCGCTGTTATCAGCAAAAGAAAAATCTTTCCAATACGAAGGCAGGGTTACTTGTCGTTGCGTATTAAAATCATACATAATTTTAGTATCATCTGGATATTCTAAAATAGCTTTTTGGGAGTTAGGCGCCCAAGTAATTTGCTGGACTTGATGAAAAACTCTGTCACTCATTTTTATTATATTGCCATTTTCATCAATGCGATAAAAATGCCCGTCATTTTTATCATAGTATTGCACTCGTCCATCGCTAGTAATAGTTGGGTTTAAAACTGGAGAGGGGACTAAGGTTCGGATTTGAGTTAAACCACCATCAGCCACTAAAGATGGGGCTGAAGCTTCGGGGCTAGGTTGACCAATCGGAGTGCCAATGATTGGTTGCCCATCTTCATCCAAGCCTGGTAAACGACCAGGGCCAGTAATATCGTCTATAATTTCACCGCCAGGGCCAATTCCAGGTAAACCGCCAGGAGTAGAAGTAGAAATAGGGGTGATGCCTGGCTCAACAAAACTTTCTTGAAAAAAGAACTTCCATAATAAATAACCTAAGCCAAAAACTATTAACAAGAAGACGATAACTAAAAAGATTTTTTTATAGCGATTAAAGAAAGGCATAAATGCTTGTTTAATATTTCCAAATATTATATAATTTAATTATATAGGAATATTAAGGATAATTCAATTTAGTTTGACTCAGTTTTTATATGGGAATATTTTCTTTTGGTAGCGACAATCTTTTTTTAGGCATAGATATTGGCGACTCTTCTTTAAAAATGGTAGAACTTAAAAAAAGAGGACGCCGTATTCAGTTGTCAAATTATGCTTTTAGCGAAAATGTCAGTGAGATTAATTTTAATAAAGTAGAGGACATTAATTATTTAGCGCAAGCCATTTCTAAAGTAATTAAAGAGGCTGGAATTAAAGCTAGGCGCGCCACTGTTTCCTTGCCGACTTTTGCAGTTTTTTCCTCTATTATTAATATTGTAAACGCTGATAAAAAGAATTTATCTAGATCGGTTAGCGAAGAAGCAAAAAAAGTGATACCATTACCTTTAGAGGAGATGATTTTAGATTGGAAAGTTATTCCTGATAAAAATGGTCGCATTCCGACTTCTGGTAACATGCAGGTTTTTTTAACTGGTTCTCCTAAGAAGCTAGTACGTAAATATTTGGATGTTTTTAAGCAAGCTAATATAATTTTAGCTAGTTTAGAAACCGAAACCTTTTCTTTAGTTCGTTCTTTAGTAGGAGATGATAAAGAACCAGTCATGATTGTTGAAATTGGCGCTAACAGCACAGATTTATCAATTGTTAAAGATAGTATTCCGGTGCTAAATAGAAGCTTAACAGTTTGCGCCGCTACGGTTACTAAAATATTATCAGAAAAATTAGGCATAGATTATACTCAGGCTGAGCAGTTTAAATTAGATTTAAGTTTTGCTCTTAATAACGAAGAAAGCCAGGAAGAATTACCTCGTCTTATTACCACTGCTTTAGAGCCTATAGTGACAGAAATGAGATACTTATCAGATTTTTATCAAACACAGAATATCAAGCCTTTAGAAAAAATAGTATTATCCGGTGGTGGTTCTTTATTTTTAAATTTAGCTGAGTATTTTTCTCAGCGCTTAGATACTAAAGTGATTATTGGTGATCCCTGGAATCGCATTGTTTATCCTCAAGAAATTAAACCAGTGTTACAAGAAGTAGGACCAAAATTAGCCGTCGCAATTGGCTTAGCCATGCGTGAAATTTCTTAAATTATGCAACTTTTTAAGAAAAAAACTCAAGAATCAGAATCAGAAAAGATTTTAAAAAATCCCAAGATTTTGGAAGTTAACTTGATTAAAGAAGATACAGATTTATCTTTTGATTGGAAAAGAAGTTTACGCTCTAGCTTAATTGCGTTAGGAGTAGTTTTGTTTATTATTTTTGAACTTTATTGGGGGCTAGATTGGTGGCAAAAAGATGAAGAAATTAGGTTAGAGCAAATAAAAACACAAACGGAAAGAGCGAGACAAGAAATTAATGATTTAAGGCTTTCTGCTGCTGATGCCCTGTCTTATCAGTCCAAAACTAGAGAAGCCGGGATTTTGCTGGATAATCATATTTATTGGACTAATTTTTTTGCTTGGCTAGAAAGAAACACGCTTAGCACTGTTAGTTTTGGTGGATTTTCTGGAGATAATAAAGGGGAGTACTCTTTAGCTGGTCAAGCTGGTTCTTTTGCCGAGGTGTCGTGGCAAGTTAAGCAAATGGCTAGTGATCCAATGGTCTTAGACGTCGAGGTTAAATCAGTTTCTTCTGGCGCCAGTAAAACTAGAGAGCAAATTGCCGAAGAAGCAGCTGCTTATGCGCTCGCTGTTAGTCGCGGTGAAGAAGTTGAAGAGTATCAAGCCCCGCCTCCAGCCGGTACTTCTTTTGTGTTAAATTTAGAAATTAATCCTGAAATATTTAAAAAATAAATGCCAGCCCCTAAACCACAAAAAAATAATCAGCTAGTTGTCTTTTTAAATGAGTATTTTAATGTCGTCTTATTTATAGCGATTTTAATTATTTTTGGCGTATCCTATGTTTTATTCATTGGTCCTAAATTTAAAATTACCACCACTATTATTAGGGAAAATATTGAAGCCCAGCAGCGTCTTTATGTGGAGCAAGAAAAAAGACTTAGAGATTTAAAGACTATCATTAAGATTTATGATGAAATTAGCCCTTCGGATTTAAATAAATTTGATGGCATTTTGCCTAATAATTATATTAAAGAGGTTTTATTTGGGGAATTAGAAGAAATAATTATTCAACAAGGATTTTTAATTCAAACAGTAATTATTGAAGCTGATGATGAAGCTGCTAATAATCGAGCTCAATTACCACAAATGGGAGGAGCACCTGTTAGTGGGGCTAATGTCGGCGCTGTTAGATTAGTTATTTCCTTAGGAGCCATTGATTATAATGGTTTAAAACAGTTATTAAGAATTATTGAAACTAACTCTCGTTTATTTGATGTTGAACAGGTAAGTTTTTCCGATGCGACTGAATCTGCTCAATTAGAGTTAGTTACTTATTATTATAAAAATATACAACCATAAATTTTTTTATGAAGCATCGTTATACCACATTATTATATTTATTTTTTCTTCTAATCTTTATTGGTGGTTTAGGCATGCTTTTTTTACGTCAATCCTTTGTTGATTATTTGCGGGAAAATACGGGCATTACCACCGTGGAAGTTCCTTTGCGACCAGCCACGCCACCAGAGCAATTAATTGATGTAGAAATTTTAAAAAATGAAAAATTAACTTCAATGCGCAATAACGTACAAGTGTTTAACTTTAATGAGATTTGCGGAGAAAGCGTAAATGCTGGCAAGCGCTGTGTTTTAGGTAATCGCAATCCATTTTCTCCTAATTAATAAGCTTATCAATAATGCCTAGCAATAATGATTTAAAGCTATTACAGCTTTTAGTGGAAAATAATTTAGTTTCTTTGGAAAAAGCTGAAGAAATTAGACAAAAAACTATAGACAAGGGCGAAAGTCTAGCTGTTTTTTTAATTGCCAATAAGTTAATTAATGAAGAAAAATTAACAGAGCTAAGAGCCCAAGTTTTTGGTTTTCAATATCACAACTTAGTTGATTTTGATGTGCCAGAGGCAATTTTAAATTTTTTACCAGAAGAAATTTCACGTACCTACAAAATAATTTGTTTTGGCAAAGAAAATAAAGCCATTAAAATTGGCATGGTAGAGCCCAACTTAAAGGCGATGGAAGCAGTTAATTTTTTAGCTACTGAAGAAAAATTAACGGTAGAATATTTTTTAATTTCCGAGTCTAGTTGGCAAAAATCATTTAAAAGATATCAAAAAATAGAACAAGAAATTTCTAGTGCGTTAGAAGTTAAGGCGCAAGAAGAGGGCGATGAATTAATAGAAGTAAAAAGTGATGGCGGTGATTTAAGTTCTGATGAAATTAATAGCGCGCCGGTTTCGCGCATTGTTTCTGTTATTATTAGGCATGCCGTAGAAGCACGAGCATCAGATATTCACATTGAACCCTTCGCTAAAGAAAGTCGTGTGCGTTATCGCATTGATGGTATTTTGCATACCTCCTTAACTTTACCTAAGAGTATTCACAACGCAGTTATTGCTCGCGTTAAAGTATTGGCTAAATTAAAATTAGATGAAACTCGTATTCCTCAAGACGGTCGTATCAGGTTAGTAGTTAATAATAGAGAAATAGATTTTCGTGTTTCTACTTTGCCTTTAGCTAGCAATGAAAAAGTAGTAATGAGAATTTTAGACTCGGTTCAAGGTGTGCAAACTTTAGAAAATTTAGGTTTTAATCAAATTGGTTTAAAGCGCATTAAAGAGGGTATTAAAAAGACTAGTGGTATGGTACTGGTAACAGGTCCGACTGGTAGTGGTAAAACTACTACTCTGTATTCTATTTTAAATATTTTGAATCAAGAGGGAGTCAATATTTCTACTTTAGAGGATCCGATTGAGTATGAAATTAAAGGCATTAATCAATCGCAAGTACGACCAAGAATTGGCTTTTCTTTTGCTAATGGTTTAAGGTCTTTACTTCGTCAGGATCCAAATATTATCATGGTGGGAGAAATTCGTGACGAAGAAACAGCCGAGTTGTCTATTCATGCTTCTTTAACTGGTCACTTAGTGTTATCTACTTTGCACACCAATGATGCCATTGGCGCGGTTTTTCGTTTATTAGATATGAAAGTGGAAAGATTTTTGCTCGCTTCAACTTTAAAAACAGTGGTTGCTCAAAGATTAGCTCGTCGTTTATGCGAGCATTGCAAGCAACCAACAGAATTATCACCTGATGCTCGTCAAGAGATGGTAGATGAATTAAAAATTTTACCAGAAAAAGTTATTAAAACAGAAATGCCTGATTTTACTGGGGTTGATAATATGTTTAATCAGTATAAAGTATTTAAAGCAGTTGGTTGTCAGCGTTGTGAAAATACAGGTTATGCCAGTCGTGTTTCCATTTCTGAGGTCATTGAAATCAATGAAGCTTTAAAAGATATGATAAATAATGGTGATGAAAATTTAAGCATTGAGGCGGTTCGTAAAACCGAGGACTTTATTTCTATTAAACAAGATGGCATAATTAAAGTATTCCAAGGTTTTACTACCATGGAAGAAGTATTACGTGTTATCGAAAGTTAGTTTTCAATAAATATGGCAATTTTTAAATATTTGGCCGAAGATCAAAGTGGCCGTAAAAAAAGAGGACAAGTTGTGGGCTTAAATGAGCCCGATGCCTTAAATAGACTAAGAAAACAAGAGCTTAATCCGCTTAATGTTGCCAACATTACCGATACTTTAGATAGTAAGTTTTTAATGTTGATAGCGCCTATTAAAATTAAGGATTTGGTTATTTTTGTGCGTCAATTTTCAGTTATGATTAGTGCCAACGTGACAGTAGTAGAAGCCTTAATGATTTTAGTGGATCAGACTAAAAATCTAACTTTAAAAAACATGATTGCCGAGATTGCTTTTGAGGTTGATAGCGGCTCTTTTTTATCGGAAGCTTTTAGTCGTCGTCCTAAGATTTTTTCCAATTTTTTCATTAATATTGTTCGTTCGGGTGAAACCTCTGGTAAATTAGATGAGGTTTTAAATTATTTGGCTGATGAAATGGAGCAAAACTATGATATGATTTCTAAGATCAAAGGCGCCATGATATATCCGGTATTTATTATTTTAGCTTTGATTGGTGTTAGTATTGTGTTAATGGTTTATGTTATTCCTAATTTGACTTCTATCTTAACCGAAACTAATGCGGTTTTACCCATGTCCACGCGCATTGTTATTGCTACTTCTAATTTTTTCAAAGACTATTTATGGGCAGTTGGTTTAGGAGTAATTTTTTTAATAGTTGGTATTCATTATTTTTCTAAAACAGAATTTGGTAATCGTCAGATAGATATTTTAAAGTTACGTATGCCTATTTTTGGTAGCTTATTTAAATATATTTATTTGATGCGTTTTACTCGTTCTTTATCCACCCTAGTAAAAGGCGGAGTCACCATTACTAAAAGTTTAGAAATTACTGCCGAGGTAGTTGGTAATGTCATCTATAAAGAATTAATTTTAGAAACCCTTACTTCTATTAATGACGGTAATCCCATTTATTTAGTGATGGATAGAAGTTCTTATGTGCCTAAAATGGTGCCACAAATGATTGCGGTGGGTGAAAAAACTGGCAAGCTCGATACCGTTTTAGATAGAGTTACTTCTTTTTATAGTCGTGAAAGCGCTAACATGTTAGATAACTTAAGTAAATTAATGGAACCAATTATTATGGTAATTATGGGTGTTGGCGTTGGCATTATGGTAGCCGCGGTTATTATGCCAATGTATAATTTGGCTAGTCAGTTTTAAGTAAATATTAAAGGATATGCACAGGAGGGTTTATTGATTGTATTGCGTGCTTTTTCTTTTTTTGCTATAATTGAATTATATTAATAATAATTAAAAAAATAGGATTACTGTCTTAATAACCGGTATTAAGCCAGCAATCAACTTTTTAAGGAGGTGCATATGAAAACAAATCAAAAAGGTTTTACTTTAATTGAGCTCTTGGTAGTAATCGCTATTATTGGCTTGTTATCTACCTTGTCTATTCTAGCTCTAAATCAAGCTCGGGCTAGAGCTCGTGACGCTAAAAGAATTTCTGATGTTAAGCAAATTCAAACTGCTTTAGAGTTGTATTATAATGACATGGGCGCTTATCCGTCAGCGGTTACCGCTGGAGGTTCTATTGCTTCTACTTATTCTACTTATTTAGCAGTTGTGCCTACGCCACCAACTCCAATTGATGGTGGTAGTTGTCCAGATGTACAACCAGTTTATACTTATACCACCCAAGGAACTCCTCAGGGTGGCACGGCTTCCTACACTATTCAGTATTGTTTAGGAGCATCAGTTAACAACATTCCTGGAAATTCCTTGCAAACCGCTTCTCCAGCCGGCATGAAACTTCCTTAGTTTAATTGCAATTTTGATAATTTCTTCTGTTTTTTAGAAGCCAGCTTGCCTGGCTTCTTTTGTTATTTTTTGCTATAATTTAATTATAATTTAAAAAAAGCTAGTTTTTATGCGCTTAATTACCGAAGTAGATAAAAATTTATGGCAAGAGTTTATTAGGCAAAATATTGGCTGTGCTGGTTGGGAATTTATATTAAGCCCAGATTGGGTTGATACTCTGCACTCCGAGGGTCAAGAAATAAAAATTTTAGCCGTCGCTAATGATCAGCAACTATTATCTTTTATTGTATTAGTAAAAAAATTTTTAAATAAAAAATTTTTTTATTGGTATGCTCCGCGTGGTCCTTTATTAAACAACGATTTATCCCTTGAACAAGCAACTGAGGCAACCAAGTTTTTATTAACCGGAATACGTCGCTTAGACAAGCGAGCTTTATTTATTAAATTAGAGCCTGCCAACAAAACAATAGATTTTTGGCAAAATATTTTTTCAACTTCATATTTTTTTGGTGTTTATCGGGTAAGACGAGTAGCTGATGTGCAGCCATGTCAAACTTTAATTTTAGATTTAAAAAAAAGTGAGGCCGAGTTATTAGCACAAATGCATCCCAAAACTCGTTATAATATTCGTTTAGCCGAAAAAAAAGGAATAAAAATTGTTAAAGGCAGTGCCGCCGATTTTTCTGAATTTTGGCGATTAATGATGCTTACTGGCGGTCGTGATGGTTTTCGTTTACATCCCGCTAAGCACTATGAAAATTTATTAAGCAATAATGATTTTATTAATTTATTTTTTGCTGAATATAAGGGCGAGAAAGTTGCCACCGCTTTAATGAGCATTTTTTGGCAGCAAGCTACTTATTTACATGGTGGCAGTAATTATGAAAAACGTCAGTTAATGGCGCCTTATTTACTGCAATGGGAAATGATTAAACAGGCAAAAATTAACGGCGCTTTTATTTATGATTTTTATGGCATTCATGAAGAAAAATGGCCCGGAGTAACTCGTTTTAAACAAGGTTTTCAAGGTGAAAAAAGAAATTACCCCGGTGCTTTTGATGTTATCTTTAGGCCAGCTATGTACCGTCTTTATCAGCTCGTTAAATTTGTTCGCCAACTTGTTAAGAATATAAAAAAATATGTTCCAACTCATAAATGAAACCAAATATAGGGTTTGTCGTCGTAAAACAGCGCGGTTAATAAAATTAATTTTTGATTTTTATAAAATAGAAGCGACTACAGCCGATGTGATAGTAATTAATTCTGTTAAAATGAAAAAATTAAATTTAGAGTTTAGAGGAATTAATAAAACCACCGACGTGTTAGCTTTTCCGGCTTTTAAAAGACCGGCTGATAATAAAAAAATTAAAACCGAAGAAGAGGATTTTTTAGGAGAAATTTTTATTAATATTGATGAAGTACGCCAACCATTAAAATATCAAGAAATTTTTCAAGAATTATATCCTCATGATAAGGGGCGGCGTTCGCAAGAATACATTTTTTATTTTTTGTTAACTCATGGTCTACTGCATTTAATTGGTTATCAAGATAAAACTGAAAAGGGAAGACAAGCAATGATAGTTTTAGGTGAAAAATTTTTAGTTAAATTTTTTTCTAAAAAAGTTAAAAAGTGATATAATTTAAATATGCTTAGCGGCAAAGACAAATGGTTTTTCTTTATCGCCGGAATTTTTGTATTCTTGGCTTTTCTTGTTTTTTTGCCGGTTAAAGCAGCGACTTTAGAATTAGCTGGCAAAGCAGACTGGGGAACTTATGGTTATATTTATTTTCACTGCCTGGAAACGCATACTGGCAATTTACTAGATGAAGTGGAAAATTTATCAGGCGCTGGTAAATATTTAGATCCAGCGACTGAGGCCTTTCATTTTACTGGCCTGCCTTGCGAAATACCTTATGGCGTGGAGATTAGCCAGAGTGGGGCTTTTAGTGGTTACGCCTGGAATCCATCTCTAGGATTAATAGGCTTTGAACATGACGGTTTTAATCCGCCACCAAATTACGATTTTAATGTTAATTGTTCTGGTGGCTCATTAACTTGTACCCCGTCTAATAATTGCATTGCCTGTTATAATTTTGATAATCAATATGTTTATGGCTGGGCGCGTATTAATTATGGCTCGGGTTATGATTGGATAAATTTAAATTCTAATCCACTTTCTGTTTATATAGAAACAAATTTATCTAGCCCTATTTTGCCATTAGCTGAGTTAGATTTAGGGGATTTAGGAGGTACGGCTGATGTGGAAAAAGATGGTTCTTCCCCTGCTTATCCTGCTACGATTAGTTTCCATTGTCGCACCTTTAATTATCCTAATGCCCCTGATCCATATTGTACAACTTACAAAGTTTGTGTTTACGATTTGGTTTTAACTAATTTAACGGCGCCTAACTGGGAACAAGCTAGTGCTTGTGGCAGTAGTGCTTTAAGAGCGGTATTGCGCTGGAATCGTTTTGGCGGCACTCAAACCGGCTTTGATATTTTAGTAAGCACGGAATCTGATTTTGCTCAGGCCGAACTTAATCCTACCTGCTTTATTCATCGTGATACCGATGCTCAGCAACATACCATTTATGGTGATACAACTACCCTTGATTGTCCCAGTGGTTTAGCTTACGATACGCCTTATTATTGGTGGTTACGTGGCTATGATGATGAAAGCAATCCTACCGATTGGGTGCAATACGAAAATAATTCTATTAATGATTCGGATAAAAACTTAGATAATAATCCGCAAACTTTTCAAACTTTTAGACATGAAATGCCGGTTCCATCTTTTTATTATGAAAATGAACCAGATCCAATTCAAACTAACACCACAACTTTATTTACCAGCGCCTCGTTATACTACACAGTAGGCAATCCAGCGGGGCCAGCAGTTAGCTGTGGTTCAAATTGTACTTATTTATGGAGTACTGTTAATAGTTTAGATACTATTGATACCGAAACTAGCAATCCGACTGAAATTATTTTTGAAAATATTGGTGCTCAGCAAGTTACCTTGCAAGTGACTGATCCCTCTTTTTATTCTTGTAGTTTCTTTAAAAATATTAGTGTTAATTATGACCTGCCTTTGTGGCGCGAAGTAAAGGCGCAATAAGAATCAAAGCGCAATAAAATAATGTTAAAATTTATTAAAACAAAAAAATATTCCGGGCTGACTTTAATAGAATTAATTGTTAGTATCTCTATCATTTCTTTGGTAACCACTATTTTTGTCGTTAATTATCAAGTATCTACCAAGCGAACTGATTTAATTATGACCGCCCAAGTAGTGGTAGCTGATATTCATCGGGCACAAAATAATGCCTTGGGCTTGGTTAAATATGGAAGCGAGGTGCCAGCCGGTGGCTGGGGAGTTCATTTTAATATGTCTGATCCCACAAAATATTATATCTTTGCTGACTTGCAAGCTCCTGGAGACTTGGGAAATTTAGTTTTTGATATTAATACCGAGGGTGATATTAATCAGGGAGCGAGAATAATAGAGCTGCCTAGTAATTTAGAAATCGCGGCCTTAAAACGAAATCAAACTGAAGGTGTGGATTTAGATTTTATGAATATAGTTTTTTTACCGCCCGATCCGCGTACTCATATTTATTACAATTTATCCGAACCAGCCACTTCTACTGATATATTTATTTTTCT
>RRYU01009852.1_pt1 | contig 12165 bp, 13 predicted proteins | sample 2162651 | NCBI WGS metagenome assembly RRYU01 (sample SAMN10267283, study PRJNA491782) | microbial mat metagenome | isolation source: biomat in the production well | place: Japan: Minami-Kanto gas field, natural gas well KTG3 | collected 2017-06 | reverse complement strand
GACCAGCACCTGGTTTACTGACCGGCCAGATCCGCCACCGGGTTTTTTGATATTCTTTGCAGACATGATTAATCCAGGGAAATCGTTGTCACATTATCGAGAGGATCCCCGAGAAAGGCGCCGCCTACGCGCTTGAAGCGATCAGGGATATCGGTTACGAAATACCGGGGCGCCACAGAAGATGCAAGCCGCCGGCTGAGCCCCTGCCGCTCAAGCTGGTCGGCAACCGTTTTCGCTGTTTCCTCGGCAGAATCGATTAATATTACACCATCCCCAACTGTCTTTTGAAGGGTCCTTTTTAAAAGAGGGTAATGTGTGCAGCCGAGAACCAGGGTATCAATCTGTTGTTCGAGCAAAGGGGCGAGATACTCCTGCGCAGCGATCCGGGCAATTTCGTGATCTGCCCAGCCTTCTTCGGCAAGGGGTACGAACAGGGGGCAGGCGGCGGCCAAAACAGACACTTCAGGGTTGCCGCTCAGAATGGCGCGTTCATAAGCCCGGCTGCGCACGGTGCCTTCGGTGCCGATGACTCCGATCCGCCCGGAGCGGGTCACCTCCAGCGCCCGGCGGGCACCAGGCATGATCACACCGATAACCGGCACCTGGAAATTCTCCGTCATTTGTTCCAGAGCGACCGCCGAAGCCGTATTACAGGCAACGACAATCAGCTTGACCCGCTGTCCCATCAGGAAACGCCCGGCCTCATCGGCATAGCGTCGCACCGTGGGGGCACTCTTGGTCCCGTAGGGAACCCGTGCCGTGTCCCCGAGATAGACCAGGTCCTCGGCAGGAATCTGCCGGCGCAATTCGCGCAAGACCGTCAGTCCGCCAACCCCGGAATCAAAAACCCCAACAGCACGCTCCGACACGTTAAAAACCTCGCTTTACCAGGAAGTTACAAGGGCGATTACTGTAGTGCCCCGATGAGAAAAAGTCAAGAAATATAGGGGCTTTTTCCGCTTTGTCGCAAACCCGAAAACTGTTATGATTTATCCACAGGGACGCAGCTGAACACAAGCCAGAGAGGACATCAAGTGGATATCACCGCGATCGTTGACTTTCTGCAGCGGTTTGAAACGGCAAAAGTCATCAAGTATCTGGAGACGATCAATATCCAGGAGTTGATGCGCAATCCTTATTTTCTCGGCGGCACAGGCACGCTTGCCGTAATTGCCTTCCTGATGCGCTGGCGTCTGCTGCTGGTTGTCATTTTGACCATTTCCGGCTTTGTTGCCCTTCTGTCCTACACACTGGAGCAGGGAACCTCGCTGGAGGGCGGGCTGGCCAGTGATGCTCTCCTGGTTTTTGTGGGCGGCGGGGCGCTACTGGTTTTTCTGGTCATCTACATGCTTTTCATCCGCAATGAATAGCTTGCCGGGCCGGATTGTTTCGTTACAATGCTGCTCCAGGCAGCCGCCTCCGCGGCTTTTTCATTAACATTCCGCATCCAGTCGCGAGCGGAATAACGGCAATGGCTTTTTATGCGCCAGTTGGCGCTGAGCTTGCATAATGAGGTTGCTTCCGGATCAGAGATCAGGCTTCTGAATTCACTTCAAAAATCAATTTTCATTGAGAGCCCCGGCTGCTATCCGGGCTCAAGATTCAAGCGAGGAACCAATGGCTCAGTTTGTAAAAAACATTAAAAAACGAGACCTTCTCCTGATCGGCGTGGCCATCATTATTCTTGCCTTTCTCTGGCAAGCCCCGCCGGAATCCACCAGTCGGGTTCCTTATGATGATATCCATCGGGAGTATTACGATCTGGCCAAAAGCGACGGCAAAAAAGCCGCGGAAAAATTCTGCGCGGACTGCCACAATGAAAATGATGTCGCCTTCCCGGAAGAGCACCCCTCAAAAGCCCGGTGTCTGTTCTGCCACAAACTGCAAAGGAACTGACTTCCGCTATTTCGCAGTGTCTTAGTCCGCGGAAACACCTTGTGTTGCACCATGCCGCACGGTATTACACTGGTAACCTGCGGTGTCAGCGCTTAAAACTCTCGTGATATTTTTCGGTACGCAAATTGCTTCTTGTCTCAACTTCATCCGTAAACGCGCTTATTTTGAACCAGGAGTCATCCATGTTTAAAACACCGGAAGCCCACAAAGCCAACTCTCTGAACAAAGCCCTGGACACCCTGTTCTGTCTTCTGAACGGGAGTGCCATGATGGTTCTGAGTATCGCCTTCCTGATCTGGCTGCAGTTTTAAACAGCAGCTGCCCCACAAAAAAACCCCGCAACACCGGAGGGGATGGGTCACGGGGCAATAACAAAATTGGCGTTATCCTTTCACAAAAAATCACAACAAGCAATAATATTCCGTTTCTTCCCCAAGGTCCTCCCCCAGGAGCCCGTCGGGCCGGCCATGAACCGGCTGCGAATTCGGCTGTTCGGCCCATCCTTGGGCTTTTTTTGCTCTATCGCTACGGCCATGCAGCTGCGAACGAGCGGAAATCTCTTCCCACGCACGCAAATTTTCGCGTCGATCCGTAGAGTCCGGCAGGCGCCTCGCTCCTGGCAATTTTGCTTATTTGGCACAGGATCACTGCCCGGCAGAGTTGGCGGCGGAAATCTTCTTGCGGGGCAGCACCAGATTGAGGATGACGGCAACGATACCGGCCAGGCCGATTCCCTTTAATGTCACGGCACCAAAATCCAGACTCATCCCACCCATGCCCGCGACAATAGTCAAAGCGACGATGATCAGGTTACGCCCCTCCATCAGGTCTTCGCCGGAGCGAACCAGGGTGTTCAGACCGACCACAGCGATTGTTCCGAACAGGAGGAACAGAATGCCTCCCATGACCGGTACCGGCACCGTCTGCAGAATGGCCCCGAGTTTACCGACAAAAGCCAGAGCAATGGCCGTTAGTGCCGCCCATGTCATCACCAGCGGATTGAACATTTTAGTCAGGGCAACCGCACCGGTCACCTCGCTGTAAGTCGTGTTCGGCGGTCCACCGAGCAAAGACGCCAGGCTCGTTGCCAGGCCGTCACCGAGCAATGTTCTGTGGATGCCTGGTTTCTCAAGGTAATTCTTACCGGACACGGAACTGATCGCGAGCACGTCGCCAAAGTGTTCGATGGCTGGCGCTATGGCCACCGGCAGCATGAAAAGCACCGCCTCGAAGTTCCACTGCGGCATCACGAAATCAGGTACCGCCAGCCAGGGCGCCTGCTGAACCGGAGTAAAATCCACCAGGCCCATCAGCAGGGCAAGTATGTAACCAGCAACCAGACCGCAAAGCAGCGGGATCAGCCGGGTCAGGCCTCTGCCGCGCAGAGCAACCAGGACAGTAACCAGCAGAGAAATCCCGGCAACAGCCATGGCCGTATTCTGCGGAATCAGCTGGATGGCGCCGTCGCCGGTCCGGCCCATGGCCATGTGCACCGCTACGGGGGCGAGGATCAGGCCGATGACCATGATCACCGGTCCGGTGACCACCGGCGGGAAGATCTGCGCGATAAAAGCGACACCACGCAATTTAACCACCCCGGCGAGCGCGGCATAGAACAGGCCGGCCGCTGCCAGACCGCACATCGTCCCCGGGATTCCCCAGGTCTGGACGCCGTACACGATCGGAGCGATGAAAGCGAAAGACGATGCGAGGAAAACCGGTACCTGCCCTCTGGTCACCAGCTGAAAGACCAGGGTTCCGGCACCCGCAGTGAAAAGGGCGACATTCGGGTTCAAACCCGTCAGCAAGGGCACCAGCACGAGGGCGCCGAAGGCAACAAACAACATCTGGGCCCCGATGAGCATCAGTTTGGGACTGAAAAAGTTTTCCTCATGGCTAACCTGGTTCACGGCAGCTCTCCTGTCTGGTCAGTATGTTATTTGGTTCCGAAAATCTTATCGCCGGCATCGCCGAGTCCAGGCAGAATGTAGCCTTGCTCGTTGAGCTTCTCATCGATCGCCGCCACATAGACTTCGACATCAGGATGGGCCGCCTGCAGACGCTGTAACCCCTCGGGCGCAGCCACCAGGAACAACCCGCGAATCTGCGTACAGCCTGCCTCCTTCAGCATGTCGATGGTTGCGATCAGACTGCCGCCGGTTGCCAGCATCGGGTCGAGAATCAAGGCCATCCGGTTGTCGATTTCACGGGTCAGTTTTTTGAAATAGGGAACCGGTTCGAGAGTCTCTTCGTTGCGATAGAGTCCAACGACGCTCACTCTGGCACTCGGGATCAGATCCAGAACCCCGTCCATCATGCCGAGTCCGGCCCGCAAAATCGGTACAACCGTGATTTTCTTGCCCTTGATCTGTTCAACCGCCACGGGTCCGGCCCAGCCGGCAAGGGTGGTTTTCTCGGTTTCCAGGTCTTTGGTCGCCTCGTAGGTCAACAACCGGGCAACCTCAGAAGCAAGCTCGCGGAAATCCTTGGTACTGATGTCATCCTTGCGCATCAAGCCCAATTTGTGCTTGACCAGGGGATGTCCAACCTCAATGACCGGCACGGCAGCCTCCTTTTCTGAAACTCGGCATTTTCCTATGGTAATCAACGCGTGAGCATATCCGCACCCGGCTTGCGGGTCAATCCTACAATTGAGTTCATGACCCGTACGGCAAAAAAAACTTATCGGGTGATGACTGTCTATTCTTAATCTGCGATGATGAAAAACATGTCAGGCTCTCTCCCCGAAATAAGCGCCGAACATGTGACAGGCAAAGCGCCGATTGAAGCCTGGCGGTCTCTGCCCGCTCGCCTGGATAGGCCTGAAATCCCGGGAGGCCTCTCCAGGCGGCAGATTCAAGCGTGGACACTGGTGCTCAGAGCCCGGCTGATTCCCTGTCGGGCCGAACGCCACGGACTGCGTTGGCAGCTCCTGGTCCCAGCGACAAACTTTGATCACGCCATCAGGGAACTCCACCAGTTCGAAATGGAAAATCTCGATTGGCCGCCGCCGATACCCCAGGTGCAACCCACGAGCGATAATCTGTTCAGCACCCTCTGGGTGTTGATCGGACTGGCGATGTTCCACAACGTCAGCCTCGGCCGCCTCGACCTGTTAGGCTTTGCCCCGGTCGACTGGCATGCTCTCGGCAATGCCCATGCCGGCAGGATTCTCGATGGCGAATGGTGGCGGCTGATCACTGCCCTGACCCTCCATTCGGGTTGGCTGCATCTGACAAGCAACCTGCTGATCGGTGGCATCTTTGTTGTCCGTCTGTGCCGCGATCTCGGGTCCGGCCTGGGTTGGGGGCTTTTGCTCGCGAGCGGCACCTGCGGCAATCTGCTTAATGCCTGGGTGCAATCACCTGACCACAGGGCCGTGGGCGCATCTACAGCGATCTTTGGTGCGGTCGGCTTGCTCGCCGCCATCAGCCTGGTGCGCTATCGCCGGAATCTGCGGCCGCAGCGCCGCTGGACGCTGCCGGTTGCGGCAGCCCTCGGCCTGCTGGCCATGCTGGGGGCCGGCGGCGAACGCACCGACCTCGGTGCCCACTTGTTCGGCTTCCTGAGCGGCCTGGGCCTGGGCGTGGCTGCGGAATACCTTGTGGAATATTACAAACGGCCGAGCAAGTTAATGAATGCTCTGCTGAGCCTGATCAGCCTGCTTATGGTCATCGGAGCATGGCATGCGGCGCTGCGGTTCGGCAGCTGAAGATCGCGTTTGCAGGTGATCCCCAATAGATTTCCCCAAAAAGCTGCTTGACGCCCTGCCTCGGAAAAGAGATTCTCTTTCTGAGCAATGAACGAACCCTGCAGAAAGGAGTAGCCCTTTATGAAAAACTGGCCATTCTGGATCGGTTGCCTGGCTGCCGTCATAATCGTAATTGTCTACCTGCTGTTCTTCCGCGTTGAGCAGCCCGACCTGATCGGCGCTCCACAGCCGGTCGCGGTCGCGCCACCGGAAAAACCGGCAATCCTTCACCCGATTGACCAGACTCTCACAGATGATCGCGCAGCCGAACCGGTCATGGATCCGGATCAGCCCTTGCCGGAGCTGCAACAGAGCGATGCGCAAATTGCAGGCATCCTCTCCAGACTGTTAGCGGAACAGAGCCTTGACGAGTTTTTTCTCCTCGAGCACATCATCGAGCGGTTCGTGGTCATGGTCGACAACCTGCCTCGGCGAGACCTGCCGGTAACCCATCGCCCCCTAAAAAAAATCCCGGGCAAATTCCTGGCCAGCAGCCCACGCGAGGATCTGGTTGTCGATCCGGCCAACTACAGGCGCTATGTTCCGCTCATCAGCCTGCTGGACAAGGCCGATACCCGGCAGATGGTTGCAGTTTATGTAAAACTTTATCCCCTGTTTCAGGAGGCCTACCAGACGTTGGGCTACCCGGACGGCTACTTTAATGATCGCCTGATCGAAGTCATCGACCATCTGCTGGGGACACCGATCGTCAAAGGTCCGATCCGCTTGACCCAGCCGAAAGCCCTTTACCTTTATGCCGATCCGGAGCTCGAGGCTCTGTCCGCCGGCAGGAAGATCCTGGTTCGAACCGGGCCTGACAATGCCGAGCGCATCAAAAATATTTTGAGGAGGTACCGCGAAGCCTTGACGACTTCCGGCCCAAAGAACCAATAAAGAGCGTAACTCTTCAGTACACGAGCGAGGGCCGGTGGGCCGTGCCATTGAGTAGGGAGCTGAAGAGGTCCTCAAGTGCAAGCATTTTTACCAGAGGGCGTACGAGGCGCTTATACCTTCGGGAATAATCCGGTATGGTATCCGCGCCGTTAAAAAGAATCTGAAACCGCGAGGAAACGGATGTCCCAGCAAGTCTCCCGTTCGGCTACACTGTTCGTGGTCTGCAGCGCCCATTTTTTGATGCCGTTCATGATGTCGGCCGTGGCGGTGGCCCTGCCGGCGATCGGCCGCGAGTTCAATTCGAGTGCCATCCAGCTGGGCCTGGTCGAGACAGTCTATGTCCTGTCCTCGTCGGTGTTCCTGCTCGCCATGGGCCGCATGGGTGACATTCACGGCCGGCGGCGCATTTTCCAGACCGGCATCGTTATCTTTACCCTGGTCGGCGGACTGATTTCCCTGGCCTGGTCGATCGAGGCGATGATCGGCCTGCGTTTCCTGCAAGGCATGGGCGGTTCGATGGTCATGGCGACAGCCATGGCCATCGTTGTCTCGGTGTTCCCCCCGGAGGAACGCGGCAAGGCCCTCGGCATTGCGGTGGCCAGTGTCTATGCGGGCATTTCCTGTGGTCCCTTTTTCGGCGGAATACTCGTCAACGCGCTCGGCTGGCGGTCCCTGTTCTACTTAAGCGTCCCTCTGGGTGTGCTGACCTTCGTCATCTCCACGATGAAATTGCGCGGCGAGTGGGCCGAAGCCAAGGGGGAGCCGTTTGACTGGCTTGGCAGCCTGATCTATGCAGGCAGCCTTCTGGTCTTGATCACGGGATCGGCCAATCTCGACCGGGGGGTCTGGCCCTGGGTGATGGGGGCCGTGGGTACGGCCGGCCTGGGGTGTTTCCTGTTCTTTGAAGCTCGCGTGAAATATCCGATCCTCAACATCGCCCTGCTGCGCAACAATCGCGTGTTCGCCCTGTCCAACCTGGCAGCCATGCTCAACTATGCAGCAACTTTCGGGATCACTTTTTTTCTGAGCCTTTACCTGCAATACGTCAAGGGCATGAATCCGCGTGAAGCCGGTGCCCTGTTGATGATCCAGCCTGTCGTGCAAGCCCTCTTCTCTCCGCTGTGCGGCCGGCTTGCCGACCGGTTCCCGGCCGCCAAGGTGGCAACCATCGGTATGGCGTTGTGCGCAATAGGTCTCGGCATCTCGGCCACCATTACCGCAACAACACCCCTCTGGCAGATCATGATCATGCTGGGTGTGCTCGGTTTCGGCTTCGCCCTGTTCTCCTCGCCCAACGTAAGTGTTATCATGGGCAGCGTTGCGCCGCGCTATCTCGGTGTCGCCTCGGGTCTGAACGGCAGCGTGCGCACCTTGGGGATGATGTCAAGCATGACCATCATCACCATCGTTTTTTCGATTTACATGGGAGGCCATGCGGTCACTCCAGACACCCTGCCGGCCTTCCTTCTCAGCATGCATACCGCCCTGCTGATTTTCTGCGGACTGTGCGGGATCGGGATATTCTGCTCGTTTGCGCGGTTTGAAAAACCCCGAATCGAGTGAGATTAAGCCATTGCGGAGAGTTTGCCGGCGCCCGCATTGCCCTTTGCGGGGTTGCCGGCAAACCTCCAGACAAGATCCTGCGCTAGCCTCAGGTCGGTGAGGACAGAGAGCCTCAGCCCACAGAAAAAACGCGGCAAGGCCTATCCTGAAGTCCCGTGGCAAGAGACGGCCCCAGTGAAGATTCAGCGTGGATTGCTGCTGAGAGAGCTCGGCCGGATCTACCAGGGCGCCGCCAATCCGAATTTCCCCAACTTGTCGCGAAACTCCCGGGCCTCGCGTGACAGCTTGATCTCCCCGGCCTTTTCGGTCAGCCAGCCGATCTCGAATGCGTGCTGCTTCGCTGCCTGCGGCATCCCTTGCGCCAGTAACCCGATGAACCGGATCTCGGCAGCGGACAGGAAAAGGCTGTTGAAACGATAATCGAGGAATGCTTCCCAGGTGTGCGGCACCCACTTGCTGACGATCTGTTCGCCGATCAGCCGGGCATATTCGCGGATCTCATACTGGGCATGCTCGTCCATGCGCAGGGCCAGAAAATGTAGCAAGTTGTGCAGGTCGACTTTCCAGTAGGCCTCGGTATAAGTCCCCAGCGGCAAATCCTTGCGAGCCTGTTCGCGGGCCACCCCCTGCGCCAGCCGGTTTTCGTAAACATCCTTGCAGCGCTGCTGGATTTCGGTCTCTTGCGCACTCAGTCGGGCACCGACTGCCGGATCGATACCCCCGCCGCTGCCCTGCTTGTTGATCTCGGACTGGGCACGCCATTCATCGGGCAAAGTCCGCCGCGCCGCATCAATCGCCACCGAGTAGCGCGTCGAGTATTCGTTGACACTCGCCGTACGGTGTCTGATCCACTGCCGCCAGCAATCCATCGGTACGCGAACATGCAGTTTCAGCTCGCACATTTCGAAAGGCGTGCTATGGCGATGGCGCAGCAGGTAACGGATCAGGCCACGGTCCTCACTGACCTGCTTGGTGCCGGCCCCGTAGGAAACACGTGCTGCCTGCACAATCGAACTGTCGGTCCCCATATAGTCAATCACCCGGATGAACCCGTCATCCAGCACGGGGATGGTCACGCCGAGCATCTCATCGAGAGCGGCACACTGAGGACGGGGTAGAATTTCAGCTGGTTTGGTCATGGTTATTCTCCGGCAGTATTTTCATCGATTTTTGCAGAGGTTTATTAAGCCTCAAGTAGAAACAGTGATCAAGTGCTAGTTTCGCCACCCTCGGCATGCGCGCAGAATATCCATGTGCCGTACGGGAGAGAATCTGCTAGAATTAGGGGAACACGGAGAGTACGCCATGAACCATCAAATCGATCAGGGGGTCGAATCCAAAAGACCTGTCAGGCCGACCAGTTTCAGCTGGCTGAAGGTTTTCGGCATTGTCGTCTTCGCCAGCATCATCTCCACGCTGATTGCGGTTGTCGTCGTCAAGACCTATCTGTTCCCGGACGAGTTCAAACCGGTGACTCTGAACGCCAAGGAATCGCAGATACTCGAAACAAAACTTGAGGCTCTGGATCCCGGGCCGCGTACGCGGGTCCTGCACGCAGACCGCCCTGCCCAGACACATGCCGGGGGAATAGCGCCTGAGCCCTATAGCGAAGCAGGCGCCAGCCGCGAAATCACCCTGACGGAGAGGGAGTTGAACGCCCTGTTGGCGAAAAACACCGCCCTGGCGTCCCGCCTGGCGATTGACCTGTCGAAAGACCTGGCCAGCGCGAAGCTGCTGGTCCCACTCGAAGAGGATTTTCCGCTCCTCGGCGGCCAGACCCTCAAGGTGACCGCCGGACTCGAGCTGGCCTACGCCAATGGCCGGCCGATTGTTGCTCTCAGGGGCATCAGCGTCTGGGGAGTCCCCCTGCCCAACGCCTGGCTCGGCAATATTAAAAATGTTGACCTGGTTGGCGAGTTCAGTGCCGAACCTGGCTTCTGGAAAAGTTTCGCCGACGGTGTTGACGAGATCGAGGTTGGTGAGGGAAGACTGCGGATCAAGCTGAAGGAATAGGCCGCTCTCCCGCGTCAACCAGGGTGAGCAGGCCTCTGCGCCTTCTCCCTGGTTGCCCGGGCGGCGATTGCCGCACCTCCCGGAAAACCCGCTGGCTGGCTCAATAGATCACGATATAGCCGTGGTCCGTGGCTATCTTTGAAATTTCCAGCACATCCTTGATCTGGTAGGTCTCGCCATCCAGGACAAACGTGTAGCCCCCCTCCGGGTTTTCCTTGGCAAGATCGATCAGATATTCAAAACTGGCGGTTTTTACCGTCTCCATTGGCTTATTCCTTTCGATGCACAGCCAGCGGGCCCCACGATTGGTCGATACTCATGAGTTCCAGGGCATTGACATTGACATGACCAGGCAGAGTCACCACGAAATAAACAACTTCGGCAATATCTGCCGGACTGAGAGCTTCGGCGCCAGCATAGACCTTGGCTGCAGCCTGGTCATCACCCTTGAAGCGGACCTGGGAAAACTCGCTTTCAGCCATGCCCGGGTCGACTTCGGTAACCCGCACGCGCGTGCCGAGCAGGTCGGCGCGCAGATTGCGGCTGAACTGCTGGACGAACGCCTTGGTACCACCGTAGGCATTACCGCCCGGGTAAGGCCAGCTCCCCGCCGTAGAACCGATATTCACCACATGTCCGCAGTTGCGGCGGACCATGCCCGGCAGGATGGCCCGGGTGCAGTACATCAGGCCTTTGACGTTGGTGTCGACCATGGTGTCCCAGTCGTCCAGATCAACGGCCCAGGCCGGTTCGAGACCAAGGGCCAGGCCGGCATTGTTCAGCAGGACATCGATCGCCGGCAAACCTGACAGCTGATCGTGGACGTCCTCACGGTCGCGCACGTCGAGAGTCAGGGTTTTGCTCACCACATTCCCCAGTTCCGACTGCAGGCTGACCAGCCGCTGTGTGCGCCGGCCGGCCAGGATCAGATCCCAGCCGGCACTGGCAAACCGGCGGGCGCAGGCCTCACCAAAACCGGACGTTGCTCCGGTAATCAGGATCGTCTTCGCCATGTTCATCACTCCGTTCAGAATAGATTTATCCACCCCCGGAGCCCGCCGTGCGGGCTCGCATCCGGTTACTGCCTGGCCAGCCGTACATTCTCGACAGCCTTTTCATAATTGCTGCGGAACGGGTTGATGTCCAGGCCGCCGCGCCGGGTGTAACGGGCGTAGACCGTTAGCTGGTGCGGCTGGCAATAGTGCTGCAGGTCAACGAAGATGCGTTCCACGCACTGTTCATGAAACTCGTTGTGCTGGCGGAAGGACACCAGGTAGCGCAGGAGTGCGGCCTCGTCGATCTTCGGCCCGCGGTAGCGGATCAGCAGGCTCCCCCAGTCGGGCTGCCTGGTGACCAGGCAGTTACTCTTGAGCAGATGGCTGCACAGGGCTTCTTCGACCAGCAGGTTTGCGTCAGCAGCCCCCTCGAGCAACCCGGGGTCGAGTTGATAGCTTGCAATCTCCAGATCCAGATCATCGATGCAGCGGCCCGGCAGACGACCGATCTGCATATCGCAAAAACTTTCGGCATCGAACAGGCGGACCTCGACCGGCGCGCCGGCAGCCTGGCCGAGGTCTGCCCGCAACAGAGCTTCCACTGCGGCGAAATCGGCATAGCAGGTCTGGTTGAAGGAATTCAGATACAACTTGAACGACTTGGATTCAATCAGGTTCGGAGAACCGCAGGGGAAGCGGAATTCCGCCATCGCCACGACCGGCTTGCCTTTCGGGGTCAGCCAGGACAACTCGAAAGCATTCCAGATATCGAAGCCCTGAAACGGCAGCTCTGCTGACAGGCCGATCTCGGCGCGCTTCAAATGTCGCGGAAATGGACAGAGCAGGGCCGGATCGTATGCGGATGCGTAGGCCGTCGCCTTGCCGAGCGGCAGCCTTGCTTCAAATTCGTTCATGGCAACAATAATCCGCCAGCGGCCAGGTGAATTCAACCGAAAAATACCGGGGCCGCCATTCCGCCGCCGACCAATGAGAACCACAGCGGCCCCCTGGCGATCACCCTGCGCCGCCGCAGGGGTTGTTGGGCGACCACTG
>RRYU01006309.1_pt1 | contig 12175 bp, 12 predicted proteins | sample 2162651 | NCBI WGS metagenome assembly RRYU01 (sample SAMN10267283, study PRJNA491782) | microbial mat metagenome | isolation source: biomat in the production well | place: Japan: Minami-Kanto gas field, natural gas well KTG3 | collected 2017-06 | reverse complement strand
ACGCGATGAGGTCGCGGCGAAACTCACTGTCGACCTCACGCCGCGTATAGACGAAGTACCGAACATCATTGAACACGCCATATCGAGAAAAAAAGCGGGAGAAAGCATAGCCCTGGAGATTGAAAACCTGCATATCAGAAACTGCGACATTATCACGGACAGCAAAAGAATCCATCTCGTGATGCGTATCGCAACGGACGCATCCATCACCCTGAAAAGAATAAAGATCGGCAAACCCGTCAGAATCCGATGAAACGACGCGTTCTCCGCCATGAGGTTACCGGGATTTTTATCACTTCTTTCAGAACGGCGAGACGCAAATGTCAGTCGTCAAAGGCGACGAAATCGTCCGTCCGCACGATCTCCACGGCGACGCCGTCGAGCTCAAGAGGAAGCCTCTTGTCCGCCAGATCGCCTCTCGCCACCCTTTGCGTGCAATACACGATTATGCAAAAACCTTTTGCCCGAGCCCTCTTTTCGATGCCCGTACAGAGTCCGGTCACACCCGGAATGGCGAGAATCCGCTGCTGATACTTCTCGATGACCTTGCCTACTTCGCCATACTTCATGGACTATGTGCTCGAACCGGTTCCGGACGGCTCATCTCCGGAACCGGAAGGTTATGCTGTTCAGGATCTTCTGACATGTTGCAGGATCTGGTCGAGCGTCCTGCCTTCAGATTCGTTCAGGATTGTAATCGCTTTCCCCATGTCCTTGACCAATGCCTTGTCTTTTTTCCGTTTCTTTACTACGAGCCCGATTGCCTTCCGGGCGATGGCAACGGTCTTCGCGTCGAGTTTCGCATCGCGATCCCTGACAAGGCGCGCACCTTCAATGGTGATTTCCTGCATCATCATTTTGAGTGTCCGGTCCCTGAGCATTTCATCGAAAAATCGTCCCGCATGCTTTCCGTACAGATCGAAATACACGCGCAGTTCTCGATCGAGCCGGAGCGTGTCCCTTAACTTTCTCAGATCGCCGAGAATTCTCCGTTCCCCGGTCCCTCTCACCGATTCAGTCGGTGCGCAGCAAAGCTTTACGTCGAGCCTCGTAAACACCTCGTGAATATGGTTGGCAATAAAATGCTCTCCGCTCGCAGGGCCTGCGAACAGCAGTCCGCTAACCTTGTTGTCCATGGTCAAGACAAGTGAGCCGGAATCCCCCCCTTCGGCGACCGACGTTCCCGGCGTCAGGGATTCAACGACGATCTGCTGTTCGAAGTACGCGGGCGTCCAGTCGTAGAGCACGGAGCCCTTCCAGTCGATGGCGGAAACGAAACCGACCGTGTGCCCGGTGGTCCTGCCGGTTTTCTGCACCTGTAACGAGTTCAATACGTCCTCGGGCGTCAATGCATGCGTCTCGGAAAGGTTTGGCATGCCGATATCGTGAATTTCAAAAGATACGTCCCCATTGTCGTAAGGGCGGGCTACCGCGCAATCGACATGGTTTACCGCGCCTTCCGAGAAATCGATGGGAACGAACCGTTCAAGCTCTCCGATACAGTGATCGTGGCATACGCCGCCGTCGTGAGGACCCGGCTGAACGATATGGTCTCCCTTCACCCCTTTGTTGGTCGCGGCAAGAACATGATTGTTGCTGAGAATCAGAATAGAATCGTCCTGCTCGTCGCATGCCGGACCGCAAACCAGGCCGCCCAGGGTTCCGGCCGAGATATCGACATGGCCGATCGACGCGCCGCCGAGAGCGGGGCGTTCATGGGAGGTGTAGCCATAGGGGATATAATATCCGACCTCGACGATATCCGTTGTCACCTCCAGGTCCCTGATTTTCAACGCACCCGGAATCGCGTGAAAATAGGGAATCCTCTTCAACGGCAGCTTTTTCGCGACATAGACGATGATCGAAAGTTCATCGGTCCTCTTTCCACCCGCCGTTTTGTACCCTGTCGCAACCGCCATGACGCCCGGCATCCTCAAAATGCTTGAATCAACCATTCGCCTCAGTTGCCTGATCTCGTCGAATTTCCGCATGTCCCCTCCTTTGCGTTCTTGTTTCCCAAATCATCTACATCTTTTTCCGATCCCCCGTTTCCTCCCGCAGTCTCCATGCTCTTGGCACGCCTTGCGGGTACTCCTTCCGGCCAAAGCCCCGACAGACAACAAACCTGTCGGACGGCAGGTGACGGAGATGCACAACCGCGATTCGACGTTTCAGAAAAAACGCACGGATTTCTCGAAATACTGACTGAACGAAGGAATACATCCGGCCGAACCGGGAAAAGACGGGGAATTTCGGCACGGCCGTACCGATGAACTGCGACAAGGATGCGCTTCGGGCGGGAAGTTTATTCCGGAAAAATAACGACGGCCATGATAAGGCAAGGATAACCACCGTACGTTCGGAAGACCACCCGAGGCATTGCTTTCAATCTACGATTTTTCCGTTTTATTGCGTTCCTCGAATGCGCTTTTTCAACCGGAAAAAGCACTGTCGTGAAAAGGGAAAAACGTCGATTCATGAACCTGGCGCCCTCCCGCTCATGACCAGCACCGCATATCTGGCGACAGCAAAAAAACAAAGCCGCCCTTGCTTGGAACAAGGGCGGCTTCAGTCTGGTCATGGAAACAAAAAGTCTCTCTTCAGCTCAGTAACGAGGTCTGGACGGACGCTCTTCGCGCGGCCTAGCCTGGTTGACTTTGATGGAGCGACCATTCAGATCGGAATCGTTCAGCGCATCGATCGCCGCGGAAGCCTCTGAGTCGTTCGGCATTTCGACGAAACCGAAACCTTTTGAACGACCGGTGAATTTATCCGTGATGATATTTGCACTGGAAACCTCACCGAATTCAGCGAACGCATCGCGCAGGTCGTCTTCAGTTACTCCGTATTCCAGGTTGCCGATATAAATATTCATGTTTACCCCATGGTAATATGTGCTTTGATAAAAAGAGAGACGCCGTCAAATAACCAAAAGCACAAATCACCTGAAAGCGTTCAACCAACCATTGGCTGACAAATCCATAATACTCTTTTACCTTAAGGAATCCAAAAAGAAAAAAATTACGTAATTCACCCCCGCGACGATACCCGGCCGCAACGGGAAACCGAACCGTGATTTTATTAGAAATAAATAGCCATAATAAAACAAATAAAAACAGCCCGGCAAACCAGCGCCCTTCCGTACGAAAACCGGCTCACGGATCGGACGGAAACCCTACAGACGGGCGCCTCCCGATATCTCGAGAATCTGGCCGGTAATGAACGCCGCATCGTCGGAAGCGAGAAAAAGGGCGGCTTTGGCTACATCCTCGGGGCTCGCGATACGTTGCAGGGGGTAACGGGCGGCGGTTCCGGATTTCAACGCGCTCCAGCGTTGAGCGCCAAGCATCCGCTCGAAAACCGGCACGTCGACCAGCGCCGGCGCGAGAGCGTTGACCGTTATATTGTCTTTTCCCACTGCCATAGCAAGGGAGCGGGTAAAGGAAAAAATCCCGCCTTTTGCCGCCGAATAGGTGAACTGCATCGGACCGCCCCTGTAGACAAGCGAACTCATATTGACGATTCTGCCGTATCGCGCCGGACGCATCAGTCGAACGGCCTCGCGGCAGCAAAGAATGCAGGATTTCAGGTTGAGATCGAGGTTCATGCTCATTTTTTCCGGATCGATCGCTTCCACATCGGCGACCGGCTCCATGTCGCCTCCGGCGATATTGACGACGATATCCGGCCTGGTGGCCGACGAACCGAACCAGGAGAACAGTTCCCCGATATCCTCCTCGCGCGTCACATCGGCGATTTTCGCCTCTGCCGCGCCTCCCTGCCCGAGAATCTCCTCCATGACGGCAAGACAACCCTCCCCGTCAATGTCCGAAAGAAACACCCGGGCCCCTTCGGCAGCAAGACATTTCGCTACGGCTCTCCCGATTCCTCCGGCGGAGCCGGTTACAAGAGCGTTTTTCTCCGAAAGTCTCATGAAAATCTTTTTTTCTGTTCCCGCGCTCAATGCAATAGCGCCTTCGATCGACAGTTTTTCACCGCGCCCTGGCAACGTTTTTTTTGTATTTACTTTATTTTTTAAAGTACTTTATAAAAAGGGATCAAAAAAAACAACAATCAGCGAACCCTTCGCTCTTCATGCGTAAAAAAACGAAGCTCACAGCAGGGGTTTGAGATTGGCGTGCGCGATCCATCGCCACTCACCCCCTTCCTTCTGGAACACCGTCAACCGGTAAGCCGGACTGGAAGACAAACGGTTTCCGTCAATGGTTTCATTGACAGAAACCGAGTAGGTCACGACAAGAAGGTCGCCGCTTCGCGACGTCTTGAAATCGTCGAGCGTCAGCTCACCCATGTTCAGGTTCCGGACGAGTTCGATCTCCTGGTCACGGTCACGCGTCCCGTCCTGATGAATGGACTGGAACGCCTGCGAAATGACCGCCTCGACAGCCGCCACATCACCTGCCTTCATGTCGGCGAAAAGTTTCCGGACAAGCTGTTCTCCGAGCGAACTGTCGCTTTCTGCAGCGTTCAGCGGAAAAGCGGACAACAGCAAGAATGTGAATGCAAGCAGGATTCGCGCGGATCTCATGAAACATCTCCTTCTTTTGAGGGTTGGCAATGCGCAATATGGAGCAGGTGCTCCCTGAGAACATATTTCCAGTTGCAGCAGGCGAGGTTTTCCTCGCCATCGCGACTCCGAAGGTTCAGCTCCGGGCACCCGCCCATGCAAAGCGGAAGCATGGAACAATCCCGACAGCCCGAGGAGGAAGGACTGAATTCCGTCCACCTCGCCATCCTCCGGTTCAGTTCCGGCCCGTCCGATCCGAGCGCTCCCACCGACCGTTCCTTTCTTCCGAGATCGAGCCAGCATTTGTAGAGCTCGCCCGATGGACCGATAACGAAGGAATCAGAACCGATGGCCGTGCACACCGACTCTTTCAGCGCGGGATACTCCTCGACGACCGTAAAACCGTCCTCGTTGATGCCCCGGGCGAGAAGTTCGAGCTGCAACCGGTAGAACGAGCTGTCGGTCAGGCACTCCCCTCCCTGGCAGGAGGCGGTATAGGAACGAACGGGCGAAAGGTAGAATGCCGTCCTGCCTGCGTCTGCGAGCATTCCTTCTTCGCGCAACACCCGTTTGAGAGCAAGCACGGCATCGGCGTTTCCGGCATTGACGTTCATTCTGATGCTGAACCTGAGCAGGTCGCGAGCGGAGCGGATATTGCTCATGATACGTCCAAAAGTGCCCGAACCGTTTTTCAGGGTTCTTGTCCGATCGTGAAGCTCCGGCGGTCCGTCGAGCGTAATCTGGGCAAGGGCGACACGGTTGTCCACAAGGCGACGGGCCGTCATGCGGTCGAGAAGATAACCGTTGGTTATGATGTTCGCCGAGTAGGAAACGTCGTAAAGCCCGCATGAGGAGAGCATGCGTTCGGATAGCGAAACGACGACGTCGAAACTTTCCGGGAGAAGCGGCTCACCACCGTACCAGGTGACATGCATGCTGCGAAAACGGCCGGAAGCAAGTTCCCTGGCGACGTGAACGGCGACTCGCTCCACGGTCTCCGACGACATGGTAAAGGGTTCTGAACGCTCGTAACAGTAAGAACAGGCGAAATTGCAGTCAAGGGTAGGCGCGATGGTCAGCCCGAGATGTCCCCGGTTGCCCCGCTGACGCTCGAAACGCTCCGCAACCCTTTCACGCTCGCGAAAAGGATCGTCGACAAAAAAGCCCTTCTGTCTCAGGAGAAACGCGGCGGCGCGGGCGTTTTCATTCGAAATCCCCCTTGCATCACCGCCGTCGTCGAGAGCGCCGATCAACAACAGCACTTCCCGATAGAGATCGGCGCCAAGCCGTCCGAAGTAGAGCGTCCGTGTATTGAACAAAAGCAAATCGTCACCGTCGGGAATCACGACGGTGTATGAGGATGGGTAGAGCCTCATTCAGCACAGCCCTCCACATCCGCCGCTTTTCGGAGGACAGAAACCGGTCTGCTGGCAGTCCCGGGTTTTCATGACCAGCCGCCCGAGATCGAACGGCACCTGGCGCTCTCTGATCAGAAATCGACCGGCAACAGGATCGAGCGAACTGCAGAACGCCGCGTTTCGGCCCCCGCGAACGGCATCCAAAACGTTCGACCCCGATCGGTCGCGATCGAGAGCCAGGCAAGAATGCGTCATTTCCCCGGCTATCGACGCTAGCGGGTCAAGCGCCCTACAGTAGATATCCCCGAAGCCGGCGGCCATAACCTCGGCGAGCTTGTCGTTCTGTCCGCACAACTGGTTCGGCGCCTTGCAGTCGCACCCGGTATTGCCGGCCACGCAATCACAACTGAGCGTACCTCCGGAACAGGACGAAAGCGTCGATCCGAGGCAGCAGTCGTCGTCCTGCTCCAGCCCGGCAAGCACTGCCGACGGCGTCCGGATCCAGGATATCGCCGGTTCGAAAATGCATTGGCGGGCATTGTCGAAGCAATACTTGCCCGAAACATTCGAGAGACAACAGGCGAGCTTGTTGCGTATTGTCGCGCCCGGAAAGAGGGGATCGTTCTGTTCGAGCCAGTCGAGCAAGGCTTCAAGAGGTTTCATTTTTTCAATATGGAACCTCGACATGGCGGCCGTCATGGCGGCCAGCCCCTTCCGCTCCTTTCCCGCCGATGCGAATCGGGACATATTTACTATCTCGAGAGGTTCAAGATAGGATTGCAAAAACTCGACGGCGCAATAGACCGCCGCGTGCAGACTCCGGGTTTTCTTTCCGGCAGCCTGCTCGACGATCGTCCCGAAATCGCGGGAAACCCCCTTGAGATCCTTCTGCTCCAGATCGGTGAACGCCTCGTACCAGCCGGCGAGGTTACGGAAGGTTTTTTTCAGTACCGTCGCCCCGACGGGGCGCTCCTTTTTCGGCAGCCCAGAAAACGCGGCCGAGAGATTAATCCAGTTCAACAGCATCGCATTGGCCATGGGAGGACCTCCTGTGTTTTTACGCTAAAAGCGCTGTTGGAAGGTCGCGCGGGAAACATCCTGATCCGTCGCGACAGGACTTTCAAGAGAACGATATATCTGCATTAGCTTGAGGGAATCGAGGAAAGGGAGCGTCTCGGAAACCGGACGGTTACGCTCCCTTGAATTTACGCCTTACGGGAAAATTACGAAAAAACGACGAAAAAAGAATGCGGTTCATGCGCCGGAAGCCCTGCGGCAGTGCTCTTCGACAAGCTTGCGGCGGAGCACCTTGCCGACAAGGCTTTTCGGAAGAGCTTCCGCGAACTCGAAGAACTTCGGCACCTTGTAAGGGGCGAGTTTTTCCCGGCAGAACATGCGAAGCTCATTCTCGTCGGGCAGCGCCTCCGCTTCGACAGGCACAACCCAGGCCTTGACAGCCTCTCCCTGATAATCGTCCGGCACGCCGGCCACTCCTACTTCCGACACCCGCGGGTGCGATGCGATAACCTCTTCGACCTCTCTCGGCCATACCTGAAAACCGCTCGGTTTGATCACATCCTTTTTCCTGTCGACGACGAAGAGATAGCCGTCCTCGTCGAGATAACCAAGGTCGCCGGTAAACAGCCAGCCGTCACGCAGGACCCTGGCGGTTTCGCAGGGTCTCCCCCAGTACTCTTTCATGAGCTGCGGCGCACGTATCGCCACCTCACCCATCTGGAGCAAGGCCATCTCCCTGTGCCGGTCGTCAGGGTCCACGATCCGGATCTCGACATCCGGCGCGGCAATACCCACCGAGCCATCCTTGCAGGTCCCGAAAATCGGCGTCAGTACAGAGCCGGTCATCGCCTCGGTCAGACTGTAGGCATCGATGATCCTGGCGCCGGTAAGTTGCTCGAAACGGTCCCTGGTTTCGCGAAGCAGCGGCGCCCCCGCGGAAACACTGAGTTTCAGCGAAGAAAGAATTTTCGGGTTCCTCCTGACCGATGGATGCCCGATCAGGGCGGTGAAAAGGGTCGGAACGCCGGGCAGCACCGAGGGACGAAGCTTGCGGATCGTTGCGAGCAGGTCGTCGAGATCGCGCGGATTGGGTACGAGGGAAAACGGGTATCCTTCCACCAAAGCCGACCCGAGAATACCGACCTGCGCGTAAACATGAAAGAGCGGCATGTTGAGCATGATGATATCCCGTCCCTTTTCAAGAACGACACTGAACCATGCGGCGATCTGCATACCGGCGGCAACCAGTCCGCGATGCGTGCATACCGCGCATTTCGGTATACCGGTCGTACCTCCTGAAAAAAGAAAAAGAGCTGTATCGTCAGGCCCCACATCGGGAAACGTCACATCCGTTCCAAGGTAACGCGCAACCAGATCCCCGAAACTAAAATCCCCCTCGTCAAGCTCAACCGCATGGCCGTCCTTTTTCTCCATGAACAGTGAAAAAAGGAGCTTTTTGAACGGCGGCAGATACTCCTTGATGCTGGAGGCTATCACCCTCCGGACGTCCGTCGCCGCTTTCACGGCAAGCACCTTGCGATAAAACGAAGTAAGTACGACAACCGTTTCGGCTCCACACTCCCGCAGGGCGAACGCAAGCTCGCTTTCGGTATAGAGCGGGTTGAGAGGAACCGCGACACCGCCGGCCTTCCATATGCCGAATTCGGCGATGATCATCTGGGGGGAATTGGGCAGCAGCAATGCCACGCGATCCCCTTTTTTCAAACCCGTTTCCATGAGCGCTGCCGCGAAGGCGTCGCTCTCCGACTCCAGACGGGACCACGATAAAACGCCGCCCTTGAAATGCATGGCTGTTTTTCCGGGACGTTCAGCAGAACGACCACGGGCTATGTCGACGAGAGTGTGAAGGGGATACGGCTCGAGTGTCGGGGGGACTCCCTCATCGTAATGCGCAATCCAGGGTCTGACGCTCATAAATCCTCGTTATGTGATGGATAACAGGGCAAGATAATGAAAAGAGAGGATGTCGCTAACGACGGAAAGACCGGGAAAAACAAGCGTCATGAACGTCTATAAAGCTAAGAGAACCGCGATCGCTATTCAGCGGAGTGTTGAGAAAAACCGCCAAAACGGTCGTGACGGGCAGGAAAAAAAGCCTGAAATGGGGTTCGGGCAGGACGAAGAAGCACTTAACGAAGAAGGGGGAAACGCCGAAAACAAAGGGACCGTGAGCCGCCCGCTCATCCGGGAACATTTCCGGCAGCCTGGAGCGGCTCAAGAAACAACGCGTCAATGATAATTGGCGACGAACGGGGCGCAATCCATCGCGGGGACTACTTTTCGGGAATCAGTTCGACAACCTGAAAGGAAACGTTCTGGCTCCTGGCCTCGTGAGGAAGTTCATGGGGATCCCGAAATATATCCTCGGCCCTGACATTCTTGTCCCTGACGACCAGCGCTGTCATCTCGTACTTCTGCCCTTCTACCGGAGGATACTCTTTCCTGCCAAGCCATGCGATAGAAGTCCAGCGACCACTCTTCTCCTCGGTTACCGGCGCGGCCTGCGCCCACCAGCCCTCGGTAAACGGATCGGTGGAATGAACCAGCAGCACGATACGAAGATCACCGTTGTCGACCACATTGGACGATGTACCCGCAACCATGAAGTAACCGCCGTCGGATCCGATGGTGGCGGTAAGCTGTTCGCCTTCAATGGGGCTCTCAATGGCGATCTCAGGTGTGAAATGCCTGTCGGTAAGAAATCCCATGCCGTAATAGGTTCCGCCGGCCACGATACCGGCGAGCAGCCAGCCGGCGAAGAATTTCAGGGGGCCTCCGGCTTCGCCCTCCCTCTTTACTCCGCCGAAACGGTAGAGGGCGAATTGCAGAAGAACTGCAACGGCCAGGGCCGAGAAAATCCTGATGAGAAATGCATAGAGTTCGGATGGCAAGGGGGTATCCATGATGTGTTCTGTCAGGTTTTATCAGGATTCGTGCTGTTACTCAGCGCAAGGTTCGATCCACGACCGATCCAGACGAAAACGCGTTCCGTTCCACCGATCGACATGAGCAGTTCTTCCGCGATACGATCGATATGCTTTTCGCTCCCAGGCCAGGGAAAACGATCGCCCGAACCGGGAAACACGATATAGAGAATCTCTCCCAGGGGCTTCTCGGGTCCGACTCGAGGACAGACGTTGCCGCCCCCGAGACGTTGGGCAAGCTGAATCGACACCTCCCCGAGCGGATGCTTTTCCGGTCCGATATCGGCAATGATGAACGGACTGTACACACCCGTATCAAGATTTACCGCCACCCCGAGATCGCCAAGAGCCCCGACACCTTTCAGGCGGCTGAACGTGGATGGGAAAACAAGATAAGGAACCCTCGATGCGTCGACGTAGCGTGAAGGATCGGTCGGCACCTTTGTCATGTCACGCAGCGAAGTCATAGAAAGATAGTATCCCTGATAGGGACCGTCGGGAACGACATAGGGCTTTTCGGGATCCTTCGGGTCGGTCACGAGAACATTCTTCCACCAGGAAGTGCCTGGATATCCGGCATGCTTCAAATGGTCGAGCCCGGTATTGTCGGGGTGATAGGCGTCCGGAGCGCCGTCTGCGTCGATGGTCATATGCCCGGTGACGTAAAAATACGCACCGCTTCCGACGAGTTCGAAGAGCTGGGTTTTCTGGTATGTTTTCCACTTCCTGACCCCTGCATGCGTTCGCTGCGCCGGAATGGCAAGCACCAGGAGCGTCAGAACGATCAGAAAAACCGTGCCGGTTGTCTTCATTACTGCCAACGCATGAGTGTTGGGCATGAGAGATGCCGGTTTATGTCGAAATCACGGGGGTCGGAGACAGTCAAGGAATGGCTGCGTGCATCCGGAATAAAATTGGGGCCCCGCTGTTTTATAAAAAATATAGCAAATAAAGCAACAACGGAGAAAAATAAAGAAAAAGCCGCCCGGAACCCTCATCCGGCGGCTTTTTCACCTGTCAGAGGAGCTGACAGCTCCGGTCAGACGAGTTCAACGCGCTTCATCATCGCGCCGGACGCCTGTTCGGAGAACCTGACGGCAACCTGCTCGCATTCGCGCAGACGTATCGTTCCGCCGCATTCCTTGCATTCGAAAGTATTCCAGAAGAAATGGGTCAGGTTTTCCTTGCCGCAACGAGGGCAGGTTACGACAACCGTCGCATGCAGACAGGTTTCGATAAAGATCCAGAAATCCCTGTCAAAGCCTTCGGCTCTTGCTTCGGAGAGAACATTCCGGCCTCTTTCCGTCAATTCGACCGAATGCTCACCTATTTCGGCATAACCAAGCAGGCATGCTTCGTGAAAGTACCTGAGCGCAAGCGGCTTCCAGTCCCTGGTGTTGTTCAGAAGACCGTAGAGCTCGGGAAGAGGATAGGCGTGGGATTCGACAACGTCGAGCACGAGCGCTATCCTGTTCTGCTGTATCTGATGCGAATCGAAGCGGTGCAGCAGTTCGGTGACCTGTTCCGCGGTCCTGCCGTCGAGAGTTCCCTGCTTCATTTCCGCATCTATCTGCCGCCATTCCTTCGCCGGCTCGTCCTCGCCCGACGCGCCGCCGGTTTCTGACGCATGATGCCTCTTGCCGAAAACCGGGATGGCGACCATGTTGAGAATAAAGAGCACGACGACCATGAACACCGCCGGAACGACCGGTATGCCGTTGATCGAAATACCTCCGTAATGTATCAGCCCGCTGCTCTTCGCATCGCTGATTGCCTGGCGGAGCTGTTCATCCGAGCCGTCAGGCATGTTCATCCCGCCCTGACCCCTGCCAAACAGGTAGAGATAGGGATAGACAGCGATACCGTCGGCATTCATCGAGGCGTATTCGAGAGCTTTCCCGAATTCTTCCCGCGTGTAGTCCCATTTGCCTTCGTTGCGGTACGCTGACACGCCTGTCATGACCGGAATATCGCCTCCCAGATTTCTGGCGGAAAAAACGACCTGGCTTATCCACGTCGCATGACGTCCGGCATCCTTGAAATAGGCCATGGGAACCAGGAGATCGAGATGCTGCGCTATGCGTGAGTAATTCTGGCCATAGGTTTCGGCTTCCCTGTATGATATCGCCGCGGAACCCAGCAAAGCGGCTGAAAGCTCGACTCTTGACCCGCCTTCCTGCCTCAGGGTCTCCCGCAACTGTTCCGTCAAGGAAGCGATCTGCGACGCCCTCCAGTTTGTCCATTCGGTATACTGTCCGCCCAGAAGCCCGGAAATCGCAGGTATGGAATCCCTGCCCGTCTCCAGGGCATAGGCCTGCAAGGCTGCC
>RRYU01022854.1_pt1 | contig 12182 bp, 16 predicted proteins | sample 2162651 | NCBI WGS metagenome assembly RRYU01 (sample SAMN10267283, study PRJNA491782) | microbial mat metagenome | isolation source: biomat in the production well | place: Japan: Minami-Kanto gas field, natural gas well KTG3 | collected 2017-06 | reverse complement strand
GCGTTGAAAGGCACCGTGTGTTCCGATAGCGCCTGCCCTTCAGCAAAACTGAAGACCGTCAAGGTTCCGCTGTCGTTCTGCAGCAGGGTCCGGCTGACGACAGATCCCTCCTGGTAGTCGGTCAGGTCAGCGAGCGGCTGCGGATCGGCACCGGCAATGGTCAGTTTGGTTGCGGTATCATTCATAACACTCTCCTTGATCAGTCTTCCCGCCATTGAATACAGGAGACCGGACACATATCGATTGCCTGCTGAATGTTCTCTTCGCTTTCTCCTTTGGGATTAAACACTTCCGATTTTGTGTCTTCATCCATCCGGAAAACAGTGGGAAAGGTATTGACACAAAGTCCACAACCGATGCACTGCTCCTTGTCGACCCAGACTGTTTTAGCCATGGTGAATCTCCTTTATGACGTTGTGAGTTCTGCCTTGAATCTAGCTGAAAAACGACCGGCTTGGTTTGACCTGGATCAATACCTGATAATTTTAGTCATTAATGGCCAGGGTCATTTTTTGCCAGGCACCAGCAAGAGACACGGGAGGATGCTAAACTCGGAAAACATATTTGGAAAACGACAAGCACTGAGGTCGCCATGAGCAAGCTGTTTACCCCCATCGAATTGCGTTCGCTGAAAATCCGCAACCGGATCTTCGTCTCTCCCATGTGCCAGTATTCATGCACCAATGGCATCCCGACCAACTGGCACCTGGTACATTACGGTAGCCGCGCTGTCGGCGGGGCCGGACTGGTGATGATCGAAGCGACCGCTGTTGCTCCCGAGGGCCGGATCAGCCCAAGCGACTGCGGGCTGTGGAATGAAAAGCAGGCCGCAGCCTTCAAGCCGATCGCCGAATTTATCCGCCAGCAGGGCGCGGTTCCAGGAATCCAGCTGGCGCACGCCGGTCGGAAAGCTTCCACCGAAGCGCCCTGGCTGGGGGGCAATTATGTGCCGCCGGAACAGGGTGGCTGGCAGCCGGTCGCGCCGAGCCCGCTCCCCTTCTCTGCCGGGCGGCCTGCGCCGAGCGAGCTGAGCCAGGCAGAATTGGAACAGATCGCCAGCGCTTTTGTCGCTGCAGCGGAACGAGCACTCGCAGCGGGCTTCAAACTGGTCGAAGTGCACATGGCCCACGGCTACCTGCTGCACCAGTTTCTTTCCCCGTTGTCGAATAAGCGCCGCGATCATTTCGGCGGTCGCCTGGAAAACCGGCTACGCTTCCCGTTGCAGGTTGCCGAGCAGGTGCGAAAGTTCTGGCCGGACGGGCTGCCAGTGCTGGTCCGCATCTCCGCCACCGACTGGGCCGAAGGCGGCTGGGACCTGAATCAATCGATTGAGCTGTGCGGTAAATTGAAAGAAATCGGCATCGACCTGATCGACTGCTCCAGCGGCGGCCTGATCCCGGATGCCATCATTCCGGCCATCCCCGGCTTTCAGGTGCCGATGGCGGCACAAATAAAAAAAGAGGTGGGAATCGCAACCAGTGCGGTCGGTTTGATTACCGAGGCGAAGCAGGCGGAAACAATTCTCAGCAATGGGGAAGTGGATGCGGTACAACTGGCGCGGGAACTCCTCCGCGACCCGCATTGGCCGCTACGGGCGGCAAGGATGCTGCATGCCGATGTCGCCTGGCCGTTGCAATACCAGCGGGCCAAAATCTGACCCAGGAGCAGCTGCAATAAACTCAGCAGCCCCCCTGCTTCGACTTAAAGCCCTTATCCTGCAACCACTCGTTGATCAATCCCGACGCGCAACCGACCCCCGCTTCGACAGCCAGGGCATCGACCGGGCAGTTCCGCGCGCAGGCGCCACACTCCATGCAGGCATCGAAATCGATTATTTCAGCCCGACAATTCCGCAGGCGAAAAACCAGATGCGGACAGACCTCACAGCAGCGACCGCAACCGATACAGAGACTCTCATCATATAAAAGCGTGGCAACATTCTGCAGATAACGAAAGTCTTTCATCGCCCATTCTACCCCAATAGAGCCCAGCCCCAGGACACAACCGAGGCGATCACTGCCACAGCCAGCAGGGGCAAGGCCAAACGCAATTCTTTACGGACCCCCGACAGGGATGTGAATGGAGTACTGCCGGTAAAATTAAACGAAAAAAAGGCGCTGACCGCAGTCAGCCCGAGCAAACTGCCGAGAATTGCCGCAGGACCATTGCCCAAACCGATCGTCGCAGCGCAAATGCCGCACCAGAGCAGGCCGGTCAATGCTCCTTTGCAGGCGAAGCTGGCCCCTGGAAGGAACGGTAGCAGCAAAGGTGCGGCGACCGTTCCGGAAAACACCGCGCCGAGTAAAACGACGTCGGCCAGCATCCCGACGCTCCAATCTGCCTGCCACCAGCCAAGCAGCAATACGATCGCCAGCAACGGCAAGAGCCTTTTGACGGCCAGAACCATTTCAACCGGGATCAGCGCCGCCCGCTCGCGTAAGGAAAAGCTCAGCTCGCGCATGGCGTCGGTTGCTTGCAGGCCGTTATCGAGATACTCGGCCAGATCGCTGGCGCGGATGGTGGCGTAATTGACTTTGAAGTTGGTCGCTCGCTGCACCTCGTGAGCAGCAACGCCTGGGGCTCCCAAGACCGGCAGTTGCAATTGCCGGTGCGTGACCAGGCCGGCAAGTTGAGTCTTTCCAATTCGCTCAACCAGCTCCCGGGTCCCGAAGTTCCCCTTCCCCGCCGCACACCAGACATTGATACCATAAGTTTCCAGCACCAGCAGCCAGAGGTTGCGCCTGGCAAGACTGCTGCGGACGATATCATAGCTCAGCTTGTAGTTTGCGGTAACAATAACAGGGCATGTCGAATCAGGTGTACCGATCGCATAAAGCCCGGGCGGCACGATATAAGAGCTGCGCCCGATCCCCCAGCGCACCTTCCAGGCCCCGAGCCGATCACTAAAATCGAGCTGGGTGGAAATTTCCGCAATCTGCCCGGCCGGGGTTTCCAGCCAACCCAGGAAGCCGGGGACCTGCGCGGTGATTTCTCCGCCGCCGGCGGAGGTCGGTGGGCCTCAGCAGGGGGGCTTTTCGGTTTCGGATATATCTGGATTCATCGCTTCGTCAACCTGGATCATGCGACCTAGAGATTCACCCCACAGGTCCCATCGCAAAACGGCTGTTTGCTGCTCTGCCCACAACTGCAGATATAAACCTTCTGCCTTTCAGCAATCTCAAACCGAATCGGCGGCGCGTCACCGGTTTGATGGGCGCCGTCGCAAAACGGCAGGTTCTGTGACTTACCGCAGGTGCAACGGTAGTAAGTTCCCGGATCCAGGGTCAGGGCGATCGGCATACCAGCGTCGGTGTTCATTTTACTCATCGGCAACTCGTTTCCGTAACGGATTAGATGGTTTCAAAACGGTTCAGCTCAACATTCTTGCACGCATGTTGCGGGTCGAAGATCTGTCCGTTCATGGCGATATATATCCCGGCAGGTAGTGTCTGTGCTGCCGTGATAGCGCTGGCGACGTTGTAGATGGCATCGGTAAAACGAAACCGGGCCGGCTGCATGGCACCGGTCAGCACGATGGTCTTGCCTGCGACCCCCTGCAGAGCTCTTCCGGTCTTAATCATGGTGTCGGTGCCGTGGGTGATAACAATATTCTGCGCCGCACTCCTTTCCACCGCCGATCGGATCATCTGTCGATCATCATCGGTCAATTCCAGGCTGTCCTTCCGCAGCAACGAGGTCACCTGGTAAGTGATCGTCAGGTTGGCATCACGCAGCAACTCAATGATCTGCGGTTCGCCAATCTCGTAATCGCTCTTGGCATCGAAATAGATTTTGTCGATGGTGCCGCCAGTGGTAAATATTTCAATCTGCACTCTATTCTCCAGCAACAATCATCTCAGCGATAATCGTTCAACCGCCAGTCGTAATCGAGATAATCTACCGGAGTATCTCCGGCTTTGATTCGCATCTGTGAAGTTTTATCGTCGGCCAACAGCTCAGCGTAGTCACTTAAAAATGCTGCCACTGAAGGGTGGCCCCGATAGCCGATGAAGTCATCCCCGTACCAGTCGAAAATTTTTGAAACTTCCAGCTTATCCGCCTCGGCATTATAGCGGTTCCGCGTCCGGTCGGAAAGAAACCGGCGCAGGCTGTCTTCCAGCTGCGCTTCGAGCTGCTCGGCAACAAAGGCTTCGCTGCGGATTCCGGGGCAGCCGATGGAAGCGCAGACCACTGCGGCATGAATGCTTGGATCATCAAAGTCGCCGGGCCGGCGAATCATATCATGTTCGATCTCGTCGAGGTGCCGTTCTTTTCCGAGCAGGGAGAAAAATCTCTTTTTCCAGGGAGAGGAGAAGAATGAGCCGAGCTCTTTGATCGACTCCAGCTCCGGGTACTTGCTGAGGATCAACTTGATGGTGAAGGCATTGTAGGCATTGATGAGAAACGCCAGTTGCTGGGGTTTCTGCCAATTTCGGTAGCTGTCGAGTGGCACGGCCGAGAGTTCGGCCAGATAAGTATCCAGCGCGGCCTGCTGCCCTTTAAAGGCAGTATAATCGACGGCAGAGGCAACCCCTTGGCGATCCCAGTGAACATGCTGCCGCAGCAAACCGTCCCAACGACTATGGCGATGGTCGAAAGCCTGCGCACTGCCGAAAAAAAAGAGCCACAACCCGATCAGCATGAAACTTCTCTTGATCATTGCAACTCCTTTCCGGCAGAAAAGCTGTGAATAATACCTGTGCCTCACTCCTCCAAGTCTATCATCAGCGCCTGACCGTGCAAAACCGCCTCGACAATCTTTTTCCGCGCGCTGCAGACCAGTCGCTGCACTGTACCGCGCGACACCCCCATCACCTCGCCCGCTTCGGCCTGGGTCATACCATCGACATCACAGAGGCGCACCGCCTCGAACTCATCGTGCTCGATGGCAACCGTTTCCAGTTCGCTCAACGGCGTGCCCGCCGGCTTGAAGATCCGGTCTTCAGGCCGGCGGTGTTTGCAGCAATTACGGGGTTTTTTCGGACGTGGGCACATAACCTGTTGCTCTTGGTCGCTATTTCGCGGCAATGGTCTCTGCAGTGGCTGGCGTCTTCTCTATTACAGGACCAAAAATCCAGGGCACCAGCTTGATGTACCAGGCAGCCGATTGAATCTGGAAAATATACGCCATCGCGATCAGCAAGGCAATGGTCGAGCCCTCCTTGCCGAACGCGGTCATGGCGATTGCCAGAGCAATCGAGAGGTCACGCATAACCACGCCGAAGACCATGGCGATGGCGTCTTCACGGCTGAAGAACAGCTTGCCGATCACAGACAGCAAAACATACGACAGCAGGTAAAAGATCACCAGCGGAATAACAATCGTCAGCAGGTCACCCGGATTAGCGATGATATTCTTTGCTTTCAGCGACATGGCGACGAAAGCGATCATCACCACACCGAGAGCGGAAAACGGCGGAAACTTCGGCTTGTAAACGTTCATCCAGGCCTGTTGACCATGCTTCTTGATCAGGTAGGTCTGGGTAATCAGGCCAGCAACCAGCGGCGCAAAGACAAAGATACAGATCTGCTGGAACATATGCAGCATATCGACATCGACCGTTGCCCCCATGAAGACCTTGGTGTAAACCGGTGCCGCCGCCGAACCGATAATCAGACCGAGCACCAGCATTTTGGTGGCCGCCTCTTTATTGCCGTTAGCGAAACCGGTCCAGGAGATGGTCATTCCCGAAGCCGGCAGCACACCGATCAGGAACAGGCCGACCGCCCAGAGACCGAACTTGGCCTCCTCGCCAGCGAGAAACAGCTTACCAAGTCCAAAGACGATAATCGGAATCAGTATGAAGTTGATCAGCTGAGTCACAACCTGCAACCTGGTATCATGACCGGAGAAGACCGAACGAACATTCAGGGTGGTCATCATCGGATAGATCATCACGAAAGTAATCGGGATAATCAGGGCTTTCAGCGGCCTGGCATCAAAGACAAAACCACCACCAAGCAGGCCGAGAATCATCGCGATGGGGATCGCATAGACCAGGTTTTTCTGTAATTTTCCAAGGGCCTTCAACATTGTTTCCACTCCCACAAAAATCAGACAGAATGTCCTCTTTTGCTTGAATCTGACATTTAAACTGCGGCGTCAATAAATTTTATCAGGTTGTCAAAGGTCTCTTCCAGCGATCCTGGAAATTCAGCGTCGTCAACCAATTCTGCGATCAATTCCCGACCGTAGCGAAGCATGCGGACCTGTGTTTTACCGTTTTGAGTAAAAGCCATGATGAACTTCGGCATCAGCACCGAACGCTCCGGGTTGGTGCTCAAACTTTTCGCGGCCTTCTCCGGCTTGCACAGCTGGATCATGTGCAGGTCAAACCCCTCAACCACCTCCTGACCGTGGGCAGTGAAGATATCCTTCATCGCCATTTTTCCGTCATTATGGATGGTAAAACCCTTCTCAGTCACCAACTGGGTAAAATCGGCAACAAACTGCTCGATACGCTTCTCCGACTCAGCCCGGTAAACACACGTAGACATGCTTTCTCCCTTGCAACACAAAATACGTCATTAATGACAACCACAGCCATGCCCGGCACCATGTTGCTGCCCATGACCATGGCCTTGTTTCTGCCGCCCATGCCCCGCTCCGTGATTTCCGTGCGAGCAGAGTCCCGTTGCGGCAAACTCCTGCAAACTCTGCTCGGCCAGGCTGAGCAGATTCTCGGAAATTGTCTTTCCTGCCGCCTGAAAAACCTTCACGCCCGAAGCCTGCAAACGACTGAACGCCCCCTGACCGACCGAACTGACCACCAGGGCATCGATCGGTTCCCCAGTCAACAGCTGGGCCAGACGCGCCCGCCCTGGCTGTTGCGCCTGTTTTGAGCGCTGCAGTTCTGTGATTTTCTGCGTCTCTGTATCGACAACCAACAGCAGCGGTGCCGAACCGAAGTGTCCGGAAACCTGACTTTGCAAACCATCATTCTCTTTTACTGGAAAACAGAGTTTCATGATTATCCTCCCTTTGTTTTGTGCATATGCACAAAATAGAGGATAAATATTCGCCTGTCAATATATATGATAAAAAAATAATTTTACACAGAAATATGTGATTTAAGATCGGTGCTTCAAAGAGAGGCGGTATAGACCGAGAGAACTTTGCTGATACCAGCGGTCAGAATCCCCAGTTCTCGAGGATTGATCACAAACGGCGGCATCGCGTAAACCAGCTTGCCGAACGGCCGCACCCAGATGCCCTGCGCGACAAACATCGGCTGAATCACCTCCATAGCAACAGGCTGCTTCATTTCGACCACGCCGATGGCCCCGAAAACGCGGACGTCGGCAACCGTATCAAGTTGCCGGCAAGGAGCTAGCCCCTGCTTCAGCCCGGCTTCGATGCGAAATACCTGCTGCCGCCAATCGCCCTCCAGGAGCAGTTCAATACTGGCACAGGCAACAGCGCAGGCGAGCGGGTTGGCCATAAAGGTCGGCCCGTGCATGAAAACACCCGGAGTCCCGGAGGAGAGAACTTCAGCAACCTTTCGGGTTGCCAGAGTTGCCGCCAAAGTCATATAGCCACCGGTGATTGCTTTGCCGAGGCAGAGAATATCAGGCGAGATACCGGCGTGCTCGCAAGCGAACAGCTTGCCGGTGCGACCGAAGCCAGTGGCGATCTCATCAGCGATCAGCAGAATATCATACTGGTCGCATAGCTGCCTTACTTGCCGCAAGTATTCCGGCGCGTAGAAACGCATGCCGCCCGCGCCCTGAACGATCGGTTCAAGGATGACTGCGGCGATCTCGCTGTGACGCTCTTCGACCAGCACTTTTAAGCCGGCAATATCCTCGTCCCGCCACTCGGCGTCGGTACGGCAAGTCGGCGCTTCAGCGAACAGGTGCTGCGGCAACAAATGGCTGAAGATATGATGCATGCCGGTGACCGGATCACAGGCTGCCATCGCCCCGAAGGTATCACCATGGTAACCATTGCGGATGGTCAGCAGACGCGATTTCTTCGGTTTGCCGTTGACAGACCAATACTGGATTGCCATCTTGATCGCCACTTCAACCGAGACCGAACCGGAATCACAAAAGAAAACATGTTGCAGTGGTTCGGGGGTTAGCTCAACTAACAGCTTACCCAATTCGGCGGCTTTCGGGTGGGTCAAGCCGCCGAACATGACATGCGCCATTCTCTCCAACTGCTCGGTGACGGCGGCATTCAAACGTGGATGATTGTAGCCATGGATTGCCGCCCACCAGGAAGACATACCATCGATCAACTCACGCCCGTCCGCCAGCTTTATCCGGACTCCAGACGCCGAGACAACCGGGAACACCGGCAATGGATTCGTCATCGAAGTGTAAGGGTGCCAGAGGTGGGCGCGGTCAAAGCCAATCCAGTCTTCTACTTGTCCTGTCATCACTGCATCCTTACGCGAACTGCAATATTTCTTCGCCAATAAATCGATCGACAGCCATTTTAGTCAATCGGTGGAAAAAAGAAAGGAGTAGCCGCAACGAACAAAAAAATGCGGCACCCACCTGAATGCGGGTGCCGCAGCAACAGATCTGAACCTGTCTCCGGTTACTACTTGCTCTGCTCAACCATATATACGACAGCAGCCCGGACATCAGCATCACTCAGCGATGAGACTCCTCCACGGGCAGGCATGCGGCCAACACCCTTGATCGAATTCTGCACCAGAGTTTCAAGATCTGCTTTGAGACGCGGTGCTCCCAGTTTCGGTGCTCCCATCAAACCATTGGCATGACAGGACTTACAGCTGGCCAGGTAAATTTTATCCCCCGGTTTGACCGCAGCTGCCACCTTTGTCGCCGTATCCTGCACCGCCTGCTCGGCCGCTGCTTTGGCTTGAGCCGCCTGTTCACTGACCTGGGTCGCCACCTGCTGCACTGCTTGTTCAGCGGTCTCCTTAACTGCTGTTGCCGCCTCTTTGACCTCCTGACTGACCTGCTCTGCAGGTTTCACCGCCGGTGCAGATGCCTTTTGTTGCGTTGCAGGTTGCTCTTGCTCATTGCTGCAAGCGGCCAAAAGCAATACAAGGACAATCACCAATCTTTTCATTTTCTCCTCCTGTTCATGTTTTTAATGAAAATAGTAGCCAGAAGAAAGCATAACAAATTCTCAGGAGGCAACAATCAAGCCGGGTGAAATTTTTCGCTGACAATCCCAGTGAAAGTCTCGATCAGGTTTAAACACTTGAAACTCCCGACAAATCAACTTTTCCCTTGAGATATGGCAATAACTTTCAAAAGTGGATTAAATTCCTTGAACACTAGCCGCCAAACAAATATTATAAAAACTTAAGGTCAAAGAACTGCTCAGCGGGAAGCAGGTATGAAGCAGAAATCAAAAGTAACTGCAGATCTGAAGAAAAATCGGCTCCAGATAGAGCTTCGCGGATGGTTATCACAAAAGGATATCCAGGAAATCTACACTGAGGTTCGATTTTGTGTGGCCGATCTCAAACCAGGATTTGTCGCCATCACAGATTTCTCAGAGTGTCGTATCGGCTACCTGGCTGGGCTCAGCACATTTAGCAAGATGCGAGAATACCTACAGGATAAAGGAATAGGAGCAGGCATAAGAATCGCCGGCAAAAATCAACTGATCTTTTATCAGCTCTCCCAAATCGTTTGTAAAAAATGCACCTATCCCGTTATATATGCGAAAAGCCGGGCGGAAGCTGAGAAAATACTGGCCGAAAAAGAAAATTCGGATTGTCCTTTATGATTGCTTCTCAACAGGAACCACAGCTGACCCGCCTGCCAGGTACGTTCGTGAAAACCCCGAACAAAGCTAGCCTTTTTGCGGAGGCCTTGAGACGAATACAGCCGATCAGGACCATCCTGTGTAATGCCTGAATCCTAACAGACGGCTAAAACGTCATTGTTTTTAACCACCTTGCTACCGTACATTAATGCCCCTGAGACAACACGGCAAATGGTGCGATTTTTGCGAGTTTATTGATTTTCATCCCAACTCAAATTATTAGAGTTTATTTTCGCAGAGAGTCTGTAAGCAAAGCTCTAGTGCGAATTCTATACTTCTGACCACTTATTCTACATTGTTATACTCACACCTTTAATGACATGAGGGGTAAGGGTAGAACCATGAAAATGCTCAACAGAGTTCATCTGACAATATTCTGCCTGTTACTGCTGTTTTTTTCTTCTCCTCAGGCTCTTTGCCTCGCGGCCTGCGCACCACCTGCGGAGATTGTCGGCCAAAGCTACACTTACGTTCCTGGTTCTGTTCAGAATGCCTATGACTACGCCAGCTCAACTTTGAATTTAACCGATTTCACCTTGCGCCTTTCCGGCGAAATCCTTTCTGAAGATCTCGTTCTCGATGGCGGCACGGTTGTATTCGATGGCGGCTACGACTGTTCCTTTGCGTCGAAGATGGGGACACCAACAAGCTTTTTCGGCACCCTGACCATTGCCAGTGGCACAGCTATTTTTGGTGGGGATATTGCGATCGTCTCGACCGACCAGTGCTCATTCGATAGCGATATCGACGGCTTCTATGTCGGCCCCTGCGCTCCCCCTGCTGTTGATTGCAACGATAACGATCCTGCCATTAATCCCGGCGCTCTAGATATCTGCGATGGCATCGACAACAACTGCGACGGCCAGATCGATGAAGGCGTGATTCCGACCGACGCGGACGGTGACGGCTACTACGCGATCGGCTCCTGCGGTGATCCCGAGTTGAACAATGACTGTAATGACGCCGACGCCACCATCAATCCAGGCGCTCTCGACATTCCCTTCGACGGGGTTGACCAGGACTGCAGCGGCTCAGACCAGACCTTTGCCGATGTGGCAGAGTGCACCGGGTGTCATAGGAATGATATTCCGGGGAGTGTCCTGGGTGGCCCTGAGCTCTGGACAGATATGCACTCATTTGTGACCGTTCCCAATAACACCTGTGCGACCTGCCATATTGCCGGTCAAGAGGGTTTGGTTCTGCCTGGCCATTACGGTCAGACGGTCCTCAGTGACGGCAATAACATGACCGCCGGGGACACCGTCGTTTGTATCTCCTGCCATGATTTCAGTTCTGCGGCACGACATCCTGGTGGTCCTTATGGTACGAAGACGAACACCGTCTGGGGCAAGGTGGAACCGAGTCCGGTGGCAACCCGTGCCAGCATCAGTTGTGAGACCTGTCATGATACCTATGCTGCAGTGCATGCAGATACCGCAGCGGCCCATGACAACCGGACGCTTATCGTCGCCTGTGGTGAATGTCACACCAGCGACCCCTCGGTCCTGGGCTCCCCCGGCACCGGCACCCTGCTCAGCGATGCAGATGTCGATGCCCTGCACGGTTCCGACTGCGCCTTATGTCACAACTACACCGGCAACAAGATTAACGCCGCAATTGTCCGCCAGGTGATTGCGGCAGGCGTGGGCGGCACCCCGGTCTCCTGCACCGACTGCCATAATGCCCATGACCATAACGGGGTGATCGGAACACCGGATTGCACCTCCTGCCATACCCATAGTGATCCACAGATTATAGAGGTAATCCACTCCAACAGCTGCACGCTCTGCCATGACAGTCCCCGGATCGAAGTTCAGGACGCCATCACCAGCGGCCAGGCCGCGTGCATCGACTGCCATAATGGCCATGACCACAACGGGGTGAGCGGCACCCCGGAGTGCACCTCCTGTCATACCCATAGTGATCCACAGATTATCGAGGTGATCCACAGCAACAGCTGCGCACTCTGCCATGACAGCCCCCGGACTGAAGTTCAGGGTGCCATCACCAGTGGCCAGGCCGCGTGCATCGACTGCCATAATGGCCATGAGCACAACGGGGTGAGCGGCACCCCGGATTGTGTCTCCTGTCACGATCATAGTGACCCGCAGATTATCGAAGTGATCCACACTAACAGCTGCACGCTGTGCCATGACAGCCCCCGGACTGAAGTTCAGGATGCCATCGCCAGCGGCCAGGCTGAGTGCAGCGACTGTCATACGACCCATGACGGCCCGACCGCCCATGATAATCTGTCTGCCCCGGCAACCTGCGCTGTCTGCCATACCGATAAGGTCACCGGCAGCGACTTCAATTACCTGATCAACAACCACGGACCGGATCCGACCCTCGGCCACACCGAGCTGGAACGGTGCCAGAGGTGTCATAACAGCAGCGTGGCTGACGTTGTCAATACGATCACTAC
>RRYU01020035.1_pt1 | contig 12196 bp, 14 predicted proteins | sample 2162651 | NCBI WGS metagenome assembly RRYU01 (sample SAMN10267283, study PRJNA491782) | microbial mat metagenome | isolation source: biomat in the production well | place: Japan: Minami-Kanto gas field, natural gas well KTG3 | collected 2017-06 | reverse complement strand
AAAGAGCATAAATGCTCTCTTTTTTTGTGGACCCTAAGGGATTCGAACCCTTGACCCCCTACGTGCAAGGCAGGTGCTCTAGCCAGCTGAGCTAAGGGCCCAATCTTTTTTTTGGGATCTTAGCGAAGGCTGGTTAGTCCAGCTGCCTGTCCCGCCTCAGGTTAACAAAATTTGTTAATCTGAGGCGGGAAGCTAAGGGCCCATTTTTATAATGTCAAAATTAAAATTCATTTACCAAAAATAAAATATTGCCTAAGCAATAAATTTTGAAATCTTAATTTCTTTAATAATACTAATATATTTTTATAAAAAACACAATAGCAATTGATTATCAAGTTGGATTGCTATACTTGGTCAAAGGAGAAACAGCCCAGGCAACAAAGCCCGACAAAAGACCGCTTACAGCCATCATACCAAGAATAATAATAACAATTCCAACCAGTTTATAACCCAGCCTTGATCCGCCTGAAGTCCCTAGATTTCTTTCAAAAAAATCTATTCTTCCAAAAGCATCAAGCATTGCCTCTGATTTTGCAACTATCAAAAAACCAACAGCAATCATTATTATTCCTAATATAAAAATCATATATTATCTAAGATAATTTAATGGGTTATACTTCACTCCATTTATTATAACCTCAAAATGGATATGAGGTCCAGTTGACCAACCAGTTGACCCCATTTCACCTATAGATTCACCCTTGGTGACTGTGTCGCCTTTACTGACATAAAAACGGCTCATATGGGCATAGAGGGTCTTTTTGCCTCCACCATGGTCTATTCTGATGTAGTTTCCATAACCATTGCCCCAGCCAGCAAATTCAACCGTGCCAGCATCAGCTGCGAACAAGGGTGTCCCTGTTTTATTGGCTATATCAAGACCCTTATGTCTCCAGGAAAAGTATTGGGTAATTCTATTTCCGACAGCTGGCCATGCCATAGTATTGCCAGCCGCTTTTTGAGGCTCTGGTTTTATAATATCTTTAATTGCCTCAATCCCCGTGTATGACCTACTCGGAGTTGGGTTTGAAGCTATTTTGACCACTTTTGAGCCTCCAGGAATAATTAATTTTTGACCTATGGAAAGCTTTGAGTCTACTGTTAAATCATTTGACTCCATTATTTCGTTTATCTCTGTTCCCGTAGACCTTGCAATAGCTCCCAGAGTATCTCCGCTTTTCACTGTATGAGAAATTCCACTTTCCGGAAGAATTCTAAGTTCATTGCCTGGTCTTATAACACTATAAGAGGTGAGATTATTCTCCCACAAAACAGTATTGACTGAAACTCCAAACTTTCTTGCTATGGTGCTTACGGTATCACCTGACTCAACAGTATATGTTATTATTTCTGTTCTTTTTGTAGCCTGGCTAGCAACTTGAGGCTGAGGCGCAATATCCTCCTCGTTTGTACTCAATGAATTTATAACCGAATCTTCTTCTTGAGCCTCAAAATCAATAACTAAGTTAGTCCTCAAGTTACTATCTTCTTCTAAGTAGGTATTTTTTGAAGTAAGGCTTAGCTGTTCTTGACTTAGGGCCTCTTCATAGTTCAAGCCGTTTTCCATTTCTCCAAACTCGCTACCAATAATATGGGAAACAATAGGACGTGAATAAGAAGTATTCAAAACGTCAGCCTTTGTTCCCTGGGCTAAATTAGTAAAAACTATAGAAAAAGTAATAATAAGAACAACTAAATGAACCAGCTTTTGACCAAAAATAAAATTAACAAAATTTCCTCTAATTTTACTCCAACCAACTTTATTAATAAATGACAAATAAAAAGAATATGTTTTTACAACTATTTTATTAAAAAGAAAAGAAAGTAAAATAGAGAAAAAAGAATAGATTATTTTCAAAAATGGAAGAACTAAATAATTTACTAGAAAAAGAAAAACTTTTATCAAATAGAAAAGAAAGCTAGCTGACAGATAGACAGCAAACTCTTTAATTTTCTGAAAAATAGAGCTGGAATATCTCATTTTTTTTGCCCTATTTTGATAAATTCTCCTTGGATATTTGTATTTTATATTATTAATATTTTTTTATTAGCGCTTATTATTCTATCATTTTCCCTCATATTTTTCAATGCCTAGATCAATACTTTAAATACATAAATATTAGCAAAATTTGACTTAATCTATTGCTCCCTATATGATAAAAATAAGATTAATTAATTTAATCATATGGAAGAAATAATTGAAGAAATCTACGAACTCGTCAAAAAGAAAATGTCAGAGCAAGGAGCTTATGACAGAGACTCTTACAGAATGTTTATAGATGAAACTATCGTCTATTTTCATGAAAAGGGAAAACTAACTGACGATGACAATGAGAAGTTTATCTTTGATCAATTGATGCAAAGATGGGAATTTGCCAGAGAGGAATTTTCCAATTAAAAAAATCAGGACTTTGCCTGATTTTTTTAATTTAAACTTTTATGATTACGGGTAGAACCATTGGTCTTCTTTTTGTCTGACCAAAAAGGAAGTGCCCTATTTCATTTCTAACTTTATTTTTTACATGTTCATCGTCGGCGGGAGTTCTAGGATCATGATCTTTAATCATTTTCTTTACCTTCATCCTTGTTTTTTCAATCAATTCTCTATTATCTTTCATATAAACAAAGCCTCTAGAAATTATATCGGGATTTCCTATTGGGTCACCTGTCTTTGAGTCTATTGTGGTTATAATAACTATCATTCCATCCTCTGCCATTACTCTTCTATCTCTCAAAACTATATTGGAAATATCTCCAACACCTAGACCATCTACCATTACATAATCCGTAGGTACTTTTTCATTTGTCTTTTTCCCTATTACATTTTGATTTGGAGCTTTCTCAAATTCAATTATTTGTCCGTTATCTGCTAAAAATATATTTTCTTGAGGAATCCCTATTTGAGAAGCAAGCTCTGCATGGGCCGCTAACATATAATGACTACCTTCAATGGGCATGAAATACTCTGGCTTCAAAAGCCTCATCATTAATTTTAAATCCTCCTGCTTAGCATGTCCGCCAGCGTGAACATCCATCATTTTATAATTAATAACCTTGGAGCCTTGTCTTACTATTTTATCCATCAGGTTTTGAATACTTCTCTCGTTTCCAGGAATAACTGATGATGAGAATATTACAGTATCACCTTTTTTTAATCTGATTGTCCTATGCTCACCACTAACAAGCTTCATTAAAAAGGCGTTGCTTTCTCCTTGGGCCCCTGTTCCCAAAATAATTACTTTGTTATCTGGTGTATTTTTGAGAGTAGCCTCATCCATTAAAATATTATTATTAAACTTCAAATATCCTATCTGATGAGCTATCTCTACGTTATCATTCATTGTTCTTCCCTCCAGATATATTCTTCTGTTGTGCTTAAGGGCGAGGTCAAAAATCTTTTGAATACGACTTAGCTGAGAAGCAAAAGTTCCTATTATCAATCTACCATCAATATCATCAAGTATTTTACTCATTTCATCACCAATAGATGATTCTGAAATCTGATATCCAGGGTGGGTAGAATCAGTAGAATCGGACATTAGAAGTCTTACTCCCTTTTGACCAATCAAGGCAATTCTATTTAAGTCTGCTGGTTTATCATTGACTGGAGAATAATCAATCTTAAAGTCACCAGTGTGGACAATAGTGCCAACTGGAGTATGAATGATAATCGCAAAACTATCTGGAATAGAATGGTTCACTCTTAGGAATTCTACTCGGAAGTTTTTGCCAAGCTGGACAGTTGATTCATCTGTTATTTCAGCTATGTTTAATTTTGGACTTCCTTTATAACGTTCCATTCTTTTTCTAACAATTCCAGCTGTTAGTTTGCCCATAAACATTGGTGGGTTTCCTAGTTTGTTCATTAAGTGTGGAATTGCTCCAATATGATCCATGTGGCCGTGAGTTATTATAGACCCTTTTATTTGATCAATTTTGTCTTCAAGGTATGTGGTATTAGGGATAATATAGTCTATGCCAGGCATGTCTTCGTCAGGAAACATAAGTCCCATGTCTATGGTAATTATTTCCTTGTTGTATTCAAGTAAGGTCATATTTATACCAACTTGCTCTAAACCACCAAGAACTATTATTTTTAATTTGTCTTTATCGTCCCCCTTTGGTGTAAACGTGGTTTTTGTTTTTTTATTTGTTTGTTTATTTTTTGTTGTGTTTTTTATCGTACTTTCTTTTTTTACAAAAGAAGTATTTGTTTTTGATTTATACTTTGTGTACATATGTTTTTTAATCTAAGTGTTCCGATTTATATACGGAAAAAATATTTTTTGAGTTCTTAATATACGGCCAAAAGCCGTTTTTAATAAATTTTATAATTATTATAGAATATTTGAGATTACCAAATAATTTTTCTACTAGAGCGGATATACCAATCGCTTATATTTGAGAACCTATCACTTGGCTCAGATATTATACTTACGTCAAAGTTTTTAATATCTTTTTTCTGAACGTAGGTATATCTTTGAGAGTTTAGAAAGATAGCTGGATTATCCTCTGCTAAAATATTTTGAAATTCTATATATTTTTCTCTTCTTGTTTCCCTGTCTGATATAAGCCTTGCCTCACTAAGAAGCCTGTCAACCTCGCTATTAAAATAGTTAGATAAGTTGTTTCCGCCACTTACTGCCTGGCTTGAGTGCCAAAAGGCATATACGTCAGGATCTAGTGAAAGAGTGGTGGTATAAAGAAGAGCATCATAATTTCTCTCTCTTACTACCTGGGTATTGATTTCACTTGGGCTGTATTTTTTTATTATTGTCTTCACCCCAATATCTTCCCAATATTTTTTTAATTTTTCTGCAACAGCAATATTATCAAGTGTTTCTGCTATTGCCAGATCTATTATTAAATATTCTTTTTCATCATCCTCATTAGTTTTTGACATCCAAAATCCCGTGCCTAGAGTAGCTTCTATTTTTTCTTCTATCTCTTGACCCTCTTCTGGTTCCTCACTCAACAAATCTTCCTCTGTTACTGTTGCCAATGCCCAGCCTTCTTTTTCTAATAATTCAAAAGATAAATTTTTATCAAATTGATACTTTTTGATATCAGGATTATAAGCAAAGCTTTCTTGTAGTAAAGGAGAATCCGCCAACCTAACATCTTCAGAAAAAACCTCCCTTAAAATTACCTCTTTATCTAAGGCATGAGACAAAGCTTGTCTAACATTTTTTTTCTCAATAGCCGAACTACTTTTAGTATTAAAATAAACACCTTGCATTTTAGATAGCTCTAGATTGTAAAATGACAAAGAATTTTGAGAAGCCAGCTGACTCTTTAACTCCTTTGGAAGATAAGCAATGCCATGAAGTGAATTTGAATTAAGGGCTGTTAAAAGCTCTTCAAAATTAGGAAAAAAATAAAATGTAATTTTATTTATGTATGGTTTATCGCCATAGTATTCATCATTTTGTTCCAATTCAAAGGAAAGAACCCTGCCAATAGTACTATCTTTTAGAAATCTTTTGAATTTGTAAGGTCCAGATCCTATTGGTTTTAAATTTAAGTCGCTCAAAAGAACTGATTCTGGTTGTAATTGCTCCCAAAGATGTGCCGGCATTATGCCAAATGTCAGCATATCTCTAAAAGCAGCATAAGATTGAGATAAATTTATTTTAAAGACTGTGTCATTAATTTTTTCTACTTGAACTCCAGAAAGCATTTGCCTACGAGGTGATTGATAGGCTGGGTTCGTTATTGCATTTATAGTAAATACTACGTCATCTGAAGTGAGCATTTCTCCATCATGCCAATATAAATTTTGTTTCAATGTAAAAGTATATTCCTTTTCATCTTCTGATATTGTAAAATCTTCAACCAAGTCAGGCATTAGCTCCCCATTAGAGCCTCTTTTATAAAGTGAAGAAAAAATAAGTGAAGTAATATCACTGTCAACATCATTAATAGTAGAATAAAGCGGATTTATATGTTTCGGAGACCCTATTAAACCCTCCGTATATTCTCCTCCTCTTGCGGGAACTATTTCTAAATGACTCAAATAAAATCGTCCACCCATAAAGGTCAGACTTAAAAATATCAAAAAGAGACTAAGACTAATTAGAAGAAGCTCTTTTTTGCTAAGATATCTTCTGATATATTTTAATTGTCTAAAAGTAGGAATTTTTGACTTTGAAAGAGAATAAACAAGTCTTTTATCTAAATCAAAACTGGCATTCAAGGTTTTTTTACCGGAAGCATTTTGGCTAATTTTCTTTTTAAAAGTAAAAAATATATTCTTCAAATATCTCAACATAAAAATTTTTAAACCTTATCTCTTGGCCAAATAGTTGATTTTTGAGCAAATTAAACGAAAAGAGTAGCAATTGAAATTCCAAAAAAGAAAATAACAAGGACTATTGTTGCTTTAAACAAAGTCTTGTCCAAGCCTCTTTTGGTTCTATAAACACCGTCGCCTCCACCAAATATACCAGACACACCAGAGCCTCTATTTTGCATAAGTATAACAGCAATCAATGCAACGGAAATTATAATTTGTATGTATTGAAGTAATCTCATAGTAAGTTATTTTTTTGCCTCAGCAATAATAGCTGACATTATCTCTTTATTATTTTGTGATAAGTCGGCTAATACCTTTCTATCAATTTCTATATTGCTCTTCTTAAGAATATCAATAAATTTAGAATAACTCAAATCATGTTCACGAACAAAAGCATTGATCTTTATATTCCATAGAGATCTATTTACTCTTTTCTTTTTTCTTCTGTCCATAAAGGCATGAGCTCCAGCATGCAAAACAGCTTCTTTTGCTCTCTTTATCTTGTTCTTTGCTCCCCATTTATAACCCTTTGTTTTGGATAAAAGTTTTTTTCTTTTTTTTACGTGATTTACTCCTCTTTTTACTCTTGGCATATATTTGTATCTAAAATCTAAGTCCTTTTCTAGAAGGCGAATTTATAATTTATTTTTGGATTAGAATTCTAATCGTTTTTGTAAAGCTTGGGCTTGCGTCAATATCTCTTCTCTTTTTTCTCTTAGTATTTCCTGATTCACGAGCATTAAAATGGTCTTGACCAGCCTTTCTTTGTTTGATTTTTTCTGTTTTAGTAAGCTTAAATCTCTTTGTTGTAGCTTTATGTGACTTTAATTTTGGCATATCCTTATTTAAAAACAAAAATCAGGCTAATATAAACCTGTTCTCTTATATTAATTTTTTTTATTTACCAATAGTATATTAAACCTTCCTCCCTGTTTTGTCAAGTCCTGCTCTCTAAATAGGGTAAATCCCTCAACTGCATCAAGTTCTGAGACAAATTTATTTATTGTTTCTACTGCTTTATCGGGGTGAGCTTTCTCACGACCTTTTAAAATCATGTCTATTTTTAATTTATTCCCTTTTTCAAGGAATTTTTTGGCTTGTTCTAGTCTAAAATCAAAATCATGCTTAGAAATACGAACTGACAGTCTCACCTCTTTAGTGTCAACTTTTTTTTGTTGCATTCTTTGTTTGTGTGCCTTTTTTTCTGTTTCGTATTTAAACTGTCCGTAATCCATTATTTTACATATTGGAGGCTCGGCCGTGGGATTTACTTCTACCAGGTCTTGATCCAGCTCTTTGGCTATATGCAAGGCTTTATCCCTGTCTATTTCGCCAATCTGTTCTCCGTCTTCACCAATAACAAACACTCTAGGAGCTCTAATTTGCTCATTAATATAGAATTTTTTCTCTATTTTTGGCTTTGCTTTTTTCCAGGATCTTCTCATTGTTTTCTTTTATATAAAATTTTAGTTAGTTTTTAATGATTATTTCTTATGTTACGACAATTTCTCAAAAAAATCAATATCTAGATGGGTACTACTATCAATCAACAACAAAAAACACCAATAGGTGTTTTTTGCTTGTGTGAGCGGGTACCCGCCAATTGGGCGGGCTTTCCACCTTAATTACTTTAAAATATGAGCGGGTAACGGGAATCGGACCCGTCTTTCCACCTTGGCAAGGTGATGTAATAGCCACTATACCATACCCGCCTACGCTGAAGCTTCGGCGGGCAGGCCCGCAAATTCAGACAAATTGGCGATTGATTAAAATTTGATTATATGAAAAAGTTAAGAAATATTCTCTTAACTAAAATTATTATAAATCATAGAGTTTATTTTGGCAAGAGTTTTTATTAATTCAAATCCTTCCCCCATCTCAAAACAATCAAGTCAAACCAATAATGATGTCCCGAGTCGTTTGGATGAAAATTGTCTCTTGCCTCCATTTTCCCATAATCTTTTGAGAAATGATCAAGCAAGGGATTAACGTGAATTATATTATCATACTCTGAAGCAATATCAGAAAGAGCTTTAGCATAAATAGATGATCTATATTTATAGAGCGGGAGAAGTGGTTTTATAATGGCTTTTGTTTCAAACAATCTCCCTGGGCCGAGAACTATGAGCTTGTCAGTAGCATCTGAATAATTCTCAAAAACTTTTTTGGTGTTTTCTTTAAAATTTTCTTGTGAGGTAAAATATAGCAAATCATTAGAAGAAATAATCATTACAATTAAATCATACTTTTCTTTAATATTCATATCAAGATTCTCCATCTTGTTGCCTGACCTTGCCTTATTTGAAAAACTCACCGAATAATTTTCTGACAAGTAACTAGCGAATCTTCCGTAAGCACTTTTTTCTAAAGATGAGGCGCCTACTCCGGCTGCCAAACTATCGCCAACAAACAAAACTCTTATTTTTTCTTTTTCGTTTTCAATAACTATATCTTCAGTAAAGGTTTTTTCTAGTAGAAAAGACGCTTGATAAAGTGAATAAAACATAAAAACCAAATCCAAAACAAAAACTAGTAGTAAAAAAACAAATAATATTTTTAAATACTTTTTCATTTGCTTAGTGGTTTATAGCCGTTTTTCAAAAGATTCTCTATGGGTAAAAAAAGTGGCTCAGGCAAAGACTCCCAAGAAAACCACTCCCATTTTTCACACTTATCTTTCTCCATTATTTTTACTTCTCCTGATTTATGTTGAGAGATCATGTAAATAGTGCTGTAGTGTTTCCCAGAATTTTCAAAAATATCGTTAGTTGCGGTTGAAAAAGATATATTATCTATTTCTATGCCCGTTTCTTCTTTTACTTCCCTTCTAGCGCAATCTTCCCAGGTTTCACCGTTTTCAAGGTGGCCTCCAGGAAAGGCCCAATCGCCTTCTCCGTGTTTTCCTTTTCTTTTACCGAGTAAAACTTTATTATCTTTAAGCACTATCACAGCCACTCCAATTCTAGGGTTTGACTTATTGTTTTTACCTTTAAAAAACCACTCATAAATTCCTATCATAAAGCTAAAAGTATAAATAAAATTCAAAAAGAAAATTCCCCATTGGTTATTAATAATGGATGTAGCGAACCAAAAAGGTTGGGAAGCAAGACCGACCACAAAACCCCACTTGTTTTTCTTGGCTATCATATAAATGGCGCTTGCGCCAAGTATCAATAAGCCCGCTTGCATGAAAAAATCCATCATATTATTTTACTAAATCTACAATCTCATCAAAAGATGAAATTATTTTATAAGGCCTCCCCGCTTCTAGGGTTTTTCTTGAATGAAAACCAAAATCAACTGCTATTGTTTTGAGCTCTACTTCATTAGCCTCCATGATATCTCCAAGAGTATCTGTCACAAAAATACATTCTAATGGTAACAAATTATATTTATTAAAAATATATCTAAATTTATCAGTTTTAGCCTTATAAGACTCAAACCCTAAAACTTCTTTAAATATATTAGCTATTCCGTTATTCCCAAGATATCCGGAAATTGTTTTATACCCCCCGGAAGTCACTATAAACAATTCAAACTTTTGAGAAAGATCTATCAAGGTCTTTCTGATGTTGTCTCTCAACTTAAATAAAGAAACATCATTTGAAACAAAGTCTCTATATTTTTCCCAATCAGTATCTTTAAATTTTTCTGGCATACTGAAAAAAAAGTTTTTTTCGTGAATAGATCTAAATTCATCGGCGCTTAGTTCTATCCCGGTGAATTCTTTTATTTTTCTTTTATGAAACTCGAAGGTGTCGTGGATAACCCCATCAAAATCAAATATTACTGCTTTCATTTTTTTCTTATTAATTTAATACTATTATTTTACCCTAATTGGCTTTTTTATAAAAGAAAAATATTAGCGTTACTTTCATATTGCTTGGTATGGCACAAAAAAATTTATATATCCAATTTTTAGCGACACAAGAATGACGACAGAGCAGACTAAATAAAAAAATAAGTTACTACTATTATCTTCATAATTCATTATTCATCCTTCATAATTCTTTCTTAATAATTTAATAAAATAATATTTTGGTAGTTTGTGTATCATATTTAAGATTGTAAATCCCTATTATCTTGACATAAACAATAAATTTGATATAGTTATTGCAACAATGATGCAATAATATGGAAAACATTTATAACAACATAAAGCTAGCGGGTGGCCGTTTAACCAAGAATCGTAAGACGATTATTGATATTTTGTCTAAATCTTGTTGTCTTGTTTCAAAAGATGATTTAACTCAAAACCTTGAGAACAAAAATATTAAGCCAGATAGATCTACTATATACCGAGAGCTTTTGTTTCTAGTCAATAATCAAATAATAAAGAAAAAGCTTATTAACGGAGTTGAATATTTTGAGTTAAATAACCATCATCACCATCACTTAATTTGCATCAAATGCAATCAGGTTAAAAAGCTTGATATGAATTGCCAATTAAGAAAAGAAGAAGAAACACTTGCTAAAAAAAATAATTTTAAAATAATTAATCATTCCTTAGACTTTCATGGCTATTGCCAAAAATGTCAGTAAAAATATGAATCAGAAAATTTTTATTATTACCCTGTTATCAATATTTTTTATTGGGGCTTTTTTTGTATTATCAAAAAACGAAACATCAAATGAAAAAAATGAAAAAATAAGTATAGTAAGTACTCTTTACCCTTACTATGATTTCGCGAAGAATATTGGAGGAGATTTTGTTGAAGTATCTTTACTTCTCCCGCCTGGAGTAGAGGCTCATTCTTTTGAGCCCAAACCAAGTGATATTATAAAAATTAATGAAGCTGATATTTTTATATACACAGGCGAATTTATGGAACCTTGGGCACATGACATAATTGAAAGCATAAATAACACCACCATAATAATAGAAGCTAGCAACAATCTTGATCTCATTGAATTTAAGGAAAAGGAACACGAGGAAGAAGTACATGAAGAAGAGGAACATGAAGATGATCACGGGCACGAAGGAATAGACCCTCATGTTTGGCTTGATTTTGAAAATGCTCAAAAAATTTCTAGAAAAATTTTTAATGCTTTAGTTGAAATAGACGCGGGCAATACTTCTTATTATGAAGAAAATTATAATTCATTTATAAAAGAACTTGCTGACTTAGACAATCTTTATAAAGAAAGATTAGTAAATTGCCAATCTAGACAAGTAATTCATGGCGGACACTTTGCTTTTGGTTATTTGGCTAAAAGATATGACCTAGATTATCAGGCTGTTCTTGGATTTTCTCCAAACACAGAACCAAGCGCCAATAACCTAATTAATTTAATTGAAGAAATAAAAAATAATAATATTAATTATATCTTTTATGAAGAACTGGCAAGCCCTAAGATAGCCGAGACTCTTGCTTCTGAAACTGGGACAGAACTCCTTCTTTTGAACGGTGCTCACAATATTACAAAAGAAGAGATAGAGAATAAAACCTCCTTTATCTCTATAATGGAGAATAATTTAGAAAATCTTGTCACAGGCCTTTCTTGTGAAAATTAATATGGAAAATACCGTCCAAGTAAAAAATCTATTTGTTAAATATGGTGAGAGTGAAATCCTAAAAGACATTTCTTTTGAAATAGAAAAAGGAGATTTCATTGGACTAGCGGGTCCCAATGGTGGTGGCAAAACAACTCTCATAAAAAGCATCTTGGGACTTATTCCTGTTTCATCTGGTGAGGTTTTTCTTTTTGGGAAAAATCTAAAAAATTTTTCTAGCTATTCTAGGATAGGCTACCTACCTCAAGCAAAATCCAGCATAAACCCTCTTTTCCCTTCTTCTGTAGAAGAGATAATTCTTCTCGGACTTCTTTCCCAAAAAAAATTTCCAAAAATTATTAACAAAAAAGATAAAGAAGCTGTTAGCGAAATACTTTCATTACTTG
>RRYU01013591.1_pt1 | contig 12198 bp, 7 predicted proteins | sample 2162651 | NCBI WGS metagenome assembly RRYU01 (sample SAMN10267283, study PRJNA491782) | microbial mat metagenome | isolation source: biomat in the production well | place: Japan: Minami-Kanto gas field, natural gas well KTG3 | collected 2017-06 | reverse complement strand
AGCTGAGCTTGCCGAAGCTGAGCTTGCCGAAGCTGAGCTTGCCGAAGCTGAGCTTGCCGAAGCTGAGCTTGCCGAAGCTGAGCTTGCCGAAGCTGAGCTTGCCGAAGCCAACATATCTACGGGTGGTGTATAATTATGTTAGATCGTTTCTGAAACGATGATAAGGCTGGAGCTTATGCCCGCACGTGACATCTATCACAATGCCGTCACCCATGCGTTAGTAAAAGCTGGATGGCAGATCACCCATGATCCATTCCGCTTACAGTGGGGGACGAAAGATATGTATGTTGATTTGGGTGCCGAAGAACTTGTTGCCGCAGAACAGCAAGGGCAAAAGATTGCAGTTGAGATTAAAAGTTTCATTGGCCCGTCAGAGATAGAAGATCTTCGTAATGCACTTGGGCAGTTTATTCTATATCGTACAATCCTTGAAGCTACCGAGCCGGAACGAATGTTGTATCTTGCAATTCGTGATGCAACCTATTTTGCTATTTTTGAAGAACCCGTTGGGCAATTACTCGTCCAACAACAACACCTACGACTTATCGTGTTTAGTCCCGATCAGGAGGAGGTTGTGCAGTGGATACCATAACTCATTATCGAGATGTTATTCAACAAGTCTTGCTTGAATACACAAAAACACCCTATGCGCGTGGTGATATTCAATGTAAACCTGTTTTTGATACGATAAGAAATAGTTTTATGCTTATTACCGAGGGGTGGGATGGGGTAAGGCGTATTCATGGATGCCTTGTTCATATTGAGATTATTAATGAGAAAGTATGGGTGCAACGAGATGATACAGATCGAGGAATAACATATCATCTTGTGGAATCAGGAGTACCAAAAGAACATATTGTACTTGGATTTCACGATCCAAAGGTGCGTCCATTTACTGGGTATGCTACAGCATAAAACAGATGCCACCCACTATCCCCCCCCGCAGCATCCGCATTCGCACCCTGAGTGACCGCCGCCCGCGCCGGGCGGTTGGTTTGGCCCAGCGTTGGCTGACCCAACTGCCCGCCTACCACCCGGATAGGCCGTGGGCCTACCTGGCCCTGGGTTGGGCCTGGGCGAGCCAGCAGAAGTTGGATGCCGCTCGTGCTGCGTTTGAACAGAGTAGCACATGCCCGGTCTGTGAACTCTATGCGCGCCATGGACTGCTCTTTGTGGCCTATATTGCAGGAGCTTCGGCTGAACAACAAGGCGCATGGAGTGCATTGGCAACCCAACTCCAGACAATAGGCGCACGTGATGAGGCAATCCATGTGGAGGTGCGGCGCTTACGTCATTTGGCGTTTCTTGGGCATTCAGCCGAACTCTTAGCCCAAGCGGTAACTCTTCAAGCCGAGATTGTCCACGATGGTAGCCCGGCGGTACAGGCGCTCTTTGAGCATACTTTGGGTATTGCCTACCTTCAGGTCGACGATTATGCGGCGGCGGTGAGCCACCTGAGTGTGGCCGAGCAGCGCTTTGCTACACTGGGTTTGCCTGTCGAACAGGCCAAAACATGGTTTGAATTCGGACGGCTGGCCTTTTCCCAATCCAACTATGCAACGGCACTGCGCTACCAACAACAGGCGTTGGCATACTTTGAGCGTTTTGGATTGCCAATATTGGCTGCGTTCTGTCAGAAGAATATTGGAACAACCGAAGCCCATACTGGTCATATTGATCGGGCCATTACCACCCTGCTCCAAGCTCGTGCCATCTTTGCGACTATTGATATGCCCGCACATTGTGCCGATTGTGATCTTAATCTGGGCAATGCGGCGTACCATAGTGGTCTGTATGAACTTGCCATAAGTGCATGGCGTCAGGCTGAAGATCAATACCTCGTACTCGGTCAGCCGCTCTTAACGTTAGTGACGCGCCGCAATCAAGCCGAAGCCTATCTGCGTATGGGGGCCATAGCGCAAGCCGAAGCCCTCTTGCTGCGGCTCATCCCGGAAGTCGTAGCGATTCATTCGCCGCTCGATCATGGCGAGATTCTGTGTCTATTCGCCGAGGTGCGGCGTATCCGTGGCGATCTGCCGTCTGCACTGGCCGCTTTGCAAGAGGCAGAAGCTATCTTTCGCCAATTAGAGAAACAGATCGCTGTGGGGCGGGTGCATATTGCCCAGGCGGAGATCGCGCTGGATCAGGGGGATAGCGCGGCTGCCCAGGCCGCTTTTCAGCATGCGGCGCAGGAGGTGGCCAGTAGTCCGCTCTACTATTGGCAGGCGCTATATGGACTAGGGCTATGTGCGGAGGCCATGGATGCGGGTGGGGTTGCGTTGCAGCACTACCAACAGGCGTGCTATGAGGTGGCCCATCTGCGCCAACACATGGCCGAGGCGCAAGCCTCCAATGCGCTCTTTACCCAAGGTCAAGCCCTCTATACGGCGGCGTTGCGTCTGGCCTCTGCCCACGGGGAGTACCGCGTACTCCTCGAACTGGCCGAGCAGCAACGCGCACTGGCGCTCTACCAACAGATGCGGCGGCTCCCAGTCAAGCTGCCCGCGAGCTTGCAGGCCAGCTACGAGCAGAGTCGGCAGCGCCTGCGCAGCCTGGTTGATGCCGAGGTGCATGGCGCAGAGATGGATGCGGCGCTGCAAGACTATATCAAGAACCTGCTCTATACCCGCCACTATGGCGCTGATGCGGCTGATCGGCCCGCTATTCCGCTCGATCTTGATGCGCTGCGGGCTGAATTGATTGCCCATTATGGTACGGCATGGAGTGTGCTCTATTATCTGCGGTTGGAAGAGACGCTGCTGCTGCTGAGTTTTGATGCCCACAGGCTCGATCTGACCCCGATCAGTTTGGATCGGCGCATGCGGCGCGAGTTGGAGCGGGCATGCCTGCCCAGTTTCCGTCGCCATATCTACCAACACGGCCCCTGGCCTACGCTGGAGTACCTGGGCGAGCGGCTCATTCCGGCGCATGTGCGGGCGCATCTGCAACCCCACCACCGTCTCTTGATCATTCCTGCTGACACTCTGCATACGCTCCCCTGGGCAGCCCTACGGCTCAACGCAGCGTGGTTGATCGAGCAGGCGGTTATTCAGTTGCTGCCCAGCCTTCAGGTGTGGCGGGCGTTGGTGCAGCCGTGCGCACCCACGGAGACGCACGCGCCGCGCCCAGCGTGCCTGATCGGGGTGCAGGATTTTGGCGCGCGCGCCGATCCCTTGCCGAGTGCGTTGCCTTCGCTCGATCTGGTGCAGCGCCTCTGGCCGGGGTCAACGACGCGCTGGGAGAATGCCGAAGTGACGCGGGCTGCCCTGCGTAGCGCCGATCTTCAGCCCTTCACCCTGCTGCATATTGCTACCCACGGCCAACTGAGTGCTGGGCGGGGCCTGCTGGCGCACCTCAAGCTCTTCGATGATGATCTGTTGGCCGATGAGATTGTTGATCTGCAATTGCGCCGCGCCTTGGTGGTGCTGGCCGCCTGCGAGGGCGCATTGGGTGAGGCGTTGCCTAGTGAAGATCTGCTCAACCTGAGCCGCGCTTTCCTGGCTGCCGGAGCCACCGATGTGGTGGCCAGTCTGTGGGAACTCTTCGACACCATGGTGCTGGCGTTGCTCGAACCCTTCTACACCGCACTCGTGAGCGGTTGCGATGCCCCGACTGCACTTGCGCATGCCCAACGCAACGCGATCCGCCAAGGATCGGAACTGGGTTTACCGTATATCTGGGCGAGCCTGTGCGCGAGTGGGGGGGGGAGTGCCTAGGTTGTGACGTGCGGTAAAACAACATGAAATGAGGTTAACCGCAGAGGACACAGAGGTAAGCAGAGGATCTCGGTGCGGAACCCCTCTGCGCACCTCCGCGTCCTCTGCGGTCAACAACCGGGGTGCAAGAGAACGCTAATGGGCTTCATATTCCGCCTTCCTCTTCTTCCTCTGAAAATGTCACCTTCTCATAGACCTCTTTGAGTTGCAGTGTGCATTGAATACTGGGTATATCAATGTATTCTGCTTGGCTATTGGCCTCGGATAAGACCCATGTGTTGTCGCTTTGGCGCGCAAAGCGTTCGATATGATAGGCATCTTGGGCGATGATGATATATTCGCGCAATGAGAGAATGCTGCGGTAGTGTTGGAATTTCTTCCCGCGATCATATTTTTCGGTTGATGGTGATAGAACTTCGATGATAACCGCCGGATTGAGTAGTGTGTCTTCGCGGTTATCCTCATACAGTTCATGACCACACACAATGGTAATGTCAGGATAGGTGTAGAGGCCGGTCTGAACGACCTTGACGCGCATATCGCTGGGGTAAATAGAGCATTGTCGCTGGCGTAGTTGTGCATACAGGGCTGCATACGTGCTTCCGGCAATGCGATTATGCCGCGCACTGCCACCCGCCATGGCATAGATCGTTCCAGCGAGATACTCGTGCTTTTGGTTGCTGCTGCGCTCAAAGGCGAGATATTCGCTACTGGTCATCGCATGTTTTGATGGCGCAGTCATCGCTACCTCCCGTGTTAACTATGACCCAAATCCTCCACCTCCACTCGCCCCGCGCTCCCCGGTGGCAGATCTATCGTCAATGGCTGATCCGGGCGCAGCGTGAGCGCGGCGCTGCGGAAGGTGCATATCCCCCCTGTCTTCTCTTATTCTCTGGCGGCAATAGAATCGGTGCTGGGATGCAGCCACAGAGAACGACAACCTCCCTTCTCTGTGGCAACAACCAAAACAGTACGTACTACCGCACCACCAGCGGCAGATAGATGCGCTGCTCTACCGGAAACGCCACCTCCGGGGTTGAGATATTCCCGCCCGTATCACGCACGCGCACCTGCACCTGCCGGGGCATCCCTGGATTCCACACCCAGAAGAATCGCTCCCGCAGCGGCTGCCAGGGTACATCACGGAAGTTCTGCTGCTGTGTCACCTGCATCATCAGACCGTCTGACCCACCATCCTCAACCGCTATCTCCAGCATCGCCGCGAGTGACCCGCTCGGCTCGACATGGAGATCGAGGCGTGGTGGGAGATCGAGCATAATCGTTTGGCTGATGCTGCTCGTGTTCCCGGCTCGGTCGGTGTAGCGCACCTCTACCGTATATGTACCTTCAACCCGTGGGAGTTGCACAGAGTAGGCATCGTGGTAGGCTTCGGGTGCAGCGAAGCGCCCATCTACCCCTATCTCCACCGCCACGATCCCGCCCTCTGCGTCTATGGCGTTGGTGTCCAACCGGATGCGCGGCTGATTCGTCACTGGCGCACTCAGTTCTGCTACGTCGCCCGTTACCAAAGCCGCAACCTCGCTACTACTCAAAAATCGCTGGTAGCTCCGTAGCTCATCCAACGCCACCCCCGCCCCCGCTCCACCATAGCTGAAACGCCCCAGGTGCAACATAGGGCCGACATCCGTAGGCAACACGACTCCCGTCGCTTGGGCCATCTCCAGGCCATCAATCATCAGCCGCTTCGTACCATTGCGGGCATCCCAACTGATAGCGAAATGGTGCCAACCAGGCGCGAGCCTATCGGGCAGCGCCAACTCGTGGCTACTCTCCGCCGTCGCCCCGACTGTCCAGAAGGTCCAGCGTGGACTACCACCAGGCCCAAGCATATCGCGGCGCAGGGTGAAGGTGTCGGGGTAGGTAGGCGCATCACCGGGGTTGGCACTGGCTGCAAGCAGGTAGTGGCGCTCGATACTATTGACCGGATAGGCTGCGGGAACCTCAACCCAGAGACTGAGCGTGCCCACCTCAAGGTTGAGGTTCGAGGCAGTGGGGTAGGTCAATTCGGCGCTATTGATCGTCAGCGCCTCGCCATGCTGCCCCACCTGGTAGCGCAGATCGCCAATAATCGCCGGGAAGCCCGCGCCCACCGTTTGCAGTGGGTGGCCATCAAGATGAGCCGCCCAGAGCAGATCGGCGGGGGGATTGAGTGTGAGCAGCGCCAAGGGGGGGCTGGTATCGGCGGGAGGTAGCGTGACTGTATCGGGTGGGGTGAAGTCGTAGCTGCCGCGTAGCTCATCCTTCCAGAGCCAGGTACTCGCCAAGCAACCTTCGTATAGGGCACATGGATCGATTCCAGGGCCATACCAGCCATACGGGTCTACCTGTTTGCCATACAGCCGGACTTCAAAGTGCAAGTGGGGCGTACCCTGGACAAAACCGCTACTCCCACTATAGCCAATCACCTCACCCGCCTGCACCGCCACCCCTTGCCCCGAATCGATCAAACCAGCAAACTGCGAGCCAAAATCACTCAGATGCCAATAGATCGTCTCATACCCATTGGGATGCTGGATCACCACGCCATAGCCACGTTCAGTACGGGCATAGGCAACCCCAGACGCAGCAGCGAGGATAGGTGTTCCGATCATCTGATCGGGGAAGACATAGTCATGGCCATCGTGGCCGTTATACTGCACGTTACCATGGTTGAGGTACGTGACCACAAAACTATTCCCGTCATCCCCGCTATCTACCATAGGATAGACGTGGTCGAAGTAGGCGAGGTGAATGACCCGTGTTCCGGCGGGCCAGGGCAACCCCAAGAAGCCCCCGCCGGTTTGGGCATTGACCTGGCGGATGGGGGTGCAGAGGACAATAATGAGGAGTAGGGGTAGAAACCGTTTCCACATGGTGCGTACTTGAACGTGACCCAAGCGCGTCTTGTCGCAGGTATGGTAGCACGCATAGCGGTGGGGCGTCAATTTGACCTTGACAGAACTTCCACAAACGAGTATAGTTTCGTGTGATACCAAACCGATGTTTAACTTGTCCCCTCTGCCATGGTGCGAAGATGCTCCAACGAGAACTCGATGTCGTGAGTTCCCGTTTTTTGTGCTAGGCACTGCCCACCAGTTAAACCTACGGTTCCTGCGGTTCCTCTCTCATTCGCCCGGTGTTCCCGCACTGCGGCACGCCCCCTCTCATACGCACCGGGGGCCATTTGGCTATCTGCCGCATTCGTGCGGTACCCAACTGATGCGACAATGGCGCTCGCTCCACCTCAATGTCTTTGAGGTCATGGCGAGCGTTTGTGTGTTTTTCAGCCAGTTGTAAGGGTGACAACGATGCAACTTCCTGAGCGAGATGTCCACGGTCTCTACGACCCCCGTTTTGAGCATGATGCCTGTGGCATCGGGTTTGTCGCACGTATGAATGGCCATGCCGATCATACTACGCTCTCCATGGCCCTTGAGGCGCTCTGTAACCTTGAGCACCGGGGTGCGGTGGCTGATGATGCTAAGACGGGTGATGGGGCCGGTGTGCTGGTGCAACTGCCCCGTGAGTTGCTGTTGCGCGAACTGGCCGCTGCTGGGGTGACGGTAGAGCCGGATCGTCTTGCCCTGGGGATGTTCTTCCTGCCCCAGAATGCCGCTGAGGCTGAGGCTGCCCAGCAGATTGCAACCGAGGCGATTGAGGCGCGTGGCTTCCGTGTACTGCTGTGGCGTGCTGTGCCGGTCAATCCTGAGGCGCTCGGTGTGCGTGCGCTCGCGGCGATGCCGACGATTAAGCAGGTGATTCTTGAGCGCCCCGCCGCTGGCCCGACGACGACCGATGAGCGCCGCCTCTACCTCGCTCGTAAGCAGATGGAGGCGACCTTTGCCGCTAAGGGTCTGCTGGCGTATGTCCCCTCTCTCTCCTGTAATACGGTGGTCTATAAGGGTCTGCTCCTTGGTACCAATCTGGCCGAGTTCTATGCCGACCTGCGCGATCCCCAGTTTGTCACCGCCATTGCGGTCTATCACCAGCGATACTCTACCAACACCTTCCCCACGTGGGAGCGTGCGCAGCCCTTCCGTATGCTCTCGCATAATGGTGAGATTAATACCATCCAGGGGAATGCGAACTGGATGCGGGCGCGTGAGGCGGAGTTGCGTCTGCCGGAGGATTTCATCCCCGGTGGCCCCGATGAGTCCGCGTTGCTTACCCCCGTCCTCGATACTACCAGTAGCGATTCGTCCCAACTCGATAATGCCCTGGAGATGATCGTTATTGCTGGGCGCGACATTCGCCACGCGATGACGATGCTCGTGCCTGAAGCATGGGAGAAGATTCCCGATCTTAGCCCCGAATTGCGCGCCTTCTACCAGTATCACGCATGTCTGGTTGAACCTTGGGACGGCCCGGCTGCCCTCACCTTCTCCGATGGGCGTATCGTTGGTACGACCCTCGACCGCAATGGTCTGCGCCCGGCGCGCTATATTGTCACCGATGATGGCCTGGTCATCTCTGGCTCTGAGGTGGGCGCGGTGCAAATTGATGATGCGCGTGTGGTGCGCAAGGGTAAGCTCGGCCCTGGTCAGATGATTGCCGTGGATACGCTCACCGGCACCTTCTATACCAATGATGAGGTGAAGGCCCAGCTTGCTACCCAGCAGCCCTATGATCGCTGGCTCAGTGAGCATATGAAGGCGATGGAGAATCTGGAAGATAGCACCATGCTCGAAGAGCGTGATCCCGCCCTTCTTAGCTCGCTCCAGATGGCCTTCGGCTATACCTCCGAGGAACTCAAGGTTGTCCTGAAGCCCATGTTGACCACCGGCCAGGAGCCGGTTGGTGCGATGGGTGATGATACCCCGGCAGCGGTGCTCTCCCAATCTGAGTTGGGGCGCCCGCTCTTCCAGTTCTTTAAGCAGCGTTTCGCTGAGGTGACGAACCCTCCCATCGACTCGCTACGTGAAGAGTTGGTGATGTCGCTTAGTGTGGCGGTTGGTATTCGCCGTAACTTACTCTCCGAAACGCCCGATCATTGCCACCTCTACCAGCTTGTTTCGCCGGTGCTCACCAACGCCCAGATGGAGGTGTTGCGCCAGGTTGAAGACCCGCGTCTGCGTAGTGTTACGGTTTCGGCGCTGGTGCCGGTGAAGGAATCGAGCCTGACCGAGGCGGTCAATCGGATGTGCCAGGACGCGGAGGCGGCGGTGCGCGGTGGCGCGGCGATGGTGATCATTAGCGATAAGGGTGTTGATGCCGATCACGCACCGATTCCTTCGCTCTTGGCGGTTGGTGCTGTCCATCACCACCTCATCCGGGTTGGCCTGCGCTCCCTGCATAGCCTCATCCTAGAAACCGGTGAGATGCGCGAAGTTCACCACCTGGCATGTCTGGTGGGCTATGGGGCAGAGGCGATTAATCCCTACCTGGCCCTAGCAAGTGTGCGCCAGATCGCGGTGGATCGCGATGCGCTTAAGGAGCGTAAGCGCAAAGAGGGGGCGCCGTTTGAACCCGATGCCGCCCGCTTGGTGGCGATCTCCAATGAGGCCGAGCATAACTTCATCCACGCCCTGGAGAAGGGTCTGCTCAAGACGATGTCGAAGATGGGGATTGCGGCGCTCGATAGCTACTGTGGCGCCCAGATCTTCGAGGCGGTGGGGGTTTCGCAGGAACTGATTGACCAGTGCTTTGTCAGTACGCCGACCCGTATCGGTGGCATCTCCTTCGATAAGCTGGAGAGCGACATGCGTGCGCGCCACGCCCGCGCCTTCCCGATGGCGGAGCCTTCTACCCTCCTGCCCCACCCCGGTTTCTATAAGTTTAAGAAGGATGGCGAATCCCACGCCTTCAGCCCGCCTGTGGTGCAGGCGCTCCAGCGTGCCGTGCAGAGCGATCAGGCGATGGAGCATGATAGTAACAGCCCGACCCCCTCGGAAGATGGCTATGCGACCTATCGCCGCTATGCGGAGTTGGTGAATAACCGCACGCCTATCGAGCCACACGACCTGCTCGATATGGTACCGGCTGGCCCGCCCGTGCCGCTCGATGAGGTTGAGTCTATCGAGGCTATCCTGGTGCGCTTCTCGACCGCAGCGATGAGCCACGGTTCGACCAGTTCTGAGTCGCATGTCACGCTCGCCATTGCGATGAACCGCCTGGGTGGTATGTCCAATAGTGGTGAAGGTGGTGAGGACTCGGATCGCTTCAAGGATGAGCGCAACAGCCGTATTAAGCAGGTGGCATCGGGGCGCTTCGGTGTCACCCCGGCATACCTAGCTAGTGCCGCCGAGTTGCAGATCAAGATGGCGCAGGGCGCGAAACCCGGTGAGGGTGGCCAGTTGCCCGGCCATAAGGTGAATGAGGAGATCGCCAAGATCCGCCATACAGTTCCGGGTGTGGCGCTCATCTCGCCTCCGCCCCACCACGACATCTATAGCATCGAAGATCTGGCCCAGTTGATCTACGATCTCAAGCAGGTCAATCCGAATGCCTACGTCTCGGTGAAGCTGGTGGCCACCGCTGGTGTCGGTACGGTTGCGGCGGGTGTGGCGAAGGGCTACTCGGATGTCATCCTGATCAGTGGGAATAATGGTGGTACTGGTGCTTCGCCGCTCAGCAGCATCAAGAATGCCGGTATCCCCTGGGAGTTGGGGCTTGCCGAGACCCAGCAGACGCTGGTGCTCAATGGGCTGCGCGGGCGGGTACGGTTGCGTGCCGATGGTGGAATGAAGACCGGGCGCGACTTGGTCATCGCGGCGATGCTGGGTGCCGATGAGTTCTCGTTTGGTACAGCGGCGCTCATCGCCGAGGGCTGTATTATGGCCCGCGCCTGCCACAACAACACCTGCCCAGTCGGTATTGCCACCCAGCGCGCCGACTTGCGTGCCAAGTTCCCCGGTAAGCCAGAGATGGTGATGGCCTTCTTCCGCTACATGGCCCAGGAGATCCGCGAAATCCTGGCCTCGCTCGGTCTGCGCTCACTCGATGAGGCGGTGGGTCGGGCCGATCTGTTGCGCCAGAAAGATTGCGATCTGCCGGGTGCCGATCTACTCGATCTGACCCCGATCCTGGGGGCGGCCAAGCTGATCGAGGGCAACGAGATCCGTCACATGGGCCAGGCCAACCACCTGCCAGCCGAGGATAGCCTGAATGACCAGATCATCCAGGATACCAAGGGTGCCCTCTCGGCACGTGGCCCGGTCGAACTGACCTACACCATCCGCAACCGCCACCGCTCGGTGGGGGCGCGCCTGAGTGGTGCAGTTGGCCAGATCTATGGCGATAAGGGGCTGCCCGCAGGGACGATCAAGATCACCTTTGAGGGTAGTGCCGGACAGAGCTTCGGGGTCTTCACCGCCCCCGGTGTGGAGTTGCACCTACGTGGCGACGCCAACGACTATGTGGGCAAGGGCATGTCGGGCGGGCTGATCACCATCGCGCCAAGCGCCAAGGCGAGCTACCCCTGGCACGAGAACGTGATCGCCGGGAACACCCTGCTCTACGGAGCCACCGGCGGTGAACTGTTTGTCGCGGGTCAGGTCGGCGAGCGATTTGCCGTCCGCAACTCCGGCTCGGTATCGGTGGTGGAGGGCGTGGGCGACCACGGCTGCGAGTACATGACCGGCGGTACGGTGGTCATTCTCGGCCCCACCGGGCGCAACTTCGGCGCCGGTATGACCGGTGGTATCGCCTACATTCTCGACGAGCACGACAAGCTGGCCAAGCGCCACAACCCGCAACTGATCGAGCTACGCCCGCTCAGTTCGCGCGATGAGACGCGGGTACTCCAGTTGCTGCGCCGCCACGTCGAACTGACCGGCAGCCCGCGTGCGGCCGAGGTGCTAGAGAAGTGGGAGAGCACCTTCCGCAGCCTCTTCCGTACCGCCATCCCCCGCGATGCGGTGGCCAAGATCGAGGCCGAGGTGGAAGGGACTGAGGAAGGGAAGCCCGCGAAGCACGCGGCCTAAAGAGGCCGATTGGTTTTAGGGGCGTTGGGGTGGCATAGCAACCCCAACGCCCCTAAACGTCTTTTGGGGCGGCGCAAGCCGCCCCGATCTCCATCATTTCTCCATACTTGTCTGCTACACTACTTTGGGAGTGGCTTGCCACCCCCAATCCCGCACCAGATATAGGGAGAATCCATGCAGACCATCCTCGTCATAGATGACGACCACCAGATTGTGCGGCTGGTGAGTTCGTACCTGGAGCAAGCGGGCTATCGCGTCCTCACCGCTTACGACGGCGCGACCGCACTGCTGCTGGCACGAACCGAACGCCCCGATCTCCTCGTTCTTGACCTCATGCTCCCCGACCATGATGGGTATAGTATTGTGCGCACGCTTCGGGCTGATCCCCAGTTGGGCGGGATACCGATCATCATGCTGACGGCGCGGGTTGAGGATACCGACCGTATCGTGGGCTTGGAGTTAGGTGCCGACGACTATATCGGCAAGCCCTTCAACCCACGCGAAGTAGTCGCACGGGTACGGGCAGTCTTGCGGCGTGGCTCCGGCCCCCCCCAACCACC
>RRYU01008901.1_pt1 | contig 12199 bp, 16 predicted proteins | sample 2162651 | NCBI WGS metagenome assembly RRYU01 (sample SAMN10267283, study PRJNA491782) | microbial mat metagenome | isolation source: biomat in the production well | place: Japan: Minami-Kanto gas field, natural gas well KTG3 | collected 2017-06 | reverse complement strand
TACCAGCCTTTAAATTAGAGTGCCAGGCCATGAAAATAGTGCGCGAAAAGATGAAGCTTAATAATTTAAAAGTAATGGTTCCATTTTGTCGTACAGTTGAAGAAGGTAAACGAGTTTTAGAAATTATGGCTGAAAATGGCTTAAAGCGCGGTGAAAATGGTCTAGAAGTTTATGTGATGGCAGAAATTCCTGCCAATGTTATTTTAGCGGAACAATTTTGTAAAATTTTTGATGGCTTTTCTATTGGCTCTAATGATTTAACGCAATTAACTTTAGGTATTGATAGAGACTCGGGTGGTACTTTAGAAATTTTAGGTAGCTCTGATGAAAGAAATGAGGCGGTTAAGATTTTAATCAAAAATTTAATTACAGTAGCTAAGAAAAATAAGAAAAAAGTTGGTATTTGTGGTCAAGGTCCTAGTGATTTTCCTGATTTCGCTTCCTTTTTGGTAGGGGCTGGAATTGATAGTCTGTCTTTAAGTCCAGATTCTGCTATCCCAACAACCATAGAAGTAACTAAAAAGGAAAAACAATTAAAACGGAGTCGGGGTATCTTAAGTTTGTTTTTTTAGGATATTTGAATATACAAAAAACGCTCCTATTGTTAGGAGCGTTTTTTGTATTGATTTAAAAATTATTTTAGTTTATTCAATTACGTATATTTTAGCGGTTTTTACCCCAAATTGTTTAGCGTCATTATATTCTTTCATCCAAATGTCTACCCTGCTAGGAAAGCGCTTGTTCATCCTATCACGAACTATAAAAATTCTATCACCGAATAATTCGGGAATCATTACTTTGGTGCCAAATTTTAAAAAGTTAGCAGCAATGGTATCTTCTATGCCGTGCTCACAAACATCAAAACCATTGGCAGTGATACAAGGAGTATCATCAGTTTGACGGGGGTCAGAGTTATAAGCAGTCATGGTGTGAGTGCTAACACGTAAAATTTTAGTTACTATCGGCACATCGGGCAGGGCCTGTTGAAAGCCCCTAGCATCACCACGGTAAATCATTAAAGGCTCTGTTTCTGGTCCATAATAGATGGGATTTAGGTTTATTTGTGAATCTATTTCTTCATATCTAATAACTACTTCATTAGCAATAAATTCTTCTTCGTTTATTAAATCGTCTATTAAATCGGTATTTTGAGATATAATTATTTCAGTTTCTAATAATTCAGCTTGAGCCTGAGCTTCTTTAACAGCGCTATCTGCTAAAACTGGGGCATAAAATAATACAAACTGAAAAATACAAGCAATAATAACAAAAAGAACTAAACTTTGTTTATTACTCAGGGGGACTATTTCTTCTCTTAGGGTGTGAATTTGTTTCATATTTGTTTAATATTCGCTAAATAAAAAATCCCTAGCATATCATATTATGATTATGATCAAGCCGGGATTTTCTTGACTGATAATCTTAGCACGGTATTTTAAAAAAGTCAATACTTTTGCTTTTAAGTTTGACCGGTAAGGGTTTGGTTTAATATTGACAAAAGTTATTTTATATGCTATAATATATGAAAGGAAATAAGAAGTTTAATTCAGTAAAAAAGAACATTCACAATTAAAATGATAGAAAAGATGAGAAATTTAATGATTTTTTTGGCTTTAGTGGTTATAGTAATCATTGGCCAGCCGTCGTTTGCCCAAACCAAACATGAGAGAAAACAACTTTCTTGGTTGGAGAAAGAGATTAGTCGAGTTGAAGTTGAAATTAAAAATCTGGAAAAAGAATTTAAAATTAACCAGGCAAAAAAAAGATCAGAATTAACTCGGCGCTTACAAATTGTAGAACGCCAAGCTGATCCTAGTTTCGCCAAATCAGTTCAAGAACTGGAAGCGGCGATTATTGAAGTTCCACAAATTAAGGAACAAATAAATTTAGTGGACAAGCAAATGTCTACTTTAGAAATGGAGCTCAAATACATTGAATTGGGAGAGTTGCAAGAAAAAAGACAAGAAATGCTGGCTGGCTGGATTATCCCTAGCAACAACATGCCACGGGAAATTAACGTAATTACCAAAAATCGCCGTCAACGTGCCAACGTGGTAAGACGAGAAGAATTGGTTTTAAGTAAAATTGAAACTAATTTAGCGGTAGCGGTTGAGCCAAATTCTGGAGAATATGGTGGTTATAAAGTTATATTTGATAACAAATATGGCCTGAGTACCACTTTTATACTCCGCGGCTTAGATGGCGGTGAAAAACTCGCTGTTTCGATTAGTCCGCGCACCAAAGAAGTCCACCATGTTTTACCAGGGAGGTATATTGTAGAATACCATGTAAATGGTAGACGCTTGGAAAAAACCAAGACTCTCACGATAGACGGACAAAGACACTTTTACGAAAGCGAACCCTGTTTCGGGTTCGTCTATATGTCTAGGTATTAATTTCCTGGATAAAAAATAAAAGGAGCAACCTTCGGGCTGCTCCTCTTTTTTTAGTTTAAAATATTTTAACCACTACTGCCACCAACCGGCCCCCCAGGACTCATACCAAAAGGCAGGGCTTTAAAGATAAAGAAAGTAATAGTATAGGCCGCGATTACTATAATTAAACCAATTATAGCCGCTTTTAAAGTAGCCGTCGCTTTTTTTATTTGCTCCTCATTACCACCAGCTGTCATCCATTGAAAACCAGCTACTAAAGTTAATCCTAAAAAAATAATACCAAGTAAACTCAAAACAGTTTGAACACCTCTGGCCACCAAAGAACCAACAGTTACGTTGCTAAGATTACCAGTTAAAGCCGCTTTCTCAGTATTAGCCTGAAGTTCATCAGGGTTGGTTATTAATTGTCCAGAAGCATGATTAATAGCAATAATAGGCAGAATTAATAGGGTCACTATAGTTAATAAAAGATATTGCTTCATATGTTTTTATAATATTAATCTCATAAAAATAAAGTTCCATAGAGACCAAGCTGATAAAGTGATTATTAAACCAATTACGGAGGCCTTGATAGTGGCTGTTGCTTTTTTAATTTTTTCTTCATTACCCTCTGAAGTCATCCAAGTAAAACCAGCTGAAACTATTAAAATCACGAAGATAATACCCAGCAAACTAATAAAAGCATTAATAATAACACCAACCACTTCTGGCAAAGAAGTTCCTCCTTCTACTACATAACCACCCTCTCCAGCCACAGATTTTAATCTGTCCATAATTCTATTGTTGGCGCCACTAGGAGGGCCTAAAACTTCACCACCTCCTAAGTCTTCTTGGGCTAGCGTTACTCCGGTTGACATCACTGCGCCTATTAGGATAAATAGAACGCAAAAATAAAAAGTAGATTTATAAATTTTTTTCATATATTAAAATTTATTCCACTAAATTAACGCGACTACCAGTAAAAATATCCACTAACCAATAACTGGCAGCATAAGCTGCGATAATAATTATTAAACCAATTACTAAAGATGTAATTCTTTTTTTAGCGTTTTTGATCTGTTCTTCATTGCCACCAGCTCGCATCCAACTTTGTCCGGCTAAAAACAGGAAAAAGATAAAAATACTACCGATTATAGCCAAAAGAACTCTAATCACTGTACCTAAAATAGACTCTAAACTATTTTCAGTTGAATAACCAGTGTTAGCCGCAATATTATCGATATTTCCTTGAATTTCGTTACTTTTACCACCTTTTAAAATATTAGCTTGAGCTGGAATAAGGGCAATATTAAATAAAAAAAGAGCAAGTAATAAAGAGGTTAAAATAGAGGCAAAGATTTTCATATTAACCATATTAACCAAAATAACTTATTAAAAAATAACTAATAGCATAAGCTGCTAAAGTAATTAAAATTCCAATTAAAGAGTTAAGTAGAGTTTCTTTAGCTTTTTTTACCTTTTCTTCATTGCCGCTAGAGGTCATCCAATTAAAACCACCTAAAAGCATAAAGGCTAAAAAGACTACCCCCAGCAAACCTAGAGCAATAAAAATTATGCGGGCAATGATACTGTCAATTGAAGTTGCGCTCGCCCCAGTTTCAAAGCCGGCGATATCAGCCGTATGAGCTATGCCGCTATCTTCGATAAAATTATAGTTTTGGCTTAAAGCTGCCTCTCCGTAAATAAAAATGGGCGCTAAAATTAAAATCAGCGCCAATGAAAACCACACCTTTTTTGTTAATAATTTATTCATTTTATTGCAAGATTTCCGCTCCAATAAAGGCGGTAATAGCGTAAGCGGCAAAAACTATAACAATACCTATAATAGCATTAGTTAGCATGCCCTTGGCTTTATTAACTTGTTGTTCGTTGCCTTGAGCTGTCATCCACAAAATACCAGCGTAAATCATTAGTCCTAAAAATAAAACACCAACAAAAGATAAGATAGCACCAATAATTTGGCCAGCTTTAGTTTGCAGAAAATTACTATAGTCAGAACCAGTTTGGCTTTCAAAAGCAGTGACTTGTCCAGCAGTAGCGTTAAGACCGGCCAAGGGATCACCTGATTGAGCATTTGTTGTAATAAAAGACAGACCTAAAAATATAAAACTAATAAGTAAAGTTAAAATTAGGAAAGATTTATTTTTTTTCCTCATAAATTAAAATATAAACACTGGCTTAAGAATAAACAAGTTTACTCTCAAGCCAGTGATTCCCATTATTGTTTCTAATGAGAACCACATTATACTTAAGTACCAGTAGTTGCGTTGTAAATAGAGTTGATAACAAAAGTAGACACTGCCCAAGCAGCTAAAACAATTGCTAAGCCAATTACACCAGCACCCAATAATTTTTTAGCTTCGGCTACTTTGTCTTCGTTACCGCCAGCTGTCATCCACTTGAAGCCACCCATTAAGATAATAACAACAGCGATTAATCCTAAGAAACCAAGGGCAACATTGATGATGCGTCCAGCCATTTCTCTGGGGTCGCCGTTAGCTAAAGTATCGCCAACGCCTTGCTCTACAGGATTAAGGCCAAATGGATCTCCTTGAGCTAAAGCTGGTAAAGAAAAAGCAGGAACTGCTAAAAAACCAACAATTGCTAAAGCGATTAAATATTTTGATAATTTTTTCATGTTTTCACCCCCTTTCTTAAGTATTAATAATTACTTTTATATTTTTAATTTTACCACATTATTTTGAACAAGACAAATATTTTTTGTCATGTTAGAATATAAATGAAATTTAAATCAAGATTATGTGGCAAAAAATTAAAAATATCAAATTTGTCAATATTGTGTGGTTTTTATTTTATGTGTTGGTTTTTCTTCTTCTGTTAAGAGGGGGGCTTTCTTATTTAGATCCAGATTTTGGTTGGCATTTAAAAGCAGGAGAGGAAGCCTGGATAAATAAAACTGCTCCCTATCAAAATTATTATAACTTTACCTATACTGGCACCTGGGTTAACCATGAATGGCTGAGTGATTTGCTGCTTTATTTAGCTTATGAAAATCTCGGTTATGATTTTTTAGTAATCATCTTTGCTTTAATAATTACCCTAACTCTCGTTCTATTAAATATTTTTGTTTTTAGAAATTTATTATCTAAGCCTGGTTTTGGATTAATTATTATTTTTCAGTTACTAGGAGTTTTGGCAGCTATGCCTCATTTTGGAATTCGTATTCAGGAAATAGCCCTATTGTTTGTTTTTTTGTTGTTACTTATTTTAGAAAATTATAATAAATATCGTAATTGGCCAGTTTTATTATGGTTGCCTGTCCTATTTATTTTGTGGGCTAATTTACATGCTAGTTTTTTATTGGGATTAGTTTTAATGTTTGCTTGGCTGGCTTTTAAATTGTTAGAAAAAATATTGGCCATTATTTTAAATAAGTCTAAATCATTGCCATGGCTAGATTTAAGTAAACAAATTACCTGGCCACAGTTAAAGCTGTTTTCTTTATTCTCCTTTATAGCCTTACTAGCTACTCTTTTTAATCCATACGGGTTTAAATTATTTAGCTTTCTTGGTGGTTATCAAAATAAAGCTTATTTAAGCTTGATTCAAGAATGGTTGCCACAACATTCTTTTCCCCTTTATTATTTGCAATTAATCTATTTAAGCTTAGGCTTAGTGGCTCTGTTATTTTATATCTATAAACGCTATCGCCTAAAAGTTGGTTTAGATCTTTGGACTGTTTTTTTAAATATCACATTTTTGTTTTTAAGTTGGCAATCTCGTCGCCACTTTCCCTTGTTTTTGGTGGTTTCATTTATTTTAATTATTGAGATTTATAGTGATTTTTTTTCAGATTTAAAAATAATTTATGTTTCTTGGTTAAAGAAGATAACTATTTTCTGTTTTTTATTGGTGATCAGTTCGCAGTTAATCTTGATCCGGTTTATTGAGAATCCCTTTGCTTCTTTCTGTCAAACATATCCTTGTTCGGCTAAAAATTTTTTACAGGAAAATCCTGAATATCTAAATTATGATATTTTTAACAATTATACTTGGGGTGGTTTTTTAATTTGGACCATGCCGGAGAAAAAAATTTTTATCGATGGACGCTTACCACAAGTGGAGTTTGCCGACAAGACATTTGTAGAAGAGTATTATGAATTTTTTAAAAAAGAAACAGACTATCAACAGAAATTAGAGCAATACAACATCAAGTTAGTATTAATTAATAGTCAAGATAAAGTCATTAATTTAAAAAAATGGGAGAAGATTTTTTTTAATATTGATGATGAAGATGTTAAGATAAGTAATTATTTACGCGACTACTTAGCAGCTAGTGAGAACTGGCAATTAATTTACCAAGATTCGGTCGCTCAAATTTATTTTACGAATGATTAAATATGTTGATTGATATTTGCTTGCCAGTAAAAAATGAAGCTAATTTATTGGAGCATAATTTAGCTCAGATTTTTTTGTTTTTACAACAACAATCTTTTTTAGCTAAAAAAAATAAAATTATTTGGCAGATTTCAGTGATAGTTAATGACTCTAGCGATAATTCTTGGCAGATTTGTAATCAACAGATTTTAAAATACCCAGGATTATTCAGTTGTCAATTACTCAATAAGCCGGGCAAAGGTAGAGCCATAAAAACTATTTGGCGCAATAGTTCAGCCGATGTATTGATTTTTATGGATGCTGATTTAGCAGTTTCTTTAGAGGCGCTAGATGATTTAATTGTGCCAATTATAGATAAAAAAGCTGATTTAGTAATCGGCTCTCGGTTTTTAAAAGATTCAGTTGTTGCCAGATCTTGGCAAAGAAGTTTAATTTCTAAGAGTTATTTGCAATTATCACGTATTTTTTTACAACACAAACAAACTGATATGCAGTGTGGTTTTAAAGCAATATCAAAAGATTTTTTTAATAAGATAGAGAAATTTTTAGTAGATAATTATTGGTTTTTTGATACTGAGTTGATTATGTTAACTAATAAATTTGGTGGTCGCATTGTAGAAATTTCGGTTAATTGGCAAGAGCCTAAAAAAAACCAACAAAAAAGTAAAATTAAAATTTTTAAAGATAGTTATATTTTTTTTATCAAACTAGTCCAGTTTAAAAAATATTTAAAAAATATTAAAAAATATTAGGGTAGTGAATAATAGCTGCGTTTCTGTCTTTTAAATTTAAATTGACCAGTATCAAGCTGAAATAAAAATTTTGATAATAATTTGTATTTTTTGCAAGGTAAATTTTAATAGCTTTTTTTAGATTTAGTATTTGATTTTTGGTTAAGAGGTTGTCTTGTTGGGCAACTTTTTTATTTTGTCTAGTTTTTACTTCAAAAAAATAAATATTTTTATTTTTTTGGGCAATCAAGTCTAGTTCTAAGTAACCAATTTTTAAATTTTTTTCAATTATTTCAAAACCCAACTTCTCCAAGTAACGAGCGGCTATTATTTCTCCTCTCTGGCCAATAGATAATTTTTTCATAAAAATAAAATAAAGCCCCGTTAGGGGCTTTATTTAAATTTGAAATAAATTCTAGGGTAAATATTTCTTTTTTTCTCTTTCAATCTCTAACAACCTTTTCTTCTCGGGAATTTCTTTGATTTTTTTAAGAATAAAAAATAACCAAATTAAACAGCCAAGCAACCAAAATCCTAACCAGAAACGGGCAGCGAAAAAAGGAATATTTTCATAATTAAAAAATAAAAACAATAAACCAATTAAAAAGTTAGTAATAGAAAATCCATATAAATTTTTTAAAATTTTTTTATACAGACTAGGTTTTTTCTTAAAAATAAAACTTATTATTCCGCTTAGTAAAAATAAAATTATTAAACCAATTAAAAAATAAAACCCTAAAGAAGTAAGCCTTTCAGGATTAACTGTAAACCAATACTGCCAGGTAAAAAAGTTTTTCATATAATTTCTGTTTAAAATAATAAGAATTGATTATAGTTTTATTAAGACTAGGCCGTAGTGAAAAGGGCCAGCAACAAATTCTTCTTTAATATCAAATCCTAATTTGTTGGCAGCAGTCTTTAAAGCTTCTAATTTTAGACGTCTTTCAGGCGCTGGACCCAAGGGAGAATCACTTTGCTTCCAGTCCACAATTAAAAGTTTTCCTTTAGTTTTTAACATTCGAGCAGCTTCTCTTAGTATTTCTGCGCGCTTATCAGATTGATGCAAAACATTAACCAGTAAAGCAGAATCAAGGCTATTAGCTTCTATTTTTGTGCCTTTAAATATTTCTAGATTACTCCAAATTGGAATAATTTGTGGTAAATTTTCCTTTAAGGCTCTAGTTTTAATTTCTGTTAAGGATGATTTTAAAACATCAACTGCGTATATTTTACCATGACGACCAACCAAGCGAGCTAAGGGAAAGGTAAAAAATCCAAAATTACCACAGCCTAATTCTGCTATTTTTTGTCTTTCCTCTACAGATATTTTATTTAAAATAACCCCAATGTCAAATAAAGCAGTTTTTTTTATTTCTAACATATACTTATTTTTTATTTATTCTACTAATATTTGCCTAATTATTGTATTTTCACGACTATATTTTCTTTTAGCACTGATTTCTAAGGTATTAATACCACTTTTTAAATTTATTAATTTTAAGAAGTTGCCCTCATTATCACTTAAAATTAATTCACCATTAATTTTTATTTCTGCCTCTTTATCCGACCAACCTTTAATAGTTATTTCTGATTCTTTAAGAACCATATTTTTTTCAGGATCAATCACTATTAATTCAGGGGGGGTGGTAATTTTATTAAAGTAAAAAAGTAAATATGAAATTCCTGCCAAGATTGTTATGATTAATAAAATATTGCGAATTATTTTAGGAAAAACAAGAAATTTTTTTCTAGCCAATACTTTTTGCGAAAAAGGGTTAGAAGTTTCATTTTCTTGCCAAGAATTTAGAAAATTAGCCACTAGCACAGGATCTATCTCTAAAAAATCAGCGTATTTTTTTAAAAAATTTTTTCCATATAAACCAGCTGGCAAGGCATCAATATTTTCTGCCTCTAAAGAGATTAGATAGCTACGTCTAATTTTTAATTTATTAGCAACGGCGTCTATATCCAGATTTTTATTTTGACGGGCACGTCTTAACTCCTCTCCTAAGCCAATTTCATTGATAATTTTTTTAGGAACAAATGGAACCATAGGATTTTTATTGTGATATTTGATCGCCGTCTTTCAGTTGAAAATCTTGTTTGTCACTAATAGTAGAAATTGAGAAGCTAATGATGAGCCAGCTAGAAAAAACGATTATTAGGCCGACAACAGCCGCCACGATTATTTTTCTAGCTTGGCTTATTTTATCACTAGCTCCACCTGATATTATAAACATTACTCCCCCCCAAACAAACATTACTAAAGTTAGAGAGCCCACTATTCCCAAAATCCAACGAGAGATATTAATCGTTAAAACAATAAAGTCGTTAATTTCGTAGTCGCCACATTCAGTAGCGCTTAAATTTTCACAAGATGGAACCCCAGAAGCACTGGGCACTATTCCTTGAGCACTAGCTAAATGTGAGCCAATTAAAAGTCCTAAGATTAATAATAAGGCAATAAAAATTGGGGTAGAAGATATTTTTTTAAACATATGATAAACAGCTAGCAATAAAAATTAAAAAATAGTTTGTTGAATTTTAGCGGCTGTATTATTAATAATAGTTTGTAGCCTTTCCGGGCTATTGTTAACAATTAAATCTATCAATTCTTTAATAGCTGCTTCGGCAGCAAAAACATTACTGCCTCGATACCAGCTACGCGCAGTTAAAACTTGATCAACAAAAACACCAATTTCATCATCTTCTTTTTGCGCATTGACTAAAGAACGTAAAGCGGTGGGTTTTTTTGCCTTTTGTAGGTAGGAAATCACTTGATCCTCGCGAGTCATAAATTGAATAAAGTGCCAGGCTTCATTTTTGTGCTGACTTTTTTTAGAAACAGTTTCTACCCAGTAATTAGCAAAGTTGATATTAGTGGGAGGGCTGCCTTCTATTTGGGGAAATTTAGCAACAGAAAAATTTAAACGAGGTGAAGCCGCTTTGATGACTGGAATATGATAGGCATAGCCAAACATAATCGCTAGGTTGCCACTGGTAAACATATCTACTGAGTTGCTAAGCTCACTGTTCCAGGCATACGATTCTTTAGCTGGGTTAGCGAAATCAGTATAAAAACGCAAGGCCTCTAAACCGGGATTATAACCAGAATCACGAGCAAATTCAGGAATTAAATGAAAAGTAACTTGAGAACTATCGTTTATCATGGTAGCACCATTTTGCATCATTAATAAGGCAAGAATATCGCTGTACCGTTCAATGTTTGAGCTACCACCCATGGCAACACCTGATTGAATTAGTCCTCGTCTGGGGTCTTGTTTAGTCATTTTTTTAACAGCTTGCAAAAAATCCCTATTCCAATATCTGGGCACCTCGCTAATACCGGCATTGTTTAAAAGGTCTTTGTTATAAAACATAGCCAGGGTATCAACAGATAGGGGAAGTCCATATACTTTATTGTCTGATAAAACTACATCCTTTGATACTACATCTACAAAATTATCCCTTACTTCTCTTAAACTTAAACTGCGAGTAGTGCGCATTTCAGGTACAATCTCTTTTTTTATTGAGCCTTTTGCTACTGGATACACCATGGTTGTAGACTCAGGCATGGGCTCAATTTTACTTTGATATTTTCTAATCCAAGTGTTATGAATAGAAAAAATATCTGGACCCCTATCTTCAGCTAAAGCATTTAATAACTCTCTTTCATATTCTTCATAACGCAACTTGCGGTACTCAATGTTAATAAAAGGATGAGCAGCTTTATAATTTTTAATAATTTCATCGAAAGCATCGGGCCCATCAAAAACACGCCAATAGGTTAAAGTGATTGGCTTCATTGCTTCTTTTACCGCTTTATCTTCTCTTTTGCAACCGAAGCCAGAAGTAGTAATAATGATAGCTAGTAGAGTCAAAATAGTGATTTTTTTTCTCATAGTTTTATTTTAAAATCTGACTTTATTATAACAAAAAATTGTTGATTATTCCAACTTTAGATTGATTAAAGACCAGGTCGATAACGCAAGGCCTCAGCTAAATGTTGAGAGCTGATATTTTTAGCTGCCTCTAAATCAGCAATAGTGCGAGCGATTTTTAATATTTTAAAATAAGCACGATTAGAAATATTAAATTTTTCAACTGCTTCTTTTATTAATAATTGTGCTACTTTATCTAAATTACAAATATATTTTAATTCAGAAATACTTAAATCGTTGTTTAAGTAGTTTATAGTTTTTTTCTTGATATTTCTGTCTCTTTGAATAAGTCTAGCATTGTTAATCTGGGTTTTAATTTGTTGGGAATTTTCTAATTTTTTTGAATTTTCTAAAGCCCGATAATTAAGAGGAGCTATTTTTAAGTGTAAATCAATTCTATCTAAAATTGGCCCTGATATTTTCTCAGTATATTTTTTAATTTTATTAGAAGAACAAGTGCAATTTTTATTATTTAAACCAAGTAAACCGCAAGGACAGGGGTTCATAGCAGCAATTAACATAAATTTAGCCGGTAAACTAATAGAATAGTTAGCTCGATTTAGAGCGATTAGTCCTAACTCCAGTGGTTGGCGCAGACTTTCAATAACATCGCGAGAAAATTCGGGAAACTCATCTAAAAATAAAATTCCTAAATGAGCCAGAGTAATTTCTCCGGGATAAAGTTTATGACCACCACCGATAATTGCAGCGGCCGATGATTGATGATGGGGCGCTCTAAAGGGTCTATACAGGTGATTGGTGTTATGTTTTT
>RRYU01008907.1_pt1 | contig 12202 bp, 11 predicted proteins | sample 2162651 | NCBI WGS metagenome assembly RRYU01 (sample SAMN10267283, study PRJNA491782) | microbial mat metagenome | isolation source: biomat in the production well | place: Japan: Minami-Kanto gas field, natural gas well KTG3 | collected 2017-06 | reverse complement strand
GGGGTTACATTGGATTACGACCAAAACTCTATCCGACGGACTGTCAGTAATTGCCGTAAGCGAATAACGGTACGGCGGTTCCAAATGGCAATCATCTAGCATATATCCCACAGTAAAATTCTCCTTGGCGCCTAACTAGATTTAGACAGACGCTAAGATAAACCTTTGGGCTTTCTATTGTCAATAAGAGGCATATAGAAACGATATTTTTCAGCAAATTAGGCTTTACAGAAAATTTATGCACGCCTAAAATTTGCCGGATGAATAAGTCACCAAAATTACTCGATCAACTTCGCGAACGGATACGTGTCAAGCATTATTCCATTCGTACCGAACAGGCTTATGCTGATTGGGCGCGCCGTTTTATTCTGTTTCACAATAAGCGGCACCCCAAGGATATGGGGGTGACCGAAGTGGAGGCTTTTTTGACCTATTTGGCGGTTGAACGTAATGTTTCGGCCTCGACACAAAGCCAGGCTAAGGCGGCACTGCTTTTTCTCTATAAAGAGGTGCTGGGTATTGAGTTGCCGTGGTTGAAGGAGGTGGTAGAGGCCAAGGCGGCCAAGCGTTTGCCGGTGGTGTTAACCCCGCGCGAGGTTGCCGCCTTGTTACAGGAGCTGCATGGCACGATGTGGCTGGTGGCGAGCTTGCTGTATGGCACCGGCATGCGTTTATTGGAATGCTTGCGCTTACGGATTAAGGATGTTGAATTTGAGCGGCGCGAAATCATCGTGCGTGAAGGTAAAGGCAACAAGGATCGGGTGACCATGCTGCCGGAAAATCTGTTGTTGCCATTGCAAGATCAATTGGCCAAGGCAAAACGCTTACACGATAAGGATCTGGAGGCCGGCTTTGGCGCGGTTTATTTGCCCGATGCCTTGGCGCGCAAATACCCCAATGCTAATAGGGCTTTGGGTTGGCAGTATCTGTTTCCCTCGCCGGTGCGTTCGGTTGATCCGCGCTCGGGTGTCGAGCGGCGCCATCATTTGTATGAACAGAGTATTCAGAAAGCGGTGCGCATTGCCGGCCAGCGGGCGAACATCACCAAGCCGGTGTCGCCGCATATACTGCGCCATTCCTTCGCCACGCATTTGTTGCAAAACGGTTATGACATTCGCACCGTGCAGGAGTTATTGGGGCACAAGGATGTATCGACTACCATGATTTACACGCATGTGTTGAACAAGGGTGGCAAGGCGGTGGTCAGTCCCTTAGATAACCTTTAGCCTGGGTATAACAATATCATATACGCTTGCCTAATCAGCGGTCGTCCAGCCAATGTCCGAAACGCTTTGTAATTAATTGACCAGCCCGCGCCGCTTCAAACGCCATAAGGTGATCAAGCCGAAAACAATCGGATAATTGCGCAGTTTTTCAGTGACCACGACTTTTTCGCCGGTATGGCGCTCGATTTTCCAGGCAATGTAATCGACGCCGCCGGCAAAGGTAAATACCGCTTTGGCCAGCCGTAAAATCGACAGTAATAAGCCTTGCCAGCGCCGAATGCGCCACTTAAAGCCGGGCAGCCAACGATGGCGGTCGGGTTGTTTGGCGCGGTAAAGATCGTTTTCATGGCTTAATTGCTCAGGCAAACAAGGCGCGGCCAGGGCGGTAACATCCTGGTAGTAGGCTTGATTGCTGTCGGTCAGTTGCTGCACTCTTTCGCCGCGCTCGGCGCGCAGTTCGGCGGCATAGGTCAAGGCCAGGCCGTGTTGCCAGAGTTCGGCCGCAGTCATGGCGCGATCGGGCAGGGCGGGCAGGGTTTCGGTTAAAAATTTCAGCACCGCAAAGGCCAGCGCCTGATGGCAATGGTCAAGGCTTGTTTGATCGCGGGTGTATAAAATTCGGCAGGGCTGGGCAAAACGCGCCCAGAAATAGGAGTGAAAAGCGTCGCGGTTGCCGGTTAAAAAGGCCTGGGTAGACAGCACGGCAACTTTGGCGCGCAGTCGCCCGGCACGGGTCTCGGTTTCATGATAAAACACATTGGGCGGAAGCCACTGGTTGGCAAGGCTCAGCCAGCGTTTTGGGTAAAGCTGCTCATAATCATCGACCAGCACATAAAAATCGGCCAGGCCGTCGGTGGGGTCTTGTTTCTGCAGGCAGGAACCGTACAGGACAATGGCGCTGAGCGATTCGCCATAGTGTTCGCGCAAGGCGTTTATCCAAGGCATAAACCCGGTAGCAACCGGTTGTCCGCTGTATTTTGCGAGGGCGGCAAGCAATTCGGCGCTGGGCTGGGCAGGCATGGGCATTAACTCACAAAACAAAACGGTTCGGTCAGGCTGACGGTTAAAGCGCCGTGCGCCTGATAAATTTCACCATCGACAATAAAGCGGTCATCGAGAGTCAGAGTCAGTTCCTTGGCATTGAAGCTGTGATAACCCAATGCCGCATCACTCGGTCGGCTTTTGCCCCGCGCCAATGGCCATAAACGCCGCAAGATTTGTTTCGGCGGTTGCTCGATAAAGGTGGCGTGCAGGTCGAAGGGTTCTGTGCCCCAGAAGGGGGTCAGGCCAAATTCCAGTTTGCGCAAAGTACTGATCAGGCCGAGCAGATAGCGTCCTGTCGGCAGTTTGTCTTGGGCAAACGCCAGTTGACTGGGTTGCCAGGCCGGGTCATCGCGCCCGGATAAAAGGCCAACTACGCTGCGCAGGGCAATCAATACCGAAAACAGCCGCCCGGTCAGGCCCATGCCTTTGACTTGACCTCGGGAAAATTCCACGCCGCGGGCAACCAGTCCTAGACCCAAAAAGAAACCGTGTACCGTTTGTTCGGCCACGATGGTCAGCGCCGGGCGGGAGAAAATGTTAGCGTTGGCAGGATTTTTCAACAGGTTTTTGAGCCGGCTAAACGCCTGGTCGGTAGTGCCTTGAAGGCCTAAATCGCCGCAGGTCATATTGGTGGTGCCGCCGGGAAACAGGATCAGCGTGGGCCAATGTTTTGAGGGCACATGGTTAGCCAGATAATCAATGCTGGCCTGAATGGTGCCGTCGCCGCTGGCGATGATTAAGGTATCGAGCCGGGCTTCGGCAAGCTCGGTCAGGGTTTCGGCAAGGCTTTGGCTATCCCAGGCTTCGCGGTAAAGGGTGGCGTTCAGCGCCTTAAATTGGCCGCGCAGGTTATCCGGATTTTTGCGAATGTTCCCGCTTTGGGGGTTCAGCAGTACGCCCAGGCGGGAAAAATTGGCCGGCTCGGTCACTGTTGATAAGGCAGGCGGGTGAACCAGCGCACGCTCAGGCGATTCCGGTCGTTACGGATGTCGATGCTGTCCAGCCAGGATTGTACCGGTTGTTTGCGATGCAGCAGGCAGCCCCAAAGCACTCTGACGCCCAGAATTAACGTGGACAGTAAATGCCACACCACCACCAGATAAAAGCCAATGTCGGGTCGGCCCAGCGCCCAGCTCAAGGTGAGCATGATCATGTTCGGATTGCGCCGGGCGGTAATCAGCCGGTTGATGGAGTCGAATGGTCGCCACATAAAAATGGTGAACGGCCCGGCCCATAAATGAAACGCCGCTTCGCACAGTCGGCCGCCGATATAGCCGATCACCAGCAAAATCATCAGGCTGGGCAGGTAAGGAATCGCCAGGGCGGTGCCGGTCAGCCCCAATCCCCAGGCCAGGTACCAGAACGGCGGGTGGATCAGGTCAATGCCGTGGTCGAGAATGTCGCCGTGTTTGCTGGAGGTGACGGTGACCCGGGCCAGTTTGCCGTCTACGGTATCCAGAAACGTCATCATCCAGCCCATCACCAGCCCCAGCGCGTAATAGCCGTAGGCAAAGGCGAAACCGGCGAGTATGGTCAGCACCAGGCCGCAGAGGGTGACCTGATTGGGTGTAATCCCGCGTTTAACGCACCAGCGCGTGGCCAACAGCGCCGGTTTCGGCCACCACCATTTGGTGACCAGATCGGTGACGCTTTTGTAGGCGGCGCTGAACAATTCCTGCTCCAGGGCGTCTTGTTCAGTCGGCTCGATATGCAAGACATAGGGCAGGTCTTTCTTTTTCAGTTTGGCTTGCAGGCCCACCGGTAGGGTTTCGGGAGTGTAGCGGGGCAGTTGGCTAAACGCTGTCATGTCTGCGCTAAGAAATCCGGCTGCCAGGTGTGGAGCCTGGTCGGCGCTGAGTCTAATTGCCACCGGCGAACCGTCCCAATGGGTCAGGATTTTGGGTGCGGCATCCTGAATCAATGCGGTAATCAGGCGCGGGTCAATCAGGTAATCGGTGTTGATGATTATCAGATCAGCCGTTTCGGGGGAATTTTGCCAGTGCTCGATCAGACGGATATCTGCGCTGCCGTCTAGCGTGCGCTGAAGCCGTTCACGGCCGGTCAAACCCCAGATCAAAGTGGCGTTATCGCCGTGTAAGTAAACAGATACTGTCATAACCGGTGGAGCATAGCCAAAGTTTGCGAAATCGGACATAATAACTGATTTTTACTGCATCCGCATGTTAACTTGGGAGGTAAGACTTTGTCCCTGTTAAATGATGCGCAGGTACAGTGCAGATTAACATCGCGTTCGAATGCAGGGCGCTGGCGCGCTCAACAGCTTATGCCGCTCGTTTTTTACTTGGGACTGACCACACATGACTGCCGAAGCCGAGTCTTTACAACAAGCCAGGCGCTTGACCCGGGCGCTGATGAAGCCCGATCCAAAAATTTACTGGGCCGATTTTTTGTTTAATATCAGTCTAGGCTGGGGCTTGTTCGCGCTGATTCTGTTTGAGCACCGGCTCTGGTTTCAGGCGCCCCTGTTCGTGATCGCGGTGCTGGCGTTTTATCGGGCGGCGATTTTCATTCACGAATTGGCGCATTTATACCGCAATCGGGTGCCCGGTTTCCGGTTGGTTTGGAATCTGTTATGCGGCATTCCGTTTCTGGTACCCTCGTTCAGTTACGATGGCGTGCATAACGAGCATCATAAAAAATCCGCCTACGGCACCCAAGCCGACGGCGAGTATCTGCCGTTCGCGCGCATGGCACCTTGGCGGCTGGTGGCATATGCCTTGTTGTCCTGGTTGTTGCCGGTATTGTTCGTTGTGCGCTTCGCTTTGTTGACGCCATTGTCCTGGGTTATACCGAAGCTTCGGCCCTGGTTGTGGCGCTCAGCATCTTCGTTGATCATCGATCCCGAATACCAGCGCCCGGTGTCGGCGGTTCGCCATGATGCCGACGGTTGGCGGCTTCAGGAAACCTGCGCCAGTATTTGGGCGGTTACCGTGCTGGCGCTGGTGGTCACTGGCGTGTGGCCGGTTTCGGTATTGGTATTGTGGTATGGGGTGATGGCTTCGGTGTTCTTTTTGAACTCCCTGCGTACTCTGGTAGCGCATGCTTATCGCAATCCGGCTGATCAATCTGTGTCGGTGATCGAGCAATTTCAGGATTCGATCGACGTGCCCGGACATTGGTTCTGGACCGCGCTGTGGGCCCCGGTGGGCTTGCGCTTTCATGCCACCCATCATTTATTTCCAAGTATGCCGTATCACAACCTGGGCAAGGCGCACCGCCTGTTGGTCAATGAATTGGATGACAATCGCTGGTATCTGGCCGCGTCCCGGCAAAGTCTGTGCTCGGCCCTGGCGCAAATCTGGCGCGAAGCGGCTAATTATCGGCAAGCCACTCGATAATATGCTCCTCCGGATCATCTTCCGGGCTTTCGATCATGGCGAAACTGCGAATCGCCACGCCGGCATCGAACACGCTGTTCGGATCGCCGGAAATCAAATGGTGCCATGACGGTAACGGTTGATTATTGAGCCTGAGCCGATAGGCGCAGGTGTTGGGCAGAAAGTCGATATCGGCCAGATTTTCCCGTTTCAGATCCAGACAATCAGGCACCAGCCGGGTGCGCTCCAGATATTGGCTGCATCTACAGGTTTTTAGATCGATCAGCTTGCAGACCAGCCGGGTGTAATGCAGTTGACCGGTGTCTTCATCCTGTAATTTGGTCAGACAGCATTTGCCACAGCCATCACACAAGGCTTCCCATTCGGCTTCGGTCAATTGTTCAAGCGGCTTTTCCCAGAACTTTACCATCGGATGCGTTCCATCAAATAACATAAACAGTCTTGCCGAATCACTTTTTCATCCAGCGTCAGCATGGAGGGCATGGCCGGCTTGTTCAGCACCAGATCGCCGAGTTCGGATACGGTAAAAAATTCTCTGCTGACATCCTGGCCGCGTTCGTTCTGAACATTTAACGGCAAGCCGTTGGTCAGGCCATGTGTTTTGCCGAACTGGGTGCCCGCCGCCAGTTCGGTGAAATTGAGATGATCGATATCGGGATTCAGCGCCAGTTCGACATCGTCCCGATCAAAACCGAAACGAACCGCTTCCCGCACTTTGACTTGCGCCACAGTATGATAAATATCGATATCGCTGCTGTTTACAGAATGGCCGGGCAATTTCGACAGGTTTAGGCAGGCTTCCAGATATTCCAGGGCGTGACTGATGCCGTGCGCTTGGTCGGGGCGGCCACATTCTAAAGTCACAGACGGACATAGCCGGGCAAAAGCCAACGATTGCACACCCAAAGGCCGGGTGAAATAGACAACCAACCGTCCAAATAAGGTTGCCAGATGTAAAAACCGGTTATCGAGCCGGTTGATACAGGCATAATGCGGGTTGATGCCGGTATTATTGTGAATATCAATGCTGGCGAATGGTTGTTTTTCCGCCATCCGGTCAAAAACCTGTCGCATCAAACCGGCCTCCGGGTAATCGGCCAGCGTCGTGCCCGGCCAGACGCGGTTGTAATCCGCCTGATCCGGCAGACGGCGCAGTCGCTGTTGCGCGGCTTTGACATTACCGATAAAAATCGACAACGAACGGGGCAGGGTGCGCTGGCGGTAGCGCTGCAGCAAGGCCCTGACCGCCAGCCAGCCGGTTGGTTCATTGCCGTGCAGTAGCACAGACACAAATAACGGTTGCGCTTGTTTGCCCGGTAAATGCAGCAAAGTCGGCCCGTTAAGCTCGCGATAAAGCTGGTTAACTTCTAAGGTCAGCAAAGATTCCGGCAGGTAGTCAAGCTGATTTAAGATGGGCGTTAGTTCAGAGGCCATTCCGAAACCGGTATTCCTGAAGTTTGGTGATGATGGTAGTGTTGCGTTAACAGTTTGAACTGTTCGGGATGGTTTTTAAGAAAATTCTGTTGCCATTGACTTCCCGTTTGCCGGGTCTGTACGCGCCGCCTAATAATATCCAGATACTGTTCAGCGCTGGATTTTTCTATACTGTAAGCGGCTAAACCGCTGGCGGCCTGAGTCAGTAAAGTGTTAAGCAATAACTCTCTAAGGTTGTGTTTTTTTCCGTCCAGCCAGATAACAGTGCAATCTAGGCCATGTTGGGCGGCCTGATAAAAGTTGTCCCGGGCTTGAGCGAAGGTTAAGTTAAGCTCGTGTTTGGCAATATGATCGGCCAGCCGCCGGGTCAGGCCATAGTAAAACGCGCAATTAGCCAAAGTATCGACCAGCGTGGGGCCGGCTGATGGGCTGCGATGTTCAATTCTAAACGATAGCGTTTGCCCTTCAACCTGAACCAGAGGTCTGTTCCAACGCCAGATGGTGCCATTATGAATTTTCAGGTAATCAAGGCGCTCACTGGTTGGCCCCAGATCTTCCGGCAATAAAACCGGAAAATGTTCCAGATTTTCCCTGAAGCACTCCATGATTGAATGCCGTGCGAAGCCGGTACCAAAACTGACCCGTTTCAATGGTCCGCGCGCGGCGCCGCCATATCCGCCGGACTCTACCGCTTGTTCAAATAATGGAATCCGGGTTTCGTGCCATAACCGTTTGCCGAACAACAATGGCGCGTTGGCGGCAATGGCAACCATAGCGGCGGAAGCGATAATACTGGCGTTGTAGTACAAGTGGGCCTGGTCGAAGGGTGATTCAAGATGAATCTGCAAGGAAGTGGCGGCTGATTCCACCATGACACTGGGGTGCTTGAGTTTCAAAGATTGTTGGCCAACGATTTCAAGCGTAAGCGGTTGATCGGCACGGGCTTTAAGGATTTGTTCATTCAAAGCCCGGTAGCGATTGAGGTCAGACATGGACTCGCAAGTCAGGTGCTCGGGCCTGAGTGTGGGTAATATGCCAATCATCAGCAAGTCGGCATCAAGGCTTCTGAGGGCGGGTTGCGCCAATGCCGATAATTGTTCAAGTTGCCGGGATAAATCGGTTATCGCTGAGCCGGTCAGAACCACCGGTCGGGTATTAAATTCGACCGAGAACCGAGCCAGTTCAGCGCAAACATCAGGATGGTCAAATTTTGCCAGGAACTGCTCGTTACAGGGATAGGGCTGATGATGGTTATCAACCAGCCATAACTCCAATTCAAGACCGGCCCTTGGAGATTGTGTTGTAGGCTGATGGCCGATGATTCGTTGTTCCAGATCCTTGGTTTCTGCTAATAAACAACGACGAAATTTTTCAAAGGCTGATTTTTTGAAACGGGTATTTGAAATTTCCTGTCCCATGGTCAGCCTCTATACGATTGTGGCGGTTGAGGAACCTCTGATTTAATCGGAGGTTCCGTTACGGGCTCTTATAAGTCCCAGGTGGACTTGTTCTAAGCTTCGTTAATGAACATCCCGCCAGTATTCCTTTTTCAATAAATAGGCCAATACCGTGAACATCAGTATGAAGAAAAGCACATATTTGCCCATGCTCTTTCGTTCCAGTTGCCCCGGTTCGCCGGCGTAGACCAGAAAGGTAACCAGATCATTAACCAGTCGATCAAATTCCGCTGGCGTTAACTTTCCGGGTTTTTCCAGTTCCAGATGATCGAATTGTTGTTCGCCATTACTGTTTTTATAAACGGCTTTCTGTTCGCCTTGCAGTTGCCAGAACACATTCGGCATGCCGACGTCCGGAAATACGGTGTTGTTGGTGCCTAAAGTTTTATCAGCATCGTTGTAAAAGCCGGTCAGGTAAGTGAATAACCAGTCGGCGCCCCGAGAACGGGCAATCAGAGAAAGATCGGGCGGCGTTACGCCAAACCATTTTGCCGAATCGTGCGCGTTCATAGCGGTATTCAGTGGGTCGTAAATGCCTGCGCCCTCGGGTGCGATCTCTTTCAGAACCTTATCTTCCGGCAAATCAAAATCAAGGGAAATTTTCAGATAACGGATGTATTTTGCTGAGTGGCAACCCAGGCAATAAGTGACGAAATATTTGGCGCCACGTTGCAGAGATTGCGTGTCGGTTAGATCAATGTCGGCAGATTTCAATGCACCGCTGCCGCTTGCATTGGCCAGTATCGGGGCCATCAGCCATAACCAGAATAATAAACTCTTCATATCAATCCAGGCTTTTTTTCAGGTTTTTCAGGAACCGAACCAATACCCGACCGATGGCGGAAAGATCCGGCTTGCGTTTCAGTGTGCCTTCGCTGGGTACTGTAATTTCTTGATAAAGCTCGACCATTTTTGGAATTTTCTGTTCCAGGGTGGACTCGTCAGTGACCCGTTCCGGGATCGGTTTGGCTTTTTCCCAGCGCGTGTAAAGAGGCATCAGCAGAAAAAAACCAAAGTAAATCGCGGTTAATATCCGCGCAACCAAGGTTGCGCCCGGCGTTGCCGGTTGGGTGCCAAGATAGCCCAGGCCTAAAAAGCTGATCACGAACAGCAGTAACGCTTTCTTGAAAAAACCGCCACGATAGCGGATTGATCTGACCGGGCTGCGGTCAAGCCATGGCAGCAGAAATAAGATGCCAATGGCTCCACCCATGGCGATAACGCCGGCAAATTTATCGGGCACCGCCCGCAAAATAGCGTAAAACGGCGTGAAATACCAAAGTGGTGCAATATGCTCCGGTGTTTTTAAAGGGTCTGATGGAATGAAGTTATCGGGCTCCAGAAAATAGCCACCCAATTCCGGAAAATAGAACACCACCACGGCGAAGAAGAATAAAAACACGCCAACGCCAAAAATATCTTTCACTGTATAGTAGGGGTGAAACGGAATGCCATCGAGTGGGATACCGTCGGCGTTTTTATTCTTTTTAATGTCGATGCCGTCCGGGTTGTTGGAACCGACTTCATGCAGCGCCACGATGTGGAGAAATATCAAAAGAATGAGTACCAATGGTACGGCGATCACATGAAAGGCAAAGAACCGGTTCAAGGTGGCGTCGGACACGACATAGTCACCACGCACCCACAATGACAATTCATCGCCGAATATGGGTATCGCGCTGAACAGGGAAATAATGACCTGAGCACCCCAATACGACATTTGTCCCCAAGGCAACAGATAGCCCATGAATGCTTCTGCCATCAGCGCCACAAATATCATCATCCCGAAAATCCACACCAGTTCCCGCGGCTGTTTGAATGAACCGTAAATGATGCCGCGAAACATATGTAGATAGACCACGATGAAAAACGCTGAAGCACCGGTGGAGTGAAGATAACGCACCAGCCAGCCCCAGCTGACATCGCGCATGATGTATTCCACGGAATCGAACGCCAATTCGGCGTCAGGTTTGTAATTCATGGTCAACAGAATGCCGGTGACCAGTTGGTTAACCAGCACTAACAGCGCCAGGGAACCAAAAAAATACCAGAAGTTGAAGTTTTTCGGCGCGTAATAGTGCGCCATGTGATCATTCCACAGTTTGCTCAATGGGAACCGGTCGATGACCCAGTTGCCGACCTGTGTCCAGCGATTAGGATTCATGCGGTTACCTCCATAGGATCTTCGCCGACGATCAACAGATTGTCATCGACAAAACGGTAAGGGGGGATTTCCAGATTAGTGGGTGCGGGTACACCTTGAAACACCCGCCCGGCCAGATCAAACCAGGAGCCGTGGCAAGGGCAGAAAAAACCGCCTTGCCAATCCGGGCCAAGATCGATGGGCGCGATTTCCGGACGGAACGTGGGCGAACAGCCCAGGTGAGTACATAGACCGATAGCGACAAAAAGTTCCGGACGCACGGCGCGACTGGGGTTTTTTGCGTAAGGTGGTTGATTGGACTCATTGGACATGGGGTCACGAAGTTTTTCGTCCAGAGTTTTCAAGGTTTCCAGAACCTTGGGTGTTCGGTTCAATATCCAGACCGGTTTGCCGCGCCAGGCAACACGCAGCAACTGGCCGGGTTCCATTTTGGAAAGATCAACGGAAACCGGCGCGCTTGCAGCCATGGCTTTGGTACTGGGCTGCATTTGCGCCAGAAACGGCACCGCGATATAACCAGTGCCGACAGTGCCGACGACAGTCACGGCCGAAGTCAGAAATTGACGCTTGGATTTATCGACGTCATTACTCATATGGGATAACTCCTGGGTTGAAGCAGGCTTTTTTATTGGTGTTCTCTCGCTCAAGCCAGTCTGTGCCTTGGGTGAGGGAATCAGAAATTGACACTGAAATAGCAACGTTGGTCAATATACCATCACCTTAAGCGACTTTAGAAGTAATTCATAAACCAGACCGGGTCATGAGACAATTTGACAACAAGCCTATCTACTTGAATGATAGGCTTTATCGCTTAGTAAACAATATGTTGCCTGATTGGGGTATTGATTTGGCGAAACTGAAAAATAAGATTGGCAGGGAAAGTTTAGAAAACCTCAGTGGCTTCAGGCCAAAGCTTGGGTCAAGGTTAAAAATTACCGGACTAATAACCAGCCAACTGGCCGGTGTATCTGTTGTGACTGGGCTCAGCTTTACATTGCCGGACTGGTTCCCGGCAGAGTTTTAGGGTCGGCAATTCCATAAGATGGTGTTCTGCACAATGGTGGTCAACGTCTATCAGGATAACGAAGGCTGAATGCGCTGGGGCTGCGCAGTACGCATGCCCGGCGAAGCCGGATCTGTGGAGGTGTTCGGCACAGGTCTTTGTTCCAGGGCGTTTATCAGTTCAGGGTCGCGTTGATAAATGTCACGGCCAAATCTCAGTTGATTGTTCTGGTCATGCCAGGTGGTGAAATAAACCAGGTAAACAGGCAGAGGGTCTTTTAAAGTGACGGTCTTTTTATCAGTTTTCTCAAACAGGCCTTGAATGCGATCCGGTTGCCAAGGCGGTTGCTGTTTAAGAATGGCCTCGGCCAAAGCCTTTGGTTGTTCGACCCTGATGCAACCGGAACTGAATGAGCGAACTGTTTTTTTGAACAGATAAGGTTGCGAGGTGTCATGCAGATAAACGTTGTGTCGGTTCGGGAACATGAATTTGACTTTACCCAAGGCATTTCCGGG
>RRYU01004695.1_pt1 | contig 12208 bp, 21 predicted proteins | sample 2162651 | NCBI WGS metagenome assembly RRYU01 (sample SAMN10267283, study PRJNA491782) | microbial mat metagenome | isolation source: biomat in the production well | place: Japan: Minami-Kanto gas field, natural gas well KTG3 | collected 2017-06 | reverse complement strand
CCCCCCGATTACAGATCAAATGGGGTTGTGTATATAGTTTTTCGCACTTTTGGATTTGGGACTGTGCCTTCAAGCGGTACGTTTAGCCTCCATGTCCTATTGTTGTAGCCAGTCCATCGACAGGTACTTACGTGTTCCCCATTGGGGCTGACGCGGGACAAACGGGACACCCCCCAGGCCCTGGGGGCCTTCCCGTGTCCGTTCCGACTGCAGAATTTACGGAGTCCGTCGACGCCTGATCATCCACATGGCGGCAAATGCGAGCATCAGCGACATGATGACCAGGCCCCATTGCGAAACAGCGGGTATGGGTTCCGGTGTCGCCGGCGGTGGCGTACCGTTGGGGTCGTCGGGGGTGTATACCTCCTATAAGCATAAATTGCACTTTCCTCATGTCGACTCTCAGCAATGCTCGATAACGCTCTGACTCTGAGTTAGACTTGTTGCTACCGACGGGCCGCCTTGTAGGTTTTTTGCGACGATGATCAGAATCGAATTCTCCGAGCAGGATTTGAAGACAATACAGAAGTTGCGTTACGTGCATCCGCACCCGAGGGTGCGCAGACGAATGGATGTGCTGTGGCTGAAGAGCCAGGGCCTTGCGCACTGGGAGATTTGTCGGCTCGCGGGAGTTTCCAGCAACACCTTACGGCAGTACCTCGGGATGTTTCAGTCCGGTGGTATCAAGACGCTGATGGAGTTCAACTTCTACGCCCCGATCAGCGAGTTGGAGCAGCATCGCTATCGACTTGAGGCCCATTTCCGCGCGCATCCGCCTGCGACCATCAACGAGGCGGCGGCCATGATTGAGGAGCTCACGGGAATCAAGCGCAGTCCAAGCGTTGTCGGGAGGTTCCTCAAATCACTCGGAATGGCTCCGAGACGCGTCGGAACCATCCCATCGGGAGCCGACCCGGAGAAGCAAGAACATTTTCGCATCAACAAGTTAGAGCCCCGCCTCGAAGAAGCCAGACAGGGTAAACGCGCTATTTTTTTGTCGATGCTGCTCACTTTGTATTAGGTTCTTTTCTCGGTATTCTGTGGTCGTTCTCCCGCCTCTTTGTCAAGACGTCCGCCGGGAGAAAGCGATTCAACGTGCTCGGTGCATTGAACGCGATCACGCACGAACTGGTGATGGTGACGAACGATACCTATATCACCGCAGAAAGCGTCTGCGACCTCTTGCGACGCATTGCCATGCTGAATCTCGACGTGCCGATCACGCTGGTGATGGACAATGCGCGCTACCAGAAGTGCAATCTCGTCACAGCGCTGGCTGCGCAACTGAATATCGACCTGCTTTATCTTCCCGCTTATTCGCCGAATTTAAACCTGATCGAGAGGCTGTGGAAGTTCGTCAAGAAAAAAGTGCTCTACTCAAAATACTACCCCAATTTCGCCGAGTTCAGAAATGCAATCACCGACTGCCTAAAACAAACGCACACCACACATAAGAAGGAGCTTGACTCTTTACTCACGCTGAAATTCCAGGCATTCAGAAAATGCGAGATTGTGCCTATATGAGGTATAGGTCACCTGAACCGCAACCCGATCCAGCCTGCCAATGCGAGCTGCTGGCTGCGTCGGATTATCGCTTCGAAAGAAGCGCAACCGCACAATCAGGTTATCAAGGTCGTCTGTATTCCAGGCACGGCTCCAAAGGAAGGTCGACCCGCCGACGGTATAGTCCGCGCAGTCCGTTGTCCAAGGACTGGTCTGCTCGGCGGGGGTCCAGGTCGTGCCGCCATCCGTTGACAGGAAAACTTCGAAGGGATACGTGTTGGGGAGGGGTACTGAGGTGGCGGCGACCAAGCCATCGAGCCGGACTTCAATTCCGTCGATGGTCGATCCCGCCGGGATGCTTGAAAAGTCGAAGCCGGAATAATCCGCTCGAGCGTCGAGTATGCTCTCTTGCAGACTACCCAATGGCCCAAATCTGGCGAAATCGGTCGCCGCGGTTGTGCCACAGCTTGTTGAGCTGAAGGCGTTATTCGGGTTACCCACATTGTTGACTTCTTGGCCGACGGTTGGGCTGACCAGACCCGTGTCATCCGCACGGACCGTTGCCGAAAAGGGCATAGTGGCAAGGTACGCCGCCAAGCAGACACCGAACACACCGCAATTCCGTAACCATTGTCGTTTCATGCCTCAGCCTCCGTTGACGAAGTCGATCACTCATCGGAACGCAGAATTGAACGCCTCGGCGCCTTGGCGGGAGAACCTCCTCAGGAATACGATTGTTATACCCCTACTCCGACCCAGAGTACATGCGAATGTTCACGTTTCCCGCAAGACTGAGCCTCTTCCAACAGCAATTCCCGCCGTGTACGACCGGAATCGATCGAGACCGGCGCGGATTTTGGTGACAGTTTACTCGATTCGGATTCTGCGACCTGCGCGATTAAGTAAACTGCCACCGGAATTGGCCCGCACCGCATAGGCAAAGCGCTTGGCGTCGGCGGGGGTGGAGTTGATGAAGACACGCCGCTCGACGGTCTGGCGATCCTCAGCCCATCGCATCGATGGTCACGATACAGCCCTTGAGCTCAAGCAGTTCCAACAACTTGGGGATGGCCGTGATCTCGTTGGATGTCTCCTCGGTGGCCTCTTGTCCCAGCACCAGACGGTTGCGGCAGCCCCAGGCACTGACCATGTGCAGCGCCTGCTTGCCGCGGCGCCGATCGCGCGAACCACGCGCCGTCTTGCCGTCGACCGCGACGACCTCCCCGTCGGTGGCTTCGGCCATCGCGCGGGTCCAGTCCACGAAGCCGCTTTGGAAGGCCTTCGGGCGCAGCCGCGAGATCACCGTGGCGATGCAGTCATGGGAGGGAATCCCGTTGGCGAACGGGGCGAACTTGCGCAGCCAGTCGAGCTTCTCCTTGCCGAACTCCTCCATCGCCTCCCAGCCCGCGGCGCCGCTGAGCACCGCACAGACCACCAACAGCAGAATTTCGGGCAATGGATACAGCTTGTGACGATCGACCCGATCGTCCGGAAGCGATGAAAAATGTTCAAGAATGCTGGCAGACATGGAAAACCCCTGATATCGTTTCCACAAGAATGCCGCAGGTTACTGTCAAAATGGAAGTTTATATGCGCTCGCCCTGCCCGTGACCCCGCCAGCGGTTGGCCGGTGCTAGACTAACCGGACCTTTTCCCTATCTCATGGGCCCAATCACATGCACGCGATCGAATTTGAGGCTCACCTGAAAGACGGCGTAATTCGCCTGCCTGTTTCTTACCGGCATTGGCGGGAAGACCGTCCCGTCAAAGTCATCGTTCTGGCGGACGACGACGAGACGCGGCAATCGCCCCCGCTGGACGCGAATCAACGGCTGTCCGCCATCCTGGAGGTCAGCCGACGCTGCGCGGCTTCTCCAGAACTCGATCCGCGCAGCGCGGACGAGATCATCGGCTACGATGCCAACGGATTGCCAAGCTGAAGGACGCGCACATGGTCATCGATACCTCGTCGCTCGTGTGCATCCTACTGGGCGAACCGGAAGCTGATCACTACGCTCGACGCTTGAGCGAGATGGAGTCGGACAATGTCTTGTCGGCAGCCACCTGGCTTGAAGCCATGCTCGTCATCAGCGCGCGACGTGGCGAGGTGGGTCGCCAAGCCTTGACGGATTGCTCGCGCTGGCAGTGATCGAGATCCAGCCCGTCGATGCCGAGCTGGCGCGCATCGCTTATCAAGCCTGGCTACAATACGGCAAGGGGTGGCATCCAGCCGGGCTGAACTTCGGTGATTGTTTTTCCTATGCTCTGGCGAAGAAACGTCAAGAGTGCCTGTTGTTCAAGGGCGAGGATTTCTCGAAGACCGATGTCGCCAGCGCGCTCTAGTTTCGTCGGATGGGCAGCACAAAGCGAAATCCATCAAACCCCGCCCGAGGTTCCCGATTCGCATTCAACCATATCCCTGTGTTCCCCTCGAAGGCAGTCGTGAGTCGATGTCGTCTTTGGCAAGAACCGTAGTTCTCGCATACGATCCGTGCAGTGGGAGACCAGACCTAGCCTCGTCGTTTGTCGTTTGCAACCATCGCCGCTTCGGTCCCACGATCGCGGACCGGACCGCCCCATTCCTTGCCCGCATCCTCGACAACGGCGTGCCGGAGGAACTAAGCGATCCGCGGCTCACCCGCGTCGACGACGATGCTTGCTCTTCAACCGCGAGAAACGCTTCGCAGATAACGGATCAACCAGGTCTGTCCCTGAGGTACTCTAGTAAATAAATCTGTTTGCGCCAGGCAAAGCCTGGGAAAGGGGGAAGAGGAAGCGCAGGAATGTGGTCCTCGGAAACCGTTCATCGTGACCCGCTGGGTGAAAGTCCCGGACCGGTAAGGGCTAGCGACCCAGCGGAATCGAGTGTTGCGTGGACTGGGAGCGATCCCGGCTGCGAAGCGTACACAGATAGCGTGTAGGCCGTGTGATTGAGCCTCGAACGATTCAGATGCGGAGCCGACGCTGTACGGATGGCGGAAGGCAACATCAGCTGCATCGTATCGCTTGATGCAGGTGGTCCGCCGGGGTCGGTGAGCAGGGCATGCACGCAAGGGTCACCCGGGAACCTGGGAGGGCTCAGCCGTTCCTGGTCAAGTCGCGGTGCGGGCGCCGCCTTAGAAGTGGCCCAGATCTCCGTCGGAGGCGATCCGGCCGACGGGTGCGACGAGGATCGCAGACAAGGTAGCGCCAAGCGAAGGCCAGAGGTGCGGCGCGATGGCGGTTGAGTCGTCGGAGTCGGCTGATCCTACCGAGGAGCCGGATGCCTGAATCGGGCACGTCCGGATCTGTGGGAACCGCGGGTGAGCAATCACCCGCGGTCACCCGGCCGCCTTTTCCGCGTCGCTTCGCTCCGACTGCCCCGGCCGAATGGCCGTGGAACGGGTGGCCGAATGCCGGTGGAATCGCCGGCCGGATGTCGGTGGAACAGGTGGCCGAATGGCGCGGAATGCGCAGCCCCGCGACGATCGCCGCATGAGCGGAAATGTTGCAACGCGCACGCACCTCGATTCGGAGTGGTCTCGGCGTGGAAACAGCTTAGCCCAGTGATGCTCGAAAACAAGACCTGACCCCAACCTCTCCACTGGATCATCATGGCTACGAAGAAAGCAGGGTGTCCAGATCCTTCGTTCTGGCTGCCGTCCCATTCTGTTCCTCGTTCACCTCTTCGCCTCGGGCGCAGCCCACTCAGCCCTGCTCGCGGCTACCAGCGCTGCCCAGTCGTCGGGCGGATTGCCCCGGCCCAGCATCCTCGCGAATACCGCATACGGGTCGGACTTGCTGCCCGCCGAGCGCAAGGTCTACTGATCATTGACCCAGGCGTAGGCGAGCACCTTCGCCCGGGAGTCATAGCGAAAGAACAGGCAAAACCGCCGCCCGATCTTCGCGCGCCGCCAATGCCTGCGTGCGGGGCCCAAGGTGTTGCCCTGCCGGAACTCTTCGCGCGTCGGATCACTCGGCACCACGTCCATCATCAGCTGGCTCAGCGCGCGGAACAGCTTGACGTTGGCGTTGCCCGCGAACCCGTGCGGGTCGTTCCGCTCCGCTCGCTGCACCGCCGCGTGCAGCCTGCGCAACTGCTCGATCACGCCCTCGTGGAAGAGTAGCGCCCACCCATGGCGGACCATCTAGAGCGTCACTTCGCCTGCGATCTCGTCATCGAGATTGACGGCATGTCCGGCATGCGCCAGCACGGCGCGTGCGAGGTCTTGCGGCAAGGGCTGCAGATGTTTACCGGCACGAATGTCCGCTTCGATCAGACCCAGGAATGCGCGGATCGCCGGATCTTCGTGCGCGGCCCCCGCGCGCGTGACGATGACGGCCCTTCATCCGTCGCGCCCGCCACCACGGCTGCGCGGCCCCCGCGCGCGTGACGATGACTTCACCACCGCGCAGCTCGAACGCCACCTTGCTGCCGGTATCGACACCCAGTGCCTGTCGGATCGACTTGGGCAACGTAATCTGTTCCTTGGAAGTGAGCGTGGCGAGTTCGTGGATGCTGAACACGGTGGGACACCTGAGCTTTCAGTCGCGATGCCCCGAAGGTGAGGAAGCCTCCTTGCTTTGTCAACCGAAGGGGCTGCGATCATTCGTTGGCGCAACGTGCTTATCGTCGCAGCCACGGGGTCAGGTCTTGAAATCACATGTTTCGGTAAGTCTAAGATCCTACGAGCATCCGCTGCAACTCCGCGGCGGTGATGTCGGCCTGCTCGAACTTCGAGTCGACCGTCACCAACAGAATGTGATCGTCAGTGCGAAAACCGGAGACGGACCCAAGCGCGCCCCCCAGGCCGTCTGGGCGGCCGAAGAGGACGACTGCAAGTCGTCGATCCCAGGGTGTCGCCACGTCGCGGCGATCGGCGTTCCCCGAGCTCACCAACCCGCCACCAGGGACACCGCGCGGAGGGCAGCGTACGGACGTTCGCGATCGTTCCTCGGAGGATGGCCGAGTGGCCAAGTCGCGCTTGGTGGCGTTTCGGGAAGCGGAGCCTGCCCAAGACGCTCATTGTGACGTTGTGCTGAGTGGTTCCGGCGAGCGGTTTACGCCGCCCGCGGCCTGACGTCCGGCTCCAGGCGCTCGCCGAGCCGCTTGCACTTGCGGGCCTCCTCAAGATCGTAGTCCGCTTGGAGACCCATCCAGAACCCCTCCGAGGTTCCGAAGTCGCGCGCCAGGCGCAGGGCCGTATCGGCGGTGACGGCAAGCTGAGCGTGTACAATCTCGTTGATGCGCCGCGGCGGCACACCAAGGTCGCGCGCCAGGTCGTTCTGGCTGATGCCCATGGGTATGAGAAACTCTTCGAGCAGCACCTCGCCGGGGTGCACGTTGTCGAAGACAGGGGTCATGGTCGTGCCTCAGTGGTCATCCACGATCTCCACGGCGTCCGCATTCCCGCCGCTCCAGAGAAAGCAGATGCGCCACTGCCGAGGGCTTCGTTCGCCCCGCCTATCGCACTAGATCTCCCGACAGCCGCTCCAACAGGCGGCGATGCCGGTTGGGTGCGAGTGTGCCGATCGCACCAATCAACCGGCGCTCGGGCAGCACGGCCAAGAATCCCAACCGGATGAGCGAGGGAGATTTCAGACCGCTGGCGGCGTAGTCGTGATGGTCCGTCAGGATCGGATCATCGAATCCCGCGATCTCTTGATGCAATTGCGTACTGACGCCACAGACCAACTAGTCCCCGAAGCCCGGCATGCGCCGCAGGCCAATCGTCGGGCGGTTCTTCACGCGCCCGTCGGCTTGGGGAAGCGGCGTCAGAGCCACGTCGCCCTCGTTCACGGACGTCTCACATCCGCCAGGCTGTACTCGGGTTCGGCGTCCCCATCGGCGAGGGCGAGGCCGAAGCCGGCGAGGTCGGACCACTGCGCACGATCGCCGTCCATTGAAGGTGACACCACTGTTACACGTCGCCGAGCGTTGCCGGGAAGCTCGAACGACTCGTCGAAAACGATCGACTGGCCGTCGAAATGGGCGTTCAGGGGGCCTTGCTCACAACTCCGACCAGATGGGCGGGCGACTGCGTCGTCAGGGCTTCCAGCCCTGATTCTGTCAGGCCAGGATGGCCTGACGACGCACCCTTCGTCAGCCGCTGGACGGGACTCTGATCAAGGCCGTTCAGGGTGATGCCGGGCATCGGGACCTCTCGCATAACAAGGGGCCGGTTGCAGAACGACGTGCCGGGATCAATTGATCCATTCCCCCGGTCAGGTCGGCTTTCCTCGTCGAAGGCATCCGTGTCGCCTCCGTCGCACTGCGCCAGTCGAAATCTAGCACAAGGTTGCGATGTCTAACGCGATCCGAGTCCGTGGACGCGGGGTTAGGTCTCATGTGCGGCCACTTGTCAGGCGAGAAGACGCCTCGGCGATTTCCAGCAGATAGCGGTGGGCTTTGTTCACCGCTTCGTCGTTCTCAGTCGAACAAAATTGCTTCGAGTCTGGCCTGAACTTCATCGAGGATGGACTGAGGGACTGTCTCTTTGAAGCGTGCCTGGCGGGTGCGCCAGTCGAGTGATTTGAGCTGATGACAATGGATAGCACCCTGGGTGTCGGTTCCGGCTCCGATGAGTGTGACGACGGTTCCGTGGGTGCGTGCGGCGGCGGTGCCTTGTGAGATTGGGCAGATCATGGCCAGCCCGTGCTGGTTGAAGAGCTTGCCGCTAACGACGAGGCCGAAGTGTGGGCCTTGCATTTCGCGGCCCGATGAGGGGTCGAAGTCCAGATGCACGATGTCGCCGCGATCGGGGTGATAGGCCATCAGTCGCGCTCCAGTCCGACCGAGGGCATGTCGTCCCAGCCTTCAACGCGCGGCAGTCCGTCGGGCATTTCGGCGAGCAGGTCAGCGAGTTTGTAGCGTGGACGGCTGGGGGCTTCGATGGTGAGGGTGTTGCCGCGCAGGTGTAGTACGACTTGGGAGCCGTCGTGGAGGCGGTTTTGGTCGATGAAGGCTTTGGGGACGGTCATCACGAGTGAGCCGCCGGCTTTGCGTAGGGTTTGCTGCATGTTGGGTCTCCTGTCGGTTCCGAGTCCTACTTTAGTAGCACTTGCGGTGCTCTTCAATGATGCTGCCGTTGGCACGGTGGTCAGGTGTGACAGGGGCGGGTTGTCACAGTCGGTAGGTGTGACAGCGGGCGGCGTGTCGCGGGCGGCAGGTGTGACAGGCCGGCTGGGGTGTTGGGGGTGAAGCTGGAATAGGCATTGCGATCGACGAGTTGAATCTGGTGGGCGACGTTGGTCCGGTCTTTGACGGAGAGCCGATAGAGCGGTTGACCAAGACCGCTCCCGTCTCCGGGAGACGACTCCCGATTCATTCATTCGACTGCAATGGAGAAGATCCATGAAAAAGCATCAACAGGGCTTTACCTTGATTGAACTCATGATCGTGGTGGCGATAATTGGGATTTTGGCGGCGGTGGCGCTGCCGACCCGCCTGCTGGTGACAGCGACGGCTTCCGGCCCCCGCCCCAAATCGTGGATTCGGCGCGTGGCTGATGTTCCTTTCTAATCAGGTGCCCCCACAGATCTCACGCAGCGATGCTCGAAAACAAGACCTGACCCTACAGCCTCCAATTCTCTTGCTTGTCGGACAATCCGCCTCATAATATAACCATTGGAAGGTTCTATAAATGAGGCGCTCCATGTCTGTTCCCGCCGAACTGCTCTCCGAGGTCATCACGGAGCAAGGGCTGATTGCGACGGATCGCCTGGCCGAAGTGCTGCATATCACCAAGACCGAGCTGGCCAAGGCGACCGGATTATCCCGTGACGCGGTCTCCAAGCGTGATCGGCGCGAGGCACGTCAGACCCAGACGCGGCTGCGCGACACCGTGGAGATCATCAATCGGGTCACGAGATGGACCGGCTCACCCGGACGCGCGTTCGCCTGGTTTCGTTCTCAGCCGCTCCCGTCGTTCGGCGACAGAACCGCCGAGGATCTGGTCAAGGATGGCCGCGCACAGGCCGTCAAGGATTATCTGTCGCGAATCGCCGAAGGCGGCTACGCGTGACGGAGGCGCCGCCGACGAGTCCCTTCGTCGGTTTGGTCTATCGCGCCCACAATCCCCGCTGGGCCTTCGCGCCAACCTCCGGAGACGGAGCGGCGCGCCATGGCGGTCGCTTCAACCCGCGAGGCACCACGGCTCTCTATACCTCGCTCGATCCCAAGACCGCGTGGATGGAGGCCCAGCAGGGACTGCCGTTCAAGGCGCAGCCGATGACTCTGGTCGGCTATCGCGTGCGTTGCGAGCGGATCATCGACCTCACCGCTCCGGCCGTACTCGCCGCCTGCGGAGTCGGTGACGCAACGCTGGCCTGTGCTTGGGAGGATCTGGCCTCGCGTGGCCGAAAGCCGCCGACCTGGTCACTCGCCGAAACATTGATCGCCGCCGGCTGCCATGGTGCCCTCGTACCCAGTTTCGCACCCGGCACGACGCAGGCTGAACGCAACCTTGTGCTCTGGCTTTGGTCCGACGCTCCGCCCTGCCAGGCACTGGTCATCGATGATTTCGGACGCTTGCCGAAGGATGATGCTTCCTGGGTCTGAATCCTCGAGACTTCATTTTGTCGGGAGACTTCATCCAACGCCCCATGACCGAAGCGCTTGAGCTCCGGTCGAGGCGGACGACACGCGATGGTTCCCGCAGTACGGCGCCCAGTGAAGGTTCATGACCTCCAGAATCAGGATGCCGACCGGTCCTTCGCTGCAATTCCGCGGACAGAACCTGCGTGCAACGCCCTCGACAAGACGTCTACAGCAATCGCCGATACTCGGCATAGTCGTCGTCGCCAAAAAAGGTCTGTTGGCGTCGATTACCGCGCTGGGTCACATGATGCGGAAGCCCCAGGATCAAAGTCTCCCCATCGGTCGGTCAAATCCCTCGCCACAGAAACACCACTTTGTGTTCTCGCCGAGCCAAAACATCTCGTCTAGAGAAGTAAGTAAACTGTCCCCGAAACTCGCGAGCTCGATTCGGACTGGTCTAGCCATAGAGACAGCTTCGCCCGAGAATGCAGGATCACAAGACCCTACTGCTCTGTTTGACCCCAACCTTCCCTTTGTTGCCATCTTGCCAGCAGGAAGGCTCGGCCCTAAGCTGGAGCCTTCCTCGGAACCTCAAGACGATAGGAGCCGATCGATGGCTGAACCGCAACTCTCCGTGCGCAGCGCCAAGGCACGAGAACTGGCCCATCGGCTGGCGCGCTACGAACGCCGCTCGGTGGCCGAAGTGGTCGAACGGGCGCTGGAGATGTACCAAGCACGGCAGCTCGGACACGAGCCTGCACGGGCCTTCTATGAGAGGCTGGCGCGGGATTGCGCGACCGATGTCGATCTCGAGGCGCTGATCCGCGAGGAACGCCAACCCCATACGGGCATCGACCTGTGATCTTCGCAGACACCAACGTGGTGTCGGAAACGCTGCGCAAGACGCCCGACAAACACGTCCTCGATTGGCTGATCCGCTTCGACGCCGAGATCGCCTTGCCCACCGTGACCATCGCGGAGATCGCGTTCGGCATCTACAAGATCCGGACGGACCAGCGTGCAGCGCGGCTGACCCGAGGGCTGGAGGACTGGCGTACCCGATTCGCCGACCGAATCTATCCGTTCACCGAAGCCGCCGCCCTCGCATATGGAACGATCATGGGCGAAGCGAGCAGGCGAGGCCGGCCTCTGAGCGTACCTGACGGCATGATCGCTGCCATCTCGATCGTCAACCGCAGCGCCCTGGCGACCCGGAACATCGCCGACTTCCGGGCGATCCCCGCGCTTGAGCTCCTGAATCCATGGGATTTCCGCTGACCCGGACTGGAACAGCTCGTGCGTCGCCGTGAGGCGGATAGCCGGCCTCAGGGCTTCAGTACCAGCCGGTCGCACAGCAAGCCCGGCCGAGCCTGCCAGTCCTCGATGTCGACACTCGGACCCGGCGCCATGGCAGCGCGTAGCGTCCGAACGCTACTGCTGGACCGAACACCAAACTATTGCATTACAAGACCCTATCGCTCCGGCCTCCCCTCCCTTCGCGGCCCCTTCGCCCTTGCCCCAAACCTCTGAGGAAAGCGAGAACCTTCAGCTTAAAGGATTCCTGCTATATTCATATTTGCTTTAAACGAATATTGGAGGTGTCTCATGGCGACAACATCCCTAAGCCTAGGGGAACACTGGGAAGTCTTCATCAAGAACGAGATCGCGACCGGTCGTTATGGCTCGGCAAGCGAGGTGGTACGCGATGCGCTGCGTCACATGGAGGAGCACAACGCCCGATTGGCTGCGTTGCGTGAACATCTGGCCGAAGGCGAGGCGCAGGCACGTCGTGGCGAGTTCGTCGAGAACTACTCCCTTCAAGGTCTGTTGGCGGAAATGGATCGTGAGGGATGAGTGGTCGCTATCGGATTACCCCACGAGCTGCTGCAGACCTGCGCGCGATTGCCCGCTACACCGTCCAGACCTGGGGCTACAAGCAACGGGATATCTATCTTTCAGCCATTGACCGGCGGTTTTCCTGGCTTGCGGAGAATCCGAGTCTCGGGAAGCCTCGTCCGGAGGTCGGTGACGGTTATTACAGCTACCCGGAAGGCTCCCACGTCATTTTCTATCTCATGAGCGAGGATGGGATTGATATTATCGGCGTCCCACATCAGCGCATGGATGTCCTCAACTACTTCACCGGTTAGCATCCCGGGTAGCATCCCGAGGCGGCGGAACCTAGAC
>RRYU01000260.1_pt1 | contig 12210 bp, 7 predicted proteins | sample 2162651 | NCBI WGS metagenome assembly RRYU01 (sample SAMN10267283, study PRJNA491782) | microbial mat metagenome | isolation source: biomat in the production well | place: Japan: Minami-Kanto gas field, natural gas well KTG3 | collected 2017-06 | reverse complement strand
CCCCAGCTGAAGCCAGTGAGCGACCTCCGGTCGGTGGCGGACAAGCCGCTTGTGGTGCTTTTCGAGGACAAGGGCTGCCGGGACTGCGATGCCCTGCACGACGGTCACCTGAAACGCCCTGAGGTCCGGGAAATCCTGAAGAACTATACCTTTGTTCGCCTGGATGCCCTGTCAGAAGAGCCTGTCGTGGACGTGGAGGGCAACCGGACCACGCCCAAGGCCTATGCCGAGAAACTGGGCCTGGTGTACCGCCCCGGCATTGTGCTGTTTGATAAGGGCAGAGAGGTGATGCGAATCCAAAGCAAGCTCTACTCCTACCATTTCGAGGAGATATTGCGTTATGTGGGTGAGCGCCACTACGAGCAATACCCCGAGGATTTCTACGACTACCTGGCAGTGCGCACGGCTGAAATCACCGCCAGTGGCCGCGACGTTGATCTGTCAAAGTGATTCTCGCATGGACTGACCTGCAGGCTTGGGCGTACGCTGCACTATCGAATTCATTCTCCGGCCAGACAGTGAATCGCTATAGCCCCTGTCACGCGGTCCGGTTGCCCCCGTCCGAGCCTGACGTCCCGTTCGACCAGGCGGCATCCTGGTGATCAACTCCCACGTACAGCATTCGCATTGTTAGTTTGCAGTCGTGGCCAGCTTCCAGCGCCGCCTCATACATGGCGATGGCTTCGGGCAAGTCTTGCGCAATACCTTTTTTGCCGTATTCGTAGCGTGCAGCGAGCTCACGCGTTGCGTGGAAGTGGTGATGCTCAACCGCGCGCTGGAGTTCCCGGCGCGCCGCCACCGGCCCGGAAACGGGAACCAGCGCCCCATTCTTGGCTTCACCCGCTGGGTGAACGACTATGTCTTGCATAAGCGCCTCCTTGCGCTGTCATTTCAACCGCTTAGCCTAAATGACGCAATGGGCACTACTGCTCTCTATAATGGCATCGGTGCGACAGGCTGGGTTGGTATGATGGTTTCCGATTTGCCTGGCCGCAAGTATGAGACACACTGGACCCGGTCCCGCTGCCTGTTTATCAGACCAGAGACGACACAGGATGGCATGATGGTTCCTGCTTCTGATGGTCTTGCGGCGGGCAGGCTGCAGACAACCCCCACATTGAGGCCCGTCGATGAAGCAAAATGATCCTCTGCGCTTTATATTTGCCGCGGCTGCGGTAATTATTATCATAGCCGGGCTGCGCGCGGCATCCTCCATCGTGGTGCCCTTCCTGCTATCCGTGTTTCTCGCAGCGGTGAGTGCACCGGCGCTTTTCTGGATGCGGCGAAATCGGGTGCCGGAGGGGCTTTCCCTATTCCTGGTGATCATCATGATCACCGGCTCGCTTCCATTGCTTGGGCTGTTTCTGGGTAACTCATTGGAGAGTTTCGCGGAAGCCTTGCCGCGTTATCAGGATAAACTGAAGGTGCTGGTGGCCGTGGCGGCTGATTGGATCGAGGGACACGGTTTAGTGGTGTCGCGCGAGACGTTCCGGCAGGCCTTTGCCCCGGGTACCGCCATGGATCTGGCGAATCAGGTCCTAAACGGCCTGCAAGGGGTATTGCGCAACGTTTTTCTGATTCTCCTGACAGTCATCTTCATCTTGATGGAGGCAGGCAGTTTCCCGCATAAACTGCAGGCACTGGCTGGGCCGGACGGCGAGGTGGTTCGTCAGTATGCACGGCTCATGGAGAGCGTGAAGAAATACATCGCCGTCAAGACGCTCATCAGCCTCATGACCGCGGTGAGCGTCGGCATCATGCTGCTGCTGATCGGCGTGGACTTCCCAGTGCTGTGGGCGACATTGGCGTTTTTCCTCAATTACATCCCTACCGTCGGATCCTTGATCGCGGCCATCCCGGCGCTGTTGCTGGCATTGGTTCAGCTGGGACCGACGGCGGCGCTGTTGACGGCAGGCGGGTATCTGGTCATCAACACAGTGTTCGGCAATGTCGTAGAACCCAGGGTCATGGGGCGCAGTGTCGGGTTGTCACCGCTGGTGGTGTTTCTGTCCCTGGTGTTCTGGGGTTGGGTGCTGGGACCGGTCGGGATGTTATTATCCGTACCCCTGACCATGATGGTGAAACTGGCCCTGGAGGGCAGGGCTGAGACCCGGGGTTTGGGCCTGATGCTTGGCGCCGACCCGGATGTGCAGAACGAAACCGGGCCGGACCTGGCGGCAGAGAAGGGGAAGGATGCATGAAGCCTGGTCCAGGGGGCGAGAACTTGGCGGTATTCATCTCCCGGTTATACCGCCGGCTATGCCGGCTGTATCACGGTGTTTTTCCCGTAACGCGGAAACTTGTCGCAGGCTTGTTTTCCCCGATCTTGCCTGCGTCCTGGATTAGGGGACGAATTTAAACGCAACCTGCCCGCCTTGGCGGACGACCTGCGCGCGCTCGACCGGCGCCTTCTATCTGTAGTCTCTGCCGCTCCTGACAAGCCACTGCTGGCATCCCACCACGTGTATCAGTATTTCGGGCGCCGCTATGGGCTCGATATAATAAGTTTCATGTGGAAGCCTGAAGAAATTCCGAAGGACGCCGAGTGGTCGGAATTGATGTTTGGGTTGCAAGAGCACCCCGCCCAGTGGATGCTCTGGGAGGGGAAGGCAAACCCCGGGAGTATCGCGAGACTGGCTGAGATGGGAATCGTGAGCCTGGTGTTCGCTTCATGCGGAAATCGGCCGGATGATGGGGGTTTCCTGAGTGTGATGCACGGGAATGTCGAGAGCCGGGCACAGGTCTATCGTTAGGTGACGCCGCCGTATTAGCGGATCTGATTGGCAAACGCCTGGATCGTTGATTCATGTAATAACATGTCAAAAACAAGGTTGATTTGATGGAAAATATACCCAGCTTGGTGAACGTGATACATCAACAATTTCTCAGTTACTACAGTGAGTTTTTTAGAATTTCGGAGCGGGCACCTGAATTGTTTATTGCCGGGCAGTTGGAGGAGCGGCTCAAGGATGATTTGGTCAGGGTGCAGCTGTATCGGATGGCAATAGAGCGCAGTGCCGTTGCGACAAAAGAAAGTCTTGGCGAGTCCTGCTACGACTGCGAAGTCTGGGGGCGGATCCGCGATGAATATAAGTCGAAGTACCAGGATGAACTGGCTACGACCTATTTGACATCGGTTATGCGGAAGCTTTTCAATCAAAAAGGGATACCCGTCGAATTCGAGGATGACGGCATAGAGCAGAAAAAGGTCGATCCGAATGAAATCGTATTTCAATATTCCTTCGAGGGCACCGTTCATCTTGGGCAAGCCATTCAGGTCGTTCTGGATGATTCTACATTTTCAGGATGTTTCTCTGAGAATATCTCACAAGATATCAACGTAATAGTCGACATCATTACTGAGCAATTGGAAGGGAAGGTCGATTTGACATCGATCGAAATGTTGCGCCCTGCTTTTTTCAGGGGCAAGGGTGCGTATTTGGTTGGGCAGTTCAGGGTAAAGGATGAACGTATTCCGGTAGTATTCAGTATCGTGCATTCCCCTGAATGCGTTGAAATAGATGCCGTCCTGGTGGGGTATCATGCGACGAGGAGCTTCCTGTTCTCCTCAACGCGGGCGGCATTCACCGTTTCCACAAAAAGATATCGGGAGTTGCATAGTTTCCTGCAGCAATTGTTCCCAAAAGAAAATCCCGGCTACATCTTTGAATTGATCGGCTTTATCAATCCGGCAAAAATCTCGTTGTTGCGCCAGCTCAGGAAGATTACCGAAACCGGAGAGCAGTTCCAGTATGTGGGAACCGGCCCCGTTGATCTGGTTTTCGGTATTTGGGGTTTTTCATTGGTTTTCAAAGTGATTATCCAAGGCTCGCCGGAGCGAGAGAATGTCATCGAAAACTTCAGAAAGGTCCATGAGATCGATCGCCTGGGACAGGTTTTGGATTCTCTGGTCTATAGATATCTGAGGTTTCAGCGCAGTCAGTTTTCCGATGAGTTGATTAAGAAATTCGAAGAAGTCAACTCGGATGATGTGGTATTGACTTCCAAATACGTCATATTGAAACGTGTCTATGCTTCCCGTCGAATTGATCCCGTTAATGAATACATCCGCAAAGCCAGTATGAAAGAAGTTCGGCATGTCCTGTTGGGTGTGGGCTGGAATATCAAGCACCTGGCTGCCATGGGATTTTTACCGAGGACCCTGGGTCTGGAACATTTTGGTGTCACCACATGGAATCGTGTCGTGTATTTGAACAATGCGTCACTCATAGACATACGGCTGTTTAATTTCGCTGAACAGCCGGAAGTATCCCTTGGCATAGAACGATTCAGCGCGGATCCGGCGTCGTTTGAAAAGGATCTGAGTATTCCGCAACAGCATAAGGATATGTTTCGCACGGTACATGGCGATCTTTTTCTGCCGCATTTCTGGGAGAATATCAAAATAGAGGTCCATAGCGGGCGCTATCTGGATGTGTTTCCGTACCCGTCGCGCTATCGACTGGGGTCAAGAAGATTGCGCAATTCAATTCTGGAGGAATTGCATCGCATCAGCGACACGGTGGACGAAAAACAAATACGCATCGTGTTGGACAATCTGGCCGTTGTGGATGTGGAACTTGCCGGGTTGAGTTTTTTGAGACTGGAAGTCGCCCACCCCAGCGCTCGCGTTTTAGTGGTTGAACCCATTGGCCCGGAAATCATCGCGCAACTGCACCGGCGTTTCCAGGATGTGACCTTCGATATCCTGCAATCCGAATCTGAAGTGGTCGAAAGCGCGGGGCAGTGGATTCCCGGAATTCACGGCAAGTTGAAGGCCCTGGTCCAGTTCAGGAAATATGATTATGTCATCGGATATGTCAATGAGATGTTCGATGAGGATTTTTTCAGACTGGCGAAATTAAAGGGTTTTCTACTTTTATCTACCGGCACTCATAATATCGACATTGCAGCGGCAACGCATTTTCATACCGTTGTCACCAATGCCCCAGGGCCCACGACGACAACGGTTGCCGAACAGAATATAGGGTTGCTTCTGGACTCCGTTTATTTCAAAGCGGTGCGCTACGGACGTGACATCGAGCCAGATGCAAACTCCCAATGCATAACGGACAAGCAGGCGCCTGCCATAGTCGTTGCCCAACTGATGTGGTCATTCCTGCTGCAAAAAGTACTGAAACTTGATGACATGTTTTCTTTTGGTGCGAGTATGCGCTACGTACGCACCGGGGTGGGAGAGCAAGCGACGGTTTATCATGACCAGATCGGTCAAAACAAGGAGGCTGGAATTAAACGCAGCATAGGGGTCGTTGGTTTAAACGAAACCGGACTGTATCTGATCGAATTAGCCATAGCACATGAAGTGTCGGTTATTTATGTGCTGGAGACTGAGTATGCAGGTCTTGCGCCGGAGATAAAACAAAGACTGGAGGAATTGATAACACTTATCACAGGGTTCGCCAGGGCCGGTGAATTGTCCATTGATATAGTTCCTGTCGATCAGAATGATTTACTGGATCGTTCCAGTTATACGATGAATACAGAAGTCAATGATTTGTATTCTGAAGTCAAGTCAAAGAGTAAGGAATATACTCATATCGATATACAGGAAGTCATCATTCACGACGATGTATGTCTGAATGCCGCCATTGCAAGCCAGTTGACCTTTGGTATTCAAGGTTTAGGACGTATCGGGGATGCGGTTGCAAAACGGGCGATCATACTGGGTTTGAGTATTCTGGTTTTTCAAAGCAACCCGCAGCGCCCCAGGTATCAGACAAAGCGCGCCAATCTAATAAAACTGTCTGAACATCGCAGCCGATGGGCGGGTTTGTCTCTGAGCGTGGATTATGCACAAGACAAGAGTGAGTTCTTCAAGAACAGCAACATCATAACAACCTTGGCGGCAACCACAGAGGAAACCCTGGGCTGGGTCGATGAGGAAGGCTTGCGGCAATTTGCAAGCGAGGCACCCAGCCCGGTCCGCGTGATTATCAGTGTTGGAAAGGGGTTGGTGAATGAAGATGCGCTGATTCGCTTTCTAAGAAACAATCCTGATGCCGAGGCACGCCTGGATGTCCTGATCGACGAGCATGAGGGCGGGGCGTATATCAAACTGGTGGATAATCAGGGCTCGCCGCTGAGAAACATCAAGGTAACAGGCCATACGGCCGCAGCGGTCCGGGAAGTGAGGGAACTGAAGATATTCAAGGCGCTTGCGAACCTGAGAAGCCTGATCGATGGAAAAATCCCGCATAACATCGTAAATAACTCTTTCGTTAACGGAAAAATAGAGGGTGAGCACCATATCGTCGAAATCGAGGGGTTGAAGTTTTTTCGCATGCAGGTGCCGTCACCTAAGGCACATGTGCTGGTTATCGAACCTCTGGGACCCGAAGTCATTCTCCATCTGCAGCAGAAGTTCTTCGACGTTTCATTCGATATCCTGATGGCTGAGTCCGAATTGGTGAAGGAAGACGGTCAATGGACCCCGGGTATCAATGCCAGGTTGAATGGCATTGTGAGCGGCCGGAAATATGATTATTGCCTGGGTTACTGCAATGCCAATTTCGACGCGGAATTCTTTACACAGGCAAAGCTGAGAGGCCTCATCCTTTTCGCCACGGCCATCCACCATATCGATTTTGATAAGGCGGCTCAGGTCGGTACGCTTATCACCAATGCGCCCGGATTCACCACGGTTGCCGTTACGGAACAGAATATCGCCATGGCCCTGGATGCCTTGTACGGAAAATATATTCAGAAATACGATTCAAAAGGCTCCATCGCGCTGCACGATATCGAAATTACCGACAACACGCGGGCGAGAACGGTGGCGCAGATCCTGTGGTTCGTTTTGCTCAGCAAGGCATTGAGACTCGATGCCATGTACGAGTTCGGGGCGGGCGATAAGTACGTCCGCACGGGCGTCCGGCGCGATGCGACCGTTTATCATGATCAGCTGGGGCAATACGAGGAAGCGGGCATTTGCAACAGTATCGGCATCATCGGCCTGGACGAAGTCGGCCTGAATATCATTGAACTCGCCATGGCGCATGAGTTGTCCGTGATCTATGTCCTGGATGAGGAATATAAGCGCCTTTCGAATCAGGACAGGGACAGGCTGAAGGATTGGTCGGAAACGATGAGGGAGGTTTCACAAACGAAATCTTTTTCCGTGCAGCTGCTTCCGGTCGAAATGGACGAATTGATAGGCAAGTCCACCTATACGATCAAGACCCCGGCGGCATACAGGGATAAGGAACTCAGCGAACTGAAAGCCAAAAGCGCAATCGGTGTTTATGCGCATAAGGTGTTCATCAACGACATCGCAGTTTTTGATCGTACACTCCTGGGGAAAACATTCGGGGTGCAGGGACTGGGGCGCATTGGAGAGGCCGTCGTGCAGCGTGCGCTGGCCTTCGGGGCCAATGTCATTGTCAATCAGCGGGGTCCGGAGCGGGCAAAATACCAGCAGAAGCAGGAAAGGCTGAGACAGCTGGCTCGCAACCGAGCCCTTACTTATCAGCAGGCTATTGATGTGGACTATGTTGATAAAGAGAGTTTTTTTCGAACCAGCCATATCGTGACCACCCTGGCCGCCACCACGTCAACAACGCGCCATTGGGTTGACCGTGAAACCCTGGATATGCTGTCGACTGACGTGACAGGGCCGGTGAAGGTCCTGGTCAATGCAGGCAAAGGGCTACTGAATGAAGCAGAACTGACGCCCTATTTAAGGGAGAGGCCTGATGTCGAGGTGCGCCTGGACGTGATCTCTGACGAACAAAAAGGCAAGGCCGGGAAACGCTTTCTGGATGAACAGGGCAGACCGCTGGCAAACCTCAAAGTGGCGGGACATACGGCGGCGGCTGTTCCTGAGCTAAGGCGCATGAAGATCCATTATGCGCTGAATAACTTGCGGCTGCATATCGATGGTCAGACACCCAACCATATTCTGAATCCGGAAGTCGCCACCTGACGGAATTACCCGCCGGGTGGTCTGTTCACCGTCGGCGGAGGTGCTGCGCCCCTGCCCGGCGGGACCATGAGTTGCAGCTATCGACACCAGCTAAGGATTCAGACATGCACAAGCCGTCGTCAGGCAAACAGCAGGTCCCTGAGGGCTCTGCACTGGAGGTTTTCCTCACCTTTCTCAAGCTCGGGCTGACGTCTTTCGGCGGACCCATTGCGCATCTCGGTTATTTTCATCGTGAGCTGATCGAGCGTCGCCAATGGATCGATGAAAGTGCTTATGCCCAACTGCTGGGCCTGTGCCAATTCATCCCGGGTCCGGCGAGCAGTCAGCTGGGATTTACCTTGGGATTGCTGCGCGGCGGCTGGCTTGGCGCGCTGGCCGCTTTCGTTGCCTTCACCCTGCCATCCGCATTGTTGCTGTTCGCGTTTGCCGCGCTGCTGCCGCAGATGTCCGGAACACTCGGCGATGCGGCCATTCACGGGCTCAAACTCGTTGCCCTTGTGGTGGTTGCTCACGGTGTCATCGGCATGACCCGCCAGTTGTGCCCTGACAGCCCCCGCGCAACGATTGCCACGCTCGCCGCGGTCCTGGTGCTGGTGGCCGGGCAGGCCTGGGTGCAGCTCCTGGTCGTCGTGCTCGGCGCAATCGCCGGTCTGGCGGTCTGCCGCAACGTACAACCCGTTGCAGGTGCCGGCCTGCCTCTGCGTTACGGTCCGGCATTAGGCTGGACCCTGATCGCGGCTTTTGTCGTGTTGCTCGTCGGATTGCCGTTCGTCGCGCAGGCAGGAGGCAGTCTGCTCACGGTGTTCGAAGGCTTCTATCGGGCCGGCGCATTGGTTTTCGGCGGCGGCCACGTGGTCCTGCCCCTGCTGGAAGAGACGGTGGTTGTCCCGGGCTGGATTTCCCAGGATGAGTTCCTGGCGGGATACGGCGCCGCTCAGGCGGTGCCCGGGCCCATGTTCACGCTTGCCGCTTATCTGGGGGCGCGACTCCCGGGCGGCGACGGCGGGCTTATCGGGGCCTGCGTCTCGCTCAGTGCCATTTTTTTACCCGGATTCCTTCTCGTGGCGGGCGTGCTTCCATTGTGGCGATCCATGATGAGCCGGCCGGTCGCAGCGCGGGCTGTCGCGGGCATCAACGCTGCCGTTGTGGGGTTGCTTGGGGCGGCGCTGTACGACCCTGTCTGGACCAGCGCGGTTGAAGGGGCCGTCGATGTGGCCATCGCACTCGTCGGTTTCCTGCTGCTCGCAGCGTGGCGCGTATCCGCGATTCTGGTCGTCATCTGGTGTGTCAGCGCAAGTATCGCCGGCGCGCTATTGTTTTAGGTCTGCGTGAGTATCCTGCTTGGTGACTTGGCCCGCAGGAAGACCAAGATCCTGCGTATCTATTCAGCACACAGACTATTGAGCGTAGTGCTCGTAGGAGAGGCGGGGATGGGCAGGGACAAACACGGCACGATTATTAGCGTCTTTCGGACTGACGCGGGCGGCTAGTGTACTGTACCAGCGGCGCCAGCAGAAAAACCATGCCCGTATCCAGGACATGGCCGCCAGACTGGAGGGCATGGACGCGACTGCGCCGTATTTTGCTGGCTGGTCAGGCAATTTCAGCTAGTTGATGGTTGTGAAAATGATTTTTATCTCCACCTTGCAATTCACACCGCATGAGATGGCATGACCGCTTCCCGCGGAATTGTGCGGCTGTCGATGTTGCCCGCTTGTATGACAATCGCTATTCTCACTCAAGCATCCACTCACACAAAGGAAGATGATCATGAATATTCGCAAGTATGGGGTAGCCGCCCTGATCCTGGCTGTCCTGCTGCCATTGGGCGTTTTCGCCAGTGAAGAAGCGGCGCCCGTCGGTCGTATAAAGGTCGGCGCGGCTGCGGCCATCGCCACGGTACAGGACATCGACCAGGAAACCCGCAAGGTGACCCTGCGTAATGCCGATGGCGAGACGAGTTCGTTCATCGCGGGAAAGGAAGTGCGTAATCTCGCCCAGGTCAAAAAGGGCGACGTCGTACTGATGGAATACTATGAAGGTTTCGCCGTGGCGCTCGGTCCGAAAAGCGATGTGCGCGCCAAGGTGACGGAAACGACCATGAGCCGCGCAAAGGAAGGCGACAAGCCCGGTGCCAAATTGACCGAGACCGTGGAAATCTCGGCCCGGGTGGAGGCGCTGGACAAAGAACGGCGTCTGGCGGCCCTGAGCGGTCCGAAGCGGACGCTGGTCGTCAAGGTGGCGGACGATGTTGACCTGAACAAGGTCAACATCGGTGATGAAGTCTATGCCGTTTATAAGCAATCCTTTGTGATATCCGTGGTGCCTGCGCCCGAGGTGTCCGGGACCGTGGAGATCGAGAGCATGTCCATCGCCTTCGTCGTGGGCGTGGAGTGGGGTAAGGGCAAAATGACCATGTACGATGGTTCCACCCACGAATTCAAGGTCGGCGGCCTGTCCCTGGTGGATATCGGCGTGTCCAAGCTCGCTCTGAGCGGAGAAGTGTACAAGCTCACCGATCCGCAGGATTTCGCGGGGACCTATTTCGCGGGTGAGGCCGGCGGCGCCCTGTTCGGCGGTGGCTCCGAGGTGGTGATGAAAAACAATAAGGGCGTGGTTCTGCGCCTGAAATCGACCCAGAAAGGCCTGAAACTGACCCTGGCGGGCAAGGCTCTGAAAGTGACATTGGCTGAGAAGTAAGCAGGTGCTGGCCCCCGGTAACCACCAAGGAGGACGCCGTGGGGCCTTCCCAGGGAGGCTGCGCCTGAATATGGCTTTCTCATCAACGACTGGAATCATCGAACCGGGCAAGGCTCATTCCAACAGACACGAATAATCGGCAGAGAGGTATACATGATTTGTTTGGTCCGATCGGTAGCAATTCTGGCCCTGGCATTGACCGCGGGCGGTTCCGGCCTGGCCCTGGCGGGGCAGTTCGGCGACTACAAGCCCCAGGGCTTTTTGAGCGATTACACCAAGCTCAAGCCAGAGGGCGGCGACAGCGACGCCTTCAAGTACCGCAACCCCTCGGCCGACGCGAAAAAATACCAGCGGCTGATGATCGACCGCATCAAGATCTTTCTCCACGACGAGGCCGACTACAAGGGCATAGACCCGGCGGAACTCAAGGAACTCGTCGACTACTTCCACCAGGCGATCATCAAGGCGGTCGATGGCGCCTACCCGGTGGTCAATGAGCCCGGTCCGGATGTCCTGCGGCTGCGCATCGCCATTACGGACCTGGTGCCGAACAAGCCGGAGGCCTCTGTCGCCACCCTGGTTGTGCCTTTCCTGTGGGTGGGGGATGCGGGTGCGGGCGTCGCGCAGGGCAATGTGGGCAGCACGCCATTCGTGGGCCACGCTTCCATCGAGCTGGAGGCCCTGGACAGCGCGAGCAGCGAGCAGGTGGCCGCCTACATCGAAACGCGCATGGGCAAGAAATACAATTGGACCAGTGGGATATCGACCGGGGTAGGCGACTACATCAAGGCCTATTCGACCTGGGATTACACCAAGCAGGCGATGGATTTCTGGGCGCAACTGATTCGCCAGCGCCTCGATGAGGCCCATGGCAAGACAGAGAAATAAAATACTGAGCATTACCCAGAAGCATTGAAACCAAGTGCCGTTAGCAATGACGGCCGATATCTCCTCTTTCCCGGTGGCCAGTGCTGGGCAACCTGATAGTGCTTACTCCCGGCGAGTTCCATAAGCCCACCGTGGTCCAAAGACCGGGCTGCCTGGTCGGTCGTGAACGTCACAGTTCCGGCCGGTCAAATGGCACGAGCGCAAGCGGATAATGAGTATTGCTGTTTGCCGGCGCTCGATTCCCCCCTGAGAAATGCAAAACGGAAGGTACATGATCTGGGCAGAGACCCTCTATGTTTCACCCTTGCCGCCGCTCTCGACTATTATTCCGAACGAGAGGCGTACTACAAGGAGATTCTTGTTGAGCCAATGTGCGCATCAACCCATTCAGGGGCGGACGTTTTCAGGACAAGTGGACGGTAGTGCGAATAGGGCGGATATCGGATAATCGTTACTGTAAAGCTGGTATAGGAGAATAAGCAATGAAAATGAGAAGCATGTCTGGATTATATTTCCTTCTGCTGGGAAGCCTGCTGATGGTTAGCGGCACGGCCTCCTCCAATGATCTGGCGGAGGCCAAGGAGCTGGTGGCCAAATCCCAGGTTACCCTGAAGCACTTTATGTCTGATCCGGATATGAAATGGGCCAGGGAACACCTGGGGGAGGCGAAAGGAATTTTG
>RRYU01008918.1_pt1 | contig 12222 bp, 8 predicted proteins | sample 2162651 | NCBI WGS metagenome assembly RRYU01 (sample SAMN10267283, study PRJNA491782) | microbial mat metagenome | isolation source: biomat in the production well | place: Japan: Minami-Kanto gas field, natural gas well KTG3 | collected 2017-06 | reverse complement strand
TCAACAAAATACAGGACAACCTCGATTCCATCAAAAGTATGGAAAAGATGATCAGCGAGTCATCAGCGGGATCCCCCGAATCGCGTCTTGACCAAGTTGATGAGATCAACAGGGATATCAACGCCATTTATGAATTACTTCAGGAGAACCGCAAGGTGGTTGATGATCTGCGCCGTCAGCTCAATAGAACCGGATCCAATAATAAGGAACTGGAGCAGATGATCGCTCACCTGAGCTTTCAGATCGAATCAAAGGATGCCGAAATAGCACAGCTGCGTGAAGACCTGGCGCGAAAGCAGATTGCAATAGACGACCTCGAACAAAATCTGGCCGAGATGCAAAGATTAAACCAGGCACGTCAGGAGGAAATCAAAGCTCGTACCGATGAAATGAATCAGGCATGGTATATTATCGGAAACCGAAAGTTTCTTGAGGAGAACAATATCGTGATTAAAACAGGTGGTTTTATTGGAATTGGGGCCACCCGCAAGGTGAGTGAGGATTTTGACAAGGAGCTCTTCACACAGATTGACATGCGTGAAGTAAGCGAATTTCCAATACTCGCAAGAAAGGCGCAGTTGCTCACTGTTCATCCTGCAGGCAGCTACGAAATGATTGGTGTTAAGAGTGTCGACAGCCTGCTCATCAAGCATCCCGATGACTTTTGGAGTGCCTCCAAATTTATGGTGGTGATGGTGGACTGATCTCCATCTCATTGAATCATAAATGATAAATAGGGTTGTTTCAATATTGTTAATTGGAGCAACCCTTTCTTTTTAAGGATAGGTATGGTGTTGAAAATCATCCACCGGACTTAAACTGTTTCATTACGGGTGATTGGCAAAACTTGTTTATTCGCTCGCAAAATCAAATCTCAAAATTTATCTTTTGTCAGAACTCAACTTATTGTAACTTTCGTGCAAATTTCAGAATAGGTAATGCAAGCTTTGACAAGATATACACGTATATTGTCTCACATCATACCTCTACGCTCATTGTGCTACATATTTACAACCTCTGCAGATGGTTAGCACCAAAAGCATATTCGGTTTTATTGTCACTCCAATCGTGATTCTTTACCTATTACTATTTGTTGAACTTGACCCTTCCAGACCAGAAATAACATATACATTCTGCATTGCCCTGGTGATGGCTGTATGGTGGATTACAGAGGTGGTTCCGCTAGCCATTACTTCACTGCTGCCTGTTGCCTTGTTTCCTCTGTTTGGAATTATGGATGGTAAAGTGGTGGCAGCTACCTATTTTAACGATGTGATCTTCCTGTTTATGGGAGGTTTTTTTGTTGCCCTTGCAATGCAGCGCTGGAACCTGCACAGACGGATCGCTTTGCATATACTTTCATTAACCGGCATCAGTCCGGCCAGGATATTATTTGGGTTTATGCTTTCGTCGTCGTTTCTTTCCATGTGGATATCAAACACAGCCACAGCCATGATGATGCTTCCGATAGCCTTGTCTGTTATTCAGCAATTGGAAGAGCTTGTGGCTGAAAAAGGCATATCCAGATATGGAACAGGATTATTGCTGGGTATAGCCTACAGCGCATCCATCGGAGGAATGGCAACCTTGGTAGGCACTCCACCAAATTTATCGTTTAGCAGGATATTTCACATCTACTTTCCATCTGGTCCGGAAATATCATTCTCAGCATGGATGATGTTTGCCTTACCCTTTTCGGTCTTGATGTTTGCTGTTGTATGGATTTACCTTTACGTTCTTTTCAGGCCTCTTAGGCATGAATGGGTTCGGCTCGAACGCAACACTTTCAGCAAACAGATCAAAGAAATGGGCCAAATGCGGCAGGAGGAAATGGTCGTATTTGTAATTTTCATTGTGCTTGCATTTTTATGGCTGTTCAGAACAGATCTTGATTTTGGTTTATTCGCAATTCCTGGCTGGAGCGGGATTTTTCCAGAAAGCACCTTCATAAATGATGGAAGTGTAGCCATACTTATGGCCATAATCCTTTTCATCATACCATCAGCCAGTGTTCCCGGTAGCAGGCTAATGAACTGGGAAACTGCAAAAAAATTACCCTGGAATATTTTACTACTTTTTGGCGGTGGATTTGCCCTGGCCTCCGGCTTTAAGGAGTCCGGACTTTCACTATGGTTTGGAGAGCAGCTCAGATGGATCTCGAGTTATCATTTATTTTTAGTCATCCTTTTCATTGCTCTGATCATGACCTTCCTCACAGAACTCACCTCCAATACAGCCACCACCGAGATCATTCTACCCATATTGGCAGGTATTGCTATAACTATTGAAATCAACCCTTTACTACTCATGGTTCCAGCCACACTATCAGCTTCAATGGCATTTATGATGCCGGTGGCGACACCACCCAATGCCATCATTTTCGGCACCGGTCGTATCAAAGTGCTACAAATGGCAAGAACTGGCTTGATATTAAATTTATTAGGTGCCCTATTGATTGCAGGGATGATGTATTTATGGGGAACCTATATATTTGACATTAATCTATTTGAATTTCCGGAATGGGCAGTCATCGATTAATTGAAGGGAGAAAAATTATATTTCCGGCCCCCCAACGATCTAAGTCTGTTCAAAGTGCTGTAGGATTTCCTGTGGATGAATTTCATCCGGCATGGATTTGATAATTCCCCGGCCGGATTTCTTAACAAAACTTAGGATGCGTTCCTTTTCATCAGATGGCACCAGATTAAAGCGTATAAATTCAAGTGCCTGTGAGGTATTCAATCCTTGTTGAAACAAGACCCTGTATATATCCTGTATGTTATTAATTTGCTCTTTGGTGAACCCCCTGCGCTTCAATCCGATCACATTGATGCCCATATATTTTGCCGGCAGCCCGAAAACCTTCGTATAAGGTGCCACATCTGATACAACCCCTGTCATGCCTGACACCATTGCATGGGTGCCAATGCGGCAGAACTGATGTACCGCACTCATGCCGCCAATTACGGCCCAGTCTTCAATGAACACCTCACCTGCGACTTGTACATTATTAGCCAAAACACAATGGTTGCCAAGCACCGAGTCGTGCCCGATGTGACAATAAGCCATCAAGAGGCTGTGGTTGCCAATTCGAGTTATACCCTTGCTGCTGGTCCCGCGGTTGATGGTGACATACTCTCTGATGGTGGTATGATCCCCGATATATACCATAGAATACTCTCCATTGTATTTCAAATCCTGAGGCTCAGCTGCGATTACAGCGCCGGGAAAAACCTTACAGGATTTGCCCATCCGTGTGCCGGGATAAATAATGGCATTGGCACCAATCCGGCAACCATCGCCGATTACCACATCCTTATCTATTTTAGCGAAATCTTCAATTTCCACATTTGCACCTATTATTGCATCTGGATGTATACGGGAGAAGGAAGAAATTTTCGAGGCTGTCATATTCCTGTTGTTATATTTTTCAAGCAGTCGATCGTGTGCAATTACAGAAGGCAAATGAGGCACTCCAATCTAGCTTAAGATCTTACCATTTTATTTCAATATGTGTTTTCGATATTCCAGACAAACGCACGCAGTCCCACCTCTTTGTTGGTCTCATCCAGTTTTCTCAGGCTATCAAGCAAGGCATCCACCTGCTCATCAGGAATGACCGTCATTGCTGCTGAATTCAGTTCTGGCCATGTATGAGTTCCTTTTCGTGGTTCACCTGTTTCCGTTCCCCTTCCATGAACCTGGTTCCACCAGGTATAGCCCCTGATGTGGAGCCTGTCGAAAATGAATTCCATTTTCTCACTGTTTGCCTGATTGAATATGATCATTACTGCTTTCATTAAATTCATTTTATAATTTTAATAAACCTTTATATATCAATAATTTATATTTACCAAGATACTAACCGGCTTCTTGTTCATTTCCGTTCAGGAAGGTGTATTTTTCCCTGATAAGTCGCAGCTTATCCCTTTCACCCTTTCGGGAAACGATGCCATAAATCACTGGCACCAGAATCAATGTTACAAGGGTAGAGAACACCAGTCCACCAATAAGTGTGATACCCATTGGGCTCCATATTTCAGATCCTTCTCCTGTGCTCAGTGCCAGGGGCAGCATAGCCAGTATAGTGGTCATTGCGGTCATAAGAACCGGACGGAGACGCATTTTTCCTGCATAAGCAATGGCTTGGTTAAGTGGCATTTCCCTGTCGCGCATCAGGTTGATATAGTCAACCAAAACAATGCCATTTTTCACCACAATACCAATAAGCAATACAGCTCCAAGTCCTGCGATAAGACTCAAGGTAGTATTGGTGATAAGCAAAGCCAGAATTACGCCTGTGAAGGAAAAAGGTATTGAAAACATGATCACAAACGGCATTACAAATGACTCAAACTGCGAAGCCATCACCAGAAATACGAGGATAATACTGATCAGCAGGAGCAACCCCAAATCCATGAACGAATCCACCATATCTTCGTAAGCACCACCAACATTGACCATTACTCCCAGCGGAATTTCAGTGTTGGCAATTACCCGGTTGATCTCGTTTGCCAGGTCACCCAGCGAAATACCTGATGGCACACTTGAGACGGTAACCACACGCTCACGCCGCTTTCGTTCAATATTTGGTGGATTCCAGTATTCCTTTATTTCCCCTATTTCGCCAAGTTTGATTTTGCTGCCCATAGGATTGATAATAGTGAAGGATTCCAGGTCAGAGACTGAACTTCTGAAGTTTTCATCATAGCGTACCACAATGTCATACTCGTCACCTTGTTCCCTCAGATATGATGCAGTCATTCCAGTAACCCTGTTTCGCATAGCTGTAGCAACCATTGCTGTATTCAATCCATTTTCTGCCAATTTATTTCTATCGAGAATAAGCTGCAGCTCAGGGCGGTCGTCTTTGCGGCTTATTTGTACATCCTGAGCTCCGGGTATTGCTGACACAGCTATTTTTAGTTCTTCGGCCAGCAGTGTGGTTGTGTTGAAGTCATATCCAAATATTTCAATATCAACTGTGTTTTCGCCAAATGATCCACCAGAGGTAGAAACATTAAATTCAACTACTTCGGGTATCTGCTCCAATTCCTTTCGAAGGGCATCTGCCACCTCCCAAACGCTTCGGTCACGCTCATCAATTGATTTCAGGCGCATCATCATATTGATCATGTTGGAACCTCTTCTCATAAATAAGGCAAACATGCCCCCTTCCTCCTCAGCACCAGAAGAGATTGCCATAATAGCAACTTCAGGGAAGCGATCTTGTACGACTCGCTCCAGGTACCTGGATACTTTCGTCGTTTCTTCAACTCTTAATCCTGTTGTGAGCTCAATTTCTGCAAGCATGCGACTTTCATCGGGTTCCGGCATAAAATCAACACTTAGAATCTTTATTAGAAACAATGAACCCACAAAAAACAACAACGCCAGGATTAATATTTTCCTTTTGTTAAGCAAAGCCAACTGAATGATTTTTTCATAAAAACCTTCCATGCGTTTTAGAACTGGATCAATGATTCTGTCATGCGAAAATCGTCTATCTTTTTTCTTTTTATTATTTAGCCCAAGTAATTTGGATGAGAGCATGGGGGTGAGTGTAATCGCAGCAAGGGTAGAGGTAACCACTGTAATAGTAACAATCCAACCCAGCTGTTTAAACATCACTCCTGTCATACCTCCTACCAGGGTGAGTGGGAAAAACACGGCGACAACGACCAGGGTGGTGATGATCACTGACAGCCATACTTCGTTGGTGGCATAGATAGCCGCCTCACGCGGGCTGGTACCACGTTCAATATGTCGTGTGATATTTTCCAGTACCACAATGGCGTCATCAACCACCATACCTAAGGCAATGGATAAAGATGCCAAGGATATGATATTAAGCGATCCACCTGTGATATAGAGGTATATGAATGAAACGATAAGTGAGATGGGTATGGTCAGCATCACGATAAAGGTAGCCCTCCATCTGCCCAGAAAGAAAAGCACCACGATGACGACAAAGAACAATGCCCACATCATGGTTTGTGATAAATTTTTTATGGAGTCGCTTATGAATACGGAAGTATCAATGATCTCATTTATAGTGATGTCAGGTGGCAGATCCTTGCTCAGCCTGGAGATTGAATTTCGCACCTCCTTTGCGATTTTTACCGTATTGGCTCCTGACTGTTTCATCACAAACATGCGCACACCCTTCTTCATATTGATTCGTTCATCAAGGGTCATATCCTTAAGGCCATCCCTAACCTTAGCCACATCTTTCAGAAATATAGTTTTGCCTTGGAAGTGCCCAACCACCAAATTGTTAAACTCATAACTTTCCTGCATTTCGCCTTCCACCCTCAACTGGTAATCCATCATGCCCATTTTGATATTTCCAGTAGGCAGGTTCATATTTTCTGCCTGGATAACCTGACCAAGTTGTTCAATCGTTAAATTATAAGCCTCAAGCTTAAGTGGATCAGCCTCGATGTAGATTCTACGCTGCGGAGCTCCGATCAAACTTACCGAACCTATACCTTCAATACGGTTAAGTGGGTTTATGATCTTTTCATCAAGAATTTTCTCAAGACCCGGATAACTTTCTTCAGCTGTGATGGCATAAAATACGATAGGAAACATACTCATATTAAACTTAAATATGGTTGGCCTGTTTACCCCATCGGGAAGGTTGTTGAAAATAAGGTCAATGGCATCTCTTATATCGTTAGAGGCTTCATTCAGGTCAGCGCCCCAATCAAACTCCAAATTAATGACCGATAGATTGTCGCTCGAAACAGAAGTGATCTCCTTTAGATTGTCAATCGTGTTAAAAGCGTCCTCAAGCGGACGGGTAACGTTTGACTCAATGTCACTGGAATTGGCTCCAGGATATGTGGTCAGCACCGAAATAAATGGCGGATCCATCTCAGGATATAGATCAATTGGAATAAAGATGATCGAATATATTCCCATTACAATAACCGCTGTGAAGATCATCAGGGTGGTAATGGGTTTGTGCACTGATTTTTTGAATATGCTCATATTGTTCGTATTGTGGTAGAATTTAAATGAGGTCTTTTACCTATTGCTTAATACTAACTGCTACACCATCCAGCAAACGTGCATGCCCTGCTATGATCAGATTTGAACCCGGCTCAATTTCATTTGAAATGATTTCAACCATTTCATCAAAGCGGTCGCCTAATTCAACCACTACCCGGTGTGCAATGCCGTTTTCCTCGATAAAAACATATCTCTCGTTGGAGCCTTGCAATTTCAGAATGGCAAGGGCCGGCGCCACAAAAGCCTGAACCTGGTCAACCTCTAGACTGGCCCTGGCAAACATACCGGGCCTCAATCGTTCATGTTGATTAGGCACCGATAATTCAATTGTGAAGGTGCGTGATGTTGGGTCGATGGTGGGATATACCCTAAGTACTGACCCTGTAAATACCTCACCCGGAAAAACGTCCAATGTTATTTCAACATCGGATCCTTCCGATACCATGGAATAATAACGCTCAGCCACATTTACCTTGGCTTTAAGTGTACTGGTATGCACCAGTTTAAGTATGGCAGCCTTACCGGCTGTGGTATTGGGTGCACCGGAGAACATTTCGCCATTTTCATAATATTTGTCAGCAACAATACCCGAAAAAGGCGCCAAAAGCCTGGTGTTCTCCTGCAAGAATTCTACATTTGATTTGGCAAGCAAATATTGAGCTTGTATTTGGTCAAACTGTTGTTGCGAAATACTGCCCACCTTGCGCAGGGTGTCCAACCGCCTGTAATCTGTTTCAATATTTCTAAATTGAACTTCAGCTTGCTGTAGCTGTGTTTTATCCATTTCAACCAGCAGTTGACCGGCCTTCACCTTGTTGCCTATTTCCACATGTATTTTATCAATACGTCCCGGCGAAGCCGAGGCAAGATAAACTTCGCGGTAAGCTTGCAGATGTGCTGTATAATTCAATTTTCTTGCAATTTCGGTGTAATCCATCTTCATGACCCTAACCTGCTCGGCAGCTTTTACTTCCTTGACGCCTGCCTGCTCCCCGTTTTCAACAGAGGATGAGCAACTGATCATTGAACTGATCATCATTGAAATGATCAAAAAGTTTATTGTTAAGCTTTTCATATTGCTATTTTTCAAAATTTGTTTCATATTAAATATTTGCCCTTGAGGCATCAATGTGTTTTGCACTTTGTCTTGTATTTTTAACTCGCACATTGTGATTAGAGTTTATGAAGTAGTTTGTCCATTTCAAGCTGGGCTTCAAGCAGCTGCATCAGGGCCATGATATAATTGTTTTCGGCCTGCAGATAATTGTTGTTGGCAGTAATCAGATCCAGACTGGACAACATGCCTTGCTGGAATTTATTGCTGATATTTTCGAATACCCTTTTGGCGACTGCCATATTGGCTTCCTGGCTTTCAAACTGCTCTAAGGCATTGTTCAGGTTGTAGCGCAGTTGTTTCTCTTGTATATCTAATTGTTGTGAAAGCAGGTCCATTTGGTTTTCGGCTATTTCAAGTCGGATTTTGGCTTGGTTAACCCGTGATCGTTTTGAACCGCTGGCAAATATGGGAATGTTCATATTCAGTCCGATCACATGCTTTGGGGTGATGTCCAATTCGGGTTTGAGTAATTTCTCAGTATAATTGTAAAATCCTGAAATCGTTGGCAAGTAATGGGATTTTTCCATATTGATCTGTTTCTGAGCTATATCCGCTTGTAATGACATGAGTTGAAAATCCAGGTGACTTTGCAGGTTAAATGGTTCACTTAGGCTCAGCCGGAAGCCCGAGTTCTCAACTATACTTTCAAGTTTATCAGTGAGTTCGATTCCAACATCACCTGAAAGTCCCATCTGCAGCCGAAGCATATTTAATGAAAGTTCAAGTTGCCTCTCTGCTGCTTTCAGGGCATTGGACAACATGCTTGATTGTACCAGTAGTTGGTCATAGTCAAGCTCTTCGGCTATACCCACTGCTACCATAGCTTTGGTTTTGTCAAGCAGTCCGTTCATATTTTCAAGGTTTGACAATACAATGTCTTTCGACTTTTGGGTAATCAGCGTCAGGTAGTAGGCCTGCGTTACCTGCGCATTGATCTCAAGCTCAGATTTTTCAAGACTGGTTTCTGTGATCTCCTTAAATAGTTTGGCAGTTTGAATTCCGACGATATAGCTTCCGTTGAAGATAAGCTGGCCAACTGAAAGGCTCAGGTTGCTTGTTGGAACAAACTCGATCTCCATTCCCGGGAAGTTGCCAAAGGATGCTTTTGAACCAAAAAAGTTGGAGTAATCCACCGTGGCGTTCACCTGTGGAAGGCCCTGGGCAATGGTTTCCTTCAATGCAGCTTGTGCTTCATCAACAGCCAAACCGGCGTTCATCAGCGTTTTGTTATATTCCTGTGCATATTGCTTGGCCTCGTCCAAATCCAGCCTCAGTACTTGTTGAGCTACTATGATCTTGGTACCGAGCACAAACAATATCAAAAAGAAGAAACTTTTAATTTTCATTGTCTTATTCATTTGTAAAAGGATTGTTGTCTTCAAAATAGGTGTGCATAAGTTCAAGTCCTTTGGCCGTACACAGCCCTCTGAAATAGGGTAATACTATGCTCCGAAACAGGTCATTCTGATCCGGATTCAGCAATCGAATGAGCTGGCTGCTGTGTAGGATTGAGATCAGCTCGAAAATAAAACTGTCAACCACTTCAATATTCAGGTCCATTCTGAAAATACCCTGGTCTTTTCCCTTTTTAAGAAGTGTCAGCGGTGCCGTAATTTTCTTGAAACTGTCCTTCCCCCTGAAAGTCCGTGCTTTGGCTATGGGAAAATATTTTTTAATGTCTTCCTGAGATACCACAGGCATCTGTTTGCGCCTCGTTTCCTGTCTCATCATGATTTCAAAAATGGCTTCAATTACATTGGACGATTCAGAAATCACCCGCATATTCTCTTTGTTGGTTTCCATGATCATATACTGAATGCTTTCTATGATCAGATCTTCCTTATCTTTAAACAACTCATAAATAGTACGTTTAGATATACCCATATCTGTGGCCAGCAGGTCCATTGTGACATTTTTGGTGCCCAGCGAAATAAACATTTCACTGGCACGTTTCAGGATTCTTTCGCGTGGATTCATAGCAAATAGTTAGAACGGTAAAACTACAAAACTATTTTGGTTTTATAGTTTTTATTATAATTTTTTTATGGATACTTCGAGTAAATATCAATAAGTGGTGGTTGTGATTATCTCTTCATTTTGGAATTCATTCAGTAGAGCTGCAAGGAAAACGTACTAATCTATTTTGGAAATAGTATCCAAAAAATAGGTTATTGAGGCAATTCTCTTCATTGCACACAAAGGATACTAATATGATTTGTTCGTCGTTAAATCCCTAACGTCTGAAAGCGTATGAAAACAATAAAATAGACCTATCTGAAAATTTGTACTTTTAACCAATAAATTTTCAGAAGCATGGGGGGTAAACTCCTAACATCCATAAGGTATTGGATAATTGTTGTAATCACCATTGCAGCAATTACATCCTGTAGCCAGGAACGCAGGTCGGAGCGTAAACACGGAAAACATGATGGCAAAACCAATCTGGATCTGGTTTTGCAACGGGGGAAGCTGATTGCATTAACCGATTATAACTCGGTCAATTACTACATATACCGCGGCGAACCCATGGGATACCAGTACGAAATGCTAAAGGCATTTACAGATGAACTTGGAATTAGGCTCGATATCCGGATCAACGACAACCTGAATCATAGTTTCGAAATGCTCAACGAAGGCAGAGTAGATCTCATCGCCTTGGGATTGACTGTAACACGTGATCGGCAGAGGCAATATGATTTTACCGATCCAATCATGATCACAAGGCAGATGCTAGTACAGCGCCTGCCTGAAAATTGGCGTTCCATGGCAACACGGGATGAAATCGAGAACAATCTTTTGCGAAGCAGCCTTGATATTGCCGGAAAAACCATTCATGTGCAGATGGGCAGCGTTTTTAAAAAACGACTTGAAACACTCGCCGACGAAATTGGAGATACCATTCACATTATTGAGGATAAGCGGGAGGTAGAAGAGCTCATAACAGCAGTTTCGAATGGCGAAATTGACTATACAGTTGCCGATGAGCATATTGCACTTGTAAATGCACGTTATCATAGCAATATTGATGTGCGTACCCCGTTGAGCTTCCCACAACGATTGGCCTGGGCATTGCGCAAGGAAGAAAACGATGAATTGCGCCAGGAGATCAACCGTTGGCTGAATGATTTTAGTAACACCCTGACCGCAAGGCTTATCCATAATAAGTACTTTACAAGTTCACGCACTGCTCGAATGGCACGCAGTGAGTTTCACTCGCTTACCGGTGGCCGGGTATCAATGTATGATGAAATTATCCATGAAGTTGCAGAAGAAATTGAGTGGGATTGGCGGCTGCTGGCATCACTCATCTACCAGGAGTCAGAATTCAGACCTGATGCAGTCAGCTGGGCAGGTGCATTTGGTTTGATGCAGTTTATGCCGGTGGTTATGGAACAATTTGGCATAGACACCACTGCAAGCCCCGAAGAACAGATCAGGGTGGGCGGAGCTTTCATTCGATACCTCGACAGACAAATTCCACCTTCGATTACCCACCCTGAGGAGCGTATAAAATTTATATTGGCTTCATACAATGCAGGCGTAGGTCATGTGCTTGATGCCAGAAGGCTGGCTGAAAAGTTCAACAAGAATCCTGACATCTGGACAGACCATGTGGATTTCTTCATGCTCAATAAGTCAAAACCTGCCTTTTACCGTGATCCGGTGGTTTATTATGGTTATGCAAGAGGAGATGAAACCTTTCGTTTCGTCAACGAAATCCTGGAGCGCTATGATCATTATCGGAACCTGCTTCCGGATAAGGTGGTAAAACAATGATCCGGCTAAGTATCCGGAGCTTCCAGGCGTTGATCACAAACCAAATTCCTTCATGATTTGTGGCACCCACCTTGCAATTCGCTCCGAAGAAAGGTCAGCCTGTTGGTCCTCGTCCAGGGCTAAGCCAAAAAACTTACCGTCGGCAGCACCTTCAGAAGCTGTGAAGTTATATCCATCCGTAGGCCAGAAGCCAACAAGCTGTCCACTACGTTTTTCAATCTCTTCCTTCAAATAACCCAGTGAATCAACAAAATGATCCGGATAAAGCACCTGATCGCCCAGACCAAACAAAGCAAACTTCTTTCCAATGA
>RRYU01000087.1_pt1 | contig 12227 bp, 9 predicted proteins | sample 2162651 | NCBI WGS metagenome assembly RRYU01 (sample SAMN10267283, study PRJNA491782) | microbial mat metagenome | isolation source: biomat in the production well | place: Japan: Minami-Kanto gas field, natural gas well KTG3 | collected 2017-06 | reverse complement strand
CTGGCCCTGACCATGTTCGGCATCGGCATCACCGCCCTGTTCGGCCGCGGCATGGTCGGGCTGACCATCAACGGCTTCGAGCGGATCGCCATTCCCGGCCTGAGCCGGCTGCCGGTCATCGGCAGGGCCTTTTTCACCCAGGATCTGCTGATCTACTTCAGCTTTCTGCTGGTCGCAGCCATCGCCTTCTTTTTGTATCGCACCCGCTGGGGGCTGGCCCTGCGCACCGTCGGCGAGAATCCGGCGGCGGCGGATACCTGCGGCGTGCCGGTCAACCGCACCCGTTTTCTGGCCGTGGTGATCGGCTCAGGCATCGTCGGCATCGGCGGCGCCTACCTCAGCCTGGCCACCACGCCGATGTGGATCGAGAACATGACCGCGGGGCGGGGCTGGATCGCGGTCGCCCTGGTCATCTTCGCCTCCTGGTCAAGCTACCGGGCGCTGGCCGGTGCTTACCTGTTCGGCGGCATCACCGCCATGCAGCTGCGCTTCCAGGCGATGGGAACCACGGTCAGCGTCCATATCCTGCAGATGCTGCCCTACTTCTTCACCATCCTGGTGCTGGTCATCTCGACCATCCGTTTACAGAAAGGCGCTTCCCAGCAACCGGAAGGCCTCGGTCAACCCTATGATCGCGAGGATCGCAAATGAACCAGACAGCCAGGGAATTGCTCGAACGCATCAACCGGGAAGGCTCGGTCGACGGCCGGATCATCAAGGTCGACCTGTTTCTCAACCATCAGGTTGATCCGCAGCTGATCGACCGGCTCGGCAGCGAACTGGCCGGGTGCTTCGCCGGCGTCGCCATCGACAAGGTGATCACGGTGGAAAGCAGCGGCATCATGATCGCCCAGGCCGTGGCCGGCCACCTTCGCGTACCGTTCATCTACGCCAAGAAGAAGCGTCCGCTGACCATGCGCGAGGCCTTCACCGCATCGAGCTATTCCTTCACCAAGCAGGAATCAACCACCCTCCATGTTTCACAGGAAGTGCTCGAAGCGGGCCAGCGCCTGCTGTTTGTCGACGACTTCTTCGCGGCCGGCTCGACTTTCAAGGCGATCGAGCAGATCATCGAACAGGCCGGCGCCACCCTGGCAGGGGCCGCGGTGATCATCAATAAAGCGGAGCGGAGCGACATTCAATCCATTTTGACTCTGGACGACTTGAGGCAAGGGGATGAATAATCACCAACCGGCTTGGTTTTGAATTTGCGCGCCTCGCGCCACTTCCAGCAACGGATCACCTATGTCCCCGACAGTTTTTTTCATCCTGATGGCCCTGGCGGCCGGCCTTTCCGTGCCGACCCAGGCCGGCATCAACGCTCAACTGGGTCTGTGGACCCGCTCGCCGGTGACTGCGGCAGCCATCTGCTTCGCCATCGGTACGCTGGCCCTGATGATCTACAGTCTGATCACACGGATCCCTCTGCCCAGCCTGGCCACGATCGGCCATCACCCCTGGTGGGTCTGGTCGGGTGGCGTGCTTGGCGCATTTTTCGTCACCTCCACGATTATCCTGGTCCCCAAACTCGGCGCCACAACCATGGTCGCCCTGATTTTGGCCGGACAGATGTTCGCCTCCCTGCTGCTCGACCATTTCGGCTGGCTGGGCTACCCGTTGCATCCGATCAGTCTCGGCCGGATCGCCGGCGTACTGCTGCTCTGTGGCGGCATCTGGCTGATCAGGTATTTCTGATTTTGGCGTTTCCATCCGAGCCCCGGGGACAGCCCCCCTCAGGGCTTCTCGGCGCCATCGTTCTCCCTGGCCCGACCAAACTGGCTGGCAATTTCCACCATCTCCCGCAACCGGCGGTCAACCCGGGCATTGACCGAACCTTCCGGCCAGCAGCCGTCTTCCTGACGCTCACCGGCCGGCGTCCCGGTGAGGATCTCGATGCCCTGATCGATGGTCGTCACACTCCAGACATGAAACTCGCCGCGCTCCACCGCAGCGACCACCTCCGGCTTGAGCATCAGGTTCTGCCGATTGGCCTCGGGAATGATGACCCCCTGCTCCCCGGTCAGGCCTTTCGCCTTGCAGACCGCGAAGTGCCCTTCGATCTTCTGGTTGACCCCGCCGATCGGCTGCACCATGCCGTGCTGGTTCACCGAACCGGTCACCGCGATCCCCTGCTTGACCGGCAGTCCGGCCAGACTTGACAGCAGCCCGTAGAGTTCCGTGCTCGATGCGCTGTCGCCCTCCACGCCGGCATAAGATTGTTCGAAGCAGATCGAAGCCGAGAGGGCCAGCGGCTTGTCATGCGCATAGCGCTCGCCGAAAAACCCGCTGAGGATCAACATGCCCTTGTCGTGGATCGGTCCGGACAACTTGGCCTCGCGTTCGATATTGACCATCCCCGCCTTGCCGATGAAGGTCCGCACCGTGACCCGCGCCGGTTTGCCGAAGCTGTAATCGCCAAGCTGGTAGACCGTCAGGCCATTGACCTGACCGGTCACCGCCCCTTGCGTATCGATCAGGATCGTGCCGTCTTCGATGAACTCCTGGATACGCTCCTCAAGCTTGTTCGACCGGTAGACGCGTGCCTCGAGGGCGAGATCGACATGCAGGCCCTCGACCCGGCTGCACCCGGCCCGGCCGGCATAATAGGAGGCCTCGCGGATCAGGTCGGCGATATCGATGAAACTGGAAGAAAACCGCTTCTGGTCTTCGATCAGGCGCGCTGAATATTCCACGACGCGCGCCACCGCCTCGGGATTGAAGTGCAAAAGCTGCTCTTCATTGCATTTGGTGCCGATGAACAGGGCATACTGCTGGACGTTTTCCCAGGTGTTCTTCATCATCTGATCGAAGTCGACCTTGACCTTGAAGTACTTGCGGAAGTCAGGGTCGAGCTGGTACAGCAGGTAGTAGAAGATCGGCGTACCAATCAACACGATCTTGCAGTCGAGAGGGATCGGCTGCGGCTTGAGACTCACCGTGGCGATCAGGCGGAACTGTTCCGCCATATCCTCGATCTTGACCTCCCGGTTGCGGATGCAGCGTTTGAGGGCTTCGTAGGTAAACAGGTTGAAGAGGACTTCCCGACAATCCAGGATCAGATACCCGCCATTGGCCCGATGCAGGGCTCCCGGCTTGATCATCAGGAAATTGGTGACGGCGCCGCCCATGTGAATGATGTGCTCGATCCGCCCGAAAACATTAAGATAGGTCGGATTGGCTTCGTAAACCACCGGCGCACCTTCCAGCTGGCTGTTGTCAACGAACAGATTGACCTGGTAGCGGTCGAAGGAGGGGCCTTCCCGCTTGTCGCCGAGACCGGCAATCGCGATCTGCGGCTCTTTCTGCGGCCGGAACACGTCGATCTGGTCAATGATATCCTTTTTGCAGTTCTCGAAATGTTCGAGGACCCGGGAATAATCCTGGTATTTCTTCTTCAGGCCTTCAAACAGGTGATCCATGGCGTAGTGGAGGACCTGCTTTTCCATCTCGAGGATCTTTTCCCGCAGTTCCTCCTCGATCTGGCGCACTTCACCGAGAACCTGGTTGATCCGCTCCTGGAGAGCACTGCCCTTGCGCTCGATTTTGGCCTTCTCTGCCGCGGTAAGCGCCTCGTAATCCTTCTGCGACATCGGCTTGGCGCCCCGCAGCGGCACCAGGACCAGGCCACTCACCGACTGCTGCAGATCGAAGCCGTCAGCGTTGGCCTCATGTTCCAGCTGCTGGAAAAGCTTTTTCTTCTTTTCCTGATATGCCGAAGAAATGGCACTCTTCTGCTCATCATACTCCTTGCTTTCGAAAACTTTCGGCACCTCCTCGGCCAGCCGTTCGACCAGGTGGGCGACGTCCTGCTTGAAATCATTGCCCACACCTGCCGGCAGACGGATGTAGTCGGGCCCGGTATTATCCTCAAAATCATTCACGTAGCACCAGTCGTCGGGCACCGGTTTGGTGCGGGCATGTCCCTTGAGGATGGTCTTGATGGTGGATGACCGCCCACTGCCGGGCTGACCCAGGATAAACAGGTTGAAACCACCATCCTGAATGCCGAGGCCAAAATCGATGGCGGTCAGGGCGCGGGCCTGACCGATGGTCCCTTCCAGGGGCGGCAGCTCCGCGGTTGTGGCAAATTCGAACTGGTTCGCATCACAGTGCCAGCAGAGCTCTTCGGCTTTGAGCTGTAAATTCTCCAAGACACACTCCTTATCGGGTCGGCAGACATACCATCCATTAAAGTTCCTTTTAACAGGGTAACATCCCGCCCTGACTTCGCAATCCCGGCCAGGGAGATCCTGCTGGAATCCGGCCGTCACCGGCCTCCCGGCGCATCGCCGGAGTCCTGGTGACGGCTGACCTGTCCCTCCGCAGAGGTTGACCATTCCGGAACAAAAGGGGTAGGATGACCGCTGCCGACCGAGACAGCCGACAAGGGCTTCACCTGACCCTTCACCCTCGCCGCCACGGGATAGCCATGCGCAACCAGCCTGACATCGTGCTCGCCTCCGCCTCCCCGCGCCGCAGCGAGATGCTCGCCCGGGTCGGACTTGAATTCCAGGTCATCCCGAGTTCTGTCGCAGAGACCGCCTTGCCCGGCGAAACCCCGGAGCAGCATGCCATCCGGCTCAGTGAGGAGAAAGCCCGTGCTGTCTCCGGCCGCAGTGATGTAGCCGGCCGCTGGTTCATCGGCAGCGACACGATCGTGGTGCGTGACGCGGTTATCCTCGGCAAGCCGGCCGATGCCGCCGAGGCCGCCGCCATGCTGCGCAGCCTTTCCGGCCGGAAGCATCGGGTGATCTCCGGCTACGCCGTCCTTGACCGGCACAGCGGTGAACTGCGCAGTGCCGCGGTAACCACAGATGTCTACTTCAAGCGGTTGACAGAAGCGGAAATCGGGGAGTACATTGCTAGCGGCGAACCTTTCGACAAGGCCGGCGCCTATGCCATCCAGGGGATCGGCGCCTTCATGATACCGCGCATCGAAGGCAGCTATACCAACGTGGTCGGCCTGCCGCTCTGCGAGGTGATCGCCGTTCTCGAAGCGCTGGGCGCCTGGCGGCTGGCAAAGAACGAACCATCGCAAACCCTGCAGGGACAGCCCCCTGTGGCTGCTGCCCCTGCGACCAACAAACGATGACAACAAAATGATCGACATCGCCGCCAACCTGGCCAGCATACGCCAACAGATCGAGAGCACCTGCCACCAGTGCGGACGCAATCCCTCTGCGGTGCGCCTGGTGGCGGTCGCCAAGACCAAGCCGCCAAAACAGGTTACGGCAGCCCTCGCCGCCGGCCAGACAATCATCGGGGAAAGCTACGTCCAGGAGCTGGTCGCCAAGACCGACCAGATCGACACCCCGGCCGAGTGGCACTTCATCGGTCACCTGCAGAGCAACAAGGCCAAGTCCCTGGTCGGCAGGGTCGCGCTGATCCACTCGGTCGACCGCCTTTCCCTGGCGCGCGAGATCGACAAGCAATGGGGCAAGAGCGGCCTGACCGCGAACGTCCTGCTGCAGGTCAACCTCGCCGAAGAGGCCAGCAAGTCGGGAACGACGCTGGAGCAGGCCGAAACCCTGGCGCGCGCCATCGCCGGCCTGGAGCATCTCAGGCTGCGCGGCCTGATGACGCTGCCGCCCTACTGCCCCGATCCGGAAGAGGTCCGCCCCTACTTCCGTCAGTTGCGCGAGCTGGCCAGTCACCTGGCCGCCTGCGGGCTGCCCGGCGTGAGCATGGATGAGCTTTCGATGGGCATGAGTCACGACTTCCGGGTCGCCATCGAAGAAGGCGCCACCCTGGTGCGCATCGGCACCGCGATCTTCGGTGAGCGAGAGCGCCGTTCCGATTCGGCTGCCGACAGGCAGTAGCAGGTTTTAAGTCGGGGACAGCCCCCTGTCGTTTGTCACTGACTGTTATCCAGACCGGTCTTATGTCCTCTTTTGCTACATTACTCTTCGATCTTGACGGCACCCTGGTGGATTCGGTCGACGACCTCACCACCTCGATCAATCTCCTGCGCAGCGAGCACCGCCTGCCCCCCCTCACCCGGCCGACCGTGGCAAGCTACGTCGGCGATGGCGCCGGCCTGCTGGTCAGGCGCGCGCTGCCCGCAGACTTCTACCGGGAAGAACATCTGGCCCGGTTCCTGGCCATCTATGCCGAGCATCTGGTGGAAGCAACCCGCCCCTTCCCGGGGATCGTACCCTTCCTGGATAAGTGCCGGGGCCGGGCCCTGGCGGTAGTGACCAACAAGCCGATCGCACCGACCCTGGAACTGCTCGACCGGCTCGACCTGCGCCGGTTTTTCCCGGTGGTGGTCGGCGGCGACAGCGCACCGACCAAAAAACCGGACCCCGGCCCGGTGCGCCTGGCCTTGTCCCGGCTCGGCCGCGACCCGGCCGGCGCGGTCATGATCGGCGACCATGTGAACGATCTGCTGGCCGGCCGGGCCGCCGGCACCCGCACCTGTTTCTGCGCCTGGGGGACCGGTGCTCACCGCGATGCCCCCCACGACCTGACGGCCACGGCGCCGGCTGATCTGCGCCGGTTGTTGCTGGAAACACCATGATGGCGCAGCCTGCCGGGCTGACCTTGCGCGCCACGGCGCTGTTCTTCTTCCCGTTGCTGCTCAACGTGCAGTTCATGAGCGTCTCCCACTCGATCATCAACGCCGGCCTGGCGCGGGTCGAGGATGCGGTCACGGCGCTGGCCGCTTTTTCCGTGGCCATGGTCCTGCACCTGTTCGTTGCCTCGCCCTCCTACCAGAATCACACGGTGACCATCGCCATGGTCCATGGCCGCAGATCATTTTACGGCACGCTGCTGTTCGTCGTGCTGGTGGCCGGCTACGTCTCGGTCATGCTGGCCCTGCTGGCCTTCACACCGATCGGCAATCTGGTTCTGGACCGCCTGCTCGGGGTCAATCCCGAGGTCTCGCGCGGGGCCCGCGAGGTATTGAGCCTGCTGGTTTTTCTGCCCTTTTTCACCGGCGTGCGCGGCCTCAGCCAGGGCCTGGTCATCCAGGCCCGCCGCACCGGCCTGGTCTCCTTCGCCACGGGGGTGCGCATCATCACCCTGTTCGGCTACCTGTGGATCGGCCAGCAGCTGTTTAACGGACCAAAAGTCGCCGCCTTTGCCCTGCTGTTCTGCGTGATCACCGAAACGCTCGTGATCAGCCTGTTCGCCTGGCGGGTGCGCCTGCCGGCCAGCGGCAAGGCAGAAAAATCATTTGCCGAGATCTTCCGCTACGGCTTTCCGCTCGCCTATTCCTCCGGTCTCCAGCAGACCATCCCGCTGCTGATCAACGCAATCATCAGCCGGTTGCCCGACGGCACGCTCGCCCTGGCGGCCTTCGGTGTGATCCGCGGACTCCTCTTCCTGCTGGCCGGGCCGATGCGCAACCTGCAGCAGGCCTACCTGACTCTGGTCGAAAAAGCCGCCGACTACAGCGTGCTGCTGTGCTTTTTCCGCCGGGTCAGCCTGGGCATGGCGCTGATCATGCTGGCGGTTGCCTGGCCGCTTAACCGCCCCGTATTCGGCGTCCTGATGGGCCTCGATGATATGATGCGCCAGTATATCCTCTGGCCCCTGACCGCCTGTGCCCTCTTCCCCGTTCTGTACGGCGGCTCGAACCTGCTGCGCGGCTGGTTTTCCGGCGCCCACCTGACCGGACATCTCGGCCGCTCCACCTTCTACAAGATGTTGCTGCTGCTGGCCTGCTGGCCGCTCATCCTCCTTCCGCAATGGCCCGTCTCCGGCATCAGCATCGGCATCGGCCTGCTGCTCGGCGCTGAATTCTGCGAAGCCTGTTACCTCTACATTCAGCGCAGCCGCCTGCTCGACCGCCATGGACTTGTGCCGATCGGCGCACGGCGGTTAAAATAAGCCATGGACATCCCTGCGAAAAAACATCCCTGCGCCGATTGCCGCCAATGTCAGTGGTGCTCTGACAACCGCTGCCAGCTGTGCCTGAGGAGCGGGACAGGCTGTCGGAAAAAATTGAGCATTGCCGAGCAGATTGAACTGTACGAACAGCTCAACGCGCCGGCCGGCAAGCCTTGCCGACCAGACGGTTAAACACACCTTCCATTCGAGGCCGGACACCTGCCCTCGCCAAAATGGCGGGATGAACGCAGCGAACACACCCTGTTTCCGGCGGTTTCGCCAAATAGTCCTTGGCAAACCCCGCAAATCCTTTAGAATGATTTTTGGGCAGCGCCACACCCCGGGAAGGATGCTGATTTGTGATTACGCAACTGTACATAAAATTGCTTAACGGCACGGAATCTTATGGCTTTCTGCGGGGTGAATTTGATCCGCAGCAGAAGACCATCGATCTATACAACGCCCAGGGGGCCAAAGATCGCCGCCTTGCCCTGGCCGACATCTGCTACATCAAATTTCTTGGCGACGCCAACCTGGCGGAACCCTTTCAGGATGATAAATTCTTTGTCGATATCATCACCATTACCGGTGAACAATTCCATGTGCGCCTGAAAAAATCCGTGCAGTACTCCCGCGGGTTTTTCGGATATCCGACCGATCCCGGCTGCAATTATGTGTCGATCTTCTTTACGGCCGAAGGCCTTGAGCAACATCAACAGGCCAAACCGATCGGCGAGTTTTTGCAAAGCAAGGGCCTGATCAGCAGTGAAGACCTCAAGCAGGCTCTGGCCGACCAGCAGAAGCTGCGCAGCCGCAAACTGGGCGAGATCATTTCCGAACAGGCAGAGGTGCCGCAGGCCACTGTCGACCAGGCGATCCACAAGGCCCGCAGCAACCTCCGGCACGCCCAGGTCCGGGTTGGCGAAATTCTCATTGATGCCGGTCTGGTGACCAGGCAGCAGGTCGCAGAGGCCTTGCGACTGCAGGAGAAAGGCAAGCGCAAGCGTATCGGCACCATCCTGGTCGAACAGGGTCTGATTACCGAGAACCAGCTGCTTCGAGCCCTGGCCCAGAAATTCGGCCTGCGCGTGATCGACCTGGACAAGACGCCTCCCGACCCGGAAGCCATCAGGATCCTGCCGCGCGAACTGATTGAAAAGATGCAGGTCCTGCCTTGCAATGCCACCGCGTCGCACCTGATCGTCGCCACCTCAACCCCGACCGATCCCACCATCAGCGAGAACCTGCGCTTTGTCACCGAGCGCCGCATTGAACTGGTCGTGGCCAGCTCCAAACAGATTTCCAAACATATCAGCCGGTTTTTTGACAGACTGGAAGATTCCGTCGAAGAGATGATCGGCGACCAGGGCGAGCTGGACGTGGTCACCGAGGAGATTCAGGAAGTCGAAAAAGTCACCGAAACCGACTCCAAGGTCATCAACCTGGTCAACAAGGTGCTGCTCGACGCCCACCGGCGCGGCGCGTCCGACATCCACTTCGAACCGGGCACGGGTGGCCAGCCTTTGAAGATCAGGTATCGCAAGGATGGTCTCTGCTATACGGTGCACAAGATTGCCTCAGCCTACAAGGCGGCCATCATTTCACGCATCAAGATCATTGCCAAACTCGACATCGCCGAACGCCGCCGGCCGCAATCCGGCAAGATCCTGCTGATCCACAATCATGAACGGATCGAGTACCGGGTCGAGATCACGCCGACCATCGGCGGCCAGGAAGATGCCGTGTTGCGGATTCTTTCCGCAGCGCAGATCTTTCCCCTCGATCAAATCGGCTTTTCCGCCAGGAACCTCGCCGCTTTTCGCGATCTGCTGACCAAACCTTACGGCATGATCCTCTGCGCCGGGCCGACCGGTTCCGGCAAAACCACCAGCCTGCACTCGGGCCTGGCGGAAATCAACGGTCCCGACATCAAGATCTGGACCGCCGAGGATCCGGTTGAAATCACCCAGCCGGGCCTGCGCCAGGTTCAGGTCAACGCGAAAATCGGTTTCGACTTCGCGGATGCCCTGCGCTCCTTTCTGCGCGCCGATCCGGATGTCATCATGGTCGGCGAAATGCGCGATACGCCCACCGCCAAGACCGCGATCAGCGCTTCACTGACCGGGCACCTGGTGCTCAGCACCCTGCATACCAACAGCGCCCCGGAAACGATCATCCGCCTGATCGAGATGGGGCTCGACCCCTATAACTTCGCCGACGCCATGCTCGGCATCCTGGCTCAGCGGCTGGCGCGACGGCTCTGCAAGCATTGCAAAAGCGCATACACGCCGAGCCGGACGGAGTACGACGAGCTAGTCGCCGCCTATGGCCCGAAGCTCTTTGCGCAGCATGGCCTGCCCGCTTACACGGCCGATCTCAAGCTCATGCAGGCCGTCGGCTGCAACGAATGCGAAGGCCAGGGTTACAGCGGCCGGATTGCCATCCACGAACTGCTGGTCAACTCCGAGAATGTCCGCCGGGCCATCAAGCAGAATCTGCCGATCGACGATCTGCAGAAACTCGCGATCAGCGAAGGCATGTGCACCCTGCGCATGGACGGCATCCAGAAAGTCTTTGCCGGGGAGACCGATCTGCGTCAATTGAACCGGGTGGCGACTTAGCATGTTTACAGCGGACCAGAGGTTATCGCCAACCAATGCAAGCAAGCCCCCCGGTAACCCGGTACGGTCGCAACTGGCCCGCCCTTTGCCGCTTCTCAGCTGCCACTGTGCGACTCATCACCGCAGGCAAAGAACGGCACAGTCACGCATGCCTTGATGACTCACCGCATTCCCACGCAATAAGCGAACATTCTATCCGTTACACACTCGCTCAGAAGGTTTTGCGCCGGAAAGGGGCAATATCCGGTTTGATGTATTTGACATTGGGATTGACGTACTTGTCATTTTCGTCAACGTAGGACCCATGAAAATGACAATCTTCACAAGGTATCGGAAAATCGGGGCTTGACGGGCTGGTGGCGCCATGACACCAGGTGCACGGGTCGTTCTGACCATCACCATCCCGATCGGCTTTGCCCTTATAAGGGCTGTCATTGGCGAAACCGCCGCCGTGATGGGTGTCCCTCCACTTGTTTCCGCCAGGATCTTCTGTATGGCAGGGCAAGCAGTGGTTACCACGCTGGTTGGTGATGCCGGTAATGACCACGCCCAATGCCATCCCGTTTATGTAGCGTCGGTGCATGTAGTCATTCTCCGAGCCATGTGCCTCGTGGCAGTTGATGCAGGACAGGGCCACGTCAGCCGGAGTGTTATCGACCGTTGTGTATGGTGTTTCGACAGCGGCGTTGCCGGTCGCATTATTGACGCCATGTTTATCACCCGGGACCACGTAAACGCCGGTCTGGTTGCCGTCGCCTCCTTGAGTGGTCCAGTCAATCGCTTCAAAATAACTGACGCTGGCACCATCGAGATGCCGGGTGTGTAAATCGGTTGGCGTCGGATTCTCATGGCAATAGAGACAGAAGCTGTTGTAATCGGGGGTATTGCTTCCCGTCGGTTCATCGTGTGGAGCAATGTAACTGGGGGCCGTCATCGAACCACTGTACCAATCATCGGCGCTCTCGCCGGCATCCCAGCCGTAAAGATTGTCATGGTCATCGGGCATCGACATGACCGACAGGCTGCGGTCCGTGGGAGCCGCCTGGTTTCTTTTGGCCAGATGAGGGTTATGGCAGGCGGTGCACGGGTTGGAATCTGCCGAAAAGCGGGGAAAATCGGCGGGCCGGCTGTAGGTTCCATTCCCCGCTGCATAATCATAGATGTAATTCAGATCATGACTGTGATTTTTGTTGAAGGCCGCCATGATGTTGTCAGGGCTGGCTCCCCCCGTGCCGCTGGCTCCCAGGTACCCGGCAAACGTTCCGGAATAATCGTAGTTGACGATCCCGCCGTTCTGCAGGGAACTGTCTGAGTGGCATTGAAAACAGGCATTATCCGTGACGGAATAAGGAATCGACGAAGCCGCATCGGTAGCGTCCAGCATCAACCAGTCAGCCGCGCCGCCGGTCGGATCCGGTTCGCTGCCACCGACACTGCCATGCTGCTCGTGGCAATGGGCGCAATTCCCCTGAACGTATTCCGGCATGCCGAGGCGGTCCACCCCGGCGCTGGTGTCGCCATGCGCGGAGGTGGAGTAGGTGACAGCACCGCTGGCCATGAATGGAAGTAACAGCAAGCCTGGCAGAAAAATCAACAGAAAAAGCCGGCCCCTCTTCAGCATGGCAACATCCTTCATGTGGCAACCTCCGAATGCGGCAAGCCCAGCGAAAGTTATAACAAAACCAGGGCAAGTAGAGCCGCCCCTTCGAAGGCTCATTCTCCAAGAAGGCCATGCCAATGTCAAACATTTTACAAGTAAACCCTCATGAA
>RRYU01020518.1_pt1 | contig 12238 bp, 8 predicted proteins | sample 2162651 | NCBI WGS metagenome assembly RRYU01 (sample SAMN10267283, study PRJNA491782) | microbial mat metagenome | isolation source: biomat in the production well | place: Japan: Minami-Kanto gas field, natural gas well KTG3 | collected 2017-06 | reverse complement strand
ATGCCGATCTTTCACACCTTGGTTCGGACAATTACAAACAGAAAAACAAGCTTCTCAGGATTGAGTTTGAAAAAAACAGGAACAAGTCGTTTGCAGACGAAGAGTGGCTTCAGCTCAATATCGGTTTTTTTGCCGGACACAGTTTTTTCACCTCACATGCACAAGAGCTGTTCAACGGCAAAAAACAGGAAAACTTCGCTATTCTGCAGGACCAGCTGAATAAAGAGATGGTCAGGAAAAAGAAGATAAAAAAAGCGAAAATAAAGAAAGAAGAAGACAAAAAAAGCGCGGCAGAAAGCCGTGGCGTAGAGCGAAATATGGAAGTGTATTACAGAACATCTTCCAGAAACCATGTTAGTTTCAGTGCGATTGTCGATCAGAAAGCCAACATCATGATACAGACAAACTCACTGATTTTCTCTATTATCATCTCACTTCTTGTCAGAAAGCTCGATCAGCTTCCCGACCTTATCATACCGACGTTCCTCATGCTCTTCACCTGCGTTGCTACGATTATAACCTCGGTACTCGCAACACGTCCGAAAGTCACACGCCACGAAACAACAATGGAAGACATTCAGAACAGAAAAGCAAACCTGCTGTTTTTCGGTTCTTTTGTCAACCTCGATCTCGATCAGTACGAATGGGGAGTAAAGGAAATGCTGAAGGACAAACCATACTACATCACGAACATGATACACGACACCTATTATCTGGGAAAAGTCCTTGACAAGAAATACAAGTTCCTGAGACTATCCTATGATATCTTCATGATCGGCCTTGTTCTCTCAATCAGCCTCTATGCGTATGCGTTCACCAATTGAGCAAAGTATAGCTAAATGCTTCGCGGGGGTCGGTTTGCGGCAAAATACTTATTCCGCTTCGCTGATGGTATAGAGTGAAATTTTCGACATCCTGCCTTTAAGGGAAATTATGCCTTTAAAGCGTGTAGGAAAACTCTTCAGCGATCTCACGGGAAACAGAAAAAGCAACTCTTCCGACAGAAGAATCCGTTCCCTCATTTCAACGCATGCATCCTGAATTCGTGCAGCTGTATTGACCGTATCTCCATGGAATACAATCTCGATTTTTTCCTGCCCTACTTCACCTGCGATTACCTTTCCGGCATGCAGCCCCGCCTTCAAATGCGGAACGAACTGGTAACGCTTTTCGTACTCCCCGGCTCTGTCCTCTATACCTTTCAGGATATCGAAGAAACAGCGAATGCAGTTCATTTGTTTCGTACCTTTCTGAATACTCCAGGTAATAACCACACTATCACCCACATACTGATACACTTCTCCGCCGTAAACAATAATCGGATCGGCTATATCGTTGAAAACATCATACAGCAGTTTATGATACTGCTCATGCCCCATGCTCTCTGCAAGAGCGGTTGAACTGTACAAATCGAGAAACATGAAGACACGCTCCTCTTCGTGAGGAATATGGTAACGTCCTGTAACGGCATTCCAGAAATTCTTTTCACCGACTCGCTGTATAACAAGCCGGAAAGAGTTGATCACGATCCCGACAACAGTCAGGTACAATACAAGGACAAAAAACTCGCCGGAAAAAAATGTTCTGAGACGGCTTTCAAGGGAAAAAACACCCGAGCTTCCCAGCAAAGCATACTCTTCCTGAGTCACAAAAAGCAGCAAAACCGAGAGAGATATGATCACATAGAATACCGTCCCGGCAAAAAGCGTCAGAAGAAAATTAAGGTTCCTGATTATTTTCCAGAAAAAAAACACATCCGCAACAGCCACAACGGCGCCGACAACAAACCCGATGACTGTGAAACGAAGAAAAACAAATACATCGACGGGATAGTAGAACTCTTCATAAGCATGACCAAACGCCGTAAAAAAAGCAAGATAGATGTAAAACGACAGCATGAAACCGAAGATAATACGCCCTGTGCTTTTCAGGTCTCTCAATATCTTCGGAGGTATCCGCATAATAGAAAACGTTACGTATTCGGGCTGCCTGCGCCAAAACAAACTTCCCCCCTGAGGACAACCTCAGGGGGGAAGCACGATTTACAAAACAAAGCCGGGCTAAGAGAAACTCGATAACTGCCGTTCAGAAACTGAATCCGGTTCTGACATATATACCGATATCATCGGTCAGCCTTGCGCTGTCTACGCCCTTGCCGACAGCAACACTCAGGGCATAACGCGATTCGACAAATCCAAACCAGAGTCCGCCGCCGTATCCGGTATGCCATTTGTCGGAATCTTCGCCGTCAAAAAAGACCCTTCCTGTTTCGATGAAAGCAAGAGGTCCGAACATGACGGGAACAAGAAATTTAAAACTGCCCAGATAGAACCTGAGTTCGGAATTGGCATAGAGAGAGGCGTCACCGGCAAAACGCTGCTTGTCATACCCTCGAATCGATGTGGAACCGCCAAGGTAAGCCGCCTCGTAAAACGGAAAATCTCCCCATATCTTCTCACCACCGGCACGCAGTGCGAGTCTTGAATACGGCATCGATGGCAGCGGAAGATACGCCGTTCCTTCTGCCTTCAGCTTTCCGAATGAGCTGCTGTTCCCGAAAAATTCAGGATAATATGCTCCTTCAACATCCAGAACCATCCCGCTCAGCGCTGTTGTACCACAGGGATTTCTGTCACGGGCAAGACGACCAAGCTGTTTTCTTGGAGAGAGAAGAACTTTTTTGCCGCAATCACGGCTGTCATATCGAAAACCGGCAATAATACCGCCGGTAAAATCCTCGTCGATTCCGTAAGGACTCATGGCTTCCAGCCTTGAACCCGGTTCAACCTCGATATCGACAAATTTTGCCTCAAGACCGGTCCTGAACTGAAAATCGGAGTTTGCAGGGAACACCAGTGTCGGGCGTATCCATGTCAACTGCTGCTTGATCTCGAAATCATCTTCATCATATAGGGAGGTATCGAACGATGATTCATTACCGAAACCATAAAAATTGATAATATCCAGCCCGGTTGTCCCGACTTCGAGCCGTAACTCCGCACCGTCGATAAACGAGCGGAAATTACCCGTATACTCAAGTTTGTAACGCAGCTTGGAACCTGAACCGTAAGCCACCCCGCCGTCAATCTTCATATTGTAATTGTAAGGGTCTCTGCGAAAACCGTAATCCTCGAGGATAACTCCCCAACCGAGAAAAGCACCGTATTCGGGCGCATAGTCAAGCTTGAGGTTCGCAATGGAAGCATCGAGTTCGCTGCCGTAATCCCTTGTTTGCATATCATACTTTTCACGGGGGTCTGCAGGCTCTCCAACCTTGCTGCTGTCAACCACCGAGTAGGCACCTCCGCCAAAAACCGTTCCGGCTCCTGCATCGTAAAGGTAATTTCTGGCTTTTGTCCCGAAACCTCCTGATGAAACGGCCACTCTGTCCATTATTCTGTCCTCACCTTTCCCCCCGACAACTCGAACATTTATATTCCTGGCGAGGGTGCCGCTGATAGTTGCATAGTCATCCCCCCCCAGCAGATACAGCCTGATTTCAGAGGTGTGCTCAGGATCGAATACCCTTGAATAAAAGGGTTCGGCTTCGCGAGATGACCGGCCATTCGACATTCTGTATATCCTCAATGCAACAGTTCCATCGCTGTTACGCTTTATCTGTGCATACTCCGGTTTGTCACTCGTATAAATATCTACATCTTCGGCGTAGATCCCGTAAAGTTCCAGAGAAGCTTCAGCAAGAAGATCACGCCTTGATTTGAGATCATGGACAATCCCGTCTCCTTCCTGCGCATACATCGCCGGAGGCATTTGACGCACCGCATTTTCTATCTGCTCATCCGTCAATACAGTCAGCAGTTTCTTTGTTGTGCGTACCCACTCTTCACGGGACAAAGCGGGGAAAATGCGGCGATCGAGAGGACGGCCGGACCAGGAGAGAAAGTAAATCTCGTCCAGATTATCATTGAAACCCTCTATCTGGGGAATAATCTGGGTTATTACCCAGGAAAAAACTCCATCCTGTCGTGAAAAAGCATTATCACGGTCTTTTGGCACCGGTTTCCAGACAATACCACCGTCTTCCCTGAAAGCCGCCCACCTCCATTGACCGGTATGCCTGTCCCAGTCACCGACAAAAAGATCGATAAGCCGTGCGGTAAGATAGGCCCCTGCATCCACCCTGTTCCGGTTGTCTTTCTGGAGCGCCTCAAACATGGTGTAGGTCTTGACAACCTTGTCCGCTCCGGAAAATGCATTTTCCGGCCCGTCGTTTTCATCCGGATGCTCCTCGATGGTACCCAGAAGACCGGCAAACTCTTCATAATATTCGCCGAGATTCTCTCTGTCGTAAGGCATAACGGCAAATCGGGGAGAAGCATGCAGAATTCCAGCGGCTTCAAGCAAAGGCGAAATAACGGCTCCCCCCGCAGGATTCGATGAACTCACCTGATCCTGAACCACAGATGAAACAACCGTGTTGCGCAGTTTTTCAGGCATCCCTCTTGCCGGGCCCTTGTCAACCGTCCTGAAGCGATACTCCTTTCCATCCGCTCCTCTGAAACGAAGACTGATTGTCTGAAAACCTCCACCCTTTTTATACGGCTTGAGTCCTCCTGCAAATCCTTGCAGGTCCAGAACGTCAACATCCATCGGCGATGTCCAGAGCGAACGCCAGTGATCGCCAAACAACAGACTATGCAGAGCACCCGCCCTGTAGTGTTCCCCGGGAATAATCCGTACATTTTCACGATTGCCGATGGTCGACTGCGGAATCTTCTGCGGTTGAGCATTGCCGACCGAAAGTTGACCGAAAGATATCGTGGCAAAAACCAGAGATGTCACGACAAAACGTTTCCGGAAATATCTCATAACATTCTCGATGTATAATTTTTTTCACTACCCTGAAAAATCACGAGTACGTAGAATATACGAGTTTCGCCGAAAAAAACCCGCCGGGAGCGGTTCAGGGCAAGGATGAAGAGGGCTTTTGCATCGGGTATCGGAGCATGGTTGCCGGTGCGGCGACACCTTCGTTACAAATAAGCATTTCGTTACCGGGAGTAAATGCAAGGCCTTCGGGTTGCGGATGATCCCTGAGCGGCAGGCGGACAACATCGAGGACCTTGCCCCGGGAACTGATTTCCACAAGCAGCCTTCCCCTCGAAGCCAGAACAAAAAATGTTCCCGACCGCGGATGACGGGCGATGGCTGAAGGTTTGAATTTTTTTTCCGAACTCTTTTTTTCCAAGAACTTGCCGTCAATGAGAAATCTCGGACTTGTACCCAGAGACATGCTTTTCAGGGAAAAAGAATACACCGGCTTCTGTTTGCGTTTCGGTTTCTTCCTGTTGAACAACAACTGTTTCAATGAAATATCTGCGGGATACTCTTTACAGGCAAGAAGCAATGCGTCTGTCGCGGGATCGTAACAGAGCCCTTCCACGTCATAAAGATCGTTCAGCATGGTCTCATGCCTGACCGCCTCAACCGCGGTACCGTCCTTTCCCTCCGGAAACCCGTAAATCACTCCCGCACTGGTAACCATATACAACCGGTTACCTGCAACCGCGATATCTTCAAAGTCTTCGATGACAGGGTCTTGCCCGAACCACCGTTTTTCGAGGATGGAAAAGCGCTTGAGGATTTTTCCGCTAACCGGCTCGAGCTGATACACCGTACCCTTTTCATCGTCGTGAGCAAACAAACGGCCATTGCCCGATACGGTAATTCCCGAAATCTCTTTCAGTTCGGGGGCAAGCTTCAAACGACTTTCGGGATTACCGAGATCGTACCGTGAAAGCAGTGATTCTCCCGCCGCCAAAAGCGTACCGGATGGTATGGACAGCAGTATGGTCAACAGCAGTAACAGTTGAAATCGCCTCATGAGTCGGTGTTGTTGAAGGTTAACCGGAAAATCAGTGAACTAAACGTTTTTCTTTTCAGTCGTCTTCGGGCCTGACCCGGAGATCCATTTTTTGACTTTTGACCTTTGCCTTTTACCCTTACCTGTTGATGAATGCCACATCAGAATAGCCTGGTCACAGATCCCTTCTGAAGCATGGCGACGTTACGCAAGCAGATGCAGACGCGTAAAAACATAGTCAAGATGATCCTCGTTCAAGACAATCCTGTAATAGTTGGTTCCATCGAGACGTATCGGACGGCTGTCTCTGTCACTTAAAAACTTCCTGCTTTGTTTCCCGTTATACCAGTAGACAAGACGAATCTTTTCACGATCAATTTCAAGCGCCGTAATGCCTCTCTTCCCGACGGCGCACCCCGAGTTAAAAACACTCGGTATGGTAAGGTTATTGTAGACGCCGCTCCGCAATCCGATTTTTTTCCCCTGATCGTAACATGCATCGAGCTCTTCCTTCAGTGCCGCTATCTTGTCCTTTATTGCCTCCCTCTCCGCCGTTTCAGCAGCGGGAAATGCACGGCAAAGCTCCTCGATACGATAGTTGAGATAATCAACCTTGGAGAGCGACTCGAAAAGAGGGCGGTGTGTATGGCCTATGACTGAAACGATTTTAGCGTGGTTGGAAAAGTCATAGATCGATTTTTCAATTGCAAAACGGCGGCGGCTGTTATAGGCTATTGAAAAATTCCTGATCCCGAACGGCTTGGCGATATAGCGCAAAAACCAGACTATCGAACGGCTGACGAACGGGTATGTTTCCCAGAGAAAAACCGAAGCCTGATGGCCGTGAAAAACCAGAATATCCTCTTCACGATAGGAGAGTTTCAGGGATTCCAGCAGAAAAGGAGCAAGGGAGTAGTCTTTTTCTTCCTGCAGCGAGGCATCATGGTTTCCGAACGTCCTGAAAAAAAAGCCTGTTTCGTCAAAGCGAAGAAACAGTTCATAGATATGCCGCCACCGGTCAACGATATCTTCGAGAGGAAATTTAAAAAGCTCCTCGATGTCACCATTAAGAATAAGGCTGTACTTTTCCGGAAGGTAATACCTGCTCATGGCTGCTTCGACAAGGGGCGCATTGTGCCTGAACTCATCACGCCTGCCACCATTGCCCATATGCAGGTCGCTCAGGATCAGAATTCTCGAGTCCCCGTCGAGATCGATACTCTTCGACTTTTCCAGCAGACGTTCGAGATGCGGATGCTTGTTATTGTTGTTCAGCAGCTTCATACCCGGCCCACCTTCTCTGAAAACAGCAGATTATTTGATTTTTCCACCTCTGTAAAGAAAAAAAGATCCTCCGTCATTGTTGTCTTATCGCTTCCTTGACCGCCACGATATTCTTGTCACATCGCAGCAACGTTTTTCAGGATAGCAGATGCCTCTCTTCATAAAAATCTGAATTAGCGATATAAGTAAACTTTTTCAAACCGGCAACATTGAAGGGCTCCTCTATTAATTTGCTGCGCACCATGATTACTTCGTTGATCGGTGCTCGAAACCCTCAAGTACTCACTGTACATTCCGGCTTCTGCGCTCCGTTCGCCTCGTACTCAAGGCGCTCGCGACAATTTATAGCGGTGCCCTGAAGAGAGGTCGTCACGGTTTGCCACCACTTCCCGGGCATCAAACATTCCTGCAAGCCTTTCACATGGTTTTTCCAGAGAACAGTGACCGTCGCAATCACCATAGAGCCATTGCATAACGTACTCTCGGCATAGCGTTACGATAAAATTCCGACGAACCATGCAAAAATGTACGGAATATACCCCGGCGGGATAACGCCTTTCTGTAAACTTCCTGAAAACTGTCCCGAGAGCGGTTTTTACCCGGCCCGCTTCAGAGAGCCCGACTCAACGGAGCAAATCGATAATGCTCTTTTTTTCCGGAATGCTGTCCGCCCTGCTCGACTGCTTCGACGAATCAGCGGCCTGCACAGCCTCTCCGCCCTCCTCCGTATTGGCGACAGTTCCTGTTGTATCAGCAGATTCCGGCTGTTCGACAGACTGTTTTTTTGCGGGAGAAAGAATATTTTCAATGAGTAACGGCAGAGCCCCCTTCTCTTTTCCTGTTGTGTCCACAGCATCCCCGGGAACTTGCTGCTCCTTCCTGAAAAGGATATCACCCGCCGCTTTTTTCAGAATATCCGAAACACCTCCACTGTCCGTAGCGGAGCTATCCCCTTTCGACCCCGGCAACAACCTGTCACGAAGCTCATCGGTAACTTTCTTTTGGAGGTTTTCTTTCAGGCGCAGGGCAATCCGGTCAGCGGTTTTTCCCAGGTCAAGCCCTATCTCGGGTTTTGTTATCGATCCTCTCAGGGCAGCATCGACAACCACCGTATCCGGCAGCGAAAGGTCCATATTTTTCAGCGGAAGTTTTTCAAGCAAACCGGTAATGGTTTCGACGCCGGTTGTACCGATATATTTTTTAGGGATTTCCAGACCTATTTTCCAGTCAAGACTTTTATCAAACCCGGTAACTCCCGATGCACTCAACCTGATATCATTGACCGTGAAAGAAAAAGGCGCCGTGGTGACTCGTCCGTTTTCGATGACGAAGTCAACAGCAGCTTCGGGAACCCTGAGGGTATCGAGCGCTTCGACATCGAGAAGCAGTGCAAGTTTACGGATCGGAGGGAACTCCTCGACAAGCAGCCCTTTCGTTTCTACCCGGCCTTTACCGGAAATGGATTCAGGAACCGGTTTGAAGTTTTCATCGAGACGCGAACGCATATTGAGGTTCGCCGAGACATCCCCCTTGGCATACCCGGCAACAGGAGCCACCTGTTCAAGCAACTTCAACGATTCATAGGAACTGGCAATATTCATTTCATCTGCGGTGATACTGAAATCCGTATCCGTTTGACCTCCCTTCGTACTGTAAAAACCATTGATAGCGACCTTTCCGCCCAGTGTTTCCGCATTGATATCCCTGAAATCAAGCTTCTCATCTTCCATGACGATAACCCCCCTTGCACCTTCAAACTGCATCTCGCCGAAGCGGACACGGTTAAAGGTCCCGTCGATTCTCATGGATACGTTTCCGGGCAGCATCAGGGGCGCCTGTTCTTCTTCAAGATTGCGAAACTCGTCAAGCTGGACAAAATCCGAACGAACATCTGCGGTCACTTTCAGGATGCCCTTTTTCATGAAATAGGAAATATAGTTTTCCACTCTGCCATTCGCGGTGAAATCACTTTTTCCGGTCTTCATCCGAAGATCAACCAGATTCAGATAGGCAGGAGAAAGATTGAGTTGCGCCGATGCTATCGAGAGAGCAGGGGTAAATTTTTCAGAAACAATGCTAACCCCTTTCGCCACAACCGAACCATAGGCTTCCGTTCTCCCCAACCCTGTCAGTCCGGCATTGAAAGCGGAAAGGTTCCCTTTCACAACGATATTGGATCGCAGCTCTCCTGCAACCTGAAGATCCTTGACCGGATAAATCCGCTGAAAATCGGCAAGATTGATCGACCCGTTAACTGCGGCGTCGATATAAGGATCGGACACCGGTGTTCTGACTCCGAAACTCATGATGAACGGCCTGCCGTTTATTTTCAGATCGAGCTTCGGAACCGATAAAGAGGTTTTATCGGCATCACCGCCCGGATTATCCACACCTCCTTTGAAAACAATATCCTCGGCTCTGACCGGAACTCCTTCATAGCCGAAACTGCCGTTGCTGACATCGAGAGCAAGCCTGAAAGCCGGAAGCTTCTCACCTGTATACAATCCCTTGACATGGCCGGACAACGCCACCGACCCTTCGGCATCGAGTTTTTCATAGTTATTCTCATAGACCGCGGGCAGAAGGGAGAGCAGTTCTTTCAATGCCGCCTTGTCAGCCTTGAAATCAAGGTCGGTATTGACCGCATCGTCGAGCAGGGAAATCGTGCCGTTGAAGACAATACCGAGGTCGTTGAGCCCCAGACGGTTGTCCTTGAGCGTGAATTTCCGCCTTTCAAGATCCGCAGCGATCTCGGCATTGAACGAAGCTTTTGCCTTCTGAAGCCATGCTACTCCTCCAAGATCCACACTGAGACTCTCGATGACATTGTTCGTCACAAGCGTCGATGAACCGCCGCTCAATCTGCCCTGCATTTGATGGTTCAAACCATCGATACGGAAGGAATTTCCGTTGGAGCTGTCATAAAATGCGACGAAACCTTCCCTGATCTTGAAATCGCGCAGGGAAAGACTGAATCCGGCGCTGTCCGGCGCTGTTTCCGGTGAACCCGCTTCTGTAAAAATATCCCAGTTGCTCTTGCCTGCGCTATCCTTCCTGACAACTATCCTGGGACGCTCAATCCTCAACGAGTGAACATTGAATTCCCCTGAAAAAACCGACAAGGCGTCAAAAGCAACAGAAAATCGTTCAACTGTCGCAAGCGTGTCAGGGGAGCGTTGATCACTCTTTTCCGTAACCTGCAGGTCACGCAATGTGACACTCACTCTCGGAAATGCCCTGAAAAACGATATGTCTGCGGCCCTGTAATCTATCTTCGCCTCAATGGAGTTGTTGAGTGCCGATTTGATGTAATCGCTCAGACGCGGCTTGACAACCTGAAGAAAAACAAGAACAGCTGCTGTCAGCAAAACCACCAAAACAAGAAAAAACTTGAGAAACTTGCTCATGTTCGTAATATTAAACGGGTTGCGGCTTTTTCGATTTCTAAGGCTATAACCTTTTTTTCATGGTAAACGATCTATGCCGGAGACAGAAAAAACACAAAGCCAGAAAGAACATTGATCAGTCCTGAGCGTTTTTCCAAAATAAAGCAACTCCTATCTCTCAGACAGCCTGACCTCACCGTCCTTATGGACAATGTGAATAAACCCCATAATCTTTCGGCGATTATCAGGAGTTGTGACGCCGTCGGCATCGAAACAGTGCATGCGGTCTCAACGGACAATGTGATAAAAAACCGGCAGCGCGCGGCAAGGGGCTCCAACAAATGGGTCAATATTGTTTTGCATGAAAACATAGCAAAAGCCTACAATACCTTGAGAAAAAAGGACATGCAGATACTGGTAGCGCATTATAGTAACGAAGCTGTTAATTTCAGAGCGATCGACTACACCAAGCCGACGGCAATCGTGATGGGCGCCGAACTTTTCGGGCCGTCAGAGGACGCTGTTTCCCAGGCAGACCACTTCATTTATGTTCCCATGCAGGGTATGGTGGAATCGCTCAACGTCTCTGTCGCCGCTGCTGTCATCCTGTTTGAAGCACAGCGTCAGAGACTCGACGCCGGGCTTTACAGCAAACCGAAACTTCCGGAAGAGTATATGAAAAAGCGTCTCTTTGAACTCGCCTATCCCGCCATCAGCAAAAAAATGGCCGAGCAGAAACGCCCATACCCTGAACTTGACGGTGAGGGAAAAATCATTCGGCACTGACTATGCTCCGGGACAGTTCACCGAAGTGTAACAATCAGTGTTCGCAAGCGCGCGGAAATCTTTGTATATAAGAGCATAAGCGGCTTATATTTTGTACGGTAATCATCCCCATTGTATCCAATGTCTGAACAGGCGGTAAAACCTTACCGGATTGTCATCGAATGGACAAACACCGAAGACTTCTTCTTCTCCTGTGATTACAAGGTGTCCGGCGATGATGCGCGAGAAACTGCAACGAAGCCCTTGCAAACACACTGGTTTCCACATGTAACAAGAGCAATGGGAAACGTTCTGAAAAAACTGAGAAGGGAACATATAACCTTCCCCCTTTTTCTCCTTTCTCTCGCATTTGAGCACCGGCACCTCCTGCGGGAAATCGATGAACTGCTTCGCGCGCTGCATACCCACCTCGGCAATCAGCAAGGGCACGGAAGTTATCGATGCTTTATCCGCAATAACAAAGAACAGACAGTTGCCGGCTCCTGAAACTTCTCCCTTTTCCTATGACGATACCAAGTTTTACGTGGCTCAACGCAATTGTGTTTCTATCGTTCAGCCTTGCTGCTGCCGGTTGTGACAACAGTGAAAGCCATGATCCTCCTCTTCTTGTAAAACCGTCAGGCCGTGTAGAAAAAAAAGCTGGGCTTGAAATTTCCGGCCTCGCAAAAAGCCGCCGGCATAACAATGTATACTGGGCGGTCAATGATTCGGGGAACCCGGCCACAATCGTCCCACTGAATATTGAAGGCAACGTTGTTTCTCTCTCGGGAAAAGGCATCACCGTCACCGGTGCACAAAACATAGACTGGGAAGCCTTAGCTGTGGATACTACAGGCATGCTCTATATCTTCGACACCGGAAACAACTACAGCCTGAGAAAAGAATTGCAGATCTATGCCGTTGCAGAACCAGGCCTTGAGTGTAACACGTCTGAAAAAGCTGAAATTATAAACGTTCG
>RRYU01009864.1_pt1 | contig 12247 bp, 4 predicted proteins | sample 2162651 | NCBI WGS metagenome assembly RRYU01 (sample SAMN10267283, study PRJNA491782) | microbial mat metagenome | isolation source: biomat in the production well | place: Japan: Minami-Kanto gas field, natural gas well KTG3 | collected 2017-06 | reverse complement strand
GCGGCACTGCCCCCACGCGCCGGGGTGAAGGTCTCATGGGAGACAAAGACCGTCTGCGGGGCGATGGCGAGGCGGTTGATGCCGAAGCGCCGCTCGGCACTGACGATCAGCCGATCCATCACCTGGGAGATGTGGTCTACATTGAGCCGCGTGCCGTGGAAGGCGCTGTTGGCGGTCTCGCTGGCCAGCACCTCGACAATTCCACGCATACCGCGCTCGCGCACGGCATCTTCACTCTCGACGACCAGGGCGCAGGCTCCCATACCAAGGATCGTGCCGTGGCGACGCTTATCGAAGGGCAACGCCGCCTCTGCCACGGCGTCATCGGTGGCGGCAGCGCCGGTAGCCAAGAAGCCCGCCCCGACCCACTCCATCAGCCGGTCGCTGGTAACATCATCGCTGGCGATCACCAGCACGCGGCGGCAGCGCCCATTGCGGACCCAGTCTTCGGCCAGCGCGATGGCCTGGGTGGTACTGGCACAGGCGGCATTGACCGAGGTGTTCGGGCCGCGTGCGCCGATATATTCGGCAAACTGGCTATGGCCCATGGCCAGCACGCGGAAGATGAAGCGCCGGTCGAAGGTGTAGGGTTCGCGGGCCAGATCTTCGCGGAGCGCCGCAACCATGCGGTTGATCTCGCCCAGGGCGGTCGGATCACTCACCGCAGTGCGCAGCTTCTCCAGTTGCTCAATCTGAGTCAGGCGGCTCTCGTAGGTGAAGTAGCGCACCAACTCATCGGCCATCCGATCCATACCGGGGAAGGCCGACGCAAAGATCACCCCGGTCTCATCGCGCAGCGGTTCGGGCAACATCCAGCGATCCGGCAGGTGCGTGCCCTTACTCGTCAGGCGGTAGGTCTGCACCAGCGGCAACCCGGCCTCACGCAGCGCATCCAGACCGGCGGCCATGGCCAGTTGGGTGGTGCGATCCAGTGCCTCAATGAAGGCATCGGGCACCCCATACTCCGCGTGCAGATCGAAGGCCCCGGCGCGCCCGGCGAGGCGCACGACTTCATCGGGGTTATCAATCGCCACGAACTGGCCGCCACCATCTTCGCCCTTGACCAAGCGGATGATATTCTTGCGCAGCATCATCGCCCGGAAGCGTTCGGGGATGAGATCAATAAACTGCTCACCACGCAGAATACGCAGCGCATTCTCCGGATCCATCAGCGACTTGGCCGAGCCGGGTAGACCGAGGCCAGTGCCGGAGATGACCACCGAGCCACTCGGTACTTCATCACGATCATAGACCTGGGGGCCACGCGCCTGGGCTTGGGGCTGGGCGGCCTGCAACGCCTGGGCCAGCAGCGACCCTAGAGCTTCGAGGCCCGCCGGAGCCAGCGGCGCACTCGGCTGGGGGCCACTTCCATTGGGTGTGGTCACGGTTGTCTCCTCTAGGATGGCGCGGGGAGGTTCGGCGGGCGGCGCAATATTGGCTGCGGGGGCATCGGCTGAGACCAACCCCGCCGCGTAGAGGCCGCACAGCGCCTGGTTGAAGCTCGCCAACTCGCCATTCTTGGGGTGGTTGGTAAAGAGCGACACCAGATCGGGCTTACTGCCCAGCACATCATCAACAAAGCCCTTGAGCGCCCGCTTCGGTCCGCACTCGACAAAGATGCGGCAACCTTCGGCATAGAGCGTCTCTAGGCCGCGCACCCACTGTACTGGCGAGGCGATCTGCTGTTCCAGAATATCCTTGATCGCATCAACATCGGTCGGGTAGAGGCCGCCAGTGACATTGGCCACCAGCGGGAGGCGCGGGGGTGCGATATGCAGCCGGTTGAGCAGCGTGCGCAACGGGGCTGCCGCCGGGGCGACGATGCGGGTGTGGAAGGCGTGGCTGACCGGGATGCGCTGGGCTTGGTAGCCCTTGGCGATGAAGCGACCAATCGCCTGCTCGACCGCCTTGCTGGCTCCACCAATCACCGCCTGGCCGTAGCTGTTGATGTTGGCCGCCACCACATAGCCATCGCACTCGGCGAGGGTCTGGGTAATCACATCAAGCGGAGCCATCACCGCCGCCATCCAGCCGTTATCATCCACACTGACGCGGGTCATTTCGGCTCCGCGAGCAGCGGCAGCCTCCAACGACTCGGCGAAGGGCATAATACCCGCACTCACCAGGGCGGCATATTCACCCAAGGAATGACCCATGACCATATCGGGGCGAATGCCGTAGCTCTCTAACAGCTTCAGCAGCGCAATATCGAGCGTGAGCATGGCGGGCTGGGTGATCGCCGTCTGCATCAACTCGCGCTCGGCCTTCTTGAGCAGCGCCGGATCATCACCTTCCACAAAGAGATAACTGGTGAGCGAGCGCCCCAGGATGGGCGTCATCACCGCATCAGCCTCGGCAAAGACCTGTGCCACCACGGGCGAGATCTTGGCCAACTCGCGGCCCATGTTGAGGTACTGGCTGCCCTGGCCGGGGAAGAGGAAGGCCACCTTACCTGCGGGCTTGCCACTACCACGGAAGACACCCTGGCCTTGCAGGGCGCGCCACGCCGCCGGGCTGTGCATCGCGGCGGCCTTGCTCGCCTTGGCCAGCTTCTCGCCCAGATCGGCCGCATCAGCAAAATCAATCACCAAACGCTCCGGCTGGGCCAGGATCGCCTTATCGGGCAACGCCAGCGGCGGCGTCCAACCCGTAGCCACCCGTTCCACCACGGACTGCAACTCGGCCAGTAGCGCGGCCTCCGTGGCCGCCCCCAGCGCCAAGATACCGCGCACCGGTGCTGGTGTGGCCACCCGGCCATCCCCCGATCCAGCCCCATCACCCTGCGCCAGACTCACACCACTGTAGCGTTGCGGCTCAGTGCGAATCATCCCCGGCACATACTCCTCCAACACCAGATGGAAGTTGGTACCACCAAAGCCATAGGCACTCACCGCTGCTCGCCGGGGCAGATTGCCGCGTCGCTGCCACTCCTCTGCGTTGTGCAGGAGGCGGAAGGGGCTATGCGCAAAATCGGCCTTCGGATTGGGGCGCTCCGCATTCAGCGTGGGCGGCAACACCTTCGCGTGCAGCGCCATCACCGCCTTGAGCAACCCGGCTGCGCCCGCACCCGCCTTCAGGTGGCCAATGTTGCTCTTGGCCGAACCCAGCCCAATGCTACCCTGCTCGGCCTGCGCAAAGACCTTGGTCAGACTCTCCAACTCGGCCACATCACCCACGCGGGTACTCGTGCCGTGAGCCTCGACCAGGTTACACGTCGCCGGATCAAGCCCGGCATTGCGCCACGCGCGCTCCACCGCATAGATCTGTCCTAGCGGGTTAGGGGCGGTGATGCCCTTGCCCTTACCATCGGACGAAGCGCCGACACCCCGGATCACCGCATAGATACGGTCGCCATCGCGCTCAGCATCCTCTAGGCGCTTGAGCAGAAAGACCGCTGCGCCCTCACCCATCACAAAGCCATCGGCTCCATCGCCAAACGGGCGCGTGCCGGTAGCACTGAGCGCCCCGATCTTACAGAACTTGACGAAGGTAGACGGCCCCATATTGCGGTCAACCCCGCCAGTGAGCACCGCATCCACACGGCCATCGGAGAGCAACTCAATCGCCGCATCCACCGCCGCAAAGGTCGAGGCGCACGCCGCATCGGTAATAAAATTGGGGCCACGCAGATTGAGCAGATTAGCCACCCGCCCCGCCACGATATTGGGCAACTCACCGGGCATCGAGTCCTCGGTGATCGGGGGCAAGGTGCGATCCATCTGGTGGTGGAACTGGGCCACCAACTCAGCCTGCACCGCCGGGGCCAAGCTGTGGAACATCGGCGTAGCGCGCAGCATGTTGGCAAATTCGGGAAAGACCACACGCTGGTGGGTGTGGTAATGCAACTCGCCGCCCATCGCCGTACCCAGAATCACCCCGGTATTCTCCGTATTCAGCGGGCGGTCGGGGTAGCCATAATCAGCCAGCGCCTCAGCGGCACAGGTCGCGGCCCACTGCTGCCCCTGATCCATCGCCTGAGCAACCTTAGGCGGAATACGGAAGCGTTGCCAATCGAAACGAAAATCGCGCACCCAGCCCCCGATCTTGGTATAGCTCTTATCGGGCGCACTCGGATCGGGATCATAATAATCAGCGACACTCCATCGGTCTTCAGGAGTCTCGCTGATACTGTAGCGCTTCCCAACAATATTTGCCCAGAAAGCCTGGGCACTGGGCGCATCGGGCAAGACAGCCCCCACACCCACAACTGCAATAGCACGACGTGCGACCTGATCCATTGGTCGGCTCCTCTTCAATGGCCCCCGCGCTGGTAGAAGAGCCAGCGCGGGGGGCAGTCACTACATTATTCGGCAGGGAACGCCGCCACAAGATCGGCGGCGACCCGGTTCATATCCTCAACTTGACCAGCCTGAGCGGCATAGATCGCGGGCAGACCGAGTGAATTAGCCAGATTGGGGTCAGTCTGACCGGCTCCAATCGCCCAACTCAGCCCCTCACTCGCAATCTTGAGGGCGGCGTTACGAGCGTGGACACGCGCCATAGCCAGGCGAGTCTCGGCCCCCAACGGGATAGCCGGAGTCGGTGTAGCGGCGCGTTCCGCAAAGATAGCGGCGGTCTCCGCCCAAGCCACCATCTCACCCAGGCGGAAGAGGATGTGCTGATTGCGGGTGAGGCGGTCGAGGCGACAGCGTTCCATGAGGGTGGCGAGGGTACGCATGGCCAGCGCAGCCGTCGCCGCACCAGAGGCCGGATTGACGGCAGCCAACGCATCCAGCCGGGTGGCCCAATCGGTAAAGTAGGCTCCGCGAGACTTCAAATGGAGCTGCCAGCGGTCGCGGGCAATCGTCCACTCCAGAATCTCGGAGGTACCCTCATAGATACAGGTGATGCGCACATCACGCTTCATCTTCTCGACCATATACTCCTTGGTGTAGCCATAACCGCCTAGCGCCTGGATAGCATCTTCAGCGGCCTTATTTCCACCCTCGGTGGCCATATACTTCGCAATCGCGCCTTCAGTCTGAAGATCGGGTTCCCCGGCATCAATGCGCGCAGCAGTCCACTCGATATAGGCACGAGCGGCCTCCAAGCGGATCGCATTCGGCACCAGCAGCTTATGGGTATACGCCTGCTTGGTGGAGAGCAAGCCACCACCCTGGATACGGGTCTGGCTATAGCGGATAGCGCGCTCCAGCGCGGCCCAGCCGCCACCCAACCCAAACGCCGCGACCATCAGACGGGTATACCCGAAGACCGCCTGGGCCTGAGCCAAGCCCTGGCCCTCCACCCCACCGACGAGGCGATCAGCATCAACATAGACCTCATCAAGGAAGAGCGCAGCGGTATTAGAAGCGCGGATACCGTGCTTATCCTCGTGCTTACCCTTGACAAAACCGGGCGTATCGCGCTCGACCACAAACCAAGAGGGGCCACCGGGCGTATTGGCGAGAATGGTATAGATCGCAGCCACACCACCATTACTGATCCACTGCTTACGGCCACTGATCTTATAGCCGACCACCCGGTCATCCTCCACCACCGGCTCGGCCTTCGTCGTCAGCGTCCCCAGGTCACTCCCGGCCTGCGGCTCAGTCGCGCCATAGGCCACCAGCAACCCCTCATCGGCGATGCGACCCATCCAGTGGGCCTTCTGCTCCTCAGTGCCACCTACTGTAATCGGGTCAGTGCCCAAGAACGTGGCCAACACCCCGGTTGCGATCCCCAGGTCAATCCGCGCCATCTGCTCCGACACGCGGTAGATGTCATACGCCCCACCACCCAAACCGCCATACTCTTCTGGGATGAAGAGTAGATGCAACCCGATCTTATTCGGGTCATACAGCTCCTTCAGTACCTCAACCGGAAACTCATCACGCGCATCGAGATCGCGCAAGAACTCATCCGTGAGCTGTTTCGCGGCATACTCGCGCAGGGTATCCAACACCATATCCAGCGTATCGGTGTCCAGCGTCGTCATGGGCGCCCTCCATAAATCGGTGATGCTTGATGCCTGAGGTCTGCCTTCTGAACCCAACCCTGGACATCTCAAGCCTCACGCATCAACTATCCCATCGTTGTCTTGCATCATAATAGCGCACATGGAGCTAGAAAGAAAAGAGTAATTATATTTTGATGCTAGATGATAATTTTGTTGTCGTCTGTCACCTCTTTTGGTAGTGATAGCATAACAATTGGGCATCATAAAGGGCTAATAGGCACAAAAATACTTAACGCACTGTGTATACACAGTGCGTTAATGCAGTGCGTTATACTTGGTATAGATACGTCGTCTTGCGATTCACCTCATACCGAGGCTCATCACCGTAGGAGGCACATCAGCGGGGGCATGACAGATAGGAAACTCGACAAAGAAGGTCGAGCCCTCACCGGGCGTACTGTGGAGGCCAATCGTACCGCCCATCAGTTCCACGAGGCGGCGCGAGATCGCCAAGCCCAACCCCGCCCCACCCGCGTGGCGTCCACTCTGTTCGATGCGTCGAAATTCGAGGAAGATCGCTTCCTGATGCTCTTGGGGAATACCGATACCCGTATCCGTCACACTGATGCGCAGACGTTCCCCATAGTGACTCACACTCACCGTAATCCCCCCATGATCGGTAAACTTGATCGCATTACCAATCAGGTTGGTCAAGACCTGTTCGAGGCGCATACTATTAGCATAGATATAGGGCAAATGATCGGGAAGATCGAGGTAGAGATTGAGCGAACGCTGAAGGATCTGGGGTTGGAACTGCCCAGCAACATTACGGATCACCCAGAGTGGTTCAACCGGATTCAGATCAACCTTCAGATGACCAGCCTCCATGCGTGAGAAATCGAGAATATCGGTAATCAGGCGCAGCAGCGTACCACTTGCAGTGCGCATATGATCGAGCGGCTCGCCCATACGCTCACCGAGCGGCCCATAGAGACCCCGTTGCAGCATTTCGGTATACCCGATAATCGAGGTCAGGGGAGTACGTAATTCATGGCTAACCGTAGCCAAAAACGCCGACTTAAGGCGGTCTGCGGTACGCACCTCCTCATAGAGGCGGGTACGCACCGAGGCATCAGTGATCAACTCACCCATCGTTTCGGCTAGGTGCAGGAGAGCCGGGCTATACGGGCGGGCACGGCTATTGCCGAGCACCAACACCCCCAGCGGGTTGGTCTGGTGGAGCAACGGAATGATCAGGATATGTTGCAACTCCTCGCGGCGCATCAACTGCATCACCGCACTCTCAGCCGAGGTGGGATTATCAAGATCAAACTGGCAACTCTGCCCTGCCATCATCAGCGCCAACAACTCGGTTCCCACCTGATTATGTACCAGACTTCCCTCATAGCTCTGGCTCATATGGGTACCAAAATCTGCCACAATATCGAGATGGCCGTTCATGTTCGTCACCAACCCGACCGCCACCCGTTCCCATGGCCCATGTTCCACAATCGTCTCTGCGATCACCCGAATGAGGCGTTCGGTCTCATTAGCCGAATTGGCGGCACGAGCAACATTGTTGAGCAGGCTCAACTCCGTGAGGTGCATCGCCCGTGCATGTTCAGCCTTCGCCCGTTCGCTCACATCACGAAGCAGCAGCAGCATACCCACCTGGGTATCATTACTAGCGCGCAGGGAACGCAGGCGTAGCTCTATGGCTTGCAGGGTATCATCAGTACCGAGCAGGATCTGGTGGGTTTGGGAGCTAGGGCCATCCAGCAACACATTCCGCACCTGGCTCATCTGGGGCTGATCGGCCAAGAGATCGAGCAGTGAGCGCCCGATCATCTGCCCGGGGGGTAACTGGAGCAGGCTGATCGCCTCCGGGTTGATCTCACTCACCACCATCTGGCGGTTCAGCACGACCATCCCATCGGGTAGGGCTGCCAGCACTTCTCGTTCAACCAGGGGCGCGAGATCGATTACCCGAAAGTGGATGGTGGCATAGAAACCGAGGAGCGCACCGAGGAAGGCCATGATCGGGGTGGGATCATCATTCCAGGGCATCCAGAGGCCACTCAGGTAGGTGATGTTGCCGATAGCGGGCGAAAAGGCCGCGATCAGGAGCATCCAGGCATGACCACGATTGATCGATTCTGCTTTGAATACTGCCCGACTGAGGAGCACAATTCCGATCAACAAACAGATGTAAGCATAGACCGCATGTGCCCAAAAGAAGATGCCGCGCTCGGCTACTGGCCACAGGAATCCTCGACTTGCATCTACAGTCACCGCTGACCACCACAAATGGTGTAGTTCATTGGTCAAGGCGAGAACAAAGAAAATTAGTGGAAGAAGAAAAAGACCGATCTGAAATCTACGCCGCCAGTGTAGCCATATTTCAGAATAGGAGATCGAGATCAACAGCCATGCTGGAGTAAGGGCGACAATACCCAGGTGTTGGATGAGCGACCAAAAGAGTACCCCATTCGGGGTTGCCGAGGCAGCCGCAAGCGCACGGCTGGTTGTCCAGACGGCAATGGCCGCCAGGAGGATCGCGAAGGGTTGGCTACTACGGTAGTAGCGACGACGCCAAGCATAGGCCGCGACAATGAGAGAAACGAGTGCAAGGATGAAGTGGAGGGCGATGAATGCGAGAGCGCCCATGGCTTCTCCTTAAAATACTACGCTATATCCATGAAGTTACCATAAGTAACAACGGATATATAGACTGATATTTGGTGAAGCACGATTTATTGAATTGAATCAAGCCGTTTCCTTATACCGTATAATACACCAAGCGTCAATGGTGATCATTCTACAACTCCACTATGTACCTTGCCTCTTTCTTAAGCAGCAGCAGTGCAACCATCCTCATGCTCATCGCCGCCGACATCCGGCGCTTACGGCGGGTTCCCCGGCTGCATGCTGCGGACATCCCTGTGCATGCCCCACGCATCTCGATCCTGATCCCGGCGCGCAACGAAGAACGCAACATTGAACGCTGCGTGCGTTCGGTTCTTGCCCAGAGCTACCCACATATTGAGGTGATCGTGCTGGATGATGGCTCAACCGACCGCGCGGGGTCGATTCTGGCCAATATTCCTGATGCGCGTCTGCGGGTACTCCAGGGGCGGAACCTGCCGCCCGGTTGGGTCGGCAAGTGCTATGCGTGTCAGCAACTGGCAGATGTGTCCCAGGGGGAGTGGCTGCTCTTCCTCGACGCCGACACTATTGCTGCGCCCGATCTCGCCGCCCGCCTCGTCACCTCCGCCCACGCTCGTAACCTCGATCTGCTTACCATCTTCCCCTTTCTGGAACTGGGCAGTTTTTGGGAACGTGTGGTGCTGCCGCCCTTCCTGGCCCTCATTACTGCCCTCTTTCCCTTTGCCGAGATGGAGCGCCCCGACATCCGCCCCGATCAGGTCTTGGCGAATGGGCAGTGTATTATGGTGCGCCGCAGCATCTATGCGCAGATCGGTGGCCACGGAGCGGTACGTAACGAGGTGCTAGAGGATGTCCGTTTAGCCCAGGCAATTCGAGCCGCCGGGGGGAAGGTGGGTTCCGCAGCGGGGATGGAGGTACTTCAGGTGCGGATGTATACCAACGGGCGTGAAGTGGCCGCCGGGTTGATGAAGAATGCCGCCGCTGGCTATCGTAGCGGTGGTGGGCGTTCGGGGTTAGCTATGATCGGTCTGGTGCTCGAAGCCTTTGGGCCACCCGCCATCATCGCTGCGGGAGTCTACGGGCTACGACGCGGGGAGGACGGGGTTGCTTGGGCGGGGCTGTTGGGTGGCGGGCTGAGTCTGATCGCCTCGCTGACCCTGCGCGCTACGCTCTACCGGCGTCTCTACCGCCAGCCGATGGCCTATGCGCTGCTCTGGCCCTTTGGGTTGCTCTGCTACATCACGATTGCTGGGGTGGGCATGTGGCGCGTGCGCCACGGGCATGGGGTGGTCTGGAAGGGGCGTCGCTATCAGGGGTGAGGGAGAGACGCACGATCATGCGTCTCTACCCTAACGATGTTCTACTCCTCGTCAGCCGCACGTGGCTTGCGGATCAACTCCGGCTCGGCTGGAGCCTCAGCCAGGGTCTCTTCCTGGATAGCGCGTAGCTGACCCAGCGAGAAGAGTACGTCGCCACCATCGTTGAGGATCTTGTAGCCCGTCTGCGCAGCAAGATCGCGCACATGGATGACCTTGTCCATGGTGTCCATGCAGCTCACATCTACTTCGATGTGCTGGGGCAGATCGTTTGGCAACGACTCGACCATCACCATGGTGAGCGGGTGGTTGAGCAACGCATCGCCACGTGCAACTAATGGCGACTCGCCTACCGCAATGACGGGAACTTCAACATGAACCAACTTCTTCAGGTCAACGACCTTGAAGTCAATATGCAGAATCGCACGGGTCACCGGGTGGCGCTGGATGTCCTGGACAAAGACCGCCGAGATGCCCTGGGTGCCGATGTTGAGATCGATGAGTGTGGTGCGCCCTGCCTTGCGGAAGACCAACTCAAACTCGCGGGCGCTGACTTGGGCTGATACAGGCTCAAAGCCCTTCCCGTAGATGGTGCAGGGGATGAGTCCGCTGCTGCGCAGGTACTTGACCTTCTTGCCAAATACGGTACGAACTTCGGCGTTGAGTGACTGATGGGTGGACATGAGAGAGCTGCTCCTCATCTTGTGGCGGGTCAACCGCACACAATACTTATACAGCGGCATAAGAATGGCGACCGACGAGCCGCCGGTCGCGCAGCGGAGAGTGTAGCATAGGATGGGCTTCTTTTCAAGTTTATGTGACACCCCTACATCTCCGCCCCTGGCGGCCTGATGCGTTCCAGCACCACAAAACTGAGTGCCGTGGTGAGCATGAGGATGCTGCTCATCGCCAGCGCCTGCCCATAGTTGATAGCCCCTGGCTGGCCGAGCAGGCGAAAGATCATGACCGGTAGGGTGGGGGCGTCGGGGCGTACTAGCAACAACGAGGCTCCAAATTCGCCTAGCGAGACGGTGAAGGCGAAGACGGCTCCGGTGATGATCGCGGGCATGATTAGGGGTAGCTCGACCCATACCCAGGTGCGCCACGGGCTGGCTCCGAGGAGTGCGGCTGCTTCGGCGAGGCGCGGGTTGCGGCCACGCAGGGTGGGTAGCAGCGCCCGGATCACGAACGGTAAGGCGACGAGGCTGTGCGCCAGTGGGATGAGCCACGGCCAACTGCGTAGCCCCGCCAGTTGTGGGGTACTCAGTGCTACCAGGTAGCCGAGGCCCAATGTCACCGCACTCGTGCCCAGTGGCAGCATGAAGAGCGCGTCTATCAGGTTGAAGATCGCCCCACACCATGATCGCGGCGTCTTGCATGGTGCGTTGCCCAACAGGTAGGCAGCGGGAATTCCCACCAGCAACGCGATCAGTGCGGTGGCGGCGGCGATGCGTAACGAGTTGGTGAGGGCGGTTAGGGGGGGCACGAAGAAGATCGAGCCGCTGCGGTTTTCACCTAACGCCAGGTAGTACCCCAGACTCAGCCCCTCTGGGCCAAGGAGCGAGCGCACCACCAGCGCCAGCAGCGGGGTCACCAGCAGCACCAGGATCACCAGCACATTCACGCCCACCAGCAGATGTTGCCCCAGCCCCTGCGGACGCCGCGCCACCGCCGTGCGTGGGAGACGGTCGAGTGGGATGGCGCTACGTGCCGCCAGCCGGGTGTAGATCAGGCTGAGGAGCAGGGTGCATCCGGCTTGCAGCAGAGCCAGAGTCGCGGCAATATCGAGGCGCAGCAGTTGCGCAGTTTGGCGGTAGATCGCCACTTCCAGCGTGGCCATACGCGGCCCACCCAGGATGATGATCACACCAAAACTGGTAAAGGTGAAGATGAAGATCAGCAGCGCCGCCGCCCCAATGGCGGGCGCGAGCAGCGGCAATGTCACCTCGCGGATCGCCCGCCAGCGCGAGGCTCCCAATAGCGCAGCGGCTTGTTCAAGGCGCGGATCGAGGTTGGCCCAGAAGCCGCCTACCATGCGCAGCACTACCGTGTAGTTGTAGAAGGTGTGGGCTAGCAGCACTAGCCCCAGCCCGTTGGGGATGCGCAATGGTGGGCGCGGCAGATCGAACAGGGCTTGCAGCCCCAGGTTGATCAGCCCACGCGGGCCGAGTAGCGCCCCCAACGCGGCCGCCACCACCACTGTGGGCATGACAAATGGTACCCCGGCCACGGCACGCAACAACTCGCGGCCAGGGAAGTGGTAGCGGGCAAAGACGTAGGCTCCCGGCAACCCCACCAGCAGCGTGAGTAGGGTGGAGAGCGTGGCCTGCGCGGCGCTAAACCCCAGCACGCGCCAGGTATAGTC
>RRYU01004892.1_pt1 | contig 12249 bp, 10 predicted proteins | sample 2162651 | NCBI WGS metagenome assembly RRYU01 (sample SAMN10267283, study PRJNA491782) | microbial mat metagenome | isolation source: biomat in the production well | place: Japan: Minami-Kanto gas field, natural gas well KTG3 | collected 2017-06 | reverse complement strand
CATAACCCTCATTCCTGGAGTGGGCGATGTAAACGGAAAAAAATTGGTAGCTTATTGTGGCGGGACTGCGGCAGTTTTTAATGAAAAGAAGAAATCTTTGGAAAAGATACCCGGTATCGGTACTTCAACTGTGAATAGCATTCTAAGTCAGAAAGTATTGACCAGGGCAGAATCAGAGATCAACTTCATCGAAAGACATGGCATTCAACCACTTTTTTACCTTGACAAAGCTTATCCAAAGCGTCTGTTACATTGTGCTGATAGCCCGATGATGCTTTATTACAAAGGTTCGGCTGATCTTAACGAGCAGAGATTTGTGGGCATTGTTGGCACTCGCAATGCCACAACTTACGGAAAAAACTTTTGTGAGCAGTTCATTGATGATCTGTCTCGATCCTCCGTTACAATAGTTAGCGGATTAGCATACGGAATTGATAGTTGTGCACATTGGTCATCACTTAAGTCTGGTACGCCAACCATTGGTGTGCTAGGTCATGGACTTGATAGAATTTATCCATATTCAAATAAAGGGCTTGCTGAACGTATGCTTGAAAATGGTGGGTTGTTGACAGAATTCACCAGCCAGACGAAACCGGACCGTGAGAATTTTCCCAGACGTAATCGCATAGTAGCAGGTATTTGTGACGCAGTGGTGGTTATTGAGTCTGCCAAACGTGGTGGTGCACTCATCACCGCAGATATTGCTAACTCATATAACCGTGATGTTTTTGCTGTGCCTGGAAGAGTAAATGATCATTACAGCGAAGGCTGTAATTATTTAATCAGGACCCATCGTGCAGCAATGGTCGAATCAGCAGATGATATTCGTTATATTATGCGTTGGGATGAAGATATTACAACACAAACTGCTCAAACAAAGCTTTTTAGAGAATTTACTGAAGAGGAAACAAAAATTATCAAAATACTTGAGGGAGGTAGCCATGCAGGCCTGGACGACATCATGATTAAAAGCCAGTTGCCGGTCTCCAAAATTGCAGGTCTGTTACTTAACCTTGAGTTTGAGGGCATTGTGGCTGCCCTGCCCGGAAAAAAGTTTAAGCTGTTGTAAGTAGGCCTTTCGTTCAAGTAGAAATTATAATGGGAATTAGTCTTAAAATAATTCATATGCGTTCATCTGGCAATATGATTTCCATTCTGAAAGGAAATTGTTTGTAATTTTATCCTCACTATACTGCAATAAATTAACTATTTATGAGTAAGATTAAGGTGTTCAGGCCTGATGACGAATATATAGATGAACGTGGGGTTCAATCGTGGTCGATATGGGAAAAAGTGATTTCAGACTTTCCATGGTCTTACGATGAAACAGAAGAATGTTTTATTCTTGGGGGTGAAGCGGAAATAGTTACAGAAGAAGGCAGATTTCAAATCAAAACAGGTGATTTTGTGACATTTGAGCGAGGCTTAAGCTGCCGATGGCTCATTAAGAACCCAATTAGAAAACATTATAATTTCTTATAATGCGTGAGTTTGAAGGATTGGTGTTGCGGTCAACAGGAAGCTGGTATTCTGTACTTGATGATCAGGGTGATTTACACCAGTGTAGGTTGCGTGGACAATACAGGCTTAAGGGACTGCGATCAACAAATCCGGTAGCAGTGGGCGATAGGGTGAAGATCAAGATAGATGAACAGGGAAATAACCCTGTCATAACACATATTCATGACCGGATAAATTTTATCATACGAAAGTCTACAAAGCTATCAAAAGCATCACATATAATAGCTGCAAATCTGGATCAGGCGGTATTGGTTGTAACAATTGATCACCCCCGCACCTCAACTGGTTTTATTGATCGATTTCTTACAACTGCCGAGGCCTATCATATTCCTGCAGCAATTGTATTTAATAAAATTGATCTCTACTCTGAAGCTCAACTCCAAAGACTTACTGAACTTATTTCAGTATATCATGACATTGGGTATCCATGTCTCAAGGTTTCGGCTTTGACAAAACGAAATCTGGATGATTTTGTTGAGCTGATGCATAACAAAACCACCCTGTTAAGTGGTCATTCCGGCGTAGGTAAGTCAGCATTATTAAATGCCATCGACCCCCATCTTGATATTAAAACAGGCGAATTGTCAAATTATCACAACAAAGGAAAACATACCACTACCTATGCTGAGATGCATAAGCTGAATTTTGGCGGGTGGATTGTAGATACACCTGGCATTAAGGAATTTGGTCTCTATGACCTGGAAAAGGAAACACTGGCGCAACGATTTCCCGAGATGCGTCGTCTTATGTCAGAATGCAAGTTTGCAAACTGTACCCATTTGCATGAGCCGGGCTGTGCAGTCAAGCTTGCTTTAGAAGAGGGAAAAATTGCACAATTCCGGTATCTTAACTACGTTAATATGATGAACAGCGATTTTAGCAATGATAATTAATCAATTATGTTAGCACGAAGCTTGATAACAGATGGAATCATGCCACTTAAAACAAGTGATACCGGGCGTACAGCTCTTGGGTGGATGGAAGATTTTAGGGTCCTTCATCTCCCTATTGTGAATGATGCAGATTTTTTAGGCCTGATCTCTGAGTTTGATATTTATAACCTGAACAGCCTTGATGAACCTTTGGGCAATCATCAGTTATCACTAAGTGCAGCTTTCGTATACGAACACCAACATATCTATGAGGTCTTGCGCCTTTTACAACAATATCACCTCAGTCTTATTCCTGTAATAGACGAGAAAGACGTCTATATGGGATCCATCACCTTGCAGAGTCTGTTGGAATATTTTGCACATGCAATATCGGTAAATGATCCTGGGGCCATAATTGTTTTGGAAATGAGTCTGAATGACTATTCCTTGTCAGAGATCGCACAAATTGTTGAATCCAATGATGCCAAAATACTTAGTCTATTCCTTCATTTGCACGAAGACTCAACAAAAATTGATGTCACTTTAAAGATCAACCGGATTGAAATGGGCGCTGTTTTACAAACATTTAACAGGTATAACTATTTGGTGAAAGCATCTTTTACTGAGCAGGACAATGTAGACGATTTACGCGAACGTTATGATGCATTGATGAATTACCTTAACCTATAAATCAATGCGCCTGTTTATTTTTACAGTCTTAATTTTGCTTGTTGTTTTCAGTCAAGTCAATGCGCAATCCACAAAACGAGATTCTTTTACTGTTCTTTATGAAAAGGACAGTTGCAAAATGGTGGATCCTTCCAAGCTGGTGTTGATCGGTGATATCAGTCTTAAAGGGAACAATATAACACGTGACCGCATTATAATGCGTGAGATGGAGCTTTCAGAAGGGGATACCCTCAATATGCATGCATTTTGTCGATTGGCAATGCAAAGTAGGTCAAATCTCCTGAATCGAGGCCTGTTTAACTTCGTAACAGTTGATACGACTATGGCCAATGGTAACCACCCCATAATTAACCTCGAATATAGCTTTATTGAGAGATGGTATGTATGGCCTATGCCCATTTTTGAACTAGCCGATCGCAATTTTAATAGTTGGCTCGACAGTAAGGATTGGAGTAGGGTTAATTATGGTGTTTTTATTACCCATAATAATTTTAGAGGTCGAATGGAGAAACTCAAATTACTATTGCGGGCTGGCTATAATCAGAATTTCATGTTGCGCTATGAAATACCTTATCTGACACATAAGCAGGATCTTGGTATGGGCGTGTGGATAGGGCATTCACGGAGCCGCGAAATCCCTTATGCCATATCCAATGATAAATTGGTTTTTTATAAGAACGAATTGGGTTATGCCAGGAATGACTTGTATGCCAATTTATTGATTACTTATCGTAAAGGCTATAGAAACCTTCACACATTTATGTTTGGTTTCGAAAGATATAATTATGCCGATACACTGCTTGACCTGAATTCTGATTTTACCGTTAATAGGTCACTTAAAGCCACTTATCTTAATTTTTATTATCAGTTTAAGCACGACAGACGTGATTATTTACCATATCCTTTATCGGGACATTATTTTGATGTTGAGTTCATGAAAAGAGGTTTGGGATTCCCTGACAAAAAGCCTGATTTTTATTATATTAGAACTACATTTGATGTGTATACCCCTATAGCCAACCGCTGGTTCTGGGCCACAAACCTAACCGCCAAGATCTCCGGTGGTGGAGAACAACCATTTCACATGCGCCGTGGACTTGGTTATGGAAATGATTTTGTGAGGTCGTATGAGTTATATGTAATTGATGGTGAGAGTTTTGGTTTGATGAAAAACAATATTAAGTTTGCAGTGCTTACACCACGCGTTACAAACATTAACTTCTTACCGACCGAGCGATTCAGCAAAATACATTATGCTATATATGCCAATATATTTTTTGATGGCGGTTATGTAAGCAGCGACAAACCCTGGCCTGATAGTCGGATGCAAAATAAGCTGATCTATGGTACCGGCATAGGCCTCGATTTTGTCACTTATTACGATATGGTATTCCGAATAGAATATGGTATCAATATGTTCAATGAAACAGGCTTTTTTCTTCATTTTGTGGCTCCTATTTAGATACTAAATTTTGTTAATATTGCACCTTATTACTCAATAATTTGTAATCTTGTTCTCAAAAGCAGCCATTTCATGAATATTGCGATTTTCGGCAAAACCTTTTCAGGCGATCGTACACCTTTTCTGCGCCAATTGATAGAGGGTCTGACAGAGGCTGGGGCAAATCTCATTATCTATAAACCTTATTATGAACTGATCAGAAACTACGTGAGTCTGCCTTCTGATACAATCTGCTTTCAAAAGCACCATGAAATTGTCGGTAGGATCAACTGTCTTTTTTCGATAGGTGGCGATGGTACCTTGCTCGACACTTTGCCAATTGTGCGTAACTCAGGTATACCAGTAATGGGTATTAATATGGGCAGACTTGGATTTTTATCCAGCGTGTCAAAGCAGGAGATAGGGTTGGCCATTAATAATATTTTTAACGAAAAGTATAGCATCGATAAACGTACGCTGCTCAGTCTGGTTAAACCTGTCAGTCTTTTTGGTGACTTGAATTATGCCTTGAATGAACTAACTGTTTTCCGTCATGATACCACCTCGCTCATTGTGATTCAGGTTTATATAGATGACAACTTTGTGAATTCTTATTGGGCGGATGGGCTTATAATAGCTACACCAACCGGATCTACAGCTTATTCTTTGAGCGCGGGTGGCCCCATACTTACACCGGCTTCTGCCAACTTTGTTATAACACCAATTGCGACGCACAATTTAAGTGTCAGACCTATCGTTATACCGGACAATAGCCTTATAAAATTGCGCGTTGTCGGAAGGCACACTAATTATACACTAAGTATGGATTCGCGTTCGGTGCTAATTGATAAAACAATGGACCTGGAAATACGGAAGGAAAGTTTTACGATGAATCTGATCCAAATGGAAGGGAAAGATTTTTTTGGAACTATCCGCGAAAAATTACTTTGGGGCCTCGACATCAGAAATTAGCTCAACGGCATAAGTGATGGAAAAAAATGATAATTTTGTGCCCTGAAATTCACAAGCCTGACAAATTCAGGCCAGAAATAATCAACCCTTACATGCTAACAAAACGATTGGTTAAAGCAGGAATAATATTGAACTTTTTGATTATGGCTTCACCACAGGGCAAGGCTCAGAGTACCCTCGAGCTTGGAGCTTTTGGTGGAGCGTCTTATTATTTGGGTGACATCAATCCCGGGCTGCACTTTAAACAACTTCAACCGGCTTATGGATTTTTGGCGCGTTATAGCCAGGGTACACGATTTGCTTTTCGGTTTAATTTTACCTTAACGGAAATTATTGGCGATGATTATGTTGTTAAGTTCAATGAGGGCAGAGGGCTCAACTTCAAGACCGAACTTTATGATGCTTCATTTATAGCTGAATTCAATTTTTTTGATTATTTCACCGGTAGTAAACAGGACTATGTTACTCCCTACATATTTGGTGGGTTTTCGGTGTTTCACTTTACTCCACGCGATCTGGCAGGAAACCTGTTAAGGCCTTTGGGGACTGAAGGTCAGTATATGGTAGATATGAATGGCAACCGTATTGGACCTGAACCTTATTCACAAATAGGAGTGTCAATACCGTTTGGACTGGGATTTAAATACAGCCTGACCAAACGCATTGGAGTCGCTGTGGAATGGCGCATGCATAAAACCTTCACGGATTATCTTGATGATATCAGTACTGTTTATCCTGGCTCTCCTGATCTTTCATTGGTGCCAGACGAAGACAGCACCTACGGAGTGCAGCGTGGCGATAGGAGTAATGATGATTGGTACAGCTTTACGGGAGTCTCGTTGACCTATAAATTCAACCTGATCAAACGTGAAAAATGTCTTGACCTTGAAGGGAATCAAACATGGTAAACCCGATTTAAACTGAGAATGAGTGCTAAAGATAAAATAAACCTTAAAAGCTTGCCCCAGCATGTAGCCATCATCATGGATGGCAATGGCAGGTGGGCCAAAAAGCAAGGCAAAAGCCGGATCTTTGGACATCAGAATGGTGTTAAAGCTGTTCGTGAGGCTGCCGAAAGTGCTGCTGAGCTTGGTATACCTTATCTTACACTCTATGCCTTTTCGACGGAAAATTGGAAACGTCCCAGAATTGAAGTAAGTGCACTTATGGGTTTGCTTCTTCAGACAATCAAGGATGAGGTAGCGACACTGAATAAAAACAATATCAGGTTAAATGCAATTGGCGATTTACACAGCCTGCCAAAAAAGAATTATGAGCACCTGCTTAAGGCTATCGAAGAGACCAGTGCCAACGACCGAATGACACTCACCCTGGCACTTAGTTACTCAAGCAGATGGGAGATAATTGAAGCTACAAGAAAAATTGTAGCAGATGCGCAACAAGGAAAACTAATTGCTGATGATATTGACCAATCGCGTCTGGAATCATATTTCAATACGCATAATTTACCTGATCCTGAGCTGCTAATCAGAACTAGCGGTGAGTATCGGATTAGCAATTTTATGCTTTGGCAAATAGCATATGCAGAATTGTATTTTACTCCAAAACTATGGCCTGATTTCACACAAGAGGACTTATATACTGCGATCCTGAATTATCAATGTCGTGAGCGTAGGTTTGGAAAAACCAGTGAACAAATAAAAAAGTAGCATTATTTAAATGAGGATTAGATATTTATTAAGGTGGATCAAACATAATTTGCTTATCATTGTAAGCTTGATGCTGCTAACTGCTCAAATGAACGCTTTATTGGCCCAGATCCAGATCGGCTCGGACCTTTCCAGGATCGATTATAGCCGGCCACAGGAATATGAGATTGGGGGAATTACAGTAACCGGCATCCAATACCTTGACCCACAGGTATTAATCATGCTTTCCGGACTGAAGGTTGGGGACCGGGTTAAAGTGCCTGGTGATAAGGTTACAGAAGCCATTCGTAAGTTGTGGGACCAGGGATTGTTTGAGCATGTTAATATTACAGCCACAAACATTCAGGCAGGTAAGATTTTTCTGAATATTGACCTCAGAGAGCGACCACGTGTTTCCAGATTTTCCTTTGAAGGATTGCGAAAATCCGAAGCTGATGACATTCGCACCAAAATTAACCTTACCCGTGGTGATGTAGCCACCGACCACTTGTTTACACGTATCCGCAACATCATTAAAAATTATTTCTTTGAAAAAGGATTCCTAAATGCAGAGGTAAATATTAGGCAAGAGGCAGACGAAACACGTGAAAACTATATAGACTTGTATATTGATGTATCGAAGAACGCCAAAGTCAAAATAAAGGAGATCAATATCATCGGCAATGAGGAACTTACAGATGACCAGGTACGTAACGCCATGCGCGAAACCAAACAAAGGGGTGTGTTCGACCCTTTGAATCCATTGGGGCCACTGCTTGTGAACACAGCTGCAGATGTTATCACGCTTAAACCTGCACGGGCAATTCGCAATGTGGAAGAATACTTTAAAGACAACTATCGCATCCGTATTTTTAAAGGGTCCAAATACATTGAAAAGAACTTTGAGGAGGACCTAAATCTCATTGTGGATCGCTACAATTCTAAAGGATATCGTGATGCTAGCGTTATTCGGGATTCCATCTATATTATTGATGATAATAACATTGGCATTGACATCGAAGTGTATGAAGGAAATAAATATTACTATCGCGATATCAAATGGGTTGGCAATACCATTTATACATCTGAGTACTTATCTGCTATTCTCGGTATTCAATCTGGTGATGTGTACAACAGGGAACTGCTGGAGACCAACCTAAACTACAACCCAAATGGGATGGATGTAACATCTCATTATATGGATTTTGGTTACCTTTTCTTTAATGCTGATCCGGTGGAAGTACTGGTGGAAAACGACAGCATCGATCTTGAAATTCGCATTCGTGAAGGAAAACAAGCTCGCATAAGCAATGTGACGGTTAAGGGAAATACAAAAACCAATGACCATGTTGTAATCAGGGAGTTACGAACACGGCCGGGACAATTGTTCAGCAGATCCGACATCATACGTACCACACGTGAATTGGCAAACCTGCGCTATTTCAACCCTGAGTCAATCGTTCCCGACGTCCGGCCAAATCCAGCAGAGTCAACGGTAGATATTGAATATACGGTTGAAGAAACATCTGCTGATCAGATCGAACTCTCAGGCGGTTGGGGTTATGGTCGTATCCTTGGTACGTTGGGCTTATCGTTCAATAACTTTTCGATGCGCAATTTTTTTAAGAAGGAAGCCTGGAGGCCCATACCATCGGGCGATGGCCAAAAACTCGCGTTGCGCTTCCAAACCTATGGCAGAGGCTATATGAGTTACAGCGCATCCTTCACTGAACCTTGGTTGGGAGGTCGTAAACCAACTTCGCTTACGTTATCCTATTACCATTCTACCTTTACAAACGGACTTCCCAAGTCTGATACAAACAGGGCTACATTTAAGATAAATGGTTTAACAGTTGGTTTAGGAAAACGGCTTATTTGGCCTGATGATTATTTTACACTTTATCAGGCAGTTAGCTTGCAACGTTATGACCTTGATAACTATGCACAGATTTTCAGGGTAGGTACAGGTACAGGTTCATTCAATGTTTACAGTTACAATATTGTATTCGGACGCAGCTCAATCAGTCAACCTATTTTCCCAAGATCAGGTTCTGATTTTTCATTATCACTGGAAGTTACGCCACCTTATTCTTTATTCAGCGACAAAGACTACCGTCAACTAGGCGAAAATGAACGATTTAAGTGGGTAGAGTTTCATAAGTGGAAAATCAATTCTTCGTGGTACTTCGAAACTGTGGACAAACTTGTGTTGGCCACCAGGCTTCGCTTTGGATTTTTGGGTTACTATAATCAGGATATTGGTGTAACCCCATTTCAACGATTTTACCTGGGAGGCGATGGCCTTTCAGGATATAACAATCTGGATGGGCGAGAAATTATTGGTATGAGGGGCTATGGTAATGAAACAATTACTCCACAATATTATCTCGACAGAAACTTAGGTGGAAACGTATTCACAAAATATACCCTCGAATTGCGATATCCACTTTCACTCAACCCCAGTGCTACCATTTATGCGCTTACATTCCTTGAAGCCGGTAATTCCTGGCTGGGTTTTAGTTCTTTTAACCCATTTGATGTGAAACGATCAGCAGGGTTTGGTGTGCGTGTATTTTTACCGATGTTTGGTTTATTGGGATTGGATTGGGGATATGGTTTTGATGATATACCTGGTATTCCAGGCGCCAATGGAAGCCAGTTCCATTTTTCCATCAACCAGTCAATTGATTAGTTGATTTGTCTTGATAAGAAAATGCCAATTAACAAAGTTTAGGCAATTCATTGTATTAAAATATTAAATATCTCAATAACAGGTGAATAGTCTGAATAAAAATAAAATACCTAATCATATTTCTACCTTAGACAAAATATTTGGCAGGTTTTTTGGTAGCATTAAGATGATATTTAAATAAACCATTAGGAGGCTTAATTATGAAAACATCAAAAGTTATTTTTAGTTTGTTGATATCCATAATGTTTGTGATTTCGTCTTTGACTTTAAATGGACAAACACAACGCTTTGCATATGTGGATACTGATTATATTCTGAATAATATTCCGGAGTATAATGATGCACAGGAAGAGTTGAATACCATTTCCCAGAGATGGGAGAACGAAATTGGCGCTGTATATGAGCAAGTCGAAGCCATGTACCGCGATTATCAGACTCAATCTGTCTTGCTCCCGGAGGACCTGAAGCGCAAAAAAGAAGATGAGATCCTGCAAAAAGAAAAAGAAGCTAAAAATTTGCAAATGAAATATTTTGGTCCGGAAGGCGACCTTTTTAAGAAAAGACAGGAATTGATACAGCCCATACAGGAGAAAATTTTCAATGCCATACAAGACATTGCTGATACCCGCAACTTTGCATTTATCTTTGACAAGGCAAGTGGAGCCACCATCTTGTATGCCAGTCCACGAAATGACATCAGCGATGATGTGCTTGATGAAATAGGCACAGTGATGCAAACAGTGAGAAGGGCTGACCGCACAGGCCGTTAACAGTTTTTAAACATAATATTTGCAAATGTGTTTTTGGAGCTTAATCGAAAATATTCATACATTTGCCCCTCAAATTATAAGCATTATTTAATCTACAAATCAGAAGATGAAAACATTAAAAAGAGTTTTATTTTTAGCTGTGCTGCTCAGCTTTACTGCAGGCCTATACGCACAGAACCTTAAGATTGGTCACATAGACTCGAATGAAATTATGAACCTCATGCCCGAGCGCAATAAAGTAGAGGAAGACTTGGTTCAGTTTGAGCAACAGCTTGAGAATGAGCTCAGGACAATGGCTAATGAATACCAGAATAAAGTGGCTGAATACCAAAATAATTTGGCTACCATGTCGAACCTGATCCGTCAGGCCCGTGAAAAAGAAATCACTGACCTTCAAATGCGGATTCAGGATTTTCAACAAAGTGCTGACCAGGAATACAATGAAAAACGTATTGAATTGCTAACCCCCCTTATAGATAAGATCAGAAATGCCATTGAGGAGGTGGGTACCGAAAATGGGTATGCATATATTCTGGATGCTGCTACCGGTGTGTTGCTTCATGTTGGTGCAGATGCCCATGACCTAACTCCCCAGGTAAAGGAAAAATTAGATATTCGGTAGAAACACCAATGCTGGAAATTATTCAATCCGGTTTGCTTATGCAGGCCGGTTTTTTTTGGTTTTATTTGTTAGATTTTGTATTCGGTAAATATCCTTTCTTCTGTCTTTCAAGTTTCTAACGGTTCCAAAACTATGAAGTTCCATTAATAGATCGAGATCCACATCCACAATAAGCGTCATTTCAGTATTTGGTGTGGCTTCTGCTTTGATGCCATTGGTTGGAAAGGAGAAATCAGAAGGTGTGAAAACAGCTGACTGTGCATACTGAATATCCATATTGTTTACTTTGGGTAAATTGCCAACACACCCTGCAATGGCTACATAACATTCATTCTCAATTGCACGTGCCATGGCACAATTCCTAACCCTGATATAACCATTTTGAGTATCCGTAAGAAATGGCACAAAAAGTATCTGCATTTGCTGGTCAGCTAACATCCTTGATAATTCAGGAAACTCAATATCATAACATATGAGTACGCCCACTTTGCCGCTGTCGGTATCAAATACCTGTACCTTGTCACCTCCGATCATACCCCATGATTGAGATTCTCGTGGGGTAATGTGTATTTTTTCATAAGTTTCAAATGTACCATCACGACGGCATAAGTACCCGATATTTCGCAGGCCTTTTTCGTCCAAGTGGGGCATGCTGCCTGTAACGATATTGATGTTATAGCTTATTGCATATTCGATAAATTTTTGACGTAATGGTTCAGTGAATTGGGCAAGTTTGCGAATGGCATCTGCCTCTGTCAGATCATTGTACTCAGCCATGAGTGGTGCATTAAACAGTTCGGGAAAAAGAACAAAATTGCTTTGGTAATCACTAACGGCATCGATAAAGAATTCAATTTGTTCAAACAGGGAATAGATATCTGAAAATGGGCGCATTTGCCATTGGACCAATCCCAGTTTTACCACAGGTTTGATGTCAGTAAAATGCTTTTGCTCACGTTGGTAATAGATATTGTGCCATTGTATAAGGGTGGCATATTCTGCAGAAGATTTATCGCCCGG
>RRYU01004989.1_pt1 | contig 12259 bp, 10 predicted proteins | sample 2162651 | NCBI WGS metagenome assembly RRYU01 (sample SAMN10267283, study PRJNA491782) | microbial mat metagenome | isolation source: biomat in the production well | place: Japan: Minami-Kanto gas field, natural gas well KTG3 | collected 2017-06 | reverse complement strand
TTTTATTTCAAATCCTCAGGCAAATGTGTAATAATTAGAACAAATTTGAGTTTATCAAAATAAACAGATCCTTAGCCTGTTGAAATATTTACCCTTAATAGCATTTATCATCATTCTACCGGTTTGTCTCCAGGCACAAACTGCTACTGTTTATGGAACTATCATTGATGAAAGAAATAAGCCAATTGAGCTGGCTCACATTGCCATTGCAGGCCAGCCAGGAGGCACTACCTCTTCTGAAAGCGGGCGTTATGAGATCAAAGTTCCGGCTGATACAAACATTGTATTGCTTTTTTCTTTCATAGGGTATAAACAGCATCGACAGCAAATTCATGTTAAGGCTAATACAAGGCGACCGCTTGATATCATGCTATATATGAGTGCAACCGATTTGCCCGGCCTTGAAGTCACGGACCGGCGTATTCGTTCAACCTCACTCACCCGGCTTAATCCACGCATCGCAACTTATGTTCCAACGGTGAGTGGCGGAATTGAAGACCTGATAAAAACTTTACCCGGTGTTTCTTCGAGTACTGAATTAAGCTCACAATATACCGTCAGAGGTGGCAATTTCGATGAAAACCTCGTATACGTTAATGATATTGAAATATACCGACCTTTTCTGATTCGTTCCGGCCAGCAGGAAGGGCTTAGTTTTCTAAACTCTGCCCTCGTCTCCTCTATTTCGTTTTCAGCCGGTGGCTTTGCAGCCGAATATGGAGATAAGATGTCTTCTGTATTGGATATCACCTATAAACGACCCACTGAAACAGCTGGTTCATTCGCATTAAGTGTGCTGGGTGCAGAAATGCATATTGAAGGAAGGGCACTTAAATCGAATAAGTTATCTTATTTGCTTGGCGCACGTTACAAAACAACACAGTACATTTTAAGTGCTATGGAAACACAGGGAGCATACAGGCCCGATTTTACCGATATACAGACTCTTTTAAGCTATGAAATTAACCGCAAATGGGAAATTTCTGCACTCGGATATTACTCACATAACCAATATAAACTTGTACCCGAAAGCAGGCAAACCGATTTTGGCACATTGTCAGAAGCCTACCGTCTGAACATTTATTTTGATGGGCAGGAGGTGGATCGTTTTCGTACCGGAATGGGTGCCATCAGCTTAATACACAGGCCACACAATGATCTGGAGTTAAAATTAATAGGATCAGTTTACAGTACTTTCGAAACCGAAACATACGATATTATCGGTCAATATTGGATCGGAAGGCTTGAACAAAACCTGGGCAGCGAGCAGTTTGGAAATGTAGTGCAATCGCAGGGTGTCGGCACCTTTATGGAGCATGCGCGTAACTATCTTGATGCAACTGTACTTAATATAAGCCACAAAGGGACCTGGATCAGAGATAATGCCATCACCAAGTGGGGCGGCAGATTTCAGCTTCAAAATATTGATGACCGCATTCACGAATGGGAGCTGGTTGACTCGGCAGGATATACCTTGCCCAGGCCATCTGATGACATAGGTAGCCCACAACCTCCACGACCGGATCTTATCTTGAATCAAATTGTAAAATCGCATAATTTTTTAAACATTTCTAATTTTAATGCTTTTGTTCAACAAGCCAGATCCTATTATGACAAAAAAGGCTCGGAATACACCTTTACCGCTGGATTAAGAGCCAATTATTGGGGCTATGCAAATGAATTACTGATTAGTCCCAGGGTAAGTATAGCATATAAGCCTGCCTGGCAACGAGAAATGGTGTTTCGCTTTGCTGCCGGTGTTTACAATCAACCACCGTTTTATCGCGAAATGCGTTTGTTTGATGGGAGCTTATATACTGATGCCAGGTCACAACGATCAATTCAATTAGTCTTGGGCAGCGATCTTCATTTCAAAGCCTGGAGCAGACCCTTTGTTTTCACAACAGAGATGTATTACAAATTCCTTGACAAGCTTGTTCCTTATGAAGTTGATAATGTACGTGTCAGATATTATGCTGATCAAACAGCTAAAGGTTATACAGCAGGTATAGATTTTAAGGTAAATGGTGAATTTGTAAACGGCATCGAAAGCTGGGCAAGTGTATCGTTCATGAAAACCGCTGAAAATATTGAGGGTGATTTTTTCGATGCTTATTACAATGCTGAGGGCCTGCGTGTATATCCAGGTTATGTGCCTGCCAGCGAGATTGCTGATACCATACGTGTTTTTCCGGGTATGATTCCAAGACCATCAGATCAAAGATTTCAGTTTTCCATATTTTTTCAAGACTATATACCAGGTTATCCTACCTATAAAGTACATCTTAAGCTGCTTTATGGCAGCAGCCTTCCCTTTGGGCCACCTAACGAGGAGCGCTACAGGCATACACTCCGAATGCCACCCTACCGTCGTGTTGACATTGGCTTCAGCAAGCAGATTATTGGTGAGCACAGTATACTGGGCGAAAAATCACCATTCAGACATTTCAATAATTTATGGGTTAGCCTTGAAGTATTCAATTTATTCCAGGTAAGCAACACCATTTCATACATTTGGGTGAAGGACATCAATAACCGCCAATATGCCGTACCCAATTATCTTACACCCCGACAGTTAAATATAAAACTCGTTGCAGAGTTTTAAACTGATTGAAACTATTTTGTGTTAAAGTTGTTTAAAACAAGCAGGCTTATTTAGAACTTCTCTAAATAATTATGTATTTTTGTATCAAACCATTAATTATTAACACAAAACAAAATTTTGAATTATGAAAACACAAGTAAATTTATTGAGCTTTCCCGAACTTCCATATGCTTTTGATGCACTCGAACCTCATATTGATGCAAGAACGATGGAAATCCATCATACACGCCATCACAGGGCATATTTTGACAACCTGATGGGTGCTGTGAAGGATACTGAAATGGCAGGGATGAATTTCGACGAATTACTAGCCAATATCAGTAAATATCCCGTGGGTGTTCGTAACAACGGTGGCGGACACTTTAACCATAGTCTGTTCTGGAAAGTGATGTCGCCCAATGGTGGTGGCAACCCCTCGGGCGACCTGTCAAAAGCTATTGATGCTTCCTTTGGCTCGTTCGAGCAAATGAAAGAACAATTCAATGCAGCAGCTAAAACACGTTTTGGTAGTGGATGGGCATGGTTATGTGTAGAAAAAGACAAAAGCCTGTCTATTTGTTCCACGCCCAATCAAGACAATCCACTTATGGATGTCTCTGATTGCAAAGGTACCCCAATACTCGGTCTCGATGTTTGGGAACATGCTTACTACCTGAAATACCAGAACAAACGGCCTGATTATATCGCTGCATTCTGGAATGTGGTAAATTGGGAAGAAGTTGAAATGAACTATAAGAATGCTTTGGTTTAGCCTTAGCAAATGATTTTAAAAAAAATGAGGTTGGATAAATGGTCCAACCTCATTTTTTTTGGTATATTTACTATTCAAACGACATTACAGATTTTCTTATTCTTCCTATGGCATCCATTAATTGATCTTCTGAAATAACCAATGGAGGTGCAAAGCGAATAATATTTCCATGGGTAGGTTTAGCCAGAACGCCGTTTTCAGCCATTTTAACACATAAATTCCATGCGGTCTTGCTTTCAGGTGTATCATTCACGATAATGGCATTGAGCAAGCCCTTTCCTCGCACAAAGCTAACCATCTTCGTTTCTTCGGCCAGCTTAGCCATCTCAGCACGGAATATTTTGCCCAACTTTTCGGCACGTTCAGCCAGATTTTCTTCTTTCACCACCTGAAGGGCAGCTGTGGCTACCTTCGCTGCCAGTGGATTTCCACCAAAAGTGGAGCCATGTTCACCCGGCTTGATGCACAACATAATGTCATCATTTGCCAATACGGCTGATACAGGATAAACACCACCTGACAAAGCCTTACCCAGGATCAGGATATCAGGTTTAACATCCTCGTGCTCGCAGGCAAGTAATTTTCCGGTACGTGCAATGCCTGTCTGTACCTCATCTGCAATAAACAAAACGTTTTTAGCTTTGCACAACTCATATGCACGGCGCAGATAACCATCATCCGGTACATACACCCCTGCCTCGCCCTGTATAGGCTCAACCAGGAATCCGGCAACATTCGGATCTTCTAATTCTTTCTCAAGTGCATTCAGATCATTATACGGTATGGTAACAAAACCAGGAGTATAAGGACCAAATCCACGCCGGGAGTCAGGATCGGTTGACATACTGATTACGGTTACGGTACGACCATGGAAATTATTCTCACATACGATAATTTTAGCCTGATTCTCAGGAATACCTTTCTTAGTATATGCCCATTTGCGACAAAGCTTAATCGCTGTTTCATCACCTTCAACCCCTGTATTCATGGGTAGTACCTTATCATAGCCAAAATAACCAGTAATGAATTTCTCATAAACGCCAAGCGCATCACTAAAAAATGCCCTTGATGTGAGTGTGAGGGTTTGCGCCTGTTGAATCAGGGCGTCAATGATCTTTGGGTGACAATGACCTTGGTTTACAGCTGAATAAGCTGAGAGAAAATCAAAATATTCTTTCCCCTCAACATCCCATACTTTAGCACCTTTGCCTTTTGATAACACTACCGGAAGGGGATGGTAATTGTGTGCACCATACTTATCTTCAAGTTCCATGGCTAGTTTTGAGCTCATTTTTTCATTCATGTCGTCTTCTCCTTTTCAAATTAATGATTTGCAATATTGTGTTGTTAAACAATTAACAATTCTTGCAAAGGTACAATATTTTTTGTTATTGAGCTTGCACAATAAGGGCCAATATTGTTAAATTCCAACTATTTAAGAGAATCTAAAGCAGGTGCCTAACCGGCAAAAGGATCCACTCGAAGAATTTGTTTATCAGTGGCCTGCGCTTCCAATATTCATAATTAAAATGCTCTGTACTTTCAATTGTAACACGGATAAACTCATTGATCTGTTGAATTATATCTTTGTCGCGGCCTTGAATTACAATTTCATACATATACCTGAAGCTACGGTAATCGAAGTTAGGTGAGCCGAGCACAAACACTTCATCATCAACCAGAAATAACTTCGCATGTAGATTATGCGGCACATATAGCTTAATGTTAATGCCACTCAGGTAAAGTTGCCCACTGTATTTATTTCTAAGCACATCGACCAAGCCTACATCAGATCGTTTAGGAATGATAATGTTCACATCAACGCCACGCCTGGCAGCTTCCATCAGTTCTTTACGTATCATAAAACCAGGCAGGAAATATGGTGTAACAATATAGATGCATTTTTGCGCTTTTCTAATAAGCAGTAAAAAGCGGCGCATGATACGCTGTTTGGTAATGGAGGGCATATCACGAACGATTTCAAAGTCAACGTGGCGCAATAACCTCAGGTAATTTGATTTGTAGAAAATATATTTGTTGTACAGCCTGAAATCCTGATTAAACACTTTTTTGAAAGTTAAAGCAATTGGGCCCTTAAGTCGCAAAACAGATTCACGCCAATTGATATTGTACTCTGTAATATTTGAAGAGCCGACATAGGTAATTTCATCATCTATTATAATCAATTTGCGGTGATTACGTTTATGGCTACGCGTAAAGACATCCGTGTTGAACTTAATTTTCTCGAAAAAGCGAACTTCTCCACCTTTTGATTTCAATTCATTGAAAAATCCATTATAAACTCCACTACTACCCCAATAATCTACCAGGATTTTAATTTCAACTCCTTGCTTGGCTTTTTTTATTAACAGGTCTTTAAACTTTGTTCCAATACCATCATTGCCAAAGCGATAAGTTTCAATAAAGATATAATCTGTAGCCGCATCAATGTCATCGATCATTGAATTGAAATAGCGCATTGGATCAGCAAAAAGATGGTATGGTTCTTTAATGGTCCTCATCGGCAATACAATTATTCTTTGATCAGCTGCCTCTTAGCCTATCATCAAATTGAAATCACTCATAATTATACTATGCATGAATTTATTGCTAAGTTAGAACAAGCTTGAAATATAAATCAAGAAATTTTATAAAAAAAATGCAAAAGATAAGGTATTGAGATGATGATCTAGGATTGAGCCATGGGCTTGACCCTTTTCTGCCTTGTGTGCTTAAGCCGCCGAAAAAAAACATATAGCACCCAAACTAGAACCAGACAAATTATGGTAGTCAAAGAAAACTGATACAGACTAAGCTTTTTATTCAATTTTTGATTCTGCCTAATCAGTTCATTACTTTCTCTCATGATGAGGTCAAATCGCTCTCTTGCCCTTAGTTCGTTTGCTTGCGACCGGTTTAGTCTTTGGGCAATCGTATCATGCTGTGATACAAACTGATCATAATATACCTGGAAATTTTCTATATCTCCAAGAGCAACATAATTCTTCATCTGCATTTTGATAATTTCAGGTTTCAGATGAACTACACCCAGTTGTTCGCTCAAGTTCATTGCAACTTCTAAAACATCGATGGATCGGATAAAATCATTAGTTTCCTGATATAGTAAACCCATATAGAAGCGAGACAATACACGGCCGTGAGCATTCTGGTATCTGTCAAAAATTTCAATAGCCTCACTAAGATAATCGGCTGCAGGTAAAAATTTTCCGGTTTTGATATAAGCATAGGCCAGATTACATTGCGTATGCATAAGGCTAACTGTGTCTCCCAAAAGCCTTTTCATTTCAATGGATTGCAACAGGTAATTGATCCCCTTCTCATAATCACTTAGATCATTGAGGTAAATTAAACCTAAATTGTTGTATGCTTTTGAACCTTCCTGCAGGTTTCCATGAGCATTAAATGTTTCCAGGGCTTGAGTAAAGGCTTGTATAGATTTATCAAGTTCATCCCATTGCCAATATACATTTCCCATTAAGCTAATTGTGCCGGCTGTATTTAACTCATCATCATTATCCTCAAAAATCAATCGTGACCTATAATAGGAATCCATTGCCTGATCAAATAAACCCTGTCTGTAATAGATATTACCTATATTTCGCAATGTGAGCCCGACACCGGTCATATTTTCCAATTCTTCATCTATCTGCACTGCCTTATTATAATAATCTATTGCATTCATAGATTCGCCGAGCATTTCATTGACTACACCAATATTGTTATAGCAAGCGGCGACACCTTCCAAATCATGTAACTCTTCATATAATTTAAGGCCCTCACTATAATATTCCAGGGCCAAATCATAATCACTCATATAAAGCGCGGTTGTTCCAAGCGACCTGAATGCCTTAGCTTTCAGTTCCGGGTAACCGACCAGATCAGCCTGATCTATGGCTTGATGCCCCTCCTGAAATGACTTATCAAAGGAAATCTTGCGGTAAAGCTCAGAAATTTCGAGCAAAGTCTCAGCACGTTCCTTGCCTGACTGCATGCCCATCAGACCATACAAACTGTCGATTACCACCAAATAATCATCCGCTTGCAGTGAGGTTGGAGGAAATAATACAATGACTATAATGAGGCGAATTATTAGCATTTTCATAGCTAGCACAATAATACAAATTAATTCAAACCTAATCGAATCATACCTATTGACAAACATCGCATCCACATATATTATTCACTGCGTCATAATACATCTTCCGAAAAAGGATGTAGGATAACCAGTTGTTATCCTTATCTTTGCCTTAAATCCAAGCATATGATCCGATCAATGACCGGCTTTGGGAAAGCCGAAAAGCAACTGAATGGCCGAAAAGTTGTGGTTGAAATCAAATCGCTTAACAGTAAACAATTTGATCTCAATCTAAAAATACCCAATGAGTTGAGAGCATACGAACATCAACTGCGGAAAAAAGTTTCAGAAAAAGCTATCAGGGGGAAAATTGAGGTTTATATCAGCATCGAGCGCGTGTTAGAAAACAAACATCAGGTCATTGATCAGTACACTGCGAGCGCCTATATAAAACATCTCTCGGAATTGTCCGAACAATTGGAAATTTCTTTACCAGAAGATGTATTTTCTCTTTTACTTAGGTTACCGGATATTTTTGTCAGCCAGGAGGCCGAACTCAAACCTGATGAAACCGAAACCTTGTTGTCGTTACTCGAACTTGCCTTGGAGGAATTTGATGCATTTAGATTAAAGGAAGGAACTGCACTAATGCTTGATATTGAAAGCCGTATCAACAATATCATGAAAATACTAAAGCAGATCGAACCCTTTGAGAGCGAACGACAGACTTCTATTAAGCAGCGTATTACAAAAAACCTTCAAGAGAACTTTCAGTTTGAAAACCTGGATACCAACCGTTTTGAGCAAGAATTAATCTATTATCTCGAACGACTTGATATTACAGAGGAAAAAGTTCGCCTGGCCCAGCATTGCAATTATTTTCTTGAAACAATCATTGAAGAGCAATCCGGACGAAAACTATCTTTTATCACTCAAGAAATCGGCCGTGAAATTAACACCATAGGATCAAAAGCAAATGATGCTGATATTCAACGCCTGGTTGTAAATATGAAAGATGAACTCGAGAAAATCAAAGAACAATTATTCAATATCATATAGCTAATCTATGGGCGTTGAAAAAGGGAAATTACTAATATTTTCGGCTCCTTCAGGCTCCGGTAAAACTACATTGGTACAATATTTACTAAGCGAGATTGACTCACTTGCCTTTTCAGTTTCAGCCACCAGCCGCATGAAGCGCCCCGGCGAAATTGATGGAAAGCACTATTATTTCATTGACAATAATGAATTCAGGAAACGTATTGATAAAAAAGAATTTCTGGAATGGGAAGAGGTATACGAAGGCATTTATTATGGTACCCTGCTTAGCGAAGTTGAACGATTAAGAGAAGAAGGCAAACATGTTGTTTTTGATGTGGATGTCGTCGGTGGGCTAAATATTAAAAAATACTATAAAGACCAGGCCCTGGCTGTGTTTGTGAAGGCCCCGTCATTGAAAGAGCTTGAGGTCAGGCTTCGCAATAGGTCAACAGACAGTCCTGAGAGCATAAACCGCCGCTTAAAGAAAGCAGCGTGGGAATCCAGATTTGAAGATCAATTTGACTTGATTGTTATCAACGATGAGCTGGAACACGCAAAAAAAACCATCTACAAAGCAGTAACACAATTTATCCATCACAGATGATGAGTGCTGTGACCTATCGGGCAATAGAGCTTCCAAAGCATAATTCCAACATCATCAAAGCTATGTTGAGCCTTAATGTAGTTGAGAAATCAATCCGCAAGCTTTTGCCCGGACAATTACTGATCAGGATACACTATGCAACTTGCAACCCCTCTGATATTGCACTCATGCAAAACGCTTATGGCATAAAAAAAGATGCACCACTGGTACCTGGGTTTGAAGGATCTGGCGTGGTTGTGGCCGTGAGCGAGGATTTATCCGAGAAAGATTGGCTTGGTAAAACAGTGAGTTGTTTTTCACAAGATGAGCGCGATGGTACATGGGCTGAATATTTCGTTGCCTATACAAACCAGGTTGTTGTTAGTGAAAGAATTAATCTAAAGCAAGCAGCCAATTTTTTTGTGAACCCATTCACTGCTTATGGATTGATGGAAATTGCAGTCCGACAAAAAAGTCACGCCGCCATAATAAATGCAGCAGGAAGCCAGGTTGCTACCTTTTTAGTTAATCTTTTAAAGAAGAAACAGATTAAATCAATTGGTATTATACGTAAATCATCCTTGAAAGATAAATTACCAGCCATTGGTTTTGACAAAGTGCTTGTATCTACCGACAGCAATTTTGAAAATGAACTCAAACAGATAGCTTTTGAATATAAAGCTACCATTGCCTTCGATGCTGTTGCTGGTGAGCATACCGGTATATTGTTAAATGCATTGCCAGGTGGTTCCAAAATAGTTGTATATGGTGGACTTTCGGGTAAGCCTGCGACTAATCTTTCGGCAATTGATCTGATATTTAAAAACAAAACTGTTTCAGGCTTCAACCTGAATGATTGGATAAAAAGCTCAGAAAATATGACATTTAAAAAAGCAAAAACTTTATTGCAACATCTCATTATTGAAGAAGGTCTTGAAACACCTGTGCAGATCGAGGTAAAGCCAGATGAAGTCGCGAAAGGCATGCGGCAATATCTTTCGGCCATGACAATTGGTAAGATGCTAATATCATTTGCATAAAATAAGTATTCATATGTGCAGAACCGATTTTGTATATTTGAGCAGCCCAAGATGTGATCATGGAGATAAATAATAATGTAGGTTTGTTTTTTGGCTCTTTTAATCCCATACACAACGGCCATTTGATGCTTGCAAACTATATGCTGGCATATGGTGGCATGGACGAAGTGTGGTTTGTGGTATCACCTCAAAACCCGTTAAAAGATAAAAAAAGCCTGCTTGATGACGTTGTACGTCTGGATATGGTTTACCTTGCTGTTGGTGATTTTCATCAGTTCAAAGTGGTGGATATTGAATTCCGGATGCCAAAGCCATCATACACCATTGATACCCTTGTAAGACTTAGCGAACAATATCCAAAAAGAAAATTCTCTTTGATTTGTGGAATGGACTCACTCCAATCGTTTCATAAATGGAAAAATCATCAGGAAATCATCAAGTATTATCAGTTGGTTGTTTATCCACGTAGCAATTATACTGCCGGTCAGTGGGCCAAAAATCCGAAAGTCAAATTTGTTGATGCACCTGAGATTGAAGTCTCATCAAGCTTTATACGAAAGGCAATTGCCGAACGAAAAGACATCCCTTTCTTTATGCCTGCTCAGGTATATCAATACATATGTAAAAATGGACATTACTTAAAATAGCATGGCAAGACACATCTGAAATTTTGTCGCAGCGCAGAAGTGATCTTCGTAATCAATGCCTTGGTTCACAGTTTCTTCAACCAAACACATGTCAACCTTAATGTTATTAACATTCAATCAAGATTTAGGCAAGATAATTGATTGTATTTTTGCAAACAACAAGTTGTATGGAAGACATTAAAGAATTAAGAGCCCTAATCAGCCTGGTGGATGAACCGGATGGAGCACTTTACGATAAGGTGAAGGAGCGCTTATTTACCTATGGCAAACAGGCACTTCCTGAACTTGAAGCTGCATGGGAAAACACCCTTGATGATGCCATTCAGCAGCGGCTGATTTCATTGATTCATGAAATACAACAACGACAGCTTTATATTGAATTGAACGACTGGGCAAAATTTGGTTATGAAGACCTGTTACGGGGTTATTTGCTGATCACACGCTTCCAGTATCCGGATCTGGATGTGGACAAAATCACCCATGAAGTGGGTCATATTGTGCAACAGGTGTGGCTCGAGCTTAACAATAATCTAACAGCACTTGAAAAGATTAAGGTTGTTAATCATGTTTTTTATGACATCAATAAATTTTCCGGTAATACAGCCAATATACAATCACCTGACAATTTTTATCTTAAAAACCTACTCGAAACCAGAAAAGGGAACCCATTATCGCTTGGAATTTTTTACCTGATCATCACCCGTAGTCTAAAAATACCTGTTTACGGTGTAGACCTGCCGCGTCACTTCATTTTGACCTATATTGAAGAATCAGCTACTGATAAAAGGCCTGATGATATCTTATTCTACCTCAATCCCTTCAATAAGGGAGCGGTATTTACACGTAACGAAATCGAGTTATATATCAGGCAAATGAAACTCAATCCTGAGCCTGCTTATTTTGAAGCCTGCTCAAATATCACGGTCATCAGGCGTTTGATCAATGGCTTGATTGAAACATATACGCTGGCAGACAACAAGGATAAGGCAGCAGATCTTAGTCATCTGCTCACTGCCCTTGACATCCAATAAAACTTTATAAATATTGAGACAAGAAATCAAGGATATTGTTCTCGATCCTTTCCTGACTTCCGGATAAAAATGACAATGAAGTTGCACAGTACTGGCCTGCTGATACCTATCAAACCTGTCACTACTGTTTGGGTGTCCCAAGCAAACCCTATTGTCCTTTTGTTTTGGCAAAAGGACCAAAACCATCTGCGCAAATTAATGCCGGCGCGCTCTTAAAAAGTGCAACTAAACCTGGCAAAAAAGTGGTTTCGGCCTAAGGGCCTCAACCAAACGTCCTTTGGGCCGTTTTTGCCGGTTTAGTAAGCGCTTTTCAATTCACTTCCCCACCGCCCTCAAATTTGAGCGGGCCAGCGCAGCAGTTAATTCATGATGGCATGTTAATAACCTCAATATCTCTGAAATGCTTGAAGATACACTACCATTATGTTTGAAGCAGCGGGCAGGCCATGCCCCAATACGGTGGTG
>RRYU01016618.1_pt1 | contig 12277 bp, 4 predicted proteins | sample 2162651 | NCBI WGS metagenome assembly RRYU01 (sample SAMN10267283, study PRJNA491782) | microbial mat metagenome | isolation source: biomat in the production well | place: Japan: Minami-Kanto gas field, natural gas well KTG3 | collected 2017-06 | reverse complement strand
TTCGATACCAACTTTGGCCCTATTTTGTCCGGTGCTTATGACAATCGCAGGCTCAATCGGCAAGGTCATACCGCCTCGGTCAAGGCCGATCTGTCACCCCGTCTGGCCAGCGTTGAAGCCAACTACAAGATACCGTTAACACACCCTTTAACCGACACTTTGAACTTTGGCCTGGGTATCAAGCGCGAAGACCCGGATACATTCACTTCCAATCTGATCAAGCTTTCGGTTCAGCGGCAGCGTATGAAAACTTCCGGTTGGCAGGAAATCCTGTTCGCCGACTGGACTCTGGAAAATTTTACTGCCGGCGATGACAGACGCACGGTATCGCTGCTGGTTCCCGGCATACGCCTGCAAAAATCGAAAAGCAACAGCACGGTCAGAGCCACCGAAGGCTATCTGGTCAATGTTGGTCTTGCCGGCGCCGTGGAACCGGTTTTATCCTCGGTCAGTTTCATTCAAGCCCAGGCGTCCGGCAAATGGATTCAGGCCGCGCCGGGTGGACGCTTGATCGCGCGCGCCGACCTTGGCGCGACCTTGACTGAACGCTTTACCAAATTACCAACGTCATACCGTTTTTTCGCCGGCGGCACTCAATCCCTACGCGGTTTTGATTACAAAGAGCTTGGCTCCAAGAATAACCAAGGCGATGTAATCGGCGGCAAATTACTCAGCGTGGTCAGTCTGGAGTATGAATATTTCATCAACGACGAATGGGGTATCGCCGGCTTTTACGACTTCGGTAACGCCTATGATCCCGACCAGATCAGCTTTAAATCCGGTGTCGGATTGGGCGTGCGCTGGTTATCACCTGTCGGGCCGGTCAGTCTGGACTTCGGCGTACCGCTGAACGACGATGCCGACAGCGTATTTCGGGTTCATTTCAGCGCGGGGGCACTGTTTTGAAAACGCTTCTGAAAATCACCACCGCCGGTTTGATGCTGGCTCTGCTATCGCTGGCGGCACTGGTGTTAACTTTGGGCACCGAAACCGGTACCCGTTGGCTGTTAACCCTGCCTCAGCTGAAACAGCAAGGTCTGAGCATTGCCCAAGTCCACGGCCATTTACTTGGTCGCCTGGAGCTTTCCGGCGTACAAGTGCAAACCCGGTCACTGACCTTTAACAGTGAACAACTCGTTTTGGACTGGTCACCCAAAGCATTACTGCAAAGCCGATTGCATATTGTCGAACTGTCCGGGCATGGCCTGAGTTATCAAGACCAGGCCGCCGCGGAACCCTCAGAACCAACGCCGCTAACTTTTCCTGCGCTACCGGTATCGGTTGTCATTGAACAACTGGCGCTATCCCACTTGGAAATCTTGACCGGCGAAGCGCCGATTATCATTGATTCCCTACAGGCCAGCCTTGCACTCACCGAACAAAGCCTGACCTGGAGTCCTTTGACCATTAGCGGCCTTAATGGCGCAGTTAACAGCAGCGGGCAATTGCGTTTAACCGAGCATTTGCCGGTTAAAGCGACGCTTGACTGGTCTGTCACGCCACCCGGGCAGCCGTTATGGCAAGGCCGACTCGATGCCAGCGGTGACCTGCTCAGGACATTGAAACTAGCCCTGAACAGCACCACCCCAGTCGCATCCCAGCACGACCTGACAGTTGACAACCTTGCCAGCCGGCCAATTTTCAACCTGGCAAGTCAGTGGACCGCTACGCACTGGCCGCTGGACGAAAAAAACTTAGCGCTCGCCCCCGGTACGCTGACCCTGACCGGCGCGCTTGACGATTATCAGCTGACCCTGGCTACCGCCTGGCAACTGCCGAACATGCCAAAAGTCAAAGCCCGACTGACCGGACAAGGCGATTTGACCCGCTTCAACCTGACACAAGCCAGGCTTGACGCCGGCGACAGCCAAATCATCCTGAACGGTTCACTGGATTGGCGGCAGGATTTGCTCTATGACCTGACCTTGACCGCCCATCAACTGCGCCCGGAGCACTGGCAAGCGCCGGTCACCGGCAACATCAACGTTAGCTTAAACAGTCAGGGCCGCTGGAACTCCGACGGTTTGACCGGGCAAATCAACCTTGCCAACCTGAACGGCACGCTCAATGGCTATGCCTTATCCGGTCAAAGCCGAATCATACTGCAGCAGAACAACCTGACCATCGAACAACTGGCGCTGCGCTCCGGCGACAACACACTTACCGCCAAAGGACAACTGACTCCGGAGCAGGGACAACTCAGCGCGCGGCTGAACGCCTCCGAACTGGGGCAGTTGCTACCCGGCGCGACCGGCCGCATCGATGGTGTATTGACCGTCAACGGGCGCTGGTCCGCGCCTTCGTTTGAAGCCAAATTCAACGCGAAAAATGTGCGTTTTCAAGACTACCAACTGGCAACGCTCATCTTTGACGCCAATATCACCGCCAACCAACGCGGCAATCTTGAAGTTAACGCACAAAAGCTCAGCACATCTCAGATGGCCTTAGACCAACTGGCAATCAACGGCCACGGTATATTGACCGAACATCGGCTCAGTATCATGGCCAAAGGCCCGATACTGCATTTGGACACCGTGATACAAGGCGGCTGGGCGCGCCAACGCTGGCACGGCGCGTTGCAACAGTTGATCGGTAACTGGGGGAATAGCCTCGAGTGGCGGTTGTCCAGCCCGGTTGAACTGAGCCTGAGCCAGACGGAGGTCAAACCCGGTTCGGGCTGCCTCGAACTCAACCGACAGCCGATTTGCTGGCAAAGCAGCGGCGCTTGGCCCAAAAACTTGCAAATCAGTCTCAATAGCACTGATTTTGACCTAAGCCAGCTCAAACCCTGGCTTCCTGAAACCTTGGCGCTGAGCGGCACCGCGACCTCCGAGCTCAAACTGGACTGGCAAACACAGCTGACCCATGCCCGATTGAACGCTTCCAGCCGAAACCTTACCCTCCGTTTCGACTACCAGGACGATCCCCTGGATTATCCGGTCGAAACACTTACTATCACCGCCGACTACCGGCCACAGCGACTGACCGGCACGGCAACCGTTACCGCCAGGGAAAATAGCCTGTCTGCTGACCTGAACCTGACCCAGCTACTCGATCAACCGTTACTGGACGGTAATCTGAACATCGATTGGCGCGATTTCACGCCACTGGAAAAACTGATTCCGGAAATCATTCCCGGCACTGGTCGATTAAATGGCAAACTGCTGGCAACAGGGCAACTTTCTCAACCGGAATTCAATGGTCAGCTCGCTTTGGCGCTTGACACTCTGGATTTACCGGCCACCGGCGCGCACTGGGAAAATATCACGTTATCGGTCAGCACCGATGCGCAATCAGCGCTGCTGTTGAGCGGTTCGATTGACAGTAAACCCGGCCAGCTGGCATTTTCCGGCGCACTGCGTCCAGGCAATAACGACTGGCAGGGGCAATTAACGCTGTCCGGTCAGGTGTTCACTATCTTGCGCTTGCCTGAGGCCGAAGCCAACATCAGTCCGGATATGCGTATCACGCTGGCCGACCATCAAACCCGCATTACCGGCCGGGTCGCCGTGCCCAGGGCTCGCATCGCTCTGGAAAAACTGCCGGAACAAGCCATCACGCCCAGCGCCGATGAGACGATTGTCGGTGAAAGCCGCCCTGAACCAAGCCAATCGTCGCCACCGATTGATGCAAGTCTCGATCTGGTCTTAGCATTAGGTGAACAGGTCAGCTTTGACGGCTACGGCTTGAGTGGCAAACTCTCCGGAGAACTGGCCGTCACCGGCTTAGCCCATCAACCTGCCACACACGGCAAAATTCAAATGCAAAATGGCAAATATCAAGCGTTCGGCCAGGAATTAACCATCACCCAGGGGGAATTTTTGTTCAACGGACCGGCCGCGCGCCCCTGGCTGAACCTTCAGGTCGAACGGAAAGCGGCTTTTGAAGATATTACCGCCTTGCTTCGTGTTACCGGCCCGGCCGACGCTCCTGAAACGAGCATCAGCGCACGCCCGGCCTTGCCGGAATCGGAGGCGTTAGCCTATCTGATAACCGGCCGCTCATTGCAACGGGCCAGTGGCGAACAAAGTCAGAATCTGGCGCAAGCGGCGTTGAAATTAGGCATCGGCCATCTGGATTGGGTGGCCGCGCAAGCCGGATTGGATGAACTAAGCGTCACCGAAGCCGAGCAACTGGAACAAACAGCGCTGAAACTTGGCAAATATGTCACACCCGATCTGTATGTTGGCGCGACTCTGGGCTTTTTCACCAACTCCTATGAATTGTTGCTGAAGCAACAACTGACCAAATACCTGAATCTAACTTCACAAATCGGCAAAAGTCAGCGTCTGGAGGTGCAATATCAACTTGACACAGACTGAATTTAAGGACAAATTGTAGCAAATTTGTAGTAATACCTAGGAGTTTGCCCGAGAATAGACTGAACTACTGCGGACGAGCCGGGTTGGCCGGATTTCGCGATCATTGTCATGGAGCACATCCTAGTACTCCACCCCTTTGGGCGACTGCGAGCCGTGCAAAATGGCTGTCCTGCCGTTTTGTCGTTAAATGGAACCGCAATTCGCCTCAGATGATCGTGTGAATTCGCCCCAATCAGTCTCGCCCTGGTGACGAAAAGCCATTCTCAGACAGGCTTCTAACTGAGGTTTGCTGCGATTCTTAAGCTACATAAATCCAAGCCGTGATCTTGCTCACCGCGGTGACTGATAAGGAGATAGGCATGAAAAGCCTACACGTTTTGATTGTGCCCTTAATAATACAGGTTTCCGGAGCCACCAGTCCGGGTGTTAAATTACAATCGACACTTGAGGAGATCAAAAAGGAGGGTAAATTAATTGTCCTAACGCGGGAGTCACCGGCCACGCTCTATTACGAACATAATCAAACCAAAGGCTTTGAGTATGAGTTAACGCAAAAACTGGCCGACTCCATGAACATCGGTGTCGAATACAAAATCTACGACAACAACTCGGAGCTGATGTCGGCACTGGCCAACGGTGAAGGGCATATTGCCGCACCAGGTCTGTCTTTATCCAGCTCCAAAGCTGAAGGGTTTCAACTCGGCCCCGCCTATAAGTCGGTCGATTTGAAAGTCGTCTGCAACAAAAAAGTAGCTTTACCTGTCCACGATAGCCAGCTGTCCAAACATTCGTTACTGGTTATTGCCAACAGCGCCAATGAACAAGCACTGAAGAACCTTAGCTATCAGTACCCCAAGCTCACCTGGAATGCCCAGGACGCGACGCCGGAACACGTGCTAAAACAAATTAACAACGGCGATTATCAGTGCACGGTTATCGATTCCAGCATTCTGAAATTGCACCGACTGCACTATACACAGCTGGCGGAAGCCTATACTCTGGCGCACTCTGAGTTGGCCTGGCTGCTGCCGGAAAATTCCGATAAACTCAAAGTACACCTGACCGAGTGGCTGAAACGCATCAAACGACAATCGATACTGGCCGCGCTGAATGAACGCTACTTCGGCTTTACCGAAATTTACGACTATTACGATGCCTTGGTTTTCAAACAACGCATAAAAAAACGTCTGCCGAAATATCTCTCTCATTTTCGTAAAGTTGGTCAGGACTACCAGATACCTTGGTCCTTACTGGCTTCAGTTGCCTACCAGGAATCTCAATGGAACCCCCACGCGGTAAGCCCGACCGGTGTGCGAGGCTTGATGATGCTGACCAAATCCACCGCACAACAACTCGGCATTGCCAATCGCACCAATCCCAGATTAAGTATTCGCGGCGGCGCCAAGTACCTGAAACTAATGCTCCGGCAAACGTCGGAAGAAGTTGATAAGAATGACCGCATATGGTTTGCTCTGGCAGCTTACAATATTGGCGCCGGTCATGTTCACGATGCGCGCAAGCTGGCACGAAAACTGGGCAAAAACCCGAACACCTGGGCTGACGTTAAAACAATTTTCCCATTGTTAAGCAAACGCCGTTATTTCAGCCAGCTTAAACACGGCTACGCCCGCGGCAACGAGCCGGTGCGCTACATCGACCGTATCAGGCTGTACCATCGGATTTTAAACCAATCACTCAACTCATCAGCGGTTTGAATGTAACCAGCCCTGAATGGCGGCTCCTCGATACTCGCTTTAATCTCGCGGCTGGTGGCGTGTATAATGTTCACTTTGCCCATTAAATTCCATGAACCTTTGCCTTTCTGACCGCGTTCAAGCCATCAAACCTTCCGCCACTCTGGCCATTACCGCACGCGCCGCCGCCATGCGCGCGGAAGGCCGTGATGTCATCGGCCTGGGTGCCGGCGAACCGGATTTCGACACCCCGGAACACATCAAAGAAGCCGCCCGCCAAGCCATCGCCAAGGGTTATACCAAATATACCGCAGTAGGCGGCACCGCCAGCCTGAAACAAGCCATCGTTGATAAATTCCATCGGGAAAACGGACTTAGCTACACACCAAGTCAAGTACTGGTCTCATGCGGCGGCAAACAAAGTTCCTTTAACCTGACCCAGGCCTTAATCAATCCCGGCGATGAAGTCATCATTCCCGCACCTTACTGGGTATCATACCCGGACATGGTGATCCTGGCCGGTGGCTTGCCGGTTATCATTAGCGCAGGGCAAGAGCAAGCCTTCAAAATCACGCCCGCACAACTTCGCCAAGCAATTACCGCCAAAACCCGGCTGCTGTTTCTGAACAGTCCATCCAATCCTACAGGCGTTGCTTATTCTCGCGAGGAATTGGCGGCATTGGCAGATGTTTTACTGGATTATCCGGATATCGTGATCGCCACCGATGATATGTACGAACACATCCTGTGGCAACGTGGCCAGTTCGTGAACATTGTCAACGCCTGCCCCAAACTTTACGACAGAACGCTGGTCATGAACGGTGTTTCCAAAGCCTATTCGATGACCGGCTGGCGGATCGGCTACGCCGCCGGTCCGGCCATATTGATCAAAGCTATGGAAAAAATTCAATCGCAAAGTACTTCTAACCCGACTTCGATCTCCCAATACGCAGCGGAGGCGGCGTTGAATGGCGACCAAACCGTGATCGACAGCATGCTGACCGCGTTCAAACAACGTCATGATTATGTCGTTGACCGCTTGAATGTGATTGCCGGCATCGATTGCCTGCCCACCGACGGCACGTTTTATGTCTTCCCCAGCGTCCAGGATATTCTGGCCAATCAGCCCGAGTTCCAGGACGACGTCGCCTTGGCCGAACATTGGCTGGAGACTCAAGGCGTTGCTGTGGTACCAGGCACAGCGTTCGGCGCGCCCGGCCATATTCGTATTTCCATCGCCACCGGCATGGACAAACTGGAGCAAGCCTTAGCCCGAATCAAGCTTGCCGTTGAACTGTAATAAAGTTCTTCCTTTTAATTCTAAAGGTAAAACGTGGACAATGGCCTAGGAGCCTGTCCGAGAATAGCTTTTCGTCACGAGGGCGAGACTGATTGAGATGGATATGCACGATCATTGGAGGCGAATAGTGGTTCTATTTAACGAGAATGATCGGAAAATCCGGCTAGGCCACAGTAGATCAGTCTATTCTCGGACCGGCTCCTAGGTTTTACCTCAAGCAGAAACCGCTGACATCGCTCGATAAACCGGCTGCCAAATGGTTACCTGTCAAGTTCCACAAGATTGAGTACACGCCATCCATGTTTTTTAGCTTTACTCTGGCTTCTCCAGACAGAAAGTGAAAACAAATCATGACCTTACAAAACATAATCCTGTTTTTTAAGCACCACATCTGGCTTATTTCAGAACAGGATTTATCGCCTATCAAGCGCAATATAATCAAATCTCTAAAAGTTTTATTGCTGGCTATCAGAGGCTTCAAAAACGATGATTGTCCACTCCGCGCATCGGCGCTTACCCTGTACACACTGCTATCAATCGTACCGGTTATTGCACTTTTATTCGGCGTTGCCAAAGGCTTTGGCTTGGAACAAAGGCTAAGGCAAGAATTACTTGAAAATGCATCCAATCAGGACACCTTGGTACTTACCCTGATCGAGTTTTCCCAGAACATGTTGGCAAACACCCAAGGCGGCCTAATCGCCGGCATTGGTGTTATTGTTTTGTTTTGGACTGTTATCAAAGTTATCAGTAACATTGAAATTTCCTTTAATTACATCTGGAAAACAGAACAGCACCGCTCTTTTTCCCGAAAATTAAGTGATTATTTGTCATTGATGATGACGGCGCCTATTTTACTCATTGCCGCCAGCAGTATTACCATTTTTGTAAAAACCACATTTACCCGCCTGGCAATGGAAATGGATTTCCCCTCATTTGGAACTCAGTTTATTTTTTTTCTGTTGAGCCTTTCACCGCTGGTGCTAATGGGCATATTGTTTACTTTTCTGTTTGTATTCATACCCAATGTAAAAATTTCCTATCGAGCTGGTTTATCGGCAGGCATTATCACCGCCATCTGTTATCAAACCGGGCAAATGCTTTATTTAAAATTGCAGCTGAGCGCATCCAGTTATAACGCCATTTATGGCAGCTTTGCCGCGCTACCTTTGTTTTTACTCTGGTTGCAAATCGGCTGGATGATCGTGCTTTTTGGCTGCCAAATCTGTTACCTCATTCAGAATTACCAAAACCTTCGTCATAATGACCAATATACCAATCTAAGTTTTTCCGCCCGGAGATACTTAGCAATTAGGGTTTGCAAGGCCATTATTGATCGCTTTGCCGTTGGTCAAAATGCACCGGATACTTTAGCCCTGGCCAATCAACTCAATTTACCAATCTCGGTCACGCAAACCACGGTTGATGAATTACAAGCCTGCCGGTTGATTGTCAAACTCAAAACCGGGGAAGATGAATCCCCCCGCTACCAACCTGCTTTAGACATCAATTTGCTGACCCTGGGTAGGATCAACACTGCGCTTGAAAACCTGGGTGAAAATGCCCTGCCGGGCTTTGATCTGAAGCAGTCGTCCGAACAACTTGAACAACTTCAGCCTAACAAACCGGTTCGTGAAATTACGCTCTGAACAAGATCGTGCTACCGTTAACTCTTTTGACCTCATGTACCAGTTCATTTTGTCTTGCGATTGCAGACAAAAGCAGCTGTACCCTGATTTTGCCGTTGTTCTCACTAATGCTTGATCATGATCCCCCGCGATAGTTTTTTTGCCGCACTTGACGGTTGTCTGAGCCGCGACCGCCGCCGTTTGCTCCAGCACTGGCGGCGCTTGAACAAACAAGCAAACGCACCGGAAGCTGACTGGCAGGACTTGCAACAGCGCCTTGAACAATCAAAAGCCCTGTACCAAAAAAGGCTGGCCTCGAAACCTGCGCTGGACTATCCGGACTTGCCGGTGTCCGGCAAACGCCTGGACATTATCGAGACCATCAAAAGCCACCAGGTCACTATCGTCTGTGGTGAAACCGGTTCGGGCAAAACCACCCAGTTGCCGAAAATCTGCCTGGAAGCCGGACGCGGCGCGGCCGGTTTGATCGGCCATACCCAGCCTAGGCGCATTGCCGCACGCACGGTGGCGGCGCGGATTGCCGAGGAGCTTAACGAGCCTTTGGGCCAGTCGGTGGGTTACAAAGTTCGGTTTCATGATCAAACCCGCCCACAAGCTTTGATTAAGCTGATGACCGACGGTCTGCTGCTGGCCGAAAGCCAAGGTGACCGCTTTCTTAGCGATTACGACACGCTGATTATCGACGAGGCGCACGAGCGCAGTCTGAATATCGACTTTTTGCTGGGCTATCTGAAATGGCTGTTGCCGAAAAGACCCGATCTGAAACTGGTGATTACCTCGGCCACCATCGATCCTGAGCGCTTCGCCCGGCATTTTGACGATGCGCCGATCATCATGGTATCTGGACGCACTTACCCGGTGGAAATGCGCTACCGGCCGATCGTGCAGGACGAGGAAGAAGACGAAACCAGCAGTGACCTGCAAAACGCCATTGCCGATGCCGTGGACGAACTGGCGGCGGCGCTGAAAGGCAGTATCTTGATTTTCATGAGCGGCGAGCAGGAAATCAAGGAAACCACCGAAACCCTGCGCAAACACCATCCTAAAGGCTATGACATTCTGCCGTTGTACGCCAAACTCAGCGCTGCCGAGCAGAAAAGAGTGTTTGAACCGTCAGGCAAACTGCGCATCGTGCTGGCCACCAATGTCGCTGAAACTTCGCTCACCGTGCCCGGCATAGTCGGCGTGATCGACCCCGGCCACGCCCGCATCAACCGCTACAGTCATCGCAGTAAAATTCAGCGCCTGCCGATCGAGCGCATTTCCCAGGCCAGCGCCCGGCAACGCGCCGGCCGCTGCGGCCGGATCGCGCCCGGCATTTGCATCCGGCTGTATTCGGAAGACGATTTCAACGCCCGCCCGGCCTTTACCGAACCGGAAATCCAGCGTTCCAATCTGTCGTCGGTGATGTTGCAGATGGCGAGCTTGAATCTGGGCGCGATCGAGGATTTCCCGTTTGTCGATCCGCCGGATGAAAAAATGATCCGCGACGGCAAAACCATGCTGCATGAAGTCAACGCCCTGGACAAACAAGGCCGTCTGACCGACACCGGCAAACAACTGGCGCGCATTCCCGCCGACCCGAAACTGGCACGCATGTTGCTGGCCGCCGCCGACTGGGGCTGCGTTCATGAAGTATCGATTATTGTCGCCGCCTTGAGCATTCAAGACCCGCGTGACAAACCGGCGGAAAAAATGGCCCAGGCCGAAGCCAAACACGCCCGCTTTCAGCATCCGGAGTCGGATTTTTTAAGCCTGATCAATCTGTGGAACGAATATCAGGAGAAAAAAAAGCAGCTGTCTAACAATAAACTGCGTAAATACTGTCAGCAGAATTTTCTGTCTTATCTACGCATGAAAGAATGGTACGACATTCACGGGCAGATTCTGGCCGTGGTCAAAGGCGAGCTGAAGCTGGCCGTTAACAGCACCCCGGCCGGTTTTGACGCCGTACACCGTTCGCTGTTGCCGGGGCTGTTATCCAACATTGGCTTTCGCCACGAACCTTACGAGTATCTGGGCGCGCGCGGCCTGAAGTTTTTCATTTTCCCAGGCTCCGGTTTGATGAAGCTGAAGCCGAAATGGATCATGGCCGCCGAACAAGTCGAAACCAGCAAGGTCTATGCGCGCACGGTGGCCAGAATTGAACCGGACTGGATTGAATACTGCGCCCAGCACCTGATCAAACGCAATCATTTCGACCCGCACTGGGAAGCGAAAAAAGGCCGCAGCGCCATTTACGAGCGAACTTTGCTGTATGGCCTGACCTTAACCGCCAAGCGCAAAATCCCTTACGAGCATGTTGACCCGGAAGCGGCCCGGACGTTTTTCATCCGCTTCGGTCTGGTGGACGGTCAATACGCCAGTAAAGCGCCGTTTTTCAAGGCCAATCAGGCGCTGATCGAAGAACTGGAACAACGCCAGCATAAAAGTCGGCGCTTTGATTTTGCCGTGGATGAGGACAAGCTGTTTGCCTTTTATGACCGGAAAATTCCTGCCGAAGTCACCAACGGTGTGCGTTTTGAAACCTGGCGCAAGCAGGCCGAACGCCGTGATCCGAAGCTGTTGTTTCTTAGCGAGCAGGATTTGGCGGTTGCAGACGATCATTTTGTCAGCGATTTTGAGTTTCCGAAAATCTTAACCTCAGGACGGCTGACTTTGCCGCTGCATTACCGTTTTGAACCGGGGCACAGCGAAGACGGCGTCAGCGTCCAGGTGCCGTTGCATCAGCTCAATCAACTGGATGAAAAACGCCTGCACTGGCTGGTGCCGGGCTTGTGGCAAGAAAAAGTAACCTTACTGCTCAAAGGACTGCCCAAACAGCTGCGTAAAGCGTTCGTGCCCATCCCGGCAACCGCAAGACAGTGTCTGGAAATCGAACCCGAACCTAAGGGTGTGTTTCTGGACTGGCTGACTAAAAGGCTGCGCCAACTGACCGGGGAGTCGGTGCCTTTGACCGAATGGCGGCCGGAAACCTTGCCCGATCATCTGCGCTTTAACATTCAGGTGCTCGATGACCATGGCAAAATCCTGATTCAGGGGCGCAATCTCGATGCCTTGCGCGGCAAATTTCAGGCAACGGCCAGCAGCCGGTTCGAGCAATTGGCCGAAACCGGACTCAACAAAACCGGGCTTAACAGCTGGGATTTCGGCGAGGTTCCGGAGGTGATGGAGTTTTCTGCCGAAGGCCAGACCGTGCTCGGTTACCCCGCGCTCAGCGATACCGGCGATTCTGTTTCTCTGTCGCTGTACCCAGAGCGGGCGCTGGCCGATTTTCAGCACCGGCAAGGCGTGGCCAAGCTGCTAATATTC
>RRYU01018340.1_pt1 | contig 12283 bp, 9 predicted proteins | sample 2162651 | NCBI WGS metagenome assembly RRYU01 (sample SAMN10267283, study PRJNA491782) | microbial mat metagenome | isolation source: biomat in the production well | place: Japan: Minami-Kanto gas field, natural gas well KTG3 | collected 2017-06 | reverse complement strand
GGTGCATCGGTATTCGGAGGACAGGCAAACCTGGTAACCGCAATCAATAACATTTTTACGGTTTATGAACCGGACCTGATTGCCGTCCACTCAACCTGTCTTTCGGAAACAATCGGTGACGATCTTCAGCAGATTGTCACAAAAGCGAAAGACGAAGGCAAGATACCTGAAGGAAAACACGTGATCTACGCAGCGACACCGAGTTTTGTCGGCTCGCACGTTACCGGGTACGCGAACATGGTGGCAGCCATGGCCGAACAGTTTTCTGAAAGCACCGGCAAGCAGCTCGATCAGGTCAACATCGTGGCTGGCTGGATGGAACCTGCCGACATGAGGGAAATCAAGCGCCTTGCACAAGAACTCGGTGTGACGATCCGGCTCTTTCCCGACACATCGGATGTGCTTGACGCTCCGCAGACAGGAAAACATGTTTTCTATCCGAAGGGCGGCATTTCCGTGCCGGCGCTGAAAAGTACCGGTGGCAGCAAATCGTCTATCGCCCTCGGCTGTTTCAGCGGCGAACCCGGAGCCGTTGCGCTCGACAAAAAATGCAAGGTTCCGTTCAAGACGGAAGACATTCCTGTAGGGCTCAGTGCCACCGATCGCTTCCTGATGACGTTGAGCAAAGCTGCCGGGGTAAAAATCCCGGAACATATCGCTGATGAGAGAGGACGGCTTGTCGATATGATGACCGATATGGAGCAGTATTTCCACGGAAGGAAAGTTGCCCTGTTCGGTGATCCCGATGACCTTATCCCGCTCACCGAATTCCTGCTGGACCTCAACATGAAACCGGTCCACATCGTCAGCGGCACTCCGGGAAAACGTTTCGAACAGCGAATTCGCTCCATTCTGGAAGACATTCTTCCGGATGCGAATGTAAAAAATGGCGCGCAGGCCGACATCTTTCTGCTGCACCAGTGGATAAAGAACGAGCCGGTCGATCTCCTGATCGGCAACACCTACGGAAAATACGTTGCACGTGATGAAGACATACCGTTTGTTCGCTACGGGTTCCCGATCGTTGACCGTATCGGCCACAGCTATTTCCCGAGCGTCGGCTACATGGGTGGGCTGAGGCTTGCCGAAAAAATACTCGATGTCCTCATGGACCGTCAGGACCGCGACGCACCTGAAGAATCGTTTGAGCTTGTGATGTAGAAAACTGTTGAATTGCAACTACGATGGATGCCGGATCAAGTCCGGCATGACTATGAAGGGTGGAAGACATGGCTTTTCTTTTCCCTGTCGTCTTCGGGCTTGACCCGGAGATCCATGGTGCTATAACATGTTCAACCACCCAATTTTGGTCTCTGAACCGGAAGATTGAAGTCCAATGGATAAACTTGAAATACTCGAGGGAAGAAAACGGCAGGTTTTTGAAAAAAAGAACGGGTCGGACACATTCGACATCAAATGCGAAACCACCAGTCTTTCAGGATCTGTCAGCCAGAGGGCATGTGTCTTCTGCGGCTCACGTGTCGTACTCTACCCTGTAGCAGACGCCCTTCATGTCGTTCACGGCCCCATCGGATGTGCCGCATACACCTGGGATATCCGGGGGGCCGTATCTTCAGGACCCGAATTGCACCGGCTGAGCTTTTCTACGGACCTCAAAGAGATGGACGTCATCTACGGGGGCGAAAAGAAGCTGTATGCTTCACTCCGCGAACTTATCGACCAGTATGAGCCGAAAGCCGCTTTCATCTATTCGACCTGTATCATCGGCCTGATCGGTGATGACATCGATGCGGTCTGTAAAAAAGTTTCGGCTGAAAAAGGCATTCCCGTTCTTCCTGTTCACTCGGAAGGCTTTAAAGGAACCAAGAAAGACGGTTACAAAGCTGCATGTGAATCGCTCATGAAAATCGTCGGGACGGGCTCAACCGAAGGAATCGGAAAATACAGCATCAATATTCTCGGAGAGTTCAACCTTGCGGGCGAAGCCTGGATTATCAGGAACTACTATGAACAGATGGGAATCGAGGTTGTCTCGACCATGACCGGAGACGGCAGGGTAGACGACATAAGACGTTCACACGGTGCCTCACTGAATATCGTACAGTGCTCCGGGTCCATGATCCGGCTGGCAAAGATGATGGAAGAAAAATACGGCATCCCCTACCTGAGAGTCTCATACTTCGGCATCGAGGATATGTCGAAAGCTCTGTATGACGTCGCGATGCATTTCAGCGACAATCCCGCCATTCTTGAAGCCGCAAAAAAGCTTGTCAGCCGGGAGGTGGGAGAGCTCTACCCCCGGCTCCTGGAGTTTCGCCAGGTGCTCACCGGGAAAAAAGCGGCCATCTATGTGGGCGGAGCGTTCAAGGCGTTTTCGCTTATCAAGGCCCTCGCCTCGATAGGCATGGATGTCGTTCTGGCAGGATCACAGACCGGCAACAGCGATGATTACGCAGGGCTGAAAGAAATGTGCGATGAGGGTACCATTATCGTTGACGACTCAAATCCCGTGGAACTTTCAAAATTCATTCTCGAAAAAGAAGCGGATCTGCTGATCGGGGGCGTCAAGGAACGACCGATCGCTTACAAACTCGGTGTCGGCTTTTGCGACCATAACCATGAAAGAAAAATTCCGCTTGCAGGCTTTGAGGGTATGCTGAACTTCGCAAAAGAGGTCTATCAGTCCGTCATGAGCCCGGTATGGCACTTCGCTCCGAGAAAAGGAGGTCTATCATGAAAACAGCAAAAACAGCAACCCAGAACGCCTGTAAACTCTGCAATCCGCTCGGTGCCTGTCTGGCATTCAAGGGAATAGAAAAATGCGTACCGTTCCTGCATGGATCTCAGGGATGTGCCACCTATATCCGACGCTACCTTATCAGCCATTTCAAGGAACCGGTTGACATTGCGTCATCGAACTTCAATGAAGACACCGCTGTATTCGGCGGAAGTCACAACCTGAAACTTGGCTTGCAGAACATCACAAGGCAATACAAACCGGAGCTCATCGGCATAGCGACCACGTGCCTGAGCGAAACCATCGGTGACGATATAGACATGATCCTCAGGGAATATACCAGCGATTCCGATCCGGACATGCCAATCCCCCTTATGATCCATGCGTCGACACCAAGCTATCAGGGCAGTCATATCGACGGATTCCACGCTGCGATGAGAGCCACGGTTGAACAGCTTGCAGAAGGAGGCCTGAAACAAAACCTGTTGAACCTCTTCCCCAACATGGTCTCACCGGCAGACCTGAGGTACCTGAAAGAAATTCTGGGCAATTTCAGCATTCCTTCCGTCATCCTTCCCGACTACTCTGAAACACTTGATGGAGGACCGTGGGGGGAATATCACAGGATTCCGAAAGGAGGAACACCTCTGGAAGCTATCCGCAGAACCGGAACGGCTTCCGCCAGCATCGAGTTCACCTCTATCCTCGTGGAGGAAAAATCACCGGCAGTTCACCTCGAAAAACAGTTCGGCGTCTCCCGCTTCCGGCTGCCCCTCCCGATAGGAATCAGACAGAGCGATGCGTTTTTCTCCCTGCTCGAAAAGCTGTCGGAAACCCCGATGCCCGAAACATACGAGGATGAAAGACGACGGCTTGTTGATGCCTATGCAGACGGACACAAGTACGTGTTCGAAAAAAAAGCCATCGTGTACGGCGAAGAAGACCTTGTAATAGCCATGACCGTCTTTCTGAAAGAAATAGGCATAACTCCGGTCTTGTGCGCATCGGGAGGAAAAAGCGGTTTTCTGAAAAAACGCCTTGCGGAACTGCTGCCCGACATCGAAGATTCCGGCGTAAAGGTTCGCGACGGCGTTGACTTCATCGATATCGAGAATGAAGCAAAAACACTGAAACCCGATCTTCTCATCGGTAACAGCAAAGGCTTTACCCTGTCAAGGAAAAACAGCGTTCCGATCATTCGCATCGGATTCCCCATACATGACAGGTTCGGCGGTCAGCGCCTACATCACCTCGGCTACCGGGGAACCCAGGAGCTTTTCGACAGAATCGTGAACACCATTATCGAATACAGGCAGAATTCATCACCAATCGGCTACACATATATGTAAGGGGACGTACCATGACGCTATCCATTGAAAAACATCCGTGCTTCAACGATGCTTCGAGGCACACTTTCGGACGCATTCACCTTCCTGTAGCGCCGAAATGCAATATCCAGTGCAACTACTGTAACAGGAAATTCGACTGCCTGAACGAAAACCGGCCAGGCGTTACCAGCAAGGTGCTGACACCACACCAGGCGCTGCACTACCTCGACCGGGCACTTGAACTGTCACCGAATATTTCCGTCGTCGGCATTGCCGGGCCGGGAGATCCTTTCGCAAACCCTGAAGAGACCATGGAAACACTTCGCCTTGTTCGGCAGAAGTATCCCGACATGCTCCTTTGCGTTGCAACCAACGGGCTGAACGTACTGCCGTATATCGAGGAGCTTGCGGAGCTCGGGGTAAGCCATGTAACGCTTACCATCAATGCTGTGGATCCGGAAGCCGGTGCGGAAATATATGCCTGGGTACGGCACAGGAAAAAAGTATACCGTGACCGCAAGGCTGCCGAACTGCTGCTCGGCAATCAGCTCGAGGCACTCAGAATGCTGAAAAAGAAAGGGGTCATCGCCAAAATCAACGCTATTATCATTCCCGGCATCAATGACCGGCATGTCATTGAAGTCGCAAAAACCGTCTCGGAACTCGGAGCGGACATTTTCAACGCTCTACCCTATTACAATACGGAAGAAACCGTTTTTGAAAACATTCCTGAACCGCACCCTGAACTGGTAACCGCAATTCAGGACGAAACAGCACAATACCTGCCGCAGATGAAACACTGCGCACGTTGCAGGGCGGATGCAATAGGTATCATCGGACAGGAAAACAATGACGAGATCATGAAACAACTCAAAGAAGCTGCCGAACTGCCGAGAAAACCCTCGGAAAACAGACCCTATGTTGCGGTTGCAAGCATGGAAGGTGTTCTGATAAACCAGCACCTCGGTGAAACGGACCGTTTCCTCATCTATGCGATGGGAGAAGAAGGCACCCGCCCTGTTTTTGTCGAATCACGACCGGCACCTCCGCCGGGTGGAGGAACCATGCGCTGGGAAGCAGTCGCGTCGCTTCTTCTGGACTGCCGCGCACTCCTGGTCAACGGAGCGGGCGAATCACCAAAAAAAGTGCTCAACGGCAGCGGGGTGGAAGTCTACACGCTTGAAGGACTCATCGAAGAAGGGGTTTCCGGGGTATACACCGGTAAAGATATGAGCCGGATGACACGCATCAGCCGGATGCACGCCTGCAAAACGAGCTGTACCGGCACCGGGAGCGGATGCGGTTAAAGAAAGGCAAAGATAAAAAGTCAAAAGCATGAGTGATCCCGAAAAACCTGACTAATCACTAATCACCAATCACTAACTCATTATGGAAAAACCGAAACATCACATTCTGGTCTGCGGTAGCTTCCGCGCGCAAGGGACTCCCCAGGGAATTTGCCATAAAAAAGAATCCTCGCAACTGCTTCCTTATCTTGAGAATGAACTGTCTGACCGGGGCATGACCGACGTCGTCGTCTCGGCCACCGCCTGCCTCAACGTGTGTGAGAAGGGACCGATTGTCGTTGTCCATCCGGAAAACTGCTGGTACGGTGAGATCGACAGTGAAGAAAAGATAGATGAAATCCTCGACGCTCTCGAAGAGGGAGAAACATGCGATAATTTCCTGATCAGCGAATAGTCTGCCAGAAAGAACCTTTGTAAAACGGGCATGCAAGCATCACCTCTCCTCATCAAGCGGAAGCCAGCGTTGCAGCATGCTCTTCATGACCTTTCGCTCAACAGGCTTGGGAATATAGTCGTCCATGCCCGCGTCGAGACACTGCTGCCGGTCCTCCTTAGTAGCGTTAGCCGTCATGGCAACAATAGGAACCTTGCTGTCCAGTTCCTTGCCGGAACTCCTTATGGTTCTGGTCGCCTCATAACCATCCATAACCGGCATCTGGAGATCCATCAGTACCAGTCCATATTTTTTTTGCCGAAGCGCTTCAACCGCTTCCGCCCCGTTAAAGGCTATATCGATCTTGTAGCCCATTTTTTGAAGCATGGCACGGGCGACCTTCTGGTTTATCGCATTATCCTCGACCAGAAGAATCTGAAGCCTTTCAGCGGTTCCTTCAGAAACATCAGACTGATTCCTGGCTGACTTTGCGTCCGCCATGTCAACCGCAACGAGGTCACCCGGATTCTTCACCTTTTCAAATGAAAGAGAAAAACTGAACGTGGAGCCCTCTCTCTCACTGCTCTCCAGGTGTATTTCACCACCCATGAACGAAACGAGCTTCCTTACGATGGCAAGACCGAGCCCTGTTCCCCCTTCTTTACGGGTCGATGACGCATCGATCTGGGTAAAAGGCTGAAAAATCTGGTCCTGTTGCTCTTCAGGAATACCGATACCCGTATCCTGAACCGTCATCTTGAGCACCAGCTCATCCTCCGTTTCAGAAACCGCCGTCGCAGTGACCGTAACCTGACCCCTGTACGTAAATTTGATGGCATTCTGGATCAGGTTCAGGAGTATCTGTTTCATATACCCGGAGTAACCGATGAGCGTATCAGGAATACCTTCATCCATATCGCCAGCAAGCACCAGACCCTTGCAGCTTGCTTTTTCTTTCATTATCGAGATGATATCCTGGAAAAGCTGCCGGAGATTGAACGCCTCTTTCTCCTCGTCGATACGTCCCGCATCTATTCTGCTGAAATCGAGAATATCGTTGATCAGCATCAACAGCATTTTTGCGCTGGAATACAGCGTATCGGTATAATATCGTTGATCCTTGTCAAGCTTGGTCTCGATCAACAGCTCGGTCATGCCTATAACGGCATGAAGCGGCGTACGAACTTCATGAGAAATGTTTGCAAGAAACTCACTCTTGGCTGTGTTAGCACTTTCTGCCTGAATTCGTGCTTTTTTGAGATTTTCAATGAGTTCCTGCTGGATTTTCTCCTTCTCTTCGGCTTTACGCTTCTCCTCCTCAAGCCGCTCGTTGAGTCTCCGGGCGTCTTCAAGCGCGATTTTTGTTTCCCGGGACTGTTCTTTCTCCTTCTGCCTGAGTTCCTGCAGGTCATTACGCAGAAGAACGATTATTCTATAGAGTTCATGAAGAGGGTGTTCGGAAGGATAGAAGTCGCACTCCGTACATTCAATACCCTGATTTTCAAACAGCAGATGCCCGCACACTGCAGCAAAGTCATCTATCTCCCTGCGGGAAACCACCACATCTTCTTTTTCAGGCGATACGGGTTCGGGATTGTCTTTATTTATAAGCCGGAAAGCTTCATCAACGATATCGACAAAAACAAAGTTCTGATTGACAACATGTGAAAAGATCCTCAACATTGCCTTCAACATCTGCGAAGCACCACAGATATACGTAACGACAGGATTACAGTTGTATTCGGTATTCAGCCGGCTGATAGTATTGGCATAAAGAAGCCGGCTGTTGATCGATGCCTTGTTTACCCCCGAATAATCGGCAATTCTCACATAGTCGCAATTATCGAACACACCGTCGGCAAAAACACGTTCGACATAAGGAATTCCTTTCTGGGCGGCACTTACATTAACATCTCCACCGAGCGAGGTAAAAAAAAGCTTACCGGGAATAGCGGCGCTGTGATAGTACACGCCGGAATCAGGATCATCGAATTGCCACTCAGGACGGAATTCCAGCATGTCATAACTGAACCGGGAACTGCCGCTTGCCTGACCTTGAGACTGGTTCATCAGGATTGTTTTTTTACAGTCTTACTCTTAATCAACACAACTGTGTTCGAGAGTTGTAAAAAAAATCTGTTATTTAATTTACTTTTATTGAACTCTAACGACAAAAAGAAAAAGACTCAACAGATCCTCGGCAACTGTTCACCCAGAGGCATCTCCAGAATACGCCGGCTTCCCAGCCGGGTGCGAATAATTACCGTCCCGGGATGATCGTTTACCACTTTGCCGATAATCGAGGCATAATCGCCGGATACCCCGGAATACCGTCGCATAATCTCTACTGCTTTTTCGGCCATCTCATCCGGCACTACCGCAATAATCTTTCCCTCGTTAGCCACATTGAGGGGGTCGATCCCGAGAAGTTCACATGCACCCTGCACATCCGGACGAACAGGAAGAGAATCCTCATCAAGAACGATTCCTGCACGGGAAGCGCCTGCCAGCTCATTCAGGGTTGCTGCAAGACCGCCCCTTGTAGGATCCCTCATTGCATGAACCTCCGGCACTTCATCCAGAATTGCGGAAACCAGGCCACTCAATGAAGCCGTATCACTCGTAATATCCGACTGGAAAGAAAGGCCTTCCCGGGCTGTCATAACGGCCATACCATGATCCCCGAGTGAACCGGAAACAATAACACGATCACCCGGCTTGAGATTCATGCACGATATGTCAACCCCTTCTCTTATGACCCCTATTCCGGAAGTATTGATAAATATTCCGTCACACTGACCTTTTTCTACAACTTTCGTGTCACCGGTAACAATCTGTACGCCCGCCTTGCCTGCTGCTTCAGCCATACTTGCCACTATTCGCCGCAGATCTGCAAGAGGAAATCCCTCTTCAAGCACAAAACCCGCACTGAGGTAACGTGGCGTTGCTCCGCCAACAGCAAGATCGTTAACCGTCCCGTTCACGGCAAGATCACCGATAGTGCCTCCGGGGAAAAACAGCGGCGTGACAACGAACGTATCGGTGGTAAACGCAATCCTGACAGAATCAAGAGAAAGTTTTGCCTGGTCATCGAGAGAATTGAGCACACTGTTTCCAAGAAAAGGCAAAAAAACCTTACTGGTCAGTTCACGGGACAGCATTCCGCCTGCACCATGAGCCATCTGTATCGTTTCATGCCTGAGGAGAGGCGCCGGACAGTGTAATTCGATGGACATAGTAAAGACTGTTGAATTGTTGATCTGTTGATTTGTTGAATCGTTGAGCTCTATATTTCCGGCTTCAGGCTTCAGAATTCTGAATTCATGCTATCCAGCCATCAAGCCCTCTTGTGATACCGGTAATATGCCGCACACGCACCCTCTCCGGAAACCATAGGGGCACCGAGAGGATTCAAGGGAGTGCACTCCCTGCTGAAAGCAGGGCATTCTTCAGGCGTTACCAAACCCTGCAACACTTCTCCGCTCCTGCACAGGGGGGACTCATCCGGCTGTATGTGCGCAACATCAAACTTCTTTTCCGCATCGAAACCGGAAAAACCGCAGCGCAGCCGCAGACCGCTTTGTGGAATAGTTCCTATGCCCCTCCAGGGTCGGTCTGCGGCTTCAAACACTTCCTCCATGGTCTTTCTTGCCAGCCGATTCCCCTCTCGACTCACGACACGGCCATACTCATTATGCACACCGGAAGCACCTGATTCCAGCATTTCAATCACCCGCAATATTCCCGAAAGAATATCTACCGGCTCAAAACCGGTTGGGACAATCGGCACATGATACTCTTCAGCAATGGGTTCATACTCTTCATATCCTGTAACTGTACACACATGCCCGGCAGCAAGAAAACCCTCGACTATTTTATCTTTCGAAGAAAGAATTGCCCGCATTGCAGGAGGCACCATGAACTGACTGACAAGTTCGCTGAAATTTCCCAACCCCTCTTTTGCAGCCTGTTTTACAGCCATGGCATTTCCGGGAGCGGTAGTCTCAAACCCTACGGCAAGAAAAACAACCTCTTTCTGCGGGTTATTCTTCGCTATTTTCACCGCTTCGAGAGGAGAAAAAACTATCCGGATATCAGCACCTTCGCTCTTTGCCGTCAAAAGATCGCCTTGGCTTCCCGGAACTCGAAGCATGTCACCGAAACTCGCGAGAATCACTCCCGGATTTGAAACTATAGACAGAGCCCGATCAAGAGTCTCAAGCGGTGTTACGCAAACCGGGCAACCTGGCCCATGTATCAGCCGTATCGTATCCGGAAGGAGCTGGTCAATGCCGTTTCTTATTATGGAGTGCGTCTGGCCGCCACAAATTTCCATAATGGTCCATGACCTTGTAACAGAATCCTCAATTTTTTTGAGGATACACCGTGCTCTTTCGGGGTCCCTGTATTCGTCTATGTATTTCATAATGTAACGCTTGATGAGACTGTCTTAAAAGGGCGGTTTCTCATATTTCGAGCATGCGATCGTTAATCGTTCGGCTACCCCCTCATAGTTGCCATCCTCGGGCCTGACCCGTATAACGAAAGCCTCTATGGATGCCGGATCAAGTCCGGCATGACTCAACAAATCAACGTCTTTCTGTGCTCTCAACAATGGGCAACAGGCTTCTGACATAACATGATCCCGCTCTATTTATTCAGCAGTTCATCCCAGAGCTTCAGACTTTCCGCCGCTTCATCTTCGTCGATGATCTTCAAAGCAAATCCGGCATGAACAATCGTATACTGACCGGTCCGAATCTCGGGGACATATTCAAGGCATGCCCTTGTCAGAGAACCGTTAACATCAATAGTTCCCATTTTAATGCCGTTCTCATCGGTTATGGCAACAACCTTTCCAGGTATGGCTAAACACATAGTTACGCTCTTGTTGATTTGTTGAACTGTTGAATCGTTGATCTCTTTCTATCCTGTTTCCTCAAGTCAAAATTCAAAAGATACTTCTCTGACGTCATGCCGGACTTGATCCGGCATCCATGCAAAAAAGGGTGGATTCCCGTGTCAAGCACGGGAATGACCCAAATTAACATGAGTTTCCCCAATCGAAATTTGGGGCGTATAATCTCAGTAATTACACAACTCCCTTATACCTGCCTTTCAGATATTCCCTGCCGATGACTGCCTGACCGAGAGAGATACCTCCGTCATTACAGGGCACCTCACTATGGGTAAGAACCGTATACCCTTCTTTCCCCAGTTTCCCGACAAGGCCTTCAAATAACAGAGCATTCTGGAAAACTCCTCCGCTGAGAATCACGTTGCGGATTCCCGAGAAAGCAACCGCTTTTTTTATAACACTATAGAGCAATTCAACAAGTGTTACATGAAAATTTCTACTGATTGAAGAAATATCCCTGCCTGCGTGAACATCAGCCACAATGTCGCGAATCAAAGGCGAAACTGAAAGAAGCCATCTGTCGCCCTCTGCCGGCATCATCTCCCATGAATAAGGCTCGCCCTCCAGAACACCTGCTGCATGCATGAGCTCGATTGCTGCCTGACCTTCATAACTGATTTCGTCCCGCAACCGGATAATGCCTGCAACAGCGTCAAAAAGCCGGCCGCAACTGCTTGTCAGAGGAGAGTTGATCCTTTTTTCAAGTATTTGAGCAATGCCCGATACATCTTTATCCTGCATACATTCAAGCTCCGTAAGGTTGCCGAAACAATGATACAGGTACCCTGCTGCCACCTTCCACGGATGGAAAACTGCTGCATCACCACCGGGCAAAGGAACCGGTTCAAACGAGGCAAAACGGTAAACTTCCGCTGCGTTTCCTATCAGCACCTCTCCGCCCCAGCTTGTCCTGTCCGTTCCGTACCCTGTTCCGTCGAGAATAACACCGACAGCAGAGTCATCGCAGCGGTTTTCAGCCAGACAGGCAGCCAGGTGAGCGTGATGGTGCTGTACCTGCAGCAGCGGCGCCCCGTTCTGCTCCTGAGCCCAGCGGGTCGACAGATAAGCAGGGTGCATGTCGCACACAAGCAGTTCGGGAGATACCTGAAAAATTTCCTGAAGATGCCCGGTAACTTTCAGAAAATGACTGTACGCCTCGTAATTTTTCAGATCCCCGATATGCTGACTCAGTATCGCGTCGGAGCCCTTGAGCAGACAAACCGTATTTTTTATTTCAGCTCCTGCCGCAAAAACAGGCGGGCCGCCTGAAAAGAGCGGCACCGGAGCAGGCGCATATCCTCTGCTGCGTCGTATCTGCCGGAGCTTTCCGGACATATACATCGTTACGGAATCGTCACACCTGAGATAAATCGGACGATTGTGCAGAAGATAGCCGTCGGCTATACCATTAAGCCGCTCTATCGCTTCGTTGTTTTCAATAGCAATAGGTTCATCGGAACAGTTTGCGCTGGTCATGACAAGAACCGAAGGGCCTTGTTCCATCATCAGAACATGCAATGGAGTATACGGCAGCATAATGCCCAATCGATCATTGTCCGGCGCTATCCCGTCGGAGAAACATGCTTCCCTTTTCTTCAACAACACAACGGGAGCCTCGGGCGAAAGAAGCGCCTGGCGCTCTTCCCCGTTGATCATACA
>RRYU01003478.1_pt1 | contig 12287 bp, 8 predicted proteins | sample 2162651 | NCBI WGS metagenome assembly RRYU01 (sample SAMN10267283, study PRJNA491782) | microbial mat metagenome | isolation source: biomat in the production well | place: Japan: Minami-Kanto gas field, natural gas well KTG3 | collected 2017-06 | reverse complement strand
GAGCGCCAGCGGCTGCGCCATCTCGCCCTTGGGGCCTTGCATAAGCTGCTCGAGGCCTACGCCGAGGCGCACGATCTGACCGTCGGCCTGGCTGTGGCGGAGCGTATTCTGGCCATGCAGCCAACCGACGAGGTGTGCTCCCGCACCGCAATGGATCTGCTGGCTGCCTGCGGCGAGCGTGAACAGGCCCTCCAGCTCTACGAGCGCTGCCGCGCCGCCCTCAGCGAGCGGTCGCAGGGAACACCACAGCCTGAGACGACCGCCGTATACGTCCGTATTCGAGATGGCGCTCCAGCTGCCGGCGGCCCTCTCTGGGGGCAGGTGGCTCCCGCCGCGGCGCTTAGCCCCAGGCTCGCCACGCTGATCGAGCGGCTGACCGCTCCCGAGTGTCGTCTGGTCACGCTCCTTTCATTGTCGCCTGACGTGGCGACGGTCCTTGCCCTGCGGGTTGTCAACTACTTTTTGACTCCCTGGCAAGCGCCACAGCCGCACCCTTTCCCAGACGGTGTGTATATGACCTCGCCCACCGAGCCGCCACAGGACGAACAAGCCCCAGCGCACACACTGACCCAGATGATCTGGCAGGCGCTCTCCGCAGCCGCCCGCTCGGCTGACAGCGGGAGCGACACCCTGCTGGAGTTGCTCGGCGCGAGTGCGATGCTCCTGGTCATCGACGGGCTCGCGCCCACCGATGAGGACGTCACCCTGGTTGCGGGCATCCTACAGCGGGCACCCCGCGTGAAGCTCCTGGTCGCGGCCCGCGAGCGGCTGTTGCTCCAGGAGGAGTGGGTACTCGACGTCGGCAGTATGGCCTGAGGTTGTCGCGCGTCCGCTTCGGGGAGACTCTGTAGCGTAGTCTGTTGCATCCACCAACATGACAGACTCATTGACCGTGATATCGCGATCACCACGGTGCGCACCCACACCAAACGCTTGAGGTGCGGAGCCGCCGCCGGACAATCTAGTTTCGCTTGCCCTGCTTGCCCTGCGGCGCCGGGGCGGCCTCCGCCTGCGTCCAGGCGCTACGGGCCTGGGCTACTGGCTTTCACGGGTAGGGTTTCCGTAGGGACGCGCTTCTGCGCGTCCGCAAGGCGTCCTGATGCGGAAAACGTTCCCACGGACATGCAGAAGCCTGTCCCTACGGATGGCGTTACGATGCGATCCGACCAAAAAACCTACCCCTGTGAGGAGGCCACTGGCGGGGCAACCCTACGCCTGATCGGCCAGGAACGCGCACAGCTGCGGTGAAAGCGAGGGCAGTGTATCGCCGTTCCCGGCAAGCAGCCCAACCGCTGCGAGGGCTGCGATGGCTTCACCCCGATCAAGCCGCGAGGCACCGACCGCGCGTTCGTTCGCATCAGCGACCGTCTGGCGCACCGCGTATTGCTGTGCGGAGCTAAGGAGTTCCCAGCTGTAGGCAATATTTGCACGCTGGCTGCGATGGCGTGGCGGGATGTTGCGGAGCGCGCCCTCCAGATCGAGCGCATGCTCGACAAGCTGCGTGGCGATCGTGTGACAGCTGGCGGCGCGCACCTGCTGGGCCGCCAGCACGAGGGTGAGCGGCAGGCCGCCTGCGGCGACACAGATGCGGACGATCGCCTCACGCTCGGCCACGTCTGGTGTGAAGGTGAGGCGCGCCTGGCGCGCACGCTGCAGGAAAAGTGCGCTCGCCTCGGCTTTCTCCAGTTCTGCGGCACTGCCAGGCACACACATGGGGGCAAGCTCAAGGGTTTGCTGAGCCGGCGGCACCGGGCCGCGGGAGGTGAGCAGGATGGTCACGCCGGGGGCACCAACAACCAGTTGCTCAAGCACACGCCCGACGCCCGACAGGTGCTCCGCGTTGTCAAGGATCAACAGCAGCGTCCGGTCGCATAGCATGGTGAGTACGTCGCTGGCATCGCGATCGCCAGGGAGCCGTAGCGCCGCGGCAATTGCGCCGAAGATCCGCCGCGCCGAGGCCGCAGCCGGCTGATGGCGATCGGGCGAGAATGCGTCGAGTGCCACGAGGCGCACCCCATCGGGGAAGCGCAACCAGGTTATCCCGGGCTCGGCGCCGACGTAACCGGCCGCGGCGCAGAGAGCGAGGCGGGTCTTGCCTACCCCGCCCGTGCCGGTAATGGCAATAATCCGCAGGGCCGGGTTGTCCAGCCAGGTCGCGAGCCTTGCCAACTCAAGCGTGCGGCCAATCAAGGGCGTCGGCTCCGGCGGCAGGTTGTGCGGCGACGGAGTACTGGACAGCACCTGCTTGTAGACCGCCTGTGTCTCGCGTCCCGGCGCGCTCGCTAGCTCCTCGTCGAGGGTGCGGCAGCAGGCCGCGTAGTGACTGAGGGCTTCGGCGCGGCGCCCGCTCTGCAGCAGCAAGAGCATAATCGCCCGGTGCGCACCCTCGTGCCAGGGCTCCAGGTTGAGCAGCTGGCGCGCCCCGCTGAGAGCCTTGTCGAGTAGGCCAGCGCGCCAGTGCAGCGTGTACAGCTGCTCATACGCCTGGATTTTGATCGTATGCAGGCGCTCACCTTCGAAACGTTGCCACTCCTCAAAGGCAAGCGCTCGCGGGAGCGCGAGCCCCTCCAGAAATTCGCCTCGGCACTGATCCAGGGCAGCCTGGAGTGAGCCCGTCAAAGTGTTCGACCAGCACGCTCGCCATGCCGCCTCAAGGACGCCCGCATCGGTCTGCACCTGAAGCGTCGGGGCGAGGACGACAGAACGGTCGCTCAGGAAGAGATGTGCGCCGAGGTGCGATTTGAGGTCGGCCAGGCTACGCCGCATTGTGGCCTGACCGTCGGCCGGGGAGTCATCGAGCAGAGCAGCGAGTTGGGCGCGCGAGTGCGCGGCTCCTGTGTGCGCGAGGTAGGCAAGCAGCGCGAGCGACGAGCGCCGCGCGAAGGAGAGAGGCTGGCCGTCGAGTCTTACTCGGGGGTAGCCAAAAAGGGACAGATTCAGTACGGCCATCGCTATCTCCAGGTAGTTGCTCGCGAGCAGCACGTCGCGGGTGCGCCGCACAATGTCGCGATCAATCCGCCCACTACGTGTACTCGACGAGCGGCTACGCTCATCTGATTGCTAAACTTCCTCTCGTTCTCGGCAACATCGATTAGCCAGGCAACAGACCTGGCAGATCAGAAAAAGCGTTCCTTTCGTCCACTATAGAATGTACCTATAGAGTATACCAACGTCTGTACTCATCTGCTCGCTCGTTTCACACAACCTGCGTAAGAGCCTGACAAAGGGGGGCACTATATTATTGATCACATGCTGGTGGTGTGGCATATAACTTGCTATGTAGCCTGGACAGAGGTTTTTCGCTCAATTGACAGGCCTTATGCGCTGGCGTACTAGCGTTTGAACGCTCGAAAGACCTGTTTTGCCTGCAGCAGCGTGGAAGAGGAAGCGTTATGACTTATACAGATACCGATATTCGTACACGGTTAGAAGCAGAGCGCAGAACGTTATATGACGAACTGGACGCTTTTCCAATCGATAATCAAGATCAGAGTACCGACTATGGTGCCAGTCAACACCCTGCCGACAATGCAACCGATATGTTTTTGCGTGAGCGCAATGTCGCATTGCGCCGGAACATCGAGATGGAGATCGCGCAGATTGATCATGCCTTACAGCGGCTGGATGAAGGTGCGTATGGTATTTGTGAGCGCTGCGGTCGGGAAATCAATCCTGAGCGGCTTGAGGTAAGGCCGTCTGCGACGCTGTGTATTACGTGCCAGGCTGAAGTCGAGCAGCGCTAGAACCATAGTATCGAGAACGGCTGACGAGCAGACCAAGATTGACCTGGCAACGCATCTCCTCAGCCCGCTTAACCATGCCCCCGAGTTGATTGAAACTCTTGATGTCTTCTTTGCTCAGAATTGTAGCCCGTCGGCCACTGCGATAAAACTCTCGATTCATCGCAATACGCTGGGCTATCGGCTCGACAAGATTACAGCCCTCACCGGACTCAATCCGCGTCTCTTCGATGATGGCGTCCAGATACGTCTGGCGCTGGTGTTGCGGTCGCTCCAGCGTCATTCATAACAGGAGTTATGCGGTCGTCCATCCTCCGGTCTAATATCGCCTCTGGTATATCGTTTGCAACCGTTGGCATATAACTTGCGAATAGAACATGAGCCAGGATTCTGTCAGATAAGGAGTACTATATGGCAATACCAACTCAAGAAGACGTACGCATTCTGACGATGCATGCGCAAGGCCCGTGCGTATCATTATATATGCCGACGCATCGTGCTGGTAAAGAAACACGCCAGGATCCAATCCGGCTAAAGAACTTGCTTACGCAGGCTCAGCAGCAACTGGTTGAAGCTGGCATGCGTTCATCGGAAGTACATGATCTGCTGCAACCGGCGCAAATCCTTCTGGATGACGGCATGTTCTGGCAATATCAGAGTGACAGCCTGGCCCTGTTCTGCGCACCGGAATTCTTTCAGATCTATCTTCTGCCGCTCGATATTGCCGAACTGGTGATAGTAGCTGGCCGCTTTCATATCAAGCCCTTGCTATCACTCTTCACCACCAACGGGCGCTTTTTCATTCTGGCCCTGAGTCAACACGCTGTCCGGCTATTGCAAGGGAGCCGCTTTAGCGTCGAAGAAGTACCATTACATAACGTTCCGACCAGTATGGCCGAGGCTTTGCAATATGACGACCCCGAAAAGCAGACCCAGTTCTTTACCGGAACAGCCGGGTCAACGCCAGCAGGGGGCAAACGACCAGCAGTGGTGTATGGCACTGGTACGCTCGCCGATGAGGACAAGAAGGATCTGTTGCGCTATTTTCATTATGTAGATAAAGGTATTTATACCGAAGTGCTGCATGATGAACACGCACCGCTGATCCTGGCCGGGGTAGAGTATTTGCTGCCGATCTACCGGGAAGCTAATTCATACCCGCATCTACTGGACGAGGGCATAACCGGCAACCCGGATATACTGCGCCCGGATGAGTTGCATGGGCAGGCATGGAAGATTGTCGAACCTTATTTCTTACAGGATCAAGATCTGGCCGCTGAGCGGTATCAACAGGCGCTGGCTCATGGGCAGGCTACCCGCCGCATTGAAGATATTGTGCCAGCCGCCTACTATGGCCGGGTGGATGCGTTGTTTGTAACGGTTGGACAGCAACAGTGGGGTGCATTTGATCCCCAGAACAATCAGGTTATATTCCATCAGGATCGTAGATCAGACAGTGAAGATCTACTGGATCTGATGGCAATCCATACATTCCTTAACAGTGGTACAGTCTATGCCGTCGATCAAGCGGCGATGCCAGATATTGCGCCTGTGGTTGCCAGTTTACGCTACTAAGACATGGTTCATAGTTACTTTACAGTTTGGTTGGACGATACGCCCTCACCCCATCTCCCCCCTCTCCCTGAGGGAGAGGGGGGAGATGGGGCGTCCTGGCGGCACACGCTCCGCGTGTGCCGCCAGGACGCCCCATCTAGGTTCCCCCGCCCCTTGCAGGGGCGGGGGCAGGGGGTGGGGTGATTCAAGCGATCAATCTGTCTGTAAACCGTAAATGAACGTTGACTAGTCTGAAATCATGTCTAATGGATAATGCTGGCACGCTTCTTGCATAAGAATATCAAACCAGGTTCGCAAGACCCTCATGAATGATATGATGTAACAACCTTGAAGCTGGTTCCTGAAATCTATATAGCCATGCCACGTATTTTACTCGTCGAAGACAATCAGGGTGATGTCGATCTGATCCTGGCTTCCTGTCAGGAGGTTTTACCGAACTATGCATTCACTGTAGTCCGTACAGGGGCAGCATGTCGCCAGTTGTTGAAAGACGATCCGAGCGAGCCATTTGATGCCATCGTGCTTGATTATATGCTACCTGATACTGACGGTATTAGCCTGTTAGGCAGCATTGTTGCATCGGGGTATGCAGCCGCCATTATTATTGTAACTATGCGCAATGATGCCGAAACTGCCGTTGCAGCCATGAAAGCTGGCGCAAGCGATTACCTGGTCAAATCAAATGACTACTGGTACCACCTGCCCCAGGTACTCAAATCTGCAATTGAACGGTTTCGCCTGGCCCGCGAAAATCAGCGCCTGCACCATGAACTGGCTATGTATGCCGATAGGCTGGAACAGGCTATGTACAAAGCCAGGATGGAACAACGGCAGTTGCGGGCGATCCTGAATCAACTGCCTGAAGGTGTGCTGATTATGCAAGGTTCCGATGGGCGGATCGTTGCAGCAAATCAGGCCGCCGAGCAACTCTGGGGCCATCCTTTCTTGTTGGATGAGCCAATGATTGAACACTGGTGTCACCGTGTTAACCACTTGAACGGGCAGAGTGTTGCCCCCGAAGAAACCGTTCTGGCACGCGTACTTCAGACGGGTCAGCCTGTTCTGGGTGAACAACGTATTATCGTCCAACCGGATAACAAGCATCTGACTGTTCTGATCAACGCGGCCCCGCTGCATAATTATGCCACCCAGAATGTGTATGGTGCCGTAATGATCTTCCAGGATATCTCTGAGATCAAGCGTCTTGAAGATCTGAAAGACGAAATTCTTACAATTGCCTCACATGAACTGAAGAATCCGCTCACGGTGATTATGGGCTATACTGCGCTGCTTGCGCGCCTGCCTTTATTTGAACATGAAGGCGGGGCACGCCGGGCGATTCAGTCTATTCGCCAGCAGAGTCAACGCATGCGCTGGCTGATCGAACGCTTGCTTGATCTGTCGCGCCTGGATGTGGGCAAGATGACGCTGAAGTGTGAATGGTTTGATCTGACAGAGCTAATGCATACAATTGCCAAACAGCAGCAGGAATCTACCCGGCGACATAATGTGCAGATACAGGTACAGCGTGCGCCACTCTTTATCGAAGGCGATCTATTGCGGATCGAGCAGGTCTTAACTAATCTGGTCAACAATGCGATCAAATACAGCCCTGATGGGGGCAATATCGTCTTATCGCTTGATCGGGTTGATCATAAGGCGCTGCCCGATCAGATTGTGAGCGCATTACCGCCTGCCTCCAAGTCATTTGTATGTATCCAGGTGCGTGATTATGGCATTGGGATCGAGCAGGAGCTGCAACCGCATCTGTTTACGCGCTCGTATCGTACCAGTGAAGCAAGCCATATTGCGTCTGGCCAGGGATTGGGCTTGTATCTGAGTGCTGAAATTATTCGCCTGCATGGGGGAACGCTGTTTGTAGAAAGCACTGCTGGCGAGGGCAGTACGTTTAGTGTGGTGCTGCCGATAGAGCATAGGGACGATGATGAGAATAATGGGTATCATGGGTAAGCATATCTTATAGTGAGATCAGATAAACAGTAGACAAACGCTTTTTGGAGTGCGGCAGCCGTGCTGCCGCACATGCAGGAGCATGGCTCCCGCAGTTTTTTGGCCGGATCGCATCGTAATGCCATCCGTAGGGACAGGCTTCTGCCTGTCCGTGGGGACGTTTTCCGCATCAGGATGCCATGCAGACGCGCTTCTGCGCGTCGCTACGAAAAAAACCTACCCGTATGAGCCTCCCGGCCCCCGCCTGCACGGGGCGGGGGAGTCGGACGGGGCGTGCTGGCGGCACACGCTCCGCGTGTGCCGCCAGCACGCCCCGTTTCCCCCCCCTCTCCCTCAGGGCTATACATGACCCACAATTCTACCGCATCAGGATGCGGTAGAACCAGCAGTTTCCTGCTCTCCACGGGTACCGGCGGGGCGGCGCCCCGCCAAAATAAACCGAACAGTATTCTTTTTGCAGGAGCCTCCGGCTCCCGCCCCCCGATGTGTGGGTAACGCATAGCCCTGAGGGAGAGGGGGGCAGGGGTATATGCATCACGTTACGCCTCCCGGCGGGGGTTTGGGGGGCCTCCGGCCCCCAAAGAATGTCTTTGTCGTGCGAGATGTTGCCAGCATTGCTGGCAACATCTCGCACGACAAAGTGGGTTTTTAGGGCTACCGCCCTAAAGTTGATGCGTATGGGGGGCAGGGGGGGGTGAGGGCGGCGGTACTTTATATTCTATTGTTCAAAAAATGTTAGCGCAAACGAGATAGATCAACTGTGAAGTAAACCTGAACCATGTCTAACCTGTACTGCTAAAAAACAGCAGCACAAACCCGCCGATATACAACAATAGTACCAGGACGCTTTCAAACCCGATATTGCCAGGGCCACTTTGCTCCCGGCGAATTAACCCCATCAGCAACACACCGATCATCAGGATGGTCATGGCCATCAAAAATAACTGCTGGCTGGCAAGCGCATGATAGATTGATCCATCACGATAGGCTATGTCGGCTACAGCTATAAACAGCGTATCAAAGACATTACCACCGATAATGCCACTGACTGCCATCGTTAGCGCACCACGTCGTACTGCCGCCAGCGATGTTACCAGTTCCGGCAGTGAAGTTGTGATCGCCGTAAACAGGCCGCCCACTACAGTCTCAGATAACCCGGTACTCTGGGCAATATTTTCGCCGGATCGCCCAATTACCCATCCGGCTCCCCCAATAATCAGGGCAAGCAGTGCAAAGCGAACCCACATCCCGGTTATACTCTGTCCCCGTTGTGGATCATCATCCGGCTCGTCGGTGGATGTCTGAGTGGTACGACGGGGTGACCACATTGGCTCGTTGCGCACCCGTTTTACCAGGCGTAGACCATAGATATATGTGCCGATCATAATCGGCGAGGCCGGGTGCATACCCAGAAATGTGATCTCTGGTGCAGTTGCCGCCAGCAAGGGTATGCTCAGCAAGACAACCAGCAATGTCCCCTGGAGCATATTGGCAATTTCAGCCGCAGCATGTTCCAGGTTGGCATTGCGGTAGGATATATCGGCAATAACCAGGAAGACGGTCTGGGCGGCAATGCCGCCCAGTGCATTACTAACCGACAGCGCAGGATAGCCCCGTGAAGCCGTAACGATCGATGTGATAATTCCTGGCAACGAGGTGGTTGCACCTAGCAGCAGTGCCCCTGCAATCGCTTCGCCCAGGCCGGTTATGTCGGCTAGCCGATCCGCCAGACCAGTTAGCAACCATCCGGCTATCCCAATCACGCACGCTGCGCCAAGAAACATAAAAATACTGGTCGCTAACGACCATGTGGTAGGATCGAACATAGGCAAAGCTTCTTTCTGCTTGATAGATTGCCTCGGATATACCGCTTGCGTGCTTCATGCAGAGTCTGTATGATGCATAGGTATAAATCGTATTTTTATGCCTACATCGTAGGAGCAAAGATTTTTCGCCCCCTACGGTCTATGGTCAACCTGAAATGATTTATCTGAAGCCATGTCTAACAAATGGTTCCTGCTTTGCATATTTCGTACCATGGATGCAACTTGGCAAAAACCTTTGCCCCTGCGCGGGGCGGGGGTCGAGATAAAAATGGGCGTGTCAGAACAAGCGGCCGCTCGCCCCGACCGTCCATCACCTATGTTTACATCAGATGGCCATGCGGCTGCGCCGCACACGGTTGGGATGAAAATGGGTTTGTAGGGGCGAATAATTATTTGCCCCTACCGTCCGTCGGTTATTTTCACATTAGGAGTCCTGCAATGACTGAGAAACAATACCACGGCCCGGACATAACCGTCACCTACGATGCGAAACGCTGCATCCACGCCGCCGAGTGTGTGCGTGGTCTGCCCACTGTGTTCGATACCAGGCAGCGTCCCTGGATCAATCCCCATAATGCCGCTGCCGATGCCATCGCCGAGGTGGTGCAGCGTTGCCCTACTGGTGCGCTTCACTTTACCCGCAGCGATCAGGGGCCATCCGAGGCGCTGCCGCAACATACTACTATTCGTGTGAGCGCCAACGGGCCGTTGTATCTGCATGGTGATATTGAGATCAGCCGGCCTGATGGCAGCATACTCCTGAAAGATACCCGTGTGGCGCTGTGTCGCTGCGGCGCATCAGCAAACAAACCTTTCTGCGACGGCAGCCATACCCGTGTCGGGTTTACAGCGGAATGAGTAGTGGGGCAGCTACGCCTGATGAAACATCCTTTTTTTTCAATCTATTCCCACGGCTTTATTCGAGCCGCTGTCTGTGTGCCATTTGTACGCGTAGCCGACCCCCACTATAATGTGGAGCGCACGATTTCCCTGGCGTACCAGGCCCACCAGGCCCACGCTGCGGTTGTGCTCTTCCCCGAACTGGGTCTCTCGGCCTATTCGAATGAAGACCTGTTTCAGCAAGATGCCCTGCTCGACGCAACCGTGGCAGCGCTTGAGCGTTTGCTTGCCGCCAGTCGCGATCTGTTGCCAGTTCTAATCGTGGGTGCGCCGCTGCGCTGCGAGGGCAAGCTCTTCAACTGTGCTGTCGCGATCTATCAAGGGCGTATTCTGGGCATTACGCCCAAAACCTATCTCCCCAACTACCGCGAGTTCTATGAAAAGCGACAGTTTAGTTCGGCCCGTACAGCCATTAGCCAGGAGATAACCCTGCTGGGCCAGCGCGTGCCCTTTGGCAGCGATATCATGCTTGTTGCCAACAACATGCCCGATTTTGCCCTGCACATGGAGATCTGTGAAGATGTCTGGACGCCTATTCCGCCCAGTACCTACGCGGCCCTGGCCGGTGCCACCGTCCTGACCAATCTGTCGGCCAGTAATATCACCATTGGCAAAGCCGATTATCGCCGCAATCTGTGCGCCGCCCAGTCAGGCAAATGTATCGCCGCCTATCTCTATTCGGCAGCCGGGCCAGGCGAGTCGACCACCGACCTGGCATGGGACGGCCATGCGCTGATTTATGAAAATAACGACCTGCTGGCCGAAACAGCGCGTTTTGCCACCACAGAGCAATTGATTATGGCGGATATCGACCTGGAGCGCCTGCGCCAGGATCGCATGCGCCTCACCAGTTTTGGCGACACGGTGGCGGATCACCGCGAACAGGTGCGCTCGATTCGCCGGATTGAGTTTACCTTTCATGTGCCTGTCGAGGCAGTGGCCTTGCAGCGTGCGATTGACCGGTTTCCCTATGTGCCGGGCGACCCGGCGCTACGCCACGAGCGCTGCTACGAGGCCTATAACATTCAGGTGCATGGCCTGATGCAGCGCCTGGTTAGCAGCGGTATCAATCATGTGGTCATTGGCGTATCAGGCGGCCTGGACTCGACCCAGGCATTGATTGTGGCCGCAAAAACCATGGATCGGTTGGGTCTGCCCCGCGCGCATATTCTGGCCTACACGATGCCCGGCTTCGCCACCAGCGATGCCACGCTGGCAAATGCCCACCAGTTGATGCAGGCACTGCATGTCGCAGCCAGCGAGCTGGATATTCGTCCCTCGTGTATGCAAATGTTACGCGACCTGGGGCATCCCTTCGCCGAGGGCCAGCCGGTGTACGATATAACCTTTGAAAATGTCCAGGCTGGCGAACGCACCTCACACCTGTTTCGCCTGGCCAACTTCCACAATGCCATCGTACTGGGCACAGGCGACCTGAGCGAGCTGGCGCTGGGCTGGGCTACCTATGGTGTGGGTGACCATATGTCGCACTACAATGTCAACGCCTCGGTGCCCAAGACGCTAATCCAGCACCTGATTCGCTGGGTGATCGCTACCAGCCAGTTTGATGCCGCCACCAGCGCCACGCTCCAGTCGATTGTCGACACCGAAATCTCGCCCGAACTGGTGCCAGGAGCCACGGATGCACGTGACGCCCCGGCCCAGCGCACCGAAGAGAAAATCGGCCCCTACGAACTCCAGGATTTTAACACCTACTATATCACCCGCTATGGCTTTCGCCCCGCCAAAGTCGCCTTCCTGAGCTATCACGCCTGGAGCGACAAAACACGCGGAACCTGGCCCGAGGGATTGCCCGTTGAAAAACACAATCAATATGACCTGGCCACGATCAAGCACTGGCTGGAAGTCTTTCTGTATCGCTTCTTCCAGATCAGCCAGTTCAAGCGTTCAGCCGTGCCCAACGGCCCCAAAGTCGGCTCAGGCGGCTCACTCTCACCCCGGGGCGACTGGCGCGCCCCCAGCGATAGCCACGCCACCGTCTGGCTAGCCGAGCTACGTGAGCATGTACCAGATGTTGGAGAAAAGGAGGGGTGAAAATAATATAGTAGCACCGGCAAGATGCCGGTGCATAGCCTCATGTTCATCTGCTGAAGCGGAGGATGTCGCCGCCGCAAATACGCAATACAGGCATTACTATGGATGTTCCTTGAACATCCATGTCATTCCGAACACCGCCCCACCCATATGTCCGGTCAATACCCGCCCGCCCCATGGGCGGTGTGAGGAATCCCCCATGCGCATCAGCGCGGGCCGC
>RRYU01011356.1_pt2 | contig 12292 bp, 12 predicted proteins | sample 2162651 | NCBI WGS metagenome assembly RRYU01 (sample SAMN10267283, study PRJNA491782) | microbial mat metagenome | isolation source: biomat in the production well | place: Japan: Minami-Kanto gas field, natural gas well KTG3 | collected 2017-06 | reverse complement strand
ATATTTCAGATAATTATGATAGTTTTGAAGAGCCAAAAAAAGAAGAAAGCCGCAAAGACAAGTTAACAAAGCTACTTTTGGTTATTGCTCTAAAGTTTCCAGAGAATATTGAGCATATTTTGAAAAAAGTAGAAACGGACTATCTCGGCAATTCAAACTACAAGACTCTTTACAAAAATTTGGCAGTGTACTATAATAATCTTTATAATTCAGTAGACGAGACACTTCAAAATAATGCCTTTAGTTATTCTAATTTTAGAGAATATCTAGAAAAAGAAGCGGATCAAGACCAGCCAAAAATATTAGATGAGCTGGTTATTTTAGGTGATAGAGATTATTTTGAGCTTGATTCTGAGAAGGCTTTGCGAGAAGTTTCTTCTTTGATAAAAAACATTAAGCAAGAATTTTTAAATCAACGAAAAAAAGAAATAGAAAAAACCATTTCTGATCTTGAGAGAAATGGCGGTGACAAAAAAGAGATAGAGAGCTTGATGAATGATTTTAAATTATTATCGGACGAGTTAAAAGATTTAAGCTAAATCATATATAATGGTTTTAAAGAAAAAAACTACAACTAAAACTCCTGCTTCAAAGAAAAAAGCAGGCACCAAAGCTGCAGCCAAAACTGGAGCTAATAAAAAAACTACAAAGCCAAAAACAAAGATCGCTAAACCTAAGGCGACAAAAAAGGCTACTCAAAAAAACACTACTTCAAAAGCAGTCAAAAAAACTCCCAAAAAAAAGAAAGAAAAAGTATTAAAGCCAAGAGAAGATCATGTAATAGAATTACCTGATCAGGAAAAAATAAAAAGAACCATCGCCAAGGGAAGAACTCGCGGTTTTCTAACAGAAACCGAAGTTTTGTATTTGTTTCCTGAAGTGGAGGAATATATCTATGACTACGAACTTTTTTTGGAAGAAATGCAGAAACATGGCGTAGATATAAGAGAAAAAACAGATGACTTACTAAATGTAAATACCAGCTTCTTACCTAGCAGTGATGAGCTGAGTCTAGTTCCAAAAACAGCTAAGGAAAAAAAGAAAGAAAGAGATGATGCCGCTGCTGCTATGGTGGACTTGAGCAAATTGAGCACTGACTCTATCCAGATGTATTTAAAAGAAATAGGGAAGGTGCCACTTTTGACTGGCTCAGAAGAAACAGAGCTTGCCAAGAGAAAAGACAAAGGTGATAGAGCGGCTGAAAGGAGACTGATAGAATCCAATCTTCGTTTAGTAGTTTCTATTGCTAAGAAATTTACGGGAGCCAAGGGACTATCTCTTCTTGACTTGATTCAAGAGGGGAATATTGGTCTTTTTCGGGCTGTTGAGAAATTTGAATATCGCAAAGGTTTCAAGTTTTCAACTTATGCTACCTGGTGGATAAGACAAGCAATAACGAGGGCTCTAGCTGATCAGTCAAGAACTATTCGTATTCCTGTTCATATGGTTGAAACTATTAATAAATTTCAACAAATCCAAAGAAGACTTATTCAGGACCTTGGTCGTGAACCACTGCCTGAAGAGATTTCTTCTGAAATGGGAGAAGATATAGAAAAAGTTAGACATATTATAAAAATATCACAAGATACCATATCTCTTGAAACAAGTATTGGTGACGATGATGAAGACTCCACTCTAGAGGACTTTATAGAAGACGTAAAGAATGTCACTCCAGACAGATCCGCCGCTCTCCAGCTTTTGCGTGATTATGTAAAGGAGGTTGTCTCACATCTTGCCCCTCGTGAACAAAAAATACTTGAAATGCGCTTCGGTTTGACCGACGGGGTTTCTCATACTCTAGAAGAAGTGGGGAGAGAGTTTGACGTCACCCGTGAACGTATTAGACAAATTGAGGCTAAAGCCCTAGAAAAAATCCAAAAACACGATGGTATAAAGAAGCTGAGAGACTATTAAAATCATGTAACACATAACACGTAACACGTAACGCATAACATGTAATATGGAACGCGTAACACATAACACGTGATTATATACTCTCCTCTTGAGAGGAGTACCCGTTAGGGGGAGGTGTGTAGAGTTTGGTGAGATATATAATAAATTGGTAATACAAAATAAAAAACCCCTCTTCTTTCTTTACGAAGAGGGGTTTTGGTTTTTAGCTTTGCAAGATAACAAGCGCCTGTCGCAAGTATTTTTTTGCTTTTTTGGTTTCAATGATGTGGCTTTTGGCTACTTGAAGGTAAAACGTGACTTGCATTTTCCTACTAGCGAAAGGTTCGATTGTTAAGCAATCAAGAGCATGAATAAGTTTGTTGATAATTATTTGGTTTGTTCCGTTAGCCGAATAGTAGCTGAAGTTATTTGTTTTTAATAGTTCAATTAATCCCTTTTCAGCTAGCATTTTCTCGGTCCTTAACAAATCCTTAGTATCATTGATAATTTTTTTTCTTCTCTCAATGACAGGTGTGATGTCGCGTATTTGCGCCAAGCGATCTTCTAGGCGATTTATCATCGCTATGGTCTTGGCAGCAAAGGCGCCAGGATTTTCTTGACCCCGAGAATCCTTGAGGTCAGAAAAAGATTTTAGGAGTTCCTTGGACTCGTTCTTTAGATCGTTTCGGTATCCAGAGAGTTCCTCAATCAAGGCGTTAATTTTTGATTTGAGATTCGTCTTGTTTTTCTTGGAGTTTTCCCAGTCTATCAAAAGATTATTGATTCTTCTGGTTAATTCAATAAGCTCCTTAACTCTTGGGATTTCTCCTATTATTGAGCAAGCTTCTCCAATGTAGGAATCAAGAATATGATCCTGCATCCTAACAGCAGAATCAATATCAAAAACCACATTTTTGAAAGATTGGCCACCCTCACGTCTATTGATTATTATCCATCCCTCCTTAGTAAGGAGTAGCCCTACTTTATTAAAATCAAATAGGATTTTTTTCTGAGCATAGCTCATGTAGTTATTTTGAGGGTTAAGCGTGATTGATTCTGTTTTGCTTTTTAGAATAATTTCCAAGACATCAGTAAAACTTTTTTTGCGAAAGCTTTTTTTTATGATATCTACTTCATTATTCAGAAGAGTAGCTTCCTCAATTAACCTATCTTCATTAGGAATGAAAAATTCTTTTACAATAGATTTCTTTTTTTTCTCATAAAAAATAGCCCATACTTGTTTATGAATTTTTAATTCATCACTCTCTACCCGAATTTTCATTTTTTCAGGCGTATATTCACCTCCAAAAATGTAAACACGAGATACTTCCTTTACCTTCTTCTCTTCTTTCCCATCTTTGATAGAGTGGTCTGGAATATAGCAAATTTCTAGTCCTTCATAAAGCACACATGCTTCTACAGCATTTTTTTGCTCATCTCTTTTTACATAGACAATTTTATGTTTTGCCATTTGAATCTCCTTTTTTTATGTTAAGGTGCGGGTTAATTGTTTTTTTACACAAAACAACATTTTATTATATTACAAAAATATAAAAATGTCAATATTTTTCTAATTATACTCACTTTTTTCCTTTTATGTTAGAATAATAGTATAAATAATAAATAATATATGTTAAAACTGATTATTCCTATCTTTTTTGTCTTAATTAGTCAATTAGCGGGGATTGTAGGCTCTATCTTTACAGCGCCCGCCATACCAACTTGGTATGCGAGTCTAAATAAGCCTTCTTTTAACCCACCAGGGTGGATTTTTGGTCCTGTCTGGTTTTTGCTCTATACTATGATGGGAATTTCTGCTTATCTTGTTTGGTTGAAATGGGGAATGAGTGGAATGGCACGAGCTGGAGTGATATTGTTTTTTGTGCATTTGATCTTCAATGCTCTCTGGTCATACCTATTTTTTGGTCTACAAAATCCCATGTTTGCTTTTTTTGGAATTATAATTCTATGGCTAATGATACTCGCTATGATTATTATTTTTTACCAAATAAACAAAACAGCCTCTTATCTTTTGATCCCCTATATAATGTGGGTGAGCTTTGCTTCTGTTTTGAATTTTTACATTTGGAAATTAAACTAATATGAAAAAGAAACTAGTTATAGTGGATGACAAAATGCAGAGAAACTACGAGTACTATTTGACCGAACCGATTGGTAAAAATTTTCATCCTGACTTTAAGCCAGAGCTAAGTCCTCCTGAGATGCTTGCCCTTGGAGTTTTTGGTGGTAAATATATGACTGATTGTCAGGATGAATTTCCTCTAAGCTGGTTTGAAAATGCCAAGCTATCTCCTCAAAAAAAAGACAAAAATATTAATTTTTTCAAAGTAAACGCCAGTCAGCCGCTTTCTGTTTGGCGAAAAAATGACTGGATACACAACGACGACCCAAGAGGTTGGTTTCAATGGTATTGTCGCTATTATATGGGGAGAAGACACGAAGACGATGAAAGACAAATAAAGAGGTGGCGAGCATTCAGAAGACATCGCACAGCAGTCCAAAAGCATTGCACAAAAGGGGACTGGAACTGTCGCCCCAGACAAAGGCAAGCTCTTTTGCACTGGGCTTATGATAGTAGGGAGATTTGAGATATACAACACATAAAGCGCAACATGGAACAAAGAACACGTTTTACATGATGTATAAATAGTAAATTAATTTTTAATTTCTAATTTTGAATTTCGATTAAATGTTTAATAATAAATATTTATTGTTTAAAAATTAAATAATTGGTTATTGAATCGAAATTCAAAATTAATCATTCAAAATTAATCCACGTTCTTATTTTCCTCACAAAGGCGCATTAATGTTATACTCTATTTGTATATTCCTGCCTCGCCGGCAGGCGGGTGTAATTATTTGTAGATTTGTTAGTGGAGGATTTTCTTGAAAAAATTTTTATTTTTTGTTAATAATATTAACCAGAAGTTAATATTTTTTATTTTATAATATTATTATATCTATAAATAAATAAAATATATGGAAAATAAAAATAATATAAATTTAAATTTAAAGAATTTGTCAATTTTAATGATTTTTACTTTTGTTTTAGGTGGATTCTTTGTTTATGGTGGCTTGATTTTAGCAAATAATTTTGGTTTCAATATTGGGTATAATCAGGCTGTAAATGAAGAGAGTGTCTCGGAAAACATAAGAGTTGTTCAAGAAGAATCTCAAGTCATAGAGGTGGTAGATATGGCCTCAAAGGCTGTTGTCAGTATAGTGGCAACGGCTGAGGTTCCAACTTTTGAGACATATTATGAAGACTTCGGATTTTTTGGTTTTAGAATGCCTCAGAGGAGGCAAAGTGGCACAGAAAATGTCCAGGTTGGAGCAGGGACTGGATTTATTGTTTCATCGGACGGTTATATTGTAACCAATAAACATGTTGTAGCAGATGAGGATGCCGAATATACAGTTTATTTGAATTATGAAGGGAGCATGGGTGAAAAAGTGGTAGCCGATGTATTAGCCCTTGATCCAAATAACGATTTAGCAATTTTGAAAATTGATAAGGAAAATTTACCTTACTTAGAATTCGGAGACTCAGATAATTTGAAAGTCGGTCAAACATCCATAACCATTGGTTATGCCTTGGGAGAGTTTGATAACACTGTAAGTAAAGGTGTTATTTCTGGTCTAGCTCGCTCCATTGTGGCTGGAGGTTCATTATTTGGTCGAGAAAGATTAAATGATCTAATTCAAAGCGACGCAGCTATCAATCCCGGAAATTCGGGCGGCCCGATGCTTGATATCAGTGGAAAGGTGATAGGCGTAAATGTAGCCATGGCCAGTGCTGAAAATATTGGCTTTGCCATTCCGGCCAATAGAGCCAAGGAGGCTTTTGAAGAAGTAAAAGAAACCGGCTCAATCCAAGAAAAAGAAATCCCTTTTCTGGGGGTAAGATATATGATAATTAATGATAATTTAAAAGAAAGAAATAGCTTACCTTTTGATTACGGAGCTTTGGTTTTAAGAGGGGAAACCGCTGAAGATTTAGCTGTAATGCCAGGATCTCCAGCTGATAAAGCCGGTATTTTAGAAAATGATATAATTCTAGAAATAGATGGTAAAAAAATTGATCAAGAAAACACTTTAGCAGAAATAATATCAGAATATGAGGTAGGTGATGAAGTAAAAATGAAAATATATCAAAAAGGAGAAGAAAAAGAAGTTACTGTGAAATTAACAAAAAGACCATAGTGTGTAACGCAAAACATGTAGCATGTAACATATAACATGGAACACAAAAAAGTATTCTCCTCTTGAGAGGAGTACCCGTTAGGGGGAGGTGTGTAGGGATTGGTGAGGAAAAACGTGAAACACACCCCACCTCAGCTTAAGCTCCGGCACCCCTCTCTGAGAGGGGAATATAATAATCTCCTCTTGAGTAGGCCTGCTCGACAGATCTTCATTTGGGCGAGCGCCCCATCTCTCTGTCACCCCTGGCGATCCGCCAGCTGGCGGAGAGGGAAAGGGGTCTAGAAAAAATAAAAACTTTTTCAATAGCGAATCTTTAAATACCTTTAAATTCTTAAATCTTTCAACCAAAACCTCAAGTATTGACGATTATTGAAAAATAATTTATCATATTAAACATACCTGCCGTCGGGCAGTTTTAGTTTGAAAAAAGAGTATTTTCCCGCCGTGTCCGCCTCTGGCGGAGGTAGCACTCCCCTGGTAAGGGGAGAGAAAATTTAGTTCGAAGAGATGTTCATAAATCTTTGTGATCATCTTGAAAACTGAATAATATTCCCGGGTAGCGCAGCGGTAGCGCAGTTGGCTGTGAACGCACGTTCCCTTTTGTTATAGTATATGGCAAAAGATAAAAGAACATACGCCTCCCGTGCAGATTATCTTAAAGCTGCAGTGGTAAAAAGACGAAAATTTATTCGTCAGAAATCCGTTGAGCTTAAAGGTGGTAAATGTGAAATTTGTGGATACAACAAATGCAATCAAGCTTTGGAATTTCACCATTTGGATAGTAATAGTAAAGATTTTGGCATATCAGCCAAAGGCTATACTAGAAGCTGGAAAAAAGTGAAAGATGAACTTGATAAATGTATTATGTTGTGTGCAAATTGTCACAGAGAGTTGCACGAAGGTATTACGCAGCTTCCTCAAGTAATTGAGGTCGAATAATAAGGTGAATTGACTGGAAGCCTAAACTGGAAACAGTATGGTAATCAGCAGCCAATCCTTTGTTAAAACTTGGTGAGTCGGAAGGCTTGCCTGCCAAAGTTTTAGCGAAGGCAGGTTCAGAGACTATCCCGATTTACCCTCTTGATTTTTAGTCAAATAGGGAAGGGAGTACTGTCCGCCAAAAGCGGATGGGAAGCGCCTTACACCCCAAGTGGGTGATGATATAGTCCACGCCGTTAGGAAACTAACAGATTACGTGTAACCAATTGGTCGTCGGTTCGAATCCGACCCCGGGAGCAAATAAAAAATACTGGATAATTCCAGTATTTTTTATTTTGTTTTCGTGGTTGTTTTGAGAACTGACATTTGATACTCGTGAACAAGAATGTTTAGTAAAAAGTCCACAAGAACGATTTGTTTAGTTAGAAGTTAAATAGCATGATAGGGACGGGTTTACCCTTTCGAATCCGACCCCGGGAGCAGGCATGTGAGAGGTGTTTCAGACCGAGACACCTTTTATGTTAGCCAAAAAATATTTTGGCTTATCCACAACGGGTTTAGGATTCGAAGTTTCTAAACCTGAATTTATAAAAACCAATAAATAAAGGTTTTTATAAAATAAATAAAATATTGAGTTCACTAAATAGACAATCTTAGATATCTTAATTCACTATAAGATCATAAGATCGTATTGGTAAATATTGACACAGTAAACACCTTGGGGTGGTTTTTGTGTTAAGAAATGATATAATTAACTTATAATAAATAAAAATATCAATATGAGCAAAGAAAGATTTAGGGCAATACCAGCCGTTTATTTATTTCTTATAAAGGATGATAAAGTATTATTATTACTTCGTAAAAATACAGGATTTGAAGATGGAAACTATGGACTTGTTTCTGGGCACCTTGAGTCGAATGAAACAATAATGGAGGCCATGGCTAGAGAAGCTAAAGAAGAGGCTGGAATAGACATTAGTGTAAGTGATATGGAGTTGCAACATGTTTTAAATAGGCAAGAACTTGGAAATGAAAGAATAGATTTCTTTTTTAGTGCTAAAAAATGGGAAGGAGAAATTGTAAACAATGAACCGCATAAATGTGATGGACTAGAATGGTTTGATTTAAATAAATTACCAAACAACATTGTTGATTATATTGATCAGGTGTTAAGAGATATTAAAGATAAAAGAATATATAGAGAGACAACAAAAAAAGGCGTGCTTAGCTAAACAGCACGCCTTTTTAAAAGAGCTTGGCCATATTATTTATTTCTGAAAATATGGCTTTATTTTTTTTACAACCTCGATCATCCAATCTGTCCTCCTGCTGTCTATCCATTCAATCCTTGAAAACGCGCCGATTTTCACAGCCAACATCTTTCTTATAAACTGCGATTCAACGCCAGGCGCGTCTGCGAGATACATTTCCCCTGCTTGATTTTGATAGAAAAGATAAGGACAATTGAATAAAAGCTGGCTTTTGATTTCGGAAAGATTTAAAATTTTTCTCTTAACAAATTCTCTTTCTTCAAAATCATTTGTAATGTCCGCCTCTATCGCTACTGAATGGATATACGCGTGGTCTGAACAGCAAGCGCCTCTTTCCTTGGCTGACATCGGTCCGTGTTCGAAAAATACCGGTTTGCAGGCTATCTCAGAAAATACTGCAAAAAGCTTTTTCATGATTCCTTCCGCTTCCGCGAGCATATAAACGGGCATATGAGCAAAAGAAAGAAAATGCTTTTTTGAAACAAGCAGTAAATACATAGGAACAAGCGGCCCGACCATTGGCATTAATACAAAATTTTCAGTTTCAGCAACAATTCGGTTATCCAGGTCGGCTTTTGCGAATTCAATTTTTGCAAAAATATCGAAAAAGCTATTTTCTCCGGAGTTAGTAAGCTCGTCACAGAAACTGCACCCTGGCTGATATTCCATTTGATCACCTCCTAAACATATTGTCAACTGATTTTTTCAACAATCTATAAGAAGAATCAGAAGAAATGTATTGGGCTAAAATATTAGGAGTTTTAGATGATCCAGTGAAAAAACAAGAATTTATTCAATCCCATCTCAAGAAGTCTACAGGTGATTTTTTTGAGGATGATGATTTTTTTAATTAAAAGAATTTTTTAATATTATGATAAATAATAAATTAAAAAAAATTATTGAATCTCAAGATTTATCAAATCAAGATTCATTGATAAGGTTTATTTCTCTTCTTTCTACTATGAAACAACTTGAGATTTACAATCAAGCTGTTGAAAGTCCAGAAATATTATCATTCTTGGCTAAAAATTTAGAAGAAAAAGAAATGGCATTTACTAGTGGGAAAAAAGAGGATTGGGACAAGGTTTTAAATAGTGAAGAAAATTTTTTGAGAGAATTGCCCGAATAAAATTATTACAAACTAAGTTTAATATCTCCAGTTCCCGGGAGCAAATAAAAAACGATGCAAATTATTAGCATCGTTTTTTTTGGTTTAAAAAAGTTCAAATTGGTCTGCGTTAATTTTTTTCTTTTTCTTTTTTCTTTCACCTCTTTTGATTGAAGAATCCAAAAAGTGGATAGGCTTTTTTTCGTTTTGCTGATTGTTGAATTTGTCTATGGCAGCATGCATTCTTTTTAGCTGTGATTGAACGGAGATGTATCTTTCTATGTCTATTTGATGCTCCAAAACTAAATAAAAAATATTTCCGCTTTTAACTCTACCAGTTCTCCCATCTTTTTGAATTTTGGCTATAATAGAGGATGGAAGGTCAAAGTGGAAAATGGCATCAATCTCTGGAACGGATACACCCATTTGTAGGATAGTTGTGCAGATAACAATATCAATTTTTCCCTTTGCAAGATTTGAGAGAATTTCTTCTTGCTCGTGAGATTTTTTTGAATCTTTTGAGGTAATAATTTCTACTCGTATTCCATTTTTCTGTAGTTCTTCTGATAAGTATTTGGCAGTGTTTCTTTGATAAATAAATATTAATCCATTTTTTCTTTCCTTTTTCACCCAATCATCAATCAAGTTCCTTAGGTTATTTACTTTTGGATGAGCAAAACAGCAGTATTTAACAAAATACACTATTTTTTGGAATTCAGGCATTTTGACTATTTCTCGCGATGATGCTTTCCCTTCAGTTCTGAGTTTTTCGGCATACTCCAGGAAGGTATCATAGCCATCTATTACAATGGTTCTATAACAATGGATAAGCTTCCTATACATTCCATAAAGCTTAAAGGCATAAAATATTGATTTATCCTTTTTGTTGGTTTTTTCTTCTATGACCTCAACCAAAGAATCAAGTTTTTTGCTGGTTAGTATTCCTTCTGGTGGCTTCTCGTTTAGTAGTTCAAATAATTGCATCTTTATGTCATCAAGAAGAAACCGGAAATCTATGTCTACTTTTATAAAAAGATCATCAACAGCTATATTTACTTTCTCTAGCTCCTTGTCGGCGTTTTTTATGTATAGTCTCTTTAGAGTTGTTATGTAACAATTTCCACATACCTCAGAAATTTTCTTAAAGTTACTTCCAGGTGAGGCTGTGAGACCAATGATACGGATTCCTAAGTCCATAGCCTGGGAAGCGAGGGGAACATAATCATAATTGCCGACAGTCATGTGAAATTCATCAATTATTAAAATTTGAAAATCATTCAAATCTAATAATTTTTTATTAATTTCTTCTAATGTTGTCTGAGGAGTGGCAAAAACAAATTTTTCTTCTTTATTATTCCAAATTCTGTTTTTGTTCTTTGTTTCGCCAGTAATTATTCGGCTTTGGCATTTTCCATTGCTGATACTAGAAAGTACTTTTTGATGCTGAATTGGTAAAACTACCCGAGGGGTTAAAAATAAAACTCTAGCATTTGTAGCGAGTGTGACCAAGAAAGAGATTAGTGTTTTCCCAGAAGAAGTATCAGCTACAATTCCGACATTTTCATTTTTTGCTAAGTTGATAACTTTTTCTGCTCCAGATTTCCAAGCCTTCACTTTTTCGCAAGAAGCTTTCTTGGGATCAAAATTTAGCTGATTCCAAATTTCTTCATGGTTTTCTATCCAAATATTCATTATATACTCCTATATATAGGTTTTTAATGTACAAAGATTAGTTTATCGGAACTCTATTATATAATTTATATAAAGTCAATTAGGCTAAAAAGGGTCAGATTTCTTTTTTGTTTGTTTTAAAATGGGTTGGTAAAATATATATAAAAAACTTAACCTTATTCCAATATTGTCATTAAAAAATGGGGGGGTCTAAAAAACATTAAACTTTTTTCTCTTATCTTAAAATAAAAAGGTATAGAGCTAGCTCTATACCTTTTTATTTTAGCAACAAGTTAATTTTATCTGCTATAAAAAGCAATCACGGCCTGCATGTCTATGTTCTTTGGCAGATCATAGTCTTGTGGCAAGCTTGTTATTTTGGCTTGTCCTTCTTCTGTCATTGATATCCAGCTGGGTAATTCTCCTTTTTCTTCCAAGGCTTCTTTTATCAGTGAAGTGTCTTTGATGGTTTTGTTGAGTGAGACGCTTTGTCCTGGCTCTACTTGATAAGAAGGAATGTTCACTTTTTTGTTGTCCACTAGTATGTGACGATGATTGACTAGTTGCCTTGCTTGTCTTCTGGTTTTTGCGTAACCTAAGCGGTATACTATATTGTCTAGCCTAGTCTCTACTCTAGACAATAGATTGTCTCCCAGGGGTCCTTGCAGTTTTCTGGCTTCTTTTAGAAGTCTGGCAAGTTGGTTTTCTCTGATCCCGTAGATAAACTTTAGTTTTTGTTTCTCTTCAAGAATTATTCCATAATTGCTTAATCTTCTTGGTTTTGGTGCTTCACCAGGGATTAAACCAAAACGGCGTTCGTATTTTCTCCTTGGTCCTATGTATTTTCCCATAATATTTTAATTTTTTTACTTAAAATAGTAGTTTATTCTACTTTTATTAAAAATTAATTAAGCTTTTCTCATTAAGAGAGTGTAGGAAATAACCGTTTTCTAAATAATAGCTTCGCAAACTTAACATTGACAAATAGCGATTTAAGTGATATATTATATCATTGTTCATTTTTACAATTTATATATTTTAGTAAAGAGCGGCACACCAAATTATTTTTCACAAACACATAAAAGGAGGAAATAATGTCAACCTTGATAAGAGAGATTAAAAACAGCGAACAAGAAAAAAGAACCTGGAGTGTGTCACTGAATGGTGAAAAATTGAATCATGTAAG
>RRYU01002616.1_pt1 | contig 12299 bp, 9 predicted proteins | sample 2162651 | NCBI WGS metagenome assembly RRYU01 (sample SAMN10267283, study PRJNA491782) | microbial mat metagenome | isolation source: biomat in the production well | place: Japan: Minami-Kanto gas field, natural gas well KTG3 | collected 2017-06 | reverse complement strand
ACAACTCGACGGGGTAATCAATAATAAACGTTGGCTGGATGAGCAGTGGCTGCACATACTCACTAAAGATCTCATCCACCTGTTTCGCCCACGTACCCTTGCGCTCCACCTTCAGGTTAGCAGCGGTCATCGCCGCATGCAAGGCATCAATCGTATGGATCTGGGCAATATCAATCCCCGTCTGCTCCAGGATTGCCTGCGCCATAGAGATACGCGGCCATGGCTGACCGAAATCGAGTTGATGACCCTGGTAGGGTACGAGCGTGCCACCCGTAACCGCCAGTGCAATCTCGCGCAGCATCTCCTCCACCAGATCCATAACATCACGGTAATCGGCAAACGCCTGGTAGCACTCCATCATGGTGAACTCAGGGTTGTGGCTACGATCCACGCCTTCGTTACGGAAGTTCTTACTAATCTCATAGACACCGGGAAAGCCACCCACAATCAGGCGCTTGAGGTAGAGCTCGGTGGCGATACGCAGGTAGAGATTCTGGCCCAGTTGGTTATGGTAGGTGGTGAAGGGCCGCGCCGCTGCCCCGCCATAGATCGGCTGGAGGACAGGCGTCTCGACCTCAACGAAGCCACGCGCATCAAGCACGGAGCGCATCGTACTAATCGTGCGGGCGCGGGCGCGGAAGATGTCGCGGCGCTCACTATTCACAATCAGATCGAGGTACCGCTGGCGATGGCGCTCTTCAACATCACTCAAGCCAGCCCACTTTTCGGGTGGCGGATTGATCGTCTTAGCCAGAATAGTAATCGAGCGCACAAAAATAGAACGCTCACCCTTTTGGGTCAGGCGCAGAACCCCGGCAACCTCAACAATATCGAACGTATCGAGATCATCGCGGAAGCGCAAGAACGCCTCATCACCCACCTCAGCGCGGCTGATCCAGAGTTGAATACCGGCGCTACCATCTTCAATATGGGCAAAGGCAATTTTGCCCATAACCCGGCGCGCCCCAACAATACGACCAGCCAGCGTGAGGGGAGACTCAGACGCAGCCAGTGTATCAAAATCAGTGAGGGCAGCAGCAATCGAATGGGTGCGGGAACTCCGCGTGGGATACGGGTTCAGACCAGCGGCACGCAGGCGTTCAAGCTTCGCCTGGCGCTGGATCTGTAGATCATTCAGCTCCATGGTGACCCTATAGTGCGCGGCGTTACGAGCCGCAGGCGGTTGTGTGGGTCTATTATACCATTGAAGGAACATGGAGGGGCGTATCGCGATGCGCCCCGGCACATAGAGTAGCACCGGCTTCTAGCCGGTTTTTAGGACATCGTGACCGGCTGGAAGCCGGTGCTACCCTACTTCACCTTAAGAATCGTGAGCTTCATAACGCCAGAAGGTGTCTGCACCGTCACCTTATTGCGAGCACGCTTACCGAGCAGAGCGGCTCCAATCGGTGATTCGTTGGAAATACGACCCTGGCGCGGGTTCGCCTCGGCACTCCCCACGATAGTCCAAGTCTCTTCTTCATTCTCATCATCAAGGCGCACCGTAACGGAAGAACCGACGCGAACCTCACCATTCCCATGGGAGTCCTCATCAATCAGTTCGGCGCGTGAGAGAATATGTTTCACCTCGCGAATGCGACCTTCGAGCAGTGCCTGGGACTTCTTCGCATCCTCATACTCACCACTCTCAGAAATATCACCAAGCTCCTTGGCGGCCGCAATACGCTCAGCAATATGCTTACGCTCAACCGTTGTCAGTTGTTCCAACTCAGCTTCGAGTTTGGCACGGCCATCACGGGTCAGGTATGTTGGCTTGTCTGTCATCGTCGTCAATGCCTTCTGCTGTGGGTCGCCAAGGGGAGCTACAGCGTGGAAGAGCCGGGTGGCCCTGCTCCCAGGGCGAGAGAAAAAAGAAGAACTGAGAGCGAAACTCTCAGTTAGGCCAGTGCTCCAGACTACGTCGCCTGTATATAAAGAACCCCGGCGGGGTGATTATACGAGAGAACTGATGGTTTGTAAAGTTGTTGGGAAACGGTAACTATATCACAACGCACACCCCACCCGGTAACGTTGCGCAATGGCAGGGGGAATACCCAAACGGCGCAGAAACGCCTGCACCGGGCCAACCACCCGTTCACCACCAGTATAGATTACACCTGGATCGTAGCGCAAGACACAGTGCTGTTGCTGCCCGTAGGTGATACTGTAGCACTCAGTATGCCCACCATCAATTGGAGAATCGGGTTCAATGCGTTGGAGATCCTCACAGGCCACCGACTCCAGTTGGGCAAAGAGCGCAACCACCTCCGCATGATCCGCAAGCCACTCCCAACGCCCCACATTCACTTGGGTCTCGCGTACCCGTCCTTTACGCATGAGGGTGATGGTGTGTTGCGTGATTACAATTTCCTCATGCCACTGTAATTCGGGTAGAATTGACCCTGCATCAGAACTATATGCTATGTGATCGATCCCATGCATCAGCCCCTCCCTTGCGCCCAGAATGCGCCAACCGAGTCATGACCGCTGCACCCAACGCATTAGCCACCCGATCTGAGGTATCATCCCAGGAGGGAAGATCTGGATTGTTGTCATCCCCCGCTGGGGCAATCATAATCCGTTCACGCCGTACACCCCGATTCACCAACAGATCGCGCTCAGTCTCATTCAGGGTGATGAACCAGTCGGCACGTAAGAGCGGGGCATCCCAGGTCAGATCCTGGGCATCCTGAGCAGCCTGCGCCACTCGTGGAAGTTTGTGGTAGAAGACGACCAGCGGGCGTTGAGCCTGCCAACGTTCTAGCCATGGAGCTACAGATGCACACGCTAACGCATCAACCAGAAGTACATCGTATTGACGTGGGTTGATACGCACGCCCAACATGGTCGAAGCTGCCCGCTGGGCAGGCAGATCATCCGCCGAGATCTTCACTTCGTCAATATGAGCACCCGTGGTTCGTAAACGGGTAAAAACCTCATGCTGGTAGGTCTGACGCGCAGCATGACGGGTGTTATCATTGATAGTCATATAGCAGATTCGCATTGCCATACCTGCGTATTACAAAGATAATCCGGACTATCATTGTATCACTAGACTGAACGGAATTGAGGACTCTATTCTTGACCTCAACCTAGCCCAAAGCTATAATGCGCTCAGACTCTCCTGATAGCGGTGTGAGGAGCATGGTATGAAAAAATCATTACATATTTGGAATGCAGGTATTGCTGCCTTGCTGACCCTCGTGCTCTTCATTAGCGCACAGTTCTGGAGTGCCACTCCGGTACAGGCTCAGACAGCAAGCCTGCAAGTGCTCAATTCACCCCAGACGATTATGCCGGGGGCAACCGGACGGTTTAACTTTACGCTGACCAATACGGGCGTACAACAAACTTTTACGCTCAGTATCACAACCACCACTAGTGGTGTGCAGGCAACGTTCCCCACTGGTAATCAAGTTATTGCAGGTGGTGCTACTCCGACAGTGGCCTTTGATGTGGATGTCTTTGTACCGAGTACAGCTGTTGCCGGTACACAAATTGTCCTGACACTCAATGCCGCAGGAACCCTGACCGTCTCTACCTTCTTTACGATCACTGTAGGTGGTGCGACCCCCACGCCCAGCCCAACGCTCACGCCAACAGTCGTGAGTTCCACTACCCCAACCGCAGGGTTGGTGTGTGTGGATGGCTTTGAACCCGATAGTAACCCGGCTTCGGCAAAGGTCATTGATGTCAATACGGTACAGCAGCATACCATCTGCCCAGTGGATGACGAAGATTGGCTCATCTTTGGTGGTGTGGCGGGTAAGGTCTATACAATTGATGTCTCGCGCCAAGATCCTGGCATTGATCTGACCCTCGAACTCTTCGATGCCAACCTGACGAGCATCGCCTTTAATGATGACTTCTATGATCGGGTGCCGACGAACCCCAATCCGGGTGATACCAAACCCCGCATTACTATTCGTATCCCTGCCGATGGGGTCTACTATATTAAAGTGCGTGATGCAGCAGGTCGCGGTGGCATTAACTACATCTATGATATTGCCCTGATTGATGAGAGCTATGGCCCTACCCCTACGATGGTACGCGAGATCTGCCAAGATCTCTTCGAGCCGGATGGGTTGCCCGAACAGGCGCGATTGATCACCTCGAACGAAAGGCACGAGTCCCACCGGCTCTGCCCTGAAGGTGATGCCGATTGGGTCATGTTCTTCGGCAAGGCCAACAAACGCTACATCATCTTTACCGATACCCGGCGCTATGCTACACCATCGGTGAATGGCGATACCCAAGCCGGTGCCGATACGGTCATGATCCTTACCGACCGCGATGGGGTGAGTGTGATTGACATGAATGATGACATCCCTGGTGGTAACTCACTCGACTCACAGATCGAGTTTGTGCCAGAGGTGGATGGCTTCTACTTTGTGCAAGTAAAGAATGTGGGCGATATTGGCAACCAGTTTATTCGCTACGATCTCACCCTGCTCCTCTGTACCCCTGGGCAGACCAACTGTGGGCGGGGGAGTGTCACCTCAACCCAGCCGGTTAATCCGATTACGCCCTTGCCGACGGGAACCCCCGATAAGGGGGTGTAGCAGCGAGTCGCCCCGATTGTGAGCAACCATCTGCGCACTGAGGCTCGGCTGATCATGAGCCACCTGAGTGATATTGGTGTCCGTGTGGCTGGCTCGCCCCAAGAAGCAACGGTGGCGGCGTTCGTGAATGCCCGTCTGCGCCAGACGGGTATGGGGGTGAGTGCGAACCCGCTGCGGTTGACTCCGCGCCGCCAGCGGATGTACGCGCTTGTTGCAGCGGCGGGCTTGTTTGCGGCACTCACAGCACTGGTGTTGCCCATCCCGGCGCTGATCCTAGCATTGCTGGGGGTCATCCTTCTGCTGGCTGATCAGACCTCTGGCCCACTCGTTCATATAGGCCAGCAGCTTCCTAGCCAGACCATCGTGGGCAACCGGGCTATTGCGGCCAATAGCAGCGCCCTTGGCCCACCACCACCCCGCTGGCGGGTGGTGCTCCTCGCACCACTCGATGCTGCCCTTGTCCCTCCATCGCGCTGGGCTATTGCTGCGCGTATCTTCCCCCTACTCTTAGTAGTCTGTGCCACTTTGTTCGATCTGCTCCTACCCGCACGCGGTTGGGTGCTGCTCAGTATTCCGGCCAGTGTACTCCTTACTATTCAGATCGTGCTCCTCCTACGCCCACCCCAACTCGCCCCTGGTGATGCCGATACCGGAGCGTTAGCGACCCTCCTGCTCAGTGCTAAACGTCTACCCGACATGCAGCAGGTGGAGGTGTGGGCGATTGTGGTGGGGGCAAGTGCCCTCGATCCTGCTGGTATTGAAGAGATGCTGCGCATCTACCCTTTTGATCCCCAGCAGACCCTGTTCATTAGCATGGAACATGTGGGGAGTGGGACACTCCACTATGCCCCAAGTCCACACTATCCCAAACATCCTCTGCTCAACCGTGCCACTGCCTATCTGCACCAATACGCCCAACTCGCCCCGACCCCACCGAGTGTCTTTCAGCGCCACCTCGATACGCAACACCTTGCCTACATCAGCCTCTTCAGCAGTAACCGCGAGCGGCTCGACCCCGATCTGAGCCTGCGGCTGACCGATGTGGTAATCGGGATGCTCGCGCATATCGAGCAAGATACGCCCCAAACCCCGGCTACTCAACCCGTCGCGGGCGGTACTGCACCGCCTCCGCCAGGTGAGCCGCGCCGATCTGCTCCACCCCCGCGAGATCGGCAATCGAACGAGCCAGCTTGAGTACCCGGTGGTAGGCACGGGCCGAGAGGTTGAGTTGGCGTACCGCCGCCTTCATCAGGCTCTGCCCGGCGCTATCGAGGCGGCAATGCTCACGAATCTCCCCCGCCCCCATGTCCGCGTTGGTTATACAGCGTTGGTGGCCACGGAATCGCTGGGCCTGACGCTCACGTGCCGCCAATACCCGGTTCCGAATGTGGGTACTCGGTTCACCTAAGCGATCACTACTCAGTTTCTCATAGTTCACCCGTGGCACCTCCACATGGATGTCAATGCGGTCGAGCAAGGGGCCGCTGATCCGCTTCTGGTAGCGGCTCACCAGGGCGGGCGAGCAGGTACAGGCACGTTCGGGATCACCATGCCAGCCACACGGACAGGGATTCATCGCCCCGACGAGCATGAAATTGGCCGGGAAGGTGACACTTCCCACCGCCCGACTCAGCGTGACGACCCGATCCTCCATTGGTTGGCGCAACACCTCCAACTTCGCGCCAAACTCCGGCAACTCGTCCAAGAAGAGCACCCCCCGATGGGCCATCGAGACCATCCCCGGTTTGACTCGCCCACCCCCACCCCCAACCAAGCCCGGCTGGGAGGTGGTGTGATGGGGCGAGCAGAAGGGGCGCTGGCGCACCAGGGGCGTATCGCGGGGGAGTTGGCCGGTAACACTATAGATCTTGGTCACTTCCAGTGCCTCTTCGAGATCCAAGGGCGGAAGGATGGAGACCAACGCCCGCGCCATCATTGTCTTGCCTGAACCGGGCGTACCGTGCATCAACAGGTTATGGCCACCGGCGGCAGCCACTTCCAACGAACGTTTAACATGCTCCTGGCCGCGCACATCCTGAAAATCAACCGAGAAGCGCGGTTCATGCTGGGTCATCCTTGGGATTGGCATATAGGGAGGAATGCTACACTGGCCAATGAGATGATCGATCAACTCAGTCAGCGTCTGTACCGGAATGATCGTTGGCCCAGTAATCAACGACGCCTCAGCCGCGTCCTCATAGGGCAGGAAGATGGTCTGCATACCACGGCTACGCGCCACCGCAACCATGGAGAGCACCCCATCGGTATGGCGCAGACGCCCATCAAGGCCGAGCTCACCCAGAAAGACCGCTTTGTCCACCTGAGCCTCGATCTGTTGGGCAGCCAGGAGCACCCCCACGGCAATAGGCAGGTCGTAGGAAGGCCCCGCCTTACGCAGATCCGCAGGTGCGAGATTGACGGTGACTCGCTTGAATGGGAAGCTCAAACCCGAATTGCGGATGGCCGAACGGACACGTTCGCGGCTCTCTTGTACAGCAGCATCCCCCAACCCAACCACCGTGAAGGCGGGCATCCCACCGGCAATATCCACCTCAACTTCGACCAACACCCCCTCTAGTCCAACCAGGGCACAACTATAGACTCGTGCCAGCATGGTGTTCCCCCTTCTCGGTGCTGATGGCTGCAATGTACCTATGTACCGTCAGAGCAGGGGCAAAAGATGCGCTCTGTTAGAGTTGTGCAAAATGTTTGCAAAACCATTGCAAATTTGTGAAGAAAGGAGTATAATACCCACATCGTCAATGGGAGCCAACGGAGGCTCCCACACAACCACACCACAGCACCTGGAAAGAGGCCACCTATGCCACTCCAGCTCACCCTATGCCGACTCTGTGCCCGCAGCCGTCCCGACTTTCAGCGCATGGTAAACCAGCTTGCCGCAGAGTACCCCGGCAAGATCGAGGTTATCGAGCTTGACTGCATTGCTGCCTGTGACGACGCGCCATCAGTGATGGTAGCGACCAAATACTACGCCCATGTTGCGCCGCAGCAACTTGCCGATATTGTGCATGAGAAGATGGATGAGGCGTAGCCTAGATAGGCTGCAAGGCCAAGGCATGCTGGGATTGTTGTTGCAAGAACGCCTTGGCCGAAGGCAGATAGGCCGCCGCTCGACGCAAGTAATCCGACGCAGTAGGATTGAGTCGGGTAGCTTGCGGGCAGACAATCCCCTGATTATGCCACGCAGCCAGGGTGCGCCAACTCACCGGCGCACCCTCCGCCGCCGCCCGGTAGAGTCCGCGTTCCAGGTTGGCGGCCAGGTACTCCACCGCCAGATCATCCCGGCTAATCTCATCAGTTATTGCCGCTAAGATCTCCTCCGGGTTTGTGTAGCCCCCCAGATCGATCTCGCTCCCTTCCACATACACGGGCACATAGACCACCTGCCCATCAGCTAGGGGTAACTCACCACGCAAGATCTCCAGTGCCACCGAGGGCCGCAGGTTGGTCGGCCAGACACTAAAGTTGACCCCAACACCACTGGCATTCACCCGGCGCTGAAGATCCTGGTAGAGTGGCGTAACCGCTCGCAACGGGGCAATATCATCCTCCAACCACCCAAAGTTCTCGTTATACAGGATGGTCACCATCACCATGGCAAACTGCCGGTCACTCATCCCTGAAAGCTCCTCACGGTTATGCCGACTCGCCGCCGCCAGGATGGTCGGACGTAGCCGTTGCATGCGTTGGGCCATCTCTGGCCGAATGTATGGCTCAATACTCAACCCCGGTGCTCGCGCCAGATTGGGCCTGCTCCCATGCTGCTCGATGCTGACCGCAGGAGCCTGGCGCTCGGTCGCCCATGCTACTCGCTGCCCAAAGAGATAGATGATTGCTAAGGCAAACACCACGATACCTTTATGTCTGTGCATACCTGCCCCTTATAGAACCACGAGATGGATCACTGGTGCAGCATCGCACAATGCACAACTTCCTTGTTTGTGGCCACAGATGCTGAATGTACCATAAGCTTCGTATCGTGTACATCCATCTGTAGGTGGAATCATAGTACCGCTAAAACCCGCCTTGACGCCCCCCATGCCAGTTGCTATAATGATTCTACCTGTATGAACAGGTACTCCTCATCCCGAATCCCTCGAAGCTGTATAGAACATGACCTATGGCGGATTGTTCTGTGCTGAATGCACTGAGCAGAGCGTCGGATCATCCGCACACCTCATGATTGCACCTGCACGTTAGCAATACCGCTCGCTGAATCTCCATCTACTACCTTGGCTATGATGGTGCCCGCAGTGGGGCGGTTATCTGTCCCCTTCTCAATCACTTGATTGCGAAGCAAAACCACCCTCAGCAGGAGGATACCCGATATGACTACACCCGGCTCATCGCTCATGCAGTTCCTCGGTGAGTTACAGGATCGCAAACAGTTTCGCCAACTCAATTGGCGTGGCAGTTTTGTTGCGTATCTCGATCTGGTTGCCCAAGACCCGAAGGTGACGCGCAATGCCTTCCAGCGGGTCTATGACATGATCATGTCCTATGGAACCGAGGAGTTTATTGATGCCAAGAAGCGGCTGATCCGCTATAAGTTCTTCTCGGATGAGACCTTTGATGGCAATGATGCGATCTATGGTCTTGAGATCCCGCTGATGCGCCTGGTCAACTTCTTTAAGGGCGCGGCCAAGGGCTATGGTACCGAGAAGCGTGTGCTGCTGCTGCATGGCCCGGTTGGCTCCTCGAAGTCTACGATTGTGCGCCGCTTGAAGAAGGGCATGGAGCACTACTCGAAGACTGATGCCGGGGCGATCTATACCTATGATTGGTATCTGGGGCCAGTTGATGATCCCGCTGCCTTCGATCTCAATCAGGTTCCCGAAGCTGAGTGGGAGAAGTGCCCTATGCACGAGGAGCCGTTGCACCTCGTGCCGATGGATCTGCGCGAGCAGTTGCTGGCTAAACTGAATGAGGGCCGCCCCAGCGAGGAGCATGTGCGCATCGTCGGTGATCTCTGCCCGGTCTGTCGCTACCACTTCCGCGAACTAATGCGCCGTTATGATGGCGATTGGAGCCGCGTAACGCAGCATATCCGTGTGCGCCGCCTCCTCTTTAGTGAGCAGGATCGGGTTGGGATCGGTACCTTCCAGCCTAAGGATGAGAAGAACCAGGATAGTACCGAGCTGACTGGCGATATTAACTATCGCAAGATTGCGATCTATGGCTCCGATTCTGATCCGCGTGCCTTCAATTTTGATGGTGAGTTCAATATCGCCAATCGCGGCATCATCGAGTTTGTCGAGATGCTCAAACTGGATGTGGCCTTCCTCTACGATCTGCTGGGTGCATCGCAAGAGCACCGCATTAAGTCGAAGAAGTTCGCCCAGACCGATATTGATGAGGTTATTGTTGGGCATAGCGTGGCTGGTGATACGCCCATTCCCTATCGCTACCGTGGCGCGGTGCAGTGGGCAACGTTGGAGCGCATGCATGAGACCTTCGCCGCATCCACTGAGGGTCTCGAAGTGCTCGCCTACGACTTTGAGCGCCAGCGCGTGCAGTGGACGCCGGTCAAGTCGGTCTTCCGCCACCGCTTCACGGGCGATATGTACACCTCCTCCCAAAAGTGGGGGGTGGTCGAGACGACGCCGAACCACTCGATCTATGATCGTACTGGCCACACCTTCTACCCAGAAGAGCGCCATGAGATGATGGCTCTCCGACGCTTTGATGCCGCCTTTGCGGCGGACGATGCTCCGGCGCTGATTGACGTGGTGGCCGGGATTGCGGGCTTTATTGGCAGTGATGCGCTTACGCTTGCCGATGGCCAGCCGATCACGCGGACGTGCCAGCCCGGTTGGGCGCGCCTCGATCTGCCGCGCCACGCGACGGCGATTCGCAGCCAGTACCATCCGCTGGCAGATGCCGAGGCGTTGAAGGATCTTATTACGGTGCTGGTCTGGTATGCGACCGAGGGCCATGTGAATAGCCATAATGGCGGCATTGTGATTAGTCAGGCGGATCGTGACGAGCTTGAACGGGTGCGGGCGGCATACTCGCGCATCTCTACCGCTGATGGCTCGATTGATGCGGGGGCCAAGAGCGATTCGGCGTGGCGGCTCTACTTGGGGTCGCAGGCGATTGCCCGCTTGGCGGTGCATCATTGTGGGGAGGGCGCGGCCCAGAAGCGTCTGCCCGATTTCCTCTTTGCCCTGCCGCCCGATCTGCTTCAGCACGCCTTCGATGAGTTGATGCGTACCGATGGCTCGCGCAAGCTGAGTGCGCAGCTTACCCGCACGGCTTCGCTTACCTACCGTGAGCAGTTCTTTGAGTATAAGACAATCTCGCCCATGTTGGCGGCGCAGGTGGGAACGCTGGCGACAATGCTGGGCTATGACTATAGCGTCTATGCGGCTGAACGCCCGGAGCGCGAACCGGCCTACCGCATCCGCTTTGTCTCTGGTGAGGGTAAGCGCGGCGGTCGCCATGATCGCTTCGAGGCGCGCCTGCATAGCCGCCCGGTGGATGATCTCTGGGTGTATGACATTGAGTGCGTCGGCTTACACAACTTTGTGTGTGGGGTCGGCAATGTGGTCTGCCACAACACCAACGAGCCAGAGTATCGCCGCCTCGAAAACAACGAATTCATGGAGGCACTCAAGGATCGTACCGTGCGCATTGACATCCCCTATGTCACCCGGCTGCGCGATGAGGTGCGTATTTATGAGCGCGACTTCAACAAGCGCAAGGTGCGCGTGCATATTGCCCCGCATACCCTAGAGGTGGCGGCAATGTGGGCGGTGCTGACGCGGCTGGAAGATCCGAAGAAGCCCAATCTGACGCTGCTCCAGAAGCTGAAGCTCTACAACGGCAAGAGTCTGCCCGGCTTCACCGAGGATAATATTAAGGAGCTGCGCAAGGAGGCCATGCGCGAGGGCATGGAGGGCATCTCGGCGCGCTATATTCAGGATAAGATCTCCAATGCGCTGGTGAGTAACCAGGAGGAGGGCTACATTAACCCCTTTATGGTACTCAATGAGTTGGAGAGCGGGCTGAAGAACCACGCGCTGATTAATAATGAGGAAGATCGCAAGCGATACCGCGATCTGCTGGCGACGGTGCGCGAGGAGTATACCGAAATCGTCAAGAATGAGGTGCAGCGCGCCATCTCCGCCGATGAGGAGGCGATTAAGCGCCTAGCGGGCAACTATATTGACAACATCAAAGCCTATACCCAGCGCGAGAAGGTGCGTAACCGCTACACCGGCCAGTATGAGGAGCCGGATGAGCGGCTGATGCGCAGTATCGAGGAGAAGATTGACATTCCCGAATCGCGTAAGGACGACTTCCGCCGCGAGATCATGAACTACATCGGGGCGTTGGCGATTGAGGGCAAGACCTTCAGTTACCGCACCAACGAGCGGTTGCACAAGGCGCTCGAACTCAAGCTCTTTGAGGATCAGAAGGACAGCATCAAGCTCACCTCGCTCGTCTCGCGGGTGATTGACCAGGACACCCAAGAGAAGATTGATGTGGTCAAGGCGCGCCTCATCCGCGATTTTGGCTACAATGAGCAGAGTGCGACCGATGTGCTCAACTATGTGGCTTCGATCTTTGCGCGGGGTGATACACGAGGGAGTTATTAGCATAGTGGGGGTGTGGGGGCGACGCAGCCGCATAGGCATTCGGTTAAATGCGAAGGTAGCACCGGCTTCCAGCCGGTCACGATGCGCCACCGACCGGCTGGAAGCCGGTGCTACC
>RRYU01010735.1_pt2 | contig 12301 bp, 12 predicted proteins | sample 2162651 | NCBI WGS metagenome assembly RRYU01 (sample SAMN10267283, study PRJNA491782) | microbial mat metagenome | isolation source: biomat in the production well | place: Japan: Minami-Kanto gas field, natural gas well KTG3 | collected 2017-06 | reverse complement strand
TTTTCGGCGAGGATGGCGACCCGGTCGCCCGGAGATATTCCGGATTTCCCGAGCGCCAGCGCGACGGCTTCCGCCATGGCCCTGAGTTCGCGGTAGGTGGTCGACGTTCCGTCCTGGATGATTGCGACGTTATCCGGGAGGCCGTTTTCGAGCAGATAGTCGAACAGGTTCAAGCGTTTCTCACGCATTGAGCTTCGCATCGAGGAAGTTCGCCAGCGCGCCGACGGAGCCGAGATTCGCCCTCGTGATTTCCGAATCGTCTATCCGTATCAGGTACCGCTGCTCGAGATGAACCACGATATTGGTCGTGCCGAGCGAGTCGACGCCGTGCTCCGTCATGGGGGTGTCGTCCGGGGCTTCAGGGTCGAACAGCGGGAAGGTTTCGTCGAGGTAGCGCAGCAACTGTTCGCGTATCTCGTCTTTTGACAATGATGCCATGTGTATCTCCGAATAGGTTTCTTCGCCGCGTTTTTTCTGGAATGCGGCGCATTGAAAGTAGTTGAAAGTAGAAAAAAGGTCAGGGCGCCAAGGGAGCCATTCTGAGGTACTCCGTAGTTCGTTTCTTGTCCCTGATGTCCGAAACGACGTTGTTCACCTGTTCGGGGTTCAGGTCGAACGCGGCGGCGATTTCCTCCGGGCTCCGTCCTTTTTCCCAGGCTCGCCATATGCCGTCGAGCATGTCGAAGGGAAGGCGGTAGAAAAACTCTTCCTGCGTGGCGTCCGCGCTGTAGGTATCGGTCGTCGGCGGCCGGTCGATAATTTCCTGCGGTACCCCGAGGTGTTTGGCTATCTCGTAGATCTGCGTCTTGAAGAGATGGCGGATGGGCTGCATGTCCACACCGCCGTCGCCGTACTTGACGAAAAATCCGAGATCGTGCTCATTCTTGTTGCTGGTGCCGATCACGGCATAGTTGCGACGTTCGGCCTCATGGTAGAGCACGGTCATTCTGGAGCGCTGCTTGAGGTTAGACGCCGCCACGATTTCGTTGATCTGTGTCGGCGTGAGCCGTCGGCGGAACTGTGTGCCGTCCGCCTTGATGATGACCGCGCTGAACACGTTGAGCGACGCCTCTCCGAGCAGGTTCTGCGGAAGGACGATCTTGAACTTGTCCTTTTCCGGATCGAAGTCCGGCACGGCCTGTTTCAGTGCGCCGTCGCGGGCCTCGTAGCAGCCGAATCCGTTGAGGCCTGCCGTGATGTCGACGGTCACGGTCCTGACGCCCAGAAGCCCGGCCATGTCGCTCGCGAATCTGGCGCTGTCGGGACTCGAGTCCCTGTCGGGCAGGAGTAGCGCGACGACACGCTCCGGTCCGAGCGCTTTGGCTGCAAGGTAGAGCACGGTCGCCGAATCGATGCCTCCGCTGACGCCGATGACTCCGCCGTCGCGTTTCAGGGTTTTATGGCAGGAGTCCTGTATCCAGGAAATGAGGCGATTGGCCTCGTCGGAAGGGCTGAAGTCGCTGAACATGTCGTTTGTGTTTAGTTTTCCGGTGAGTTGTTTTTGATAAAGAGATGATGCCAGAGCTGGGTGGTGGCGATTCCCATGAGGGCCATCTGCTCCATTTCGCTGGTCATGTTTCCCGCAAGCGCTTTTTTCAGGAGTTTTTCCGCGGCACGGGGGATGAAGAGGCCCGTTTCCTTCAGGTGTTCTTCCGAAAGAAGGTCACGCAGCTCCGCGAAAGCCCGGCTCCTGAAGATATCCTGTATCGGCGCCCTGTAAGGGAATTTCGGGCGTTTGGCGATAGTCTCCGGCAGGTGTTTTTCCGCTGCCTTGCGGACGATGTACTTGTCGCGCCGCAGGCTCCGCAATTTGAGGGACTGCGGCAGGCTGTTGGCGAATTCAAGGATGCGGTGATCCAGGAAGGGGAATCTCCCCTCGACGCCGTTTGCCATGGCTACCCGGTCTCCCTGCGAGGAGAGGAGATAGGGAGTAAGGAAGGTGACGATTTCCAGCGCCTGTGCTTTCGAAGGCGAATTCCATCCGCTGAATTCTTCCGGCAAGGCGTGCGAGAGGCGCTCTTCAAAACTTTTTATGCATAGTGATTCGCGGACTTCTGGAAGGAAATATCCCTGGAGCCTGCTGGTATTGTTCCATCGGTAGAGGTGGCTGAAGAACGGATCGTTTGTTTTGTCGAGTCCTTCCTGAAGGGAGAGTTCGAGCCCCCTGAACTGATCCCTGTCGGGAAGATATTCGTAGAGTCGGCGGACGAGGGAACGTCTCATGAGCGATTCGGGATCACGGGCCATGAACCTTCTCACGGCTGTCTCCTTGAAGATGTCGTATCCCATGAAAAATTCGTCGGCGCCCTCTCCTGTAAGGACGCCCTTGAGGCCGTGCGCGTTTACGTTGGCCGAAAGGGGCATCATGGAAATCGGTCCGGCCCGGAGCTGCGGAACTTCCGTGTGCCAGACCATTTTCGGCAGGACAGAGGCCAGGTCTTCGGCAGTGCAGCGGGTTACATGGTGGGTCGTGCCGAGATGCCGGGCCACCTGTAGCTGATGCTCGCTTTCGTCGTAATCGGGATGCTGAAACGTTATGGAGAAGGTGTGCAGTTCAGAGCCGTAGCGGTTGGCCAACGCGCCGATCATCGACGAGTCGACACCCCCGCTGAGGTAGGAGGCCACCGGTACGTCCGCCTTGAGACGGATTCTGACCGCGTCGTCGAAGAGTTCGGAAAACGCTTCGAGGGCGTCCGGTTCCGTCCAGCGTCTCTCGGAGAAATCCAGACGCCAGTATCGTTTCTCCTCAGTTTTTCCCTTTTCCGGTTCGAAGGTCATGAAATGCGCCGGAAGAATCTCCCGGACGTTTTTCAGGATTGTCCGGCCGGCGACGGGAGTCCAGAAAGTCCAGATGTCCTGCAGGGTCGAAAGATCCATTTCGCGGCGTATTTGCGGAACGGAGAGCAGCGCTTTCATTTCAGAGGCGAAATACAGCGAGCCATCGTTGAGCGTGTAATAGAGCGGACAGATGCCGAGACGGTCCCGGCAGAGATAAACCCTGCGGTTGAGGGTATCCCAGAGCGCGAAGGCGTACTGTCCGTTCAGGCGCCCGAAGCCGTAGGTTCCGTATTCCTCGTACAGATGGATGATGACCTCGACATCGCATCCGGTCCTGAAACGGTGGCGTCCCTCGAGATCCTTTCGCAGTTCTTCATGATTGAAAATTTCGCCGTTGCAGGTCAGCCAGATGGCGCCGTCTTCGTTGGAGATGGGCTGCTGTCCCTGTTCGAGGTCGACGAAAGCGAGGCGGGTGTTGCCGAAACTCGCAAGGTCATCCTGATACGTTCCCGAGCCTTCCGGTCCCCTGTGGCGGATGCTCAGCAACATGCTTTCCAGTCGGTGCTTGTTCGGCGGTGCATTGAACCAGCCTGCGATTCCGCACATAAAGATGTGTTTTTTCAGTTTCCTTTCTGCGGCGATCTTTCTGCCGTTCAGTTGTCGCCTGCGAGAAACCTTCCGTAGGTAACCCTGGTCTTTTCGTATGTTTCGGCTGTCATCCGGAAATAGGTGTTCAGGTCGTCCTCGCCGGTGATTTCCGCACCGAATTGCAGGAGAAAGTTTTGCACGGAGGAGTTGCTTCTTCGCACATCTGTATGCGATTGCCTGAAATCGAGATCACGGATCGCGATATGGTAGATCATAAGGGCGGATTCGACGGCCGCGTACGCCGGTGCACCGCTTTTCAGGATCCAGCTTCCCCAACAGAAGGAGTCGCCTCTGAAATCGTACAGCCTGATCGTGCCGAGTTTCTCTCCGTCAAGTCCTTCTATGATGAAGTAGAACTCTTCTTCACGCTTTTCCCGTTCCTTGTAGTCGAGAATCCATCTTCTCTGGGTGTCCAGGTCGTTTTCAACCGGTGATATGAATCGGCTTTTTTCGGGGTCGATCCGCAAGGCCAGGATGAAAGCGGCGTCCTCTTCCTCGACCAGGCGAAACCTGATGTGCCTGGCGATGCCTTCGATGATTTTTTCCACGCTTTTCAGGTTATGATTCCGTTTGCATTCCATGCGTAAATCATTGACCGCAGGCCTTATAAGCTAAGGAATCGAGCACGAAAGTCGGTAATGCCCTGAAAACTTTTTGCACAGGACTTGCCGTTGTCGGTAAAATAGTCTCATAAATACTCAAAAGATACCCCTTGACTATTCCCTGAAGGCCTTCCATGGCAAACCTCGTTCGGAACCGCGAAGAGGGAGGTCGCACGTGAAAATCGCGGGAAAATCCTGTCGCGGAGTGCGATATGGATTCTGTTTTTTTATTTTGGCCAATATGATTCAACGGACAATAAGGGAATTATTCGACATGGATGTAAGACAAACCTCGCTGCCCGAAGTCATTGTTTTCGAGCCTCGCGTGTTCAGGGACGGAAGAGGCTATTTCCTTGAATCCTTCCGTCAGGATATTTTCGACCGTCACGTCGGTCGAACGTGCTTCGTGCAGGACAATGAATCGTATTCGGGATACGGCGTGCTGCGCGGCCTGCATTATCAGAAGCCGCCGTTTTCACAGGGAAAGCTTGTCCGTGTCGTGCAGGGCGAGGTGCTCGACGTGGCCGTCGATCTGCGAAGCGGTTCACCGACATTCGGCCGCTACGCGGCGCAGGTGCTCAGCGGAGACAACAAGCTGATGATGTGGGTGCCGAGGGGATTCGCCCACGGATTCGTGGTGCTGAGCCGGACGGCGTTGTTCGCCTACAAGTGCGATAATTACTACTCGGCGGCCCATGACGCCGGAGTGAAGTGGGACGATCCCTCGCTTGGAATCGACTGGAGGCTTCCCTTCGGGGATATCCGCGTTTCCGAAAAGGACGCCAGGCTGCCGAAGGTCACGGAAATCGATCCCCTTTCAATGGAGTAGCGAGGGTATTGTTGAACTGTTGAGTCATTGATCTGTTGAACTGTGGATATATTGCGAGGGCGGATTCGGCTTGGGGATTTCTTCGGGAGCGATGTTCGATACAGTTCAACAATTCCACAATTCCACAATTCCACAATTCCACGAATCAACAATCTTCATGAACATTCTCGTGACGGGGAGCCGGGGGCAGCTCGGTTCGGAAATAGAGCGTCTGTCCGGCAGACAAAAGGGAGTGGAATTCCGTTTCACGGATATTTCCGAACTCGACATCGCCGACCGAGGAGCCGTCGAACGTTTCTGCGACCGGCATCGCGTCGGCGCGATCATCAACTGTGCGGCGTATACGGCAGTTGACAAGGCCGAGGAGGAGCCTGAAGCGGCGTTCCGGGTCAACCGGGACGCCGCGGGTGTGCTCGCCGCCGTAGCCTCCAGCCGCGATGCCCTCCTCGTCCACGTCTCGACGGACTACGTGTTCGGAGGGGTGTCTTGCAGACCCTACCGCGAGCACGATACGGCCGATCCCCTCGGGATTTACGGAAGATCGAAATGGGAAGGGGAACTGGCGGTCCGCGAAACGGCATCCTCATGGATGATCGTGAGGACTTCCTGGCTTTACTCTTCCTTTGGAAGTAATTTCGTCAGGACCATGGAGCGGCTCGGCGCCGAACGCGAATCGCTGAACGTGGTTTTCGATCAGGTAGGAAGCCCGACGTATGCGGCCGATCTCGCGGGAGCCTTGCTGCATATCCTCGAGCATCGCGACCGAACCCGGCATTACGCCGAAACCTACCACTACTCGAACGAAGGAGTCTGTTCCTGGTACGATCTCGCCTGGGCAGTGATGAAGCTGAAGGGATTTGATTGCCGGGTACGGCCTGTGCCGAGCCATGAATATCCCACCCCGGCCAGACGACCCCATTACAGCGTCCTCGACAAGGGAAAGATAAAGTCCGACTGGAAACTCGACATACCCCACTGGTACGACAGCCTCGAAAAGATGCTGGGGAAACGATGAGATGTTTATTGCCCGCGGATTGCACGGATGAAGAACGATGATCGTGCGATTGTTTTCTCCGGCTTAAGCCGGAGAAAACAATCGCACGGCACTCCGGTGGTGCAATAGCGATAGAGTACCGGTAATCAGTGCCAATCCGTGCAATCTGTGGTCTTTTTTTGCCTTTTACCTTTTAACCTTTGACTTATTCATGAACATTCTGGTTACGGGGAGCGGCGGACAGCTCGGCTCGGAGTTCCGGGCGCTTGAGTCGCGTTATCCCGGCCACCGGTTTTTCTTTTTCGGCCGCGCGGATCTCGATATCAGAGACGAAGCTGCTTTGCGCCGTGTTATGACGGAATGCCGTCCCGACGTCGTGCTCAACTGCGCGGCTTTCACCTCGGTGGACGAGGCTGAAAACAATTCTGGGGAGGCTTTTGCGCTAAACCGGGACGCGCCCGGACGGCTCGCCGGCGTCACCCGCGACGCGGGAGCCCTGCTCGTGCATTTCTCGACCTATTACGTTTTCGACGGCAAGGGGCATACGCCCTATCGTGAATCCGACGCTGTCTCGCCGTCGGGTATCTATGCCCTTTCCAAGTACGAGGGTGAGCAGAGGGTTCGATCGCAGGGCGGATCGTACACGATTATCCGCACCGGCTGGCTCTACTCCCGCTTCGGCAGGAATTTCGTGAAGACCATGCTGAAACTCGGTGCGGAAAAAGAGGTGCTGGACGTCATTTCGGATCGTGTCGGCAGTCCAGCGTATGCCGGGGGGCTCGCAGCTTCGGTGATGCGCTTTGTCGACTCGACGGAAACAGAGAGATCGTATGCGGATGTCTGGCACTATGCGGACCGGGGCGTCTGTTCATGGTACGACCTCGCCGCGGCCGTCATGCGCCTCGCGAACCTGTCCTGCCGGGTGCGGCCCGTCGACGGGTCGTCTTTTCCCACGAAAGGCCCGAGACCCTGGTACAGCGTCATGGACAGCTCGGCGATCGAAAACGCCTGGAACCTCGATATTCCGCACTGGCACGATGCGCTTGAAACGATGCTTCGAAGCTGCTGAACAAATGCCCACGGATTGCGCGGATGTTCACGGATTGGAAAAGATTGATGAGTCGGAGCAGTGTTTTTCGATGAAAAACACTGCTCTCCGGGTATTCAGCCGACGAGAAGAACGGTGCCAGACGGGTATTTATTGCCGGCGATTACAGTTCTTTCGTTGAAAGAATTGACTTTTTCCGACCTTTGATGAGATAGCTTCTTTGAATATGGGACTGTTATTCCAGGACGAATCATACGCAATTATCGGAGCAGCGCAGGAGGTTCACGCAATACTGGGGAATGGTTTTCTCGAAGCCGTCTACCAGGAAGCTCTGGGACTTGAGTTTCGCCAGAGGGGCATTCCTTACAAGAAAGAAAAGGAACTGAGGACTGAGTATAAAGGACAGGTTCTTGCCAAGAAATATCAAGCGGATTTTGTTTGTTATGAGAATCTGACCGTAGAGCTGAAAGCCGGCGAAATTTTAAGTTCCGGGCACGGGGGGGGGGGGAGCCCAGTTGCTGAATTATTTGAACGCCACAGGCTTACGAGTGGGCCTGCTGTTCAACTTTGGAGAAGCATCCCTGAAGTGTAAAAGTTCTATCTTGTGAAGAACATTTCCTGTGGATGACAAGGAAATTCACGAATCAAGTGAGTCATCGCGCTGTTGTTTATGCGTCGCATGACGGATAAACAACAGCACGGTTTTCAATGGATAATCAGTGCCAATCCGTGGGCGGATATCCCGATTCAACGAATCAACGATTCAACAATTAAGAAGCCATGCACATATTGATAACGGGAGGGGCGGGGTTTATCGGGTCGCATGTGGTGCGGCGATTCGTGAATTCCTATCCGGAATACAGGATCACCAACCTCGACAAGCTCACCTATGCAGGCAATCTCGAGAATCTTCGCGATATCGAGAGCCGGAACAATTATCGTTTCATAAGGGGAGATATAACGGATGGAGACGCGATGCTGGAGTTGTTCAGGAAGGAGCGGTTCGACGGCGTGATCCACCTGGCGGCTGAATCGCACGTGGACCGTTCGATCGCCAATCCGACCGAATTCGTGATGACGAACGTCGTCGGGACGGTGAATCTGCTCAACGCCGCCCGCGCCATATGGAAGGACGCATATGAAGGCAAGCTGTTTTACCATGTCTCGACGGATGAGGTCTACGGTTCACTCGAGGGCGGCGGGGGGATGTTCACCGAGACGACTCCCTACGATCCGCACAGCCCCTATTCAGCCTCGAAGGCTTCCTCGGATCATTTCGTCCGTTCCTGGCGCGACACTTACGGCTTGCCGGTCGTTATCAGCAACTGTTCCAACAACTACGGTGCTTTCCAGTTTCCGGAAAAACTGATTCCGTTGTTCATCAACAATATCCGCAATGAAGAGCCGTTGCCGGTCTACGGCAAGGGGGAAAACGTCAGGGACTGGCTCTGGGTTGTCGACCACGCCCGTGCGATCGACGTGATCTATCATGGCGGAACGCAAGGAGAAACATATAACATCGGCGGCCACAACGAGTGGAGGAACATCGATCTCGTCAGGTTGCTCTGTTCGATCATGGATCGCAAGCTCGGCCGTCCGGCGGGCGAGTCGGAAAAGCTTATTGCCTACGTGACCGACAGGGCGGGTCACGATCTTCGCTATGCAATAGATTCAACGAAGCTGCAGGGCGAACTGGGCTGGGTGCCTTCGATCCGGTTCGAGGAGGGGCTGGAAATCACCGTGGACTGGTATCTCATGAACCAGGAATGGCTCAACGGCGTGACGTCGGGAGAATACAAGAATTATTACCGCAGGATGTACGGCGGTTGACGGGCGGCGGTGAGGGGTCAAAAGCTCCCGAAGCGCCGTCCGCTTGCCTCGATCGGCCTTATTCCCCGCGATTACGGCAGAAGAAGGACCACGTCTTTCGGGATCATGTCAGCCATGTTGCCCGCGGGGATGAAATAGTTGTTGAACGCCGTGCTTTCGGTCTCGTTATGCAGGATGCCTCTTGCCGTTCCTACGGCGATATCGGCGAGATGTCCGGCGAGATCCCTGGGAAGCACGAAACTGCCCGGTTTCCGGCCGCAGAATATCTCCCAGGACTGTTGGTCGAGCGCGAAGACGCAGGAAACCTCGATTTCCATGAAATCCAGGTCGTCCTGGAGAAAGGTGTTCTTGCATTGAACCTTGACGAGTTTTTTTTCCTTGTTGACGCCGAAATTCAGGCCGGCGTTGATTTTCGCGGGCTTTCCCTCCTCGAAGGATTCGGGGTAGAGGTCGAGGCTTTCGGTGGTGATTTTCGTAAGGGCGTAATTGACGCGGTGCGGAGTGTTTTCAGGCATGATATTCCACGGTTGATGAACAGTGCTGAAAAGGAAAAATAACGTTATGTTTTTACTGCCGAGGTCCTGTTTGTGGTAACGGCACAAGATAATACGAAAAACTTAACATCACTTGCGATGATCATTCCCGTGATTCTCAGCGGCGGATCCGGAACCCGCCTCTGGCCGATGTCGAGGGCGCTCTATCCAAAACAGCTTCTTCCTCTCACGGGAGAACGAACGATGCTTCAGGAGACAGCCGCGCGTGCCGGTTCGATTCCGGATTCGGGACCGTTGTTCTGCGTCTGCAACGAAGAGCACCGGTTCATGGTCGCCGAGCAACTCCGGCAGGTTACCGATGCCGTCGGCGGGATCATACTCGAACCTGTCGGGAGGAACACCGCTCCCGCGGTCGCGGTTGCGGCCCTGAGGGTTCGAAAGGATTATCCCGACGCCACGCTGCTCATCATGCCCGCGGATCATCTGATACGAGACGTGGATGTTTTTGCCGCCGCGGTTATACGCGGGCTGAGGGCTTCGGAAGAAGGGGCTCTTGTTACCTTCGGTGTCGTGCCCCGCGAGCCTGAAACCGGTTACGGTTATATCCGTGCTTCCACCGGGGATTCAGGCTGTTCGTTTGCCGGGGATATTGCCTGCGTCGAGGAGTTTGTCGAAAAGCCCGATCGCGAGACAGCGGCAAGGTATGTCGAGTCGGGAAATTATTTCTGGAACAGCGGTATGTTCCTCTTCTCGGCGGCTCGTTATCTCGAGGAGCTCGCCGAACATGCACCCGAAATGCTGGACGCATGCACCGTGGCGGTCGAAAACGCGGCGGTCGATCTCGACTTCCTGCGGCTCGAAAAGGAAGCGTTCACGGCATGCCGGTCGGATTCGATCGACTATGCGGTCATGGAGAAAACATCGCGGGCCGCTCTCGTGCCTCTCGATGCCGGCTGGAACGATGTCGGTGCATGGTCGGCACTGTGGGGCGTCGAGGACAGGGACCGGTCGGGCAACGTCATCAAGGGCGATGTGCTGGTACACCATGTCAGCAACAGTTTCATCCACGCTTCGAGCAGGCTCGTGGCGGCTGTCGGCGTGGACGATCACATTGTCGTCGAAACTCCCGACGCGGTGCTCGTCGCTTCCAAGGAGAGTGTCCAGGACGTCAAGGCGATCGTGGAGCGGCTCAAAAAGGAAGGCCGCAGGGAGGCGGTCAATCATCAGCGGGTATGCCGTCCATGGGGCTCCTACGAAACCGTCGATGAATCGGAACGGTTTCTGGTGAAACGTATTGTCGTTAATCCCGGAGCGGCACTTTCGCTCCAGAAGCATTTCCATCGCGCGGAACACTGGGTCGTCGTCAAAGGCACGGCAGCGATCACCATCGGCGAAAAGGATATCGTCCTGAGCGAGGATCAGTCGACCTATATACCGCTGGGCACGCTGCACCGGCTGGTGAACCCCGGAAAAATTCCGCTCGAGCTTATCGAGGTGCAGACGGGCAGTTATCTCGGCGAGGATGATATCGTACGTTACGAAGACAAGTATGGCCGGGGTTGAGAACTCTTTCCGGGAGGCCGGGGGGCAAGACCCATCCCGTTTTGAATGCTTGAAGAAATGTGTTATTTTTTGCCTTATCGCAATCCGAATGCAAGCATATAAAACCTTAAACCCTGTGGCACATGGCTGAAGAAATGAAATCCCAGCAGAAAACCGGAGGAAACCAGACGATTCAAGGGGATTTTTCCACGATCCTGTCCGGAGTCGGTACCCTTCTCGATAATACGCTCACCCCTCTCGGCAACATGCTGGTTCAGGCGCTCGAGTCGGCCAACAATGTTGCCCAGCAGGTCCTCGACGGGATTAACAACTCTTTCAACAAGGGACAGGGCGGCAACTGACCGGCAGGAATCAGTCGCGTTCCTTCCGACGTCGCTCGACAAACAGATTCACAGGGCAGACTTCCGATGCACCGGAAGCCTGCCTTTTGTTTTTGCTCACCGCCGCGCCCGATTGTTTATTGCGCGCTGTTCTTGTATATTCCAACCTTGGTTTTGCATTCCGCCGTTTCCTCGTTTCGCCGGCGTTTTTCCGACTCTGTGGGTTGCCCGTAATGCCCGGCGCGGCTTTGGCAGCAGCCCTGTTTTGTCTCTGCCCGCGATAGTTTGCCGGCGTTTGCGTTGCCGTTATTTTCGATCGTATAGAGATTTTCCCTGATGACAACAACAATGTCCGACAAGTTTCCCGAATATCCCTCCGGCGTTCCCTACAGCGAGGTCGAAGCACAGGTTCTCGATTTCTGGAAGAACAACGATATTTTCAGAAAAAGTCTCGACAAGCCCGGCGACAGGTTTTTTTCTTTTTACGAAGGGCCGCCTACCGTGAACGGCAAGCCGGGAGTGCATCATGTCTTCAGCCGCACGATCAAGGATATCGTCTGTCGTTTCAAAACCATGCAGGGGTACAAGGTTCCCCGCAAGGCAGGATGGGACACTCACGGACTTCCGGTGGAGATTTCGGTGGAAAAAAAACTGGGCCTGAAAAACAAGGCCCAGGTCGAGGAGTACGGAACCGGTGAATTCAACGCCGAGGCAAAGGCGCTGGTCTATCATCATATCGAGGACAACCGCGAGGGATGGGGACGGCTGACCGAAGAGATGGGATACTGGGTGGATATGGATGCACCCTACATCACCTGCGACAACAACTACATCGAGTCGGTCTGGTGGGCCCTGAAAACGATTTTCGACAAAGGATTGATCTACAAGGATTACAAGATCGTTCCGCAGGATCCGAAATCCGAAACGGTGCTGAGTTCGCATGAACTGGCGCTCGGTTACAAGGAGGTCAGGGATCCCAGCATCTATGTCCGCTTCAGGATAAAAGGGAGCGACGAGTATTTTCTCGTATGGACGACGACTCCCTGGACCCTGATTTCGAACGTCGCGCTCTGCGTCGGCCCGGATATCGAGTATGTCAAGGTGAGAATGCCGGACGGTGACGTCTGCATTCTGGCAAAGTCGCGCCTGCAGGTGCTCGAGCAGAAAAAAGAGGGTCAAGAGGCTCCTGAAATTC